>Ga0209542_10020385_pt1 | contig 10509 bp, 11 predicted proteins | sample RifCSPhighO2_01_FD_184028 | JGI IMG/M metagenome (GOLD analysis project Ga0209542, IMG submission 184028) | Soil microbial communities from Rifle, Colorado - Rifle CSP2_plank highO2_0.1 (SPAdes) (version 2) | ecosystem: Environmental > Terrestrial > Deep subsurface > Rock core/Sediment ...
TTAATCTGTTTTTGCAGCGTATAAAACACCCCGGCGGTTGCCGGGGTGTTTTATTTCTGTTAAATTAAATTCATGTGGAAACAGTGGGTTATGGCGGTATTAGGTATTTTAATCATTCTGATTCCCAATTTGGGGTTTCCTTTGTCGTGGATAAAGTTATTTATAGTAGCATGCGGAGTCGCTATCGCTATTTTGTCTTTTTGGGCGCTCTCTGAAGAAAAGAACAGGGTGGCGCAAAATTAATGCCGCAGGTTGATTATTTAATCATAGGCGGAGGAATCGCCGGAACAACGTGCGCGGAAACTTTAAGGTCTAAAGATACCAACGCCAAGATCGTAATTTTGGATTCCGAAAAGCACCCCTTGTATTCAAAAGTACTCATTCCTACGTATTTAAAAGGAAAAGTTTCCAGAGAAAAAGTATTTTTAAGAAGCGTTGCCCAATACCAGTCGCAAAATATAGATCTTTATCCGGAGACGATTGTCGCCGCGGTAGACCCGGCAAAAAAAGAAGTTTTAACTCGCAACAATAAACAATTTACTTATAAAAAACTTCTCGTTGCTTCCGGCGGATCTCCGAGAAAATTTAATGAAACAATCTCTTCAACAACCCCAATTGAGCCATTGATGATGCGGAACATAGAAGATATGGATGCGATTAAAGCGGCAATAGACGCCGCGGAGATAAAAAAAGTTCTCATTGTCGGAGAGAGTTTTATCGCGCTTGAATTTTTGGAAATATTTTCCTTGCACGGATTTGAGGTTCATATGCTCGCTCGCGGAAAGTATTGGGGAGGAGAATCAAGGTTCGGGGCGGAAGGCTCGCGTATACTCGAAGATAATTTCATTCGGCACAAAGCCGTCATCCACAGGGACGCCGAGATCATTTTCATTAAAAATGATGAATTTTATTTAAAGAACGGAGATCATATAAAGGTTCCGATGTGGGCTGCGGGTATCGGGCTTGCGCGGAACTTTAATTTTCTTCCGCTTGAAAAAAACATCGGATTACTTTGCGATGAATATTTAAGGACTTCGGATCCGGATATTTTTGCGGCAGGGGACGCGGCTGAATATTTCGACACATTACTTCAAAGGAGAGTTGCTGTAGGAAACTGGACGAATGCTTTTTTGCAGGGAAGGTGTGCGGCAATGAATATGCTCGCAGGTACGGGCAACGCACAGGTCTTTAAAGCTGTTCCCTCCTATACCATAGTAAACCTCGGCATCAATCTGACGTTCCTCGGAATGGTCGGCTGTGATACCGTAGATGATACATTTGAGCTTTTGGACAATAACCGTTTGATGCGCGTTTTTTTGGAAAACGGAAAGGCCATCGGCGCCGTGCTAATAAACCGGTTTAATGATAAGATAGCTTTAAACAAATTAATCGAGAATGGTTATGGCAGAGAAGAATTGGAAAAAATATTTAAACCTGCTTCAGCGGCAGCATAAATTTTGGATAATAGTTTCTTGCGCTGTCGCAAGCGGATTTTTTTTCGTACTTGGGATTTATCCTCGCCTGGGATCGGTTGGCGCGCTGCTTAGCGCCGACGCGGAACAGCGGGGTCTTCTTCCGTTCCGGGAAAGCGTCATTGCCGAGCCGCTAAAGCCCAAACATGTAGAAACGCCGGAAGCGGTGAAGGCGATTTATATGACGAGTTGGGTGGCGGCAACTCCAAAGTGGCGGGCCGAGCTTGTAGATTTTGTAAAAAAAACCGAGATAAACTCAATAATCATCGACGTGAAGGATTATACAGGAATGATCACGTTCGATACAAAGAACGATATAATAAAAGCGGAGGGCTCGGAGGAGATCCGCGTAAAAGACATGCGTGATTTTATTGAAGTTCTGCATGACGCAGGAATTTATACGATTGCGCGTATTACCGTTTTCCAAGACCCTTTTTATTCCAAGAAACATCCCGATATTGCTGTTCAAAAAAAGAACGGGACGCTATGGAAGGACCGCAAGGGTCTGTCGTATATCGACCCAGGAGCCGGGCAATATTGGGATTACATTGTTGATGTCGCGCGTGCGACGGAAGCCGCAGGATTTGATGAATTGAATTTTGATTATATCCGTTTTCCTTCAGACGGCAACATGTCGGATATCGTTTTCCCGGTTTCGGGCGTCAGGGCGAAAAATAAGCCGGAAGTGCTTAATGATTTTTTTGCCTATTTGCATAAAGAACTAAGAGAAGGTGAAAACGCCCTGCCGACCCCTATTTCCGCGGATGTTTTTGGCATGACCACATCAAATTTCGACGATCTTAATATTGGCCAGGTTTTGGAACCAATCGCAAAGTATTTCGATTTTGTAGCGCCAATGGTTTATCCGTCGCATTACCCGGCGACATTCCACGGGTTTAAAAATCCTGCCGAACATCCTTACGAGATTGTGCTTTTTGCAATGAGCGAGGGGGTAAAGCGTTTGCAGGCCCCAACTTCAACTCCGCTGAAGCTCCGTCCCTGGCTTCAGGATTTTGACCTGGGAGCGGATTACGGGCCGGTGGAGGTAAGGGCGCAAATACAGGCGACCTACGACGCAGGATTAACATCGTGGATGATCTGGGACCCTTCTAATAAATACACAAGGGGAGCGTATGAGATTGAGTAAGTGATTTGCATTTTTTTCTGTCCGGTGGCAAATTGATACCAGAAGCAGGATTGTTTTGTGATTTATGTCTTTATAGGTTTCGCGATTATATTACTAATAATCGCCGTATTTATCAGGCCAAAGCCCGATTTATGCACAGACGGCAAAGAGCACGATGATGATTACGAGCTTGACGGCATATATATTGTCCATAAATGCAAGAAATGCGGCAGGTTGTCGCTGGAATCATTATCTTAAAAGCCCGATATCAGATCGCGGCTTTTTTACATATGCCGATAATCCTGCCTTTTTGTTTTATTACAAATCTATTTTCTAAAACTTGAGGCTTCCCGAACTCCAGGGAAATTTTTTGAGGCTCATTAATCTTTTGAAAACCCGCAATATTTTTTATCGCAATGTTTTTAAATTCGGATTCTAAGATTATTTTGCCGATTGGGGGCCTGATAAAAATACAAACCGGCTGAACTTTTGCGGATCTCGCAAACCCCGGAGCGGATGCTTTTCTGACCCCGGCTCTAAAGGTTTTGAGCATTGCTTGGCACAAAGTTGGGCCACTGTACCATCCTAGGACCGATGTTCGTTTAATGAGGTTGTTTCCTAAGAATGCGGACACAGGTATTATTGATGTTTTTTTTGCCAATCTTCGGTTCTCAAGAATTTTTGAAAATTTTTCTTTTGCCTCATCAAACGCCGTTTGCGAATAACCGATAGCATCCACTTTATTGACGGCGATTATCAATTTTTCTATGCCCAGAAATTCCGCTATATCCAGATGCTTGAGCGTCTGCGGTTTTATTCCTGCTCGGATATCGATAATGAGAAGAGCGAATTTAGCATCGCCGGCGCCAGTTAACATATTCTTTATCAGCTCTTTATGCCCGGGAACGTCGATACATTCAAATAATTTAACGCCCAAATTTACCATTGCGCGCGTAGTATCGAGCGTCATTTCATGCTCTCTTTCATAGCGAAAACTATCCAATAAATGCGCCCATTCGAACTTTTTTCCAGAAACTTTAATGGCTTTTCTGACATCTTTCATTCTGTCTTCCGGCAGGGACCTCGTTTCAAATATTAGCCTACCGATTAAAGTTGATTTGCCGTGATCTTTTTCGCCCAGAACAACTATTGGTAAACACTCGGTGTTTGACATTTACATGTATCCTAAGGCTCGTAATCGTTCCATCACGGCTTGAGCTTCTTTGTCTTGAGCCCTGCCCATGCGCTCGGAGAAGCGGGAATTGCCGAGCTCCTTGAGTATCGCGGGTATTGTTTTGGCCTCGGATTTTATTGCTATCGTGCATCTGGTGCATCCCAAGCTTCTAAAGCGCTCTCTGGTGCGCGAAAAATAGAGTGGACTTATCGGTACGTCGTTTTCATAAATATATTGCCATATATCAATCTCCCGCCAATGCAGTATCGGGTGCACGCGGTGATGGTCGGCGTCCTCATCAACCGAATGGTGCCCCCAGATTTCCATCGGCTGATTTTTATAATCCCATTTCCATTTTTTATCTCTCGGTGAAAATATCCGTTCTTTCGCGCGAATTCCGTGCTCGTCTCTGCGTATTCCCATAATCAATCCGTCGAATTTTTCTTTTTTCACAAGCTCCTTCAAGGCTGCTGTTTTATTTGCGCCGCAACAAGAAACACCTGAAATTTTATCTTCCTTAATGATGCTCCGCGCGGTCAAAACTTTCATATTCCATTTTTTTGCGAGCTCATCGCGAAGCGCGTATGTTTCGGGAAAATCAATGCCGTTATCAATATGGATAACGGGGAAGGGGATGCGATTAAAAAAAGCTTCCCTGCAGAGTGCGAGCATCGCTGTTGAATCCTTTCCTCCGGACCAAAGCAACGCCAAATTCTTGAATTCAGCTTTCGCCTCGCGGAGAATGGAGACGGATTTTTCGACAAGATTATCCTGCATATTTATTAATACTACTATTGCACTTTATTCAGATTTTGTATATAATAAGACTATGCATAATTGGGACTATCCTAAAAATAAAAATACGGGAAAAAATGAGAAATGGTTTTTAGAGCGCATGCTTACTTATGGTTTTGGAGGCGAAAAGATCGATAAAGAAATGTTAAAAAAGCATTTTAGCGATTTGCGCATTCCGGAACATACCAAAGTTTTTTTTGAGCTGCTTTTATGGAACAAACCATACTGACAAAAGAGCAGCAGGTAGCGCTAAAAGAGATAGAGAATTCCGAACTTATCCGGCAACTTTTTTATTTGACCGGAGGTACGGCGCTTTCCGAATTTTATTTGAAACATCGTTTTTCCGACGACCTGGATTTTTTTACTAACGAGGCAAATTTCCCCCAAATAGAAGTTGAGGCGCTCGTAGAGAAAATAAAAGAGGCTATCGGCGCGAAAGAAGCGAATTACCGCCGGCTTTACGATAGACGCATTTTTTTCTTGCCTTACGCAATAGGCGAATTAAAAATTGAATTTACTTATTATCCTTTTTTACCCATCATGCCGCGAGAGAAGAAGGGACTAATATTGGTGGATTCTTTTTCCGATATTGTTGCCGGAAAATGGATGGCCTTGATGGACAGGATTGAACCAAAAGATTTCATAGATTTTTATTTTATTATCAAGGAAAAAAAAATAACACTTGCGGATATCCGCAGCCTGGTGAATAAAAAGTTTAATATTACGCTGGAAGCTTCCACAATCGGCAGCGAGCTGGCAAAAGTGCGCACGATTGATAAATTGCCCAACATGATCAAGCCGCTTACATTAGAAGAATTAAAAGTATTTTTTGCTGACTTATCCAAAAATTTAGAAGGAGAGCTTTTTATTTGAGAGATTTATTTTTTTGACCGAAGCACGGTCAAAAAAAGCCCTGCATAGGCAAGGCCTTATTAAGCCGTCATCGGAATAGTACCGTGGGTAGATATATGCTTATATTATCTTATGAGTGAGGAGTTTTTTGGAAAAATTAAATATTTATTGCAGGCGATAATTGCAGGCGAACAGTCTTTTTACAGGGATAAATATTCCGGCCTTGACCTCAAAATTATTGAAGATCTCAGCAAAGATAATTTTAGTTTGCTTCCAATTATTAGTAAAAGCGATCTTGCAGAGGCGCCTTATAAAAATCGCTGTTATGGCGAAGGGACTGGAATAAATAAGCTGATCTTTTTTGAGGATAACAATTCTTATTTTCTTATCCATCGCACCATCGAAGAAATAGGCAAAGACGACCTTCCTGTAGTAGGGGAGCGGCCCATGGTAATTTTGTCAAATGTTTATGAGGCCGTGGAGCGATGTGTATTTTTTTATGAAAAAAGGATTTTGCCGCTTATCGGCGAGGCGAATAATTTTACGGTTGTGTATGCAACGGCCCGCCAGTATAAAATTGATTCGCTTTTTATCGACCATATCTCGGTCGAGAAATTCCGAAAAGGCCTTTTAACGGAGCCGCAAAACAAGATTAGCCATGTTACCGTGATAGACAGTATGTTTTTACTCGGTGACCTGGAGTGGCCGGAAAACATAAAGAAGGCATTCATTCTTTCCATACCGGAATTTGGGCGGATCGCATTTTCTTGTCCGGAGATCACTAAAAAAAGCGGATTGGTGCTCCATTCTTATCCCGACGTATATATTGAACCAGGCGCGCTCTCGGTACTGACAAGTTCGCGTTTGTGGGCTTGCCCCATGATTAGATATAAAAGCACGATTTATATGGAGCGGATCGTAGCGGAATGCAAATGCGGATTGGCGGCTTTTAAAATTTGACCAAATATTATGCTTAAAAATCCAAAAAAAGATTGGTGGGAAACGTATTTTAATGAACAGTATCTTAAGACATACGCTGATGTCGGCATTATTTCGCCATTTGCAACACTGCGGCAAATTTCCTTCCTGAGAAAAGTTATGGGGCTCAAAAAGGGCGTTTCCATTTTAGATATGGCGTGCGGGTATGGCAGGCATGCTATTCCGCTCGCAGAGCTGGGATACCGCGTAACGGGGGGTGGACTATTCGGCGTATTTTCTCAATATGGCAAGAAAAAGAGCACGAGCTTGCCGCGCAAAAATTAATTTTATCCAAGATGATATACGTTCATTCAGCATTGGCCGCAAGTTTGACGCGGCGATATGTATGTATACATCCCTGGGATATTTCAAAAGAGATGAAGATAATATATTGGCTTTAAAGAATGCTGCGCGGACTCTGAAACCCGGAGGAAAATTTTTTCTGGATCTCGCGAATCCATGGAAAATTTTTACGCATATAGTGAAGAACGATTCCGGCAGGAAAAGCGGCAGGCCGAGCACGAAAGGCAGGGCGATGATGCTTTCGAACGGCATTGAATTATTTCTTAAAGAAGAATTTGATCCAGTGTCGTCCCATTGGTATATAATCCGAGAATGGAAAGAAAAAGGGAAGTGGCATAAAAATTTCATATGCCGCATCCGCTTATATTCTTTTGCGGAACTAAAACGTGCCTTGCTTTTTAAAATCTATTTGTTATTCTGTTCGGAGAGGTAAAATAGTCAATGGGAAGACGCTCATTTACAGCGATAATTATATTAGGTTTATTCATGGTATTTTTTCCGTATCATGCCGGCTCCGCAGAAAAACGAAAACTACGAATATATACTGGAAACGTGGAAGTCGCCATTCCGCTTTTTGAGGCATTTGAAAGAGAGAATCCTGATATCCAGATCATCTATGACAGCCGAGCAAAAGGAAGTGAGATGAGAAATATCATAAAGTTTGAATTGACGAACGATAAGCATAATTTTGATATTCTCTTTCACAACCTCAATTCGGACCTGAAAAATTTAATTACCGAATTCAAAGGTAAGGGATTCGTGCCGTTTCAGCCGGTAAATCTTGTTGCACATCAGTTAAATGATCCTGAAAAATACTGGACCGCGGTATTTAGTTCGCGGTATGTACTGGGTTACAACACGAACACAATAAAAGGTTCCGCACCGAATTTCGATGATCTGATACGGGGCAAATATGAATTCATGCTCGACCCTCAGGATTTCGGATGGTTTGAGGGGCTCAATCAGTGCTTGGGTGAAGAAGAGGCGAAAAAATTTCTCCAAAAATTGGCCGCAAAAAAACCTTTGATGAGGAAAGGCCACACGCTAAAAGCCATGCTCGTTATCGCCGGAGAGGCTCCGGTAGGACTTATGCTTGATACTACGGCGCATAATTTCCAAAAAAAGGGAGCCCCGCTTGCCTGGAACCTCGGCACTAAACCTCTTATCGCGCGGACGGCTGTTGTAGCGCTTGCGAAGGGATCTAACGAAGATATTGCAAAACCATTCATCGAATTCGTTTTGTCGCCGAAAGGACAGGCGATCATTGAATCTATGGGCGCCCTGCCTGTAAGGTTAGCTAAAAAAAAGAAGCAAAACCTGAAAAATATATGTTTTCTTGAACCAAGCGAGCTTTCTCCAAAAAAGTGGAAAGAGATATATGACGAATACAGGAATATTTTTGGTTTAAGATGACCCTGCTCCGCGGGGTTTTTTATTTATACCTGTATTTCTCGTAGAGCACTATAATAGCCGGCGTGGTTTTAGAAAGTATCACGCGCTTCGCATTTTTCAGATCTTTTCCGAGGCGGACGGGAACATATTGGAATCCGAAAGCTTTCGCAATATAAGAGAACTTCGGATTGGTAAAATCGGCACCGAAATTTCCGCCAAAATCATTTTGCTGCTGCTGTTTGATTAAACCATATGAATTGTCAGCAACAATAATAATCTTTATCGGAAATTTAAACCGACGGATCGTTTCCAAATCAGCCATACTCATTAAAAATCCGCCATCCCCGCATACGGCTATTACCCGCGCTTTCGGCCGGGCAAACGAAGCGCCGATAGCGCCAGGCACAGCAAAGCCGATCGTGGAATACGCCACGGAAAATATTGAGTTTGGCCCAGGCGCTTCATAGGCAAAAAGGACATGGCGTTTGTGCACGCCGGTGTCTGAAATAATGACATCTTCCTTGCCCAAAATACCTCCTAGGTACTCCTTTGATAATATTTTGTAAAGGAGCTTTCCTCCCTGTTCTTTAATGACCTTTTCCGTAATTTTTTTACGCCAATCTTTTGCCGTGAATTCCAAAGCAGGGAATTTTCCCGGAGATATTTTTTTTTGCGCTATTTCAAAAAAATTGGCGAGATCAACGCTATAATTTTCATCCGGCGAAAACCATGGAAGCTGGGGCCGTTCGAAATGGGCGATATCCAGGTGATTTATTTTTTTATCATTTTTCAGCCACACAAACGAACCTGGTTTATCTGTATGGTCAAAGCCGATCGTAATGACCAAATCAGCTTTTTTGAATAATTCACTGCGCCCTGCCATTATTCCGTAATTCCTGTCGTGGGTTTCCGAAATCGCTCCTTTCGCGAATCTGGTAGTTAAGAAGGGGATTGGATGGTTTTCTATAAATTTTTTAAAATTAGGCGAGCCCGTGTGGTCAAGGACTCCTTTCCCCAAAATCGCTATCGGCGTTTTGCTCCTATTCAGGTGGAAAGCCAGCCTGTCTGCGGCTTCTGTTGAAAAGTCTTCGGTTTTAATTTTCATTGGTGGAACGAAAAAAAAATCAGCGCTCTCATCAAAGACATCCTGGGGAATAATAATGCATCTTGGACCGCGCGGATGCGACAAAGCATCGGCCCATGCGCGGGCAAGAGCTCCGGGAATATCGTCCGGCTTCCAGATGATCTCCACCCCTTTGGATATCGGCGCTAAGACTTTATCAAACTCAACTGACATATGCGTTCTCCTGATATAATTTTTTTTCAACACCTGGTCGATAAGGTATATGGCGGGCGAGGCGTCGAGATACGAGCTTGTAATCCCTCCAGCAGCATTTATTCCCCCAGGGCCGCGGGAAACATAGACAACGGCAGGTTTTTTGGTAAGGCGCCCGTAGACGTCCGCGGCAAATCCCGCCCCACGCTCGTCGCGCATTGTTACAAATTTTATATGACTACGCCTTAAAGCCCTGAAAAATTGGGTGGAGTCCCCGGGCAATCCAAAAATTCTTGAGACGCCAAGTTTTTCCAGGGTTCTTACCAATAATTCCGCGCCTTTGATATTTATTTCTTTAGCCATTTTTTTTTAATGCGTTTAAGAAATCATTTTTGAAATCCCCGCCGAAAATATCGAATAAGCTTTTAAATTGATCTTTGGGCATTTGTGAAGAAACGTATTCGAATGAGCGAAAGTATGACGGTTCCGCTATGCTGTTCGCGAGATCAAGGCCGATCGGGGCTTTGTTCCGCCATGCACTGCGGTTAAATGTAATATATAACAAGCTTGGATAGGTACGCGTAATATATAAGCCAAAAAGCAAATAGGCGGATTTAAAGTGTTGTATGGCCAGTTTTTGCCTTTCCGCGTGCGCTTTATTTTTTATGTATAAGTCCCATAATATAAGGTCGAATAGGCTTGTCCGCTGGGAAACTGCCGTTTGACGATCGAGTGGGCGGCGGGCACTATCAAAGATTGTAGCAAGATCTGCGTAATAGCGGAGGTCTAAAGAATAATATGGCTGTGTAGCAAGGCGCATTCCCCAGCGCTGTCCTAAAGCCGCTTGCGTTTTTGCCATAATTTTAAAATTTCCAAGGCTTCCTTCTGTTCTTGCTTTTTCATCAACAAAATAATGGCGGTCAGCGAGAACCGGCAGAAGCCTGCGGACGTCGCTTTTGTGCAATTTTAATAAATATACATAAAACTGGTGCGTAACTGGCTTGCCGTCAAATTGTGATATTTCATAATAGATTGGCCCGGACTTTTCTTCAATCGATGCATGTTTTTTGATCGATTCTTCGATCCATGCGAGAGCTTCCCGATATTCCGGCTGGAGCGCGAGACCCGCGGGCTTCTGCGG
>Ga0209542_10020388_pt1 | contig 10508 bp, 9 predicted proteins | sample RifCSPhighO2_01_FD_184028 | JGI IMG/M metagenome (GOLD analysis project Ga0209542, IMG submission 184028) | Soil microbial communities from Rifle, Colorado - Rifle CSP2_plank highO2_0.1 (SPAdes) (version 2) | ecosystem: Environmental > Terrestrial > Deep subsurface > Rock core/Sediment ...
TTCAGCAATCAGATAGGGTAGGGGGTAGGCAAAAATAAAAACCGGATAGCCTTTGCCGCCGTATAAATCACCTGCCCAGGCTGGTAGAATTTGGCCATCTCTTAAAGCCAAATCATATTGATACAACCGCACTAAATGAGCCTGAGAATCATGGCCGTCAAAATAGCCAGAAGCAAAAAAAGTCCTGACTGCCAATAATCCCAAAACCAACAAAATCACTACCGGCCAGAATTTTTTCACCATACCCAGCCAAAATACTGGTACAAACTAAATAAACCAATTAGGTTAAGACTGATTGCCGCCGCTACCAAAATTTTCGGAGAAATAAACTGGCTTAATCCCAAAACAAACAAAATCATCGCTGGTCCGATTGCCGGGTAAAAATAACGACCTTGAATACCGTAAAGTTGACCGCTTGAGGCAAAAGTTAAAAAGTCATTAGCAATCACTACACCTGCCTGAATCAATACCGCAAAAACCAGCCAATTGATTTTTTTTGACCACGAGCGAAGTAAGCCAATCAAGCTAACGATTGAAACAATTTTCAAAAAAGTGTAAACCCGAAGCGGCATGGTTTTTTCCAGCCAGCCAAATACTCCCCAATACCAAGGAAAAATCTGGGGGTAATGAATGTTGAAAAACTGCCGGCTATATTCAACCAGCAGTCCCAAAATCCTGCCGGAAAAAATCAAGTTGAAAATATCATGGCTAAAAACTGCGTAATCTTTAAGCGGCAGAAAGTAAAACCATTGATCAAACCACAAAGCGTACTTCCCTCTTATCACCCCGTCGATTACCGGAGCCAACCAGGTAAATCCCAGAAAAATTGAGATGAGGCTGATCCAGGCAAAAACTTGCTGTTTTTTGGGCAGCAAAAACGGCAGCAAAAACAATAAAAAGATTAAATCCGGCTTAATCATAATGCCAATTAAGGCGGCAGCGATCAACCAAATTATTTTTTTGCCGGAAGCAACTAAGTAGAAAAAAACTGTAGCTGCTAAAATTGCCAGCGACTCATAAGAAACACCATTAGTTAAAAAGCTTAAGCCCGGCTGAAAACCTACCCAAGCGCCGGCAGCCAAAGCGCTCCAATCATTCTTCAGCACTTTTTTAGCCGTTATGAATATAAACCATACAGTCAGTAAATGGATTGCTAAAGAAAAAAGTCTGATTGCATAAAACCGCCAGAAAAAATTACCGGCCGAAAACAACCGGTAAACACCGGCGGCTAAATAATAATAAAGACCCGGGCGCTTCAATGAAGTGAGATATTGATTATCCTCAAATACTTGACGCTGAGGCTTATCGATCGTGGTGATTTTTTCGCGCCAATCAGTCTGGTAACCCTGCCAAACAGGATGGCTTATTTTCCAGTCAAAGTTAACCGCCCCGGCAACCGTTAATAATTCCTGACTCGTCTTTAATTCTCTTCTGGCGTGCGGTGGGCGCCGGTTTTCAGCTAAAAACTGGACGTAGCTTAAATGGCTCGGCTCATCGGGAATCTGAAAAATCGGAGTTAGGGCTAACCAAACCAATCCTTTAATAAAGATTAAAATCAATAAACCCAAGAGCCACTTATTTTTCATTTCTGTTTAGTTTAAATAATTGAACTGAGAAAATGAGGCTGAAAAGTAGATACAAAAACAAAACCACAACCAGCCACGCACCCTTGGCAAAAAATGGCTTATACTGGCTGGCCTGAATGATAAAAGCGTTAAAACTGCTGGTGTCATAGTAACTGGCAGTCAACCAATACAGGGCAATACCGTTTAAGATAATAAACCAATAGTTAAGGAGAATTAGCAACTTCGACCAGATCGCTTTAATGCCCATAATCAGTAATACCATATGCGGAACGATCACCGGGAAGTAGTAACGACCTTGGATACCAAAGGGAAAACCGGCGTTTCTCACCTGTTGGAAATCCCAGAAAAACAACGCCAAAAAGTAAACAGCAGCTGACCAAAGGATTATCCAAAATCCCGGTTCAAATTTACGCTTAAAAAATTTAATAACTAAGCCAACGCCTGCTAAAACCAGTAATCTCATCATTACCTGGTTAACCCAGCGCGGTAAAGTTAGGCTCAACCATCGAAACACGCCCCAATACCAGGGCAATACTTCTTGAAAAGTGTGTTGAGTCGTATAAACCAAATGCTGCCATAAATTGTAGTCGGGCCGGACCTGGTTGGTCCGGGCGGCCCAAAACGGCAGCTGGCCTAACTTAAGTGAATCCCATAAACCGGAAAGATATTCCCGGCCAAAAATAAGAGTTAAAGCAAAAAAGGCCGCGCCAAATCCTGCCAGTTTTAACCATTGCTTCTGCTTGATCGCTGACATCAAAATTACCGGAGCCGCCACTGCCAAAGCGATTGAAAACTGGGGTTTGTTAATAAAGCCAATTGCTAAAACTACTGCTAAACCAAGAAAATTATTCCAATTCAACCCCTTGGCTAACTTTAAACAAAAATAAATAACTGCCGTAAAGGCTAAGTTGTGAAGATTATCACTAGTAACACCGACGGCAACAAAACTCAGCATTGGCTGCATCGAAGTTAAAGTAGCCACGCTTATTGCAGCTAATTTACTTTTAGGAAAAATTATTTTGCCGATTAAATAAGCGAGATAAATCATTAAAACGTGGGCAAACAACCAGAAAACTCTCAAGGCAAATACCCGGATAAAAATATCAGCAGAATAAAACAATTTGTAAATTAACCCGGAAGCGTAGTAGAAAAAATGAGGATAATAGGCTGATTCAGGATCTTTAAATTCCTTCCTGGTCGACAGGGGCAAGGTTTTGATCTCATTTTCATATAATCCTTTATAAGTATTGCTGTACTCCAATCGATATTCAGGGTGATAAGTAAAACTATTGTTGCCGTATTTATTGCGATAAGTTCCTAATAGCTGTTCACTCAGGGCAATTTCCTGGGTTAAATCATTAGTTTTGCCCATCGGCAACTGGCCGCCTTCAGCCAAATAGGCAACGTGACCAAAATGGGCTTGCTCATCGGGAAAATGCCACATCGGAATAAATAGCGCCCAAGCGATACTCTTGAAAAGAGTTACCGCTAAAATCAGGGTTAAAAACATCTTAGAAAGATTATATAATGCTTTGCATGACCAGACGACTGAAATTAAGACTGCCAAAAAAATCTAATTATCCTAACAGTCTAAAGATATTGAACAGAGCAGGTCGGTCGGCCGAATATCACCAATTAGTTGAAGCTTCTGCCTCAGCCTATTTTGAAACTAAGGGGCCGGCTAAATGGTTGTTCATGAAACGCTTTCAAGTAGCTGTCGACTATCTTCATCAAATCGGACCAGTTGCCAATGCGCTTGATGCCGGTACGGGCATTGGATTTTTCCTGCCAACATTATCGCGGACTGCTAAAAATGTCTGGGCCTTAGATTACGCCAATCACACCTTAAGATATGCTAAAGGACTTTGCCGGAGACTAAAAATAAAAAATGCCAGCTTTAAACAGGGCGATTTAACTAAATTACCGTTTCCGGCAAAAAAATTTGACGTCATTGTCGCCTTAAGTATTTTGGAGCATATTCCCCCGAAGCAGTTACCAACTGTAATCGGTCACTTCAAAAGAGTTTTAAAACCGGGTGGCTATCTTATTGCCGGTTACCCGAACGAGGGCGATAAGATTTTTAAGTTGGTTCAGCAAGCGGAAAAGATTATCATGCGGCCGCAAGTATTTAAAAGCATTCATGACGACAAAAGAAAATACAAACCTTTAGGACACGTTGCCAAATCATTTCAAATCGATAAAGCAATTAAAGATAAGTTAAAAGTAATCAACTACAAAGCCTTACCCCTAAATGGTCTAAAATTTTACAGCCTCTCCTTAAACCAAAAAATTTAAACTATTCAATTATCTCTTCCACCTGGTAAGTGTCATTTTCCTTATAGTAGAGCCTGATTAAAATATCGGCCAAAATACCAAAAATCAAAAATTGAATCCCGACAATAAACAAAAAGGCTGCTAGAAGCGGCAATGTCCGATTGAAAATTGATAATCCAAATACTATTTTTCTGACTGCCTCTTCAATCCCTAAAACTGTTCCTGACAACATCAATAACAACCCCGCGGTTCCAAAAAGATGAATCGGCCTTGAAGAATAATCCTGCCAGAATTTGATGACCAATAAATCGAGTAAGCCACGAATTGCCTTAGACGGTTTGTAATTTGACGTACCGGCGTGACGTTTAAAATGATTAACCGGAATTTCAACAATCTTAAAACCGCGCCAATATAGTATCGGCACTAAAAACCGGTGCATTTCTCCGTAAAGATGGATATTTTTAAGTGTTTTCCGATGATAAGCATTAGGAGAAACAGATGTGTCACTAATGCTAATTCCCAAAAGCCATTTGTTTAAAATTGATTCAACTCCGGCAATAACCCGGTATACCAGCGAATGCTGTCTTTTTTGCCTGTTGCCGGAAACAACATCTGCTTCCCCCTTAACGATTGGTTCAATCAATTTCTTGATATCATTTGGGTCCTGCTGTAAATCAGCGTCGAAGACCACCACAATCTCGCCTGTGCTGTGCTTAAAACCGGCCATTATTCCTGCCGTTTGACCGGATTGGCGGCGCAAACGAATAATCTTTAAGTTTGGATATTTTTTCTTAAGTTTTAGAAGTAAATTTAACGAGCCATCAGTTGATCCGTCATCGACAACAATTATTTCAAACCCTTCGGTGATTTTGCTGGCTGCCTGGTTAATTTTTTCAACCAATAAGGACAAATTATCAGCTTCATTGTGGGCCGGAGCAATTATCGACAACATCAACCTTGCCATGACAGTATTTTATCACGGTTTGCTACAATGCTAGGAAATGCGAATTTTACTTTTAAATTATGAATTCCCACCTTTAGGCGGTGGCGCGGGTAACGCCACTTACCACTTGCTTAAAGAGTTAATTAATAAGAATGGCTTGGAAATTGATCTTGTTACCTCTTCCTCCGGAGTTTTCCACAAAAAAAGTCTTTCCAAAAATATTACCGGCCATTTCTTAGATATCAATAAGAAAGGAGAAAATTTTCATCATCAATCAATTAAGGAACTGCTGCTTTATTCCCTGAAAGCCTTTTTTTATTCAAGAAATTTATTGAAACAAAAAAATTACGATTTAATTCACGCCTTTTTCGGAATTCCTTGCGGATTAATAGCCTTGCTTTTGAATAAACCGTATATTGTTTCACTCCGCGGTTCTGATGTGCCCTACTTCAATCAAAGATTTTATTGGACTGATCGATTATTTATTAAACGTCTTAGTCGCCTGGTGTGGAAAAAATCAGAAGCTGTTATTGCCAATTCCCAAGGCTTAAAAGAACTGGCTTTAAAAACGTCCCCTAACCAAAAAATTAAGATCATTCCTAACGGCGCCGACACTGTCTTTTTTCGGCCGGGTAAATCAAAGAAACAAAATGCGATCCTCTTTGTCGGCAGACTGATTCATCGCAAAGGGGTAGATTTGCTAATCAAAGCTTTTTCGAAATTACCTCAATCTTTTAAACGAAAGTATCAACTTTGGGTCGCCGGCGACGGGCCGCAAAAAGAAAAATTACAGCAGTTGGCTGCCGAACTAAAAGTAGAGAAAAACATAAAAATCATGGGGAGAAAAAATAAGCAGGAGGTAAAAAAAATGTTTCAACAAGCCAAACTATTTGTCCTTCCTTCCTACAATGAAGGGATGAGTAATGCCCTGCTGCAAGCTCTAGCCAGTGGTTTACCGGTAATTTTTACTAACACCGGCGGCAGCACAGAGTTGGTAGATAAAAGCAACGGAATTACCATCAATAAAGGCAGTATTGAAGAGTTAGTCACTGCCATGGAGCAAATTTTAGGAAGCGAGGACAGACAAAAAAGTATGGGGATTGCCAGTCGTCAAAGGTCCGAAAAAATGTCCTGGAAAAAAGTGGCTCAAAGTTACCAAAAAATCTATCAGAGCTATGCCTAAGTTTAATTGGAGAAGGCCGCTAATATACGCCTTACTTTATGCTACCGGAAATAGGATTCCTAAAAATTTAGAGTATATCCGCAATTACGTTAAAAAACCTTTAAACCACCAAAAACGCCTCCAGTTGGAAAAATTAAAATCAATTCTTAAATATTCATGGAAAAATATTCCCTATTACCGGCAAATTTTAACCAACGCGTCCGTAGTCAGCAAATCCGGTAAAGTAAACCTTAATAACTTTAATAAAATTCCACCGCTGACAAAAGCAATTATCAGAGGACAAGGAAGCTCTCTCTCCTCTCCTTATCACAAAATCCGCAGAAGCTATAAAAATACCACCAGCGGCTCGACCGGCAACCCGGTAGAATTCATCCAGGATAAATTTTACAATGAGTGGAATTTTGCCAATAAAATTTATCTAAAGGAACTTGCCGGACAGCAAGTCGGAGACAGAGAGCTTCGCCTCTGGGGCTCGGAAGAGGATCTTTTAGGTGTCAAGGAAAGCTTATATTTGCGACTAATCGCTTGGCTTTATAACCGGGTTGATTTTAATTCTTTCAGTATGGCCAAACCCAGGCAAAAAAGATTGATAAAATTGTGGCGAAAATTTAAACCGCAATGGGTGGAAGCTTATGTCAAATCGATTGAAGAATTTGCTAAATTTGTGGAAAAAAATAATATTTCCTTACCCTCACCCCGCGGCATCTTAACCACTGCCGGTGACCTCTTACCTACAACAGAAAAACTAATAACTAGGGTTTTTGGCTGCCCGGTTTATAACCGCTATGGTACTCGCGAAGTGGGCGATGCCGCCTGCACCAAACCAAGCGGACCCGAATTGCGCCTGAGTACCTGGAATCACTTTGTCGAAATTCTGGACGAAAAATTAAACCCATGTCCCCCTAACAAACCCGGCACAATGTATATAACGACTTTAAATAATTTCTCAATGCCTCTTATTCGCTACAACATTGGAGACCTGGGAACTTCAAGCAAAAAATGGGGTCATCTAGCCAACATCCAAGGAAGACAGACATCCTTTTTCATCAATCACAAGAGTGAAAAAATATTCAGCGGCTTTTTCCGGCACATTCTTTATTACATGAACTGGATAGTCCAATATCAAGTTATCCAAGAAAGCCAAACTCTTATCACTTATAACATTGTCACCGAAAAAAATGTTATTCCCCCTGCTGCCGACCTACGGCAAATAAAGCAAAAGATAAAAAAGGTCATGGGCAGGCAATGCAGAGTACGTTTTCGCTTCACCAATCATATTCCCACATCTGCTTCCGGAAAATATCTATTCACCATATCTAAAGTAAACTAAGAAAAATGAAGCTAATTTTAAAAGGTTTCATCAGCGGACTAATTCTTTACTCTGTTTTCAGAAAAATAGATGTTCAACCGATTGTCGCAACCATAAAAACTATAGATTTAACCGCATTAATCCTGCCGTTTTTATTGCTGTTCGTCATTGCAGGTCTGATGGCATTAAAATGGCACATTTTTATCCGTCGCTTTTCCCCTAACACAACTTTTAAAAATACCTTTATCACCTACTGGGCATCTGATTTTATGAATTTATTAAGCCTGGGGTCACTCGGTAACGAAACCTATAAAGTGCTCGCCTTCAAAAATAAAACCAAAGCAATCTTGGCAACCCTAGCTGATAAAGTACTATCTTTAATTTGGTATTGTCTTCTAGTTATAGTGTTTTACATTACGAACCAGGTGGCCTTATCAATCATTCTATTTGCTCTGGCTGCGCACGGCTTAACGAAATTGTTCAAGATTTTTCCTAAAATTGTCCGCGAGGTTAAAGAGTCAGAACTCCTTTTACACTCAATATATAGTTTATTAATCATTGGCAGCAGATTTGTTGCCAACGCCCTGGTTTTCAGGGCAGTTGGTGTCAATTTTGAGCCGAGTCAACTATTTATCTTTATCGCCGTCATGATTGTAGCCGTCAGCTTGCCGATTTCCTATCAAGGTTTAGGCGTGAGGGAATATTTATATCTCCAGTTTGCCTATATTACCGGTCAAGAACCTGAGAAAGTTTTGGCCGTTTCATTATTACTGTATGTTGTCGGATTACTCTACAAAGTTTCAGGGTTAATTCCTTTCAGTTTTATCCGGGTTAAATTATAATATTGATTATGGTCATAACTATTGCGGAAAAGAAAGTCGGACCAGGTGAAGCTTGTTTTATCATCGCCGAAGCCGGCGTTAACCACAACGGTGATATTAACCTGGCCAAACGATTAATTGCGGAAGCTGCCAAGGCCGAAGCCGACGCGGTAAAATTCCAAACTTTCAAAGCCGAACAGGTGACTACCAAACATTCCCCCACTGCCGCCTACCAAAAGAAAAATGTCGGCGAAGATAATCAGTGGGCGCTGCTGCGGCCATTAGAGCTGGGAGAATATGCCTACCCGGAATTAATTGCCGAATGTCAGAAAAACAAAATTTTGTTTATGTCCACCCCCCATGGCCATATTGCCTCGGCCGAATTTCTTAAAAATAAAGTTAACGTTTGGAAAGTGGGTTCGGGCGATTTGACTAATCTGCCTTTCCTAAAACACCTGGGAGAATCGGGTAAACCGATTATTTTATCCACCGGCATGGCCACCATTGCCGAAATTAAAGAAGCGGTTGCCACCATTGAGACAACCGGCAATAAGCAATTAATTATTCTACAATGCACCACCAACTACCCTTGCCCGGATGAAGAAGCCAACGTAGCGGCCATGAATGATATTCAAAATCATTTCCCAGACTACCCCGTCGGTTTTTCCGACCACACCCTGGGCATTGATGCCTGCATCCTAGCGGCAGCCATGGGCGCGACGGTTTTGGAAAAGCATTTTACTCTAGACCGCAAAATGCCGGGACCTGACCAGCAAAATTCGCTCGAGCCAAACGAATTAAAACAGCTGGTGGATCAGGTAAGAAAAATTCAGCATATGACTAAAGAGGAAAAACAAACATTGATTGACCAAATGCCCCGAGCTAAAACCTTGCTGGGCAGTGATAAAAAAGCACCCTTGACCAGCGAACTGGTGATTGCCGAAATGGCCCGTAAAGCGGTCATTGCTGCTACCGATATTCCAGCCGGGGCGACAATTACTGCCGAGATGTTAACGATTAAACGACCCGCCAAGGACGGTCTACCTCCGAAAATGCTTAGTGAAATTATCGGTAAAACCGCCAAAAGAAATATTGAGGCGGATACTCAACTTAAACCAGAAGACTACTGAAGTGGTAAAATAGCCCCATGAGAAAAATCGCCTATCTGACGGGTACGAGGGCAGAGTTTGGCCTGATGGAAAATATTTTGTCGGCCTTAGATAAAGATTCCAACTGGCAACTACAACTTTTGGTCACCGGCATGCATTTGATGGATGAATTTGGCCACACTGTCAGTGAAGTAGACAGGAAATTTAAGGTCAGAGCAGTGATCGAAGCGGTTTTTACCAAAGATGATCGCCTATCAATGGCGCAATTTGTCGCTAAATGCTTAACCGGAGTAACGCAAAAATTAATTGAGCTTAAACCGGATGTAGTTATGGTGTTAGGTGACAGAGGCGAACAATTAGCTATGGCCACGGCCGCTGCATATCTTGATATGCCAGTTATCCACCTGCATGGCGGTGAAATGACGACCACGGTTGATGATAAAGCCAGAAATGCCATCTCTCATCTATCTGACTGGCACTTACCGGCAACCCAGAAAGCGGCTCAACGACTAATCCAAATGGGGATTAATAAAAATCACGTTCAGGTTGTGGGCGCGCCGGGTCTGGATGAGATAACCAAGTTTAATTCATCGAACCAAAAAGATTCAATTGTGGTCTTGCAGCACCCGGATGAAAACGAAGATGATGCCGCCGGGCAAATCCGTCACACGCTGGAAGCAGCTTTAAGTTTTAACTTACCGGTGGTGGTAATTTACCCCAATGCCGATGCCGGCGGCCGGGCGCAGATTGCCGTGATTAATGAATACAAAAACCGGGTGAAGATTTACCCGTCAATCGGCAGAAGCGAATTTTTACAGCTTTTATCCCGGGCCAAAGTTTTAATCGGCAACAGCTCGGCGGCCCTGATTGAGGCCCCTACCTTAAAACTACCGGCAGTCAATATCGGCCCCCGCCAGCTTGGCCGGGAACGGGGTAATAATGTGATTGACTGTGGCTATGAGCAAAAACAAATTAAGTCTGCCATAGCTAAAACTCTAAGGTTAAAGCTTAACCGGATTACTAACCCCTACGGCGACGGCAAAACGACTCAAAGGGTGATAAAATTTTTAAAGACGCTATGAACCGCTTTCCTAATTGGCACCAACCGGAATTTGACGCTACAGGTAAAACGCCCTGGAACTGGATGTGCCAGCACCACCAAAACCTAAGTTTAAGAGTTGGCAGTGATATCGGCGCTTTCACTTATATCAATGCCAAACATGGAGTTGAGATTGGAGAAGGGGCCCAAATCGGCAGTCACTGCGCCATTTACTCGGAAAACA
>Ga0209542_10020390_pt1 | contig 10508 bp, 10 predicted proteins | sample RifCSPhighO2_01_FD_184028 | JGI IMG/M metagenome (GOLD analysis project Ga0209542, IMG submission 184028) | Soil microbial communities from Rifle, Colorado - Rifle CSP2_plank highO2_0.1 (SPAdes) (version 2) | ecosystem: Environmental > Terrestrial > Deep subsurface > Rock core/Sediment ...
TTCTCATATTTTACAAGTGTATTTAAAATATTCCCGCAGTATGGCTCAACAAAGAGCAAAAGCTACGATTTCAGGCACCATTTTTTTCCTTTAACTCAGTATTGGAGAAACATTGAGATATCTGTACTTGCCTTCGTTGGTACCGTACTAGGGGCGTTTCTCATCGCGTACCTTGACCAATCGTGGATTTTGCCGGCGACCATTATCGCCGTGGTCTTCGCAGAACTGGCGCCGCGCATTGCGCGCTACATTACGAATCGAACCTTTCACGTCGCGGCGTTTATCTGCGGACTGTATGCCGGAACGTTCGGTGCGGGCATCGGAATCATTCTCGTTGCGCTGGTGCGGCTCAAACATCCGGCTGACACGGAAATAGGACTCGTCAAGATTCAAGCACGATTCATTGAATTCATGCTCGTTATCGTCGCGGTAATTACGCACTGGTACAGCGGCAACCTTCTCTTGGCTGTGTGGCTTCCGTGGTCAATCGGCTCTCTCGCCGGCGGATACGTCGGCGGAGTCGCGCTGACATATCTCTCAAAATTCTCCGGTGCCGTGCAAAAGGTAGTTTTGCGTATTGCGTATGCCATAACAATCTTCACTGCGGCGATACATCTGTAAACGTTTGTTATATTACGCCGCCACGGCTGACCGCTTCGACAAGCTCAGGGCAAGCAACGATAAAAAGGCCATTGCTTTGCACTATCGTCAACGGGGAAGTGAAATACGACCGTGGAACTATCATCGCTAGGTTTCTTGAGTGACCAAAGTGCAGTAAGAAGCCCGTCGGACGTGTTGACTTAGGAGAGCAGAGAGCGCATCTTTCACGCAGGTTTGTTCGCACGCCTGAGCGAATCAGGCGCGACCGCATGCAGGAGAAAGCAATGAGGCGGATGCATTGGCACGATGTCCGTCGCGTCATGCGGTTTGTAATCGCAGGCGTCGCGACACTGATCGTGTATTATGGGTCGCTCTACGGACTCACGGACGGCCTCGGCTACTGGTATATCGCTTCGGCAACAATCGCGATGATACCTCAGCACGGGGTAAACTTCTGGCTCATGAAACGTTGGGCATTTGAAGACAAGCATACGCCGCTGCTCTTGCATGCGTGGCCGTACGTGAGGGTATCGTCACTCAGCTTCGTTCTCAACATCGCGCTCCTGCACATCTTCGTTGAATACGTGGGCTTGTGGTACATGTATGCACAAGTCATCGTGACGGGGATTCTCGGGGTCATCGTCTTCTTGCGATACGACAAAATGTTCGGGAAGTAGCCTCCGCCTGGCACACGTGCTGGCCGGGGGTTTCCGTTTGGTATACTGCGTTTTCATGAAAACTGATAACAACAAAAAGGCGATTGCCTTGCACAAAAAGCTCGGTGGGAAAATCCGCATTGAGCCTGCCGCACCAGTGCGCAATCGCGCCGACCTCGCACTCGTCTACACGCCGGGTGTTGCCGCGGTATCGAGTCTCGTTGCCAAGAACCCGAAACTCGCGCGGGAGTACACGGGCAAGGGCCGCATGGTTGCGGTTATTTCCGACGGCTCGGCGGTCTTGGGACTTGGCAACATCGGCGCGCTTGGGGCGTTGCCTGTCATGGAAGGGAAGTGCGCGATTTTCAAATCATTCGCCGGTGTGGATGCGATACCGCTCGTGCTCGATACACAGAATGCGGATGAAATAGTGGAGACGGTTCTGCGCGTAGCGCCCGCGTTCGGCGGCATCAATCTGGAAGACATCGGAGCACCAAAGTGTTTTGATATCGAACGCCGCATCATCGAGAAATTGGACATTCCCGTTATGCACGACGACCAGCACGGTACGGCAGTCGTCGTCTTGGCCGCGCTCATCAACGCATTCAAGGTGGTCAAGAAAAATATAAAGACGGCACATATCGTTATCTCCGGCGCTGGCGCGGCAGGCACCGCAATTGCAAAGCTTCTCAAAGTTGCGGGCGCCGAGAACATCGTCATGCTCGACAGTCGCGGCATCATCGACAGTACGCGGCCTGAATCTCACAAAAAACAACTTGCTTCATTCACCAATCCCGATGGCATCAAAGGCGGACTGCGCGAGGCGCTCGTGGGAGCCGACGTCTTGCTCGGCGTCTCCGGCCCGGGCCTTGCGACCGCCGCTGATATCCGGCTTATGAACAAAGACGCGATAGTGCTCGCGATGGCCAATCCGACCCCTGAAATCATGCCGGAAGAGGCACTGCGCGGGGGAGCCAAAATCGTGGGGACGGGCCGTTCGGACTATCCCAATCAGATAAACAATTCACTCGCATTTCCGGGCATTTTCCGCGGCGCGCTCGACCACAGGATTTCCAAAATCACCGACAAGCACAAGCTCGCCGCCGCCAAGGCGATAGCGCGGCTGGTGCCAAAACCGACGGCCAACAAAATCGTCCCCGACATGTTCGACAAGCGCGTCGCCCCCGCAGTCGCCAAAGTCATCCGCTAGGGTATGTCTCGTATTGGTTCACTGAGGGAAAAGGTAAAAGCGCTCTACGATTCAAAAAATCCAAGCCGTGAGGATTGGGCCGATTGGCTTTGTTCCAATCATATATTTGTCGTTGCAGATTTCGCCTCTGAGTTGGCGAACCGTTATGGCGCAAACGCAGAAGTGGTAGCTGCCGCCGGAATGTTGCACGACATTGCTGACGCCGAGATGAGTCGTTTCAATCTCGAGCACGAGAAACGAAGTCTTGAAATTGCTCGCAAACTACTCACAGAAAATGGATTTTCGAAAGCAGAAATTGCACTCGTTGTTGACGATGCCATTCGCTTTCACGGATGCCACGGAGATGAAAGGCCGGCTTCGTTGGAAGGTAAGGTCATGGCGGCGGCTGATGCATTGGCACACTTGAAAACGGATTTCTACAAACATGCTCTTGATGATAAATCAAAAGAGGAAAGCTTGGACGATATAAAGAAATGGGCTCTTCCGAAACTGGAGCGCGATTTCACGAACAAGATTGCATTTGACGATGTACGCGAAGGGGTAAGACCTACTTACGAGGGGTTGAAAACTCTTTTCTCAAACCTTGCCTAGCGGGCCTTTTTCGGTATTCCCCAACTTATCCACCTAGTTCACGACCGTGAACAGAGTGGAGCACATCTGGGATGTAAGATTTTGGTATGGAGTCGATGGAGGAGAGGACAAGACGTATCGTACGGAAAGAGAATATTCAAAGCGGTATCGTAGCCGCGCTTTTTGGTGCCGCCGCGGTAACGATGATTGTTGCGGCACCGAATGCCGCACAATTATTGAAATACCTGGACCCGTACATCGGTAAACGAAACGCGAGTCGTCGTATGTCACAGGCGGTTTCTCGGCTGGTCGGAAGAGGGATGCTCGAGCGCAAGGGGTATGGCCCCACCGCTCGTCTTCAGCTCACGGCAAAAGGGAAGCAGCACGCGGAATTCCTTTTTAACAATATCGTCATGGCGGCAAAGAAGCCGAAACGCTGGGATGGCCGGTGGCGCATCGTCATGTTCGATGTGTGGGAGCGGAGGCGTGCTGTCCGCGACCGGCTCAGGTACCTGTTGCAAAAGATCGGTTTCGTGAAGCTTCAGAACAGTGTCTGGACGTACCCCTATGATTGCGAAGAGGTGATTGCACTAATCCGGTCGGAACTTCGGGTTGGCAAAGGAGCGATGTATCTCATAGCGGACGGCATAGAGGGCGACAAGGTGTTGCGTGAACATTTCGGCCTTCCGTACCAGTGACATACATCGGTATGAACGAACTGCTCCAGTGTCTTTACGACCGTGAACGAGGTGGAGTAGTGTGTTGTTGGCAAATATGATGCTGGAAATGTGAGGCAAGAGGGGGTACATTACTATGGCGCTCAAGTATCTTCGTGAGCGGCATACGCGCCCGTAGCTCAAAGGTTAGAGTGGCCGGCTTATATCCGGTTGATCCTGGTTCGAGTCCAGGCGGGCGTACAAAGTCTCAACTGTGTATAATCGAACAATATGGTCGAATGGGAAACTCCCCTACTTAGGGAATGGGAACACCGGTGGTGTCAGTTGTGTTTGGTAAAGACTTGAGCTCGGAGGATTTACAAATCATTAATGCTAGCCGCAAACAAGAGTTCAATTCCCAAACTCCAATCGCTCCCATCCCCGACGATGAGAACTGGAACAAACCTTACTTTTTAGTCAGAGACGGAAATGAACTTGTCGCATTTGGACGCTTACATGAGGTGGACGTACAATTTCAAAATGAACAGCATTCTGTTCTTGGCATAGCAACCATTGTTGCCCTCAAGAAAGGTGAAGGCTACGGAAAGAAGTTAATGCAAAAGATGAAAGAATATATCGAGAATACCGGCAAAACGGCTATCGGTTTCTGCAGTTCATCAATGTCGGGATTTTATGAGAAGAGTGGCTACGGAATCCTGAAAGACAGCGTTAAGCGCTTTGTTTATCAGGACGACTCAGGACGATTACCATCGGCAATGGGTGAAGACGTGATTTATATTGAGGGCGCAGACGGACTCATTGCAAAAATGACAGTATCGTCAAATGATAAAATCATTGCCCGTCGAGCACCCTGGTGAGCAACCTGTCTCCATTCCGTTATTTCTTGAGTCAATTTGTTCCAATCGATTATAGTCAGGCGGACAGAGAGGTGTGCTACCATTTCGCGATGGCGCATACCGACAAGAAAATGTGTTTTACCGTCGAGGTATTTGTCGTTCACGAAGACAAAGTGCTTTTGCGCATGCACGACAAATATAAGTTTTGGTGTTCAGTCGGCGGGCATATAGACGAAGGTGAGGACCCGAATCAGGCTGCGATTCGAGAGGTGAAGGAGGAAGTTGGTCTAGATATTGTACTCTGGGACAAAGAGCAGAAATTCCACGCAAATGACGGGGCGCTTTACAACATCATTCCTCCGGTGGGGATAAACAGGCATTCGACCAACGACGGTCATGAGCACGTTACGATGATATATTTCGCAACCTCGCGCCATAACGACGTCGTACCTGAAAAAGCGAGCGACGAGTGGCGTTGGGTATCAATAGATGTACTTGAAGCAATGGATCTCAAGCCAAATATCCGCGAATATGCGAAGGGCGCGCTCACTGCACTCGGCAATCATTCATGAGGGGGAGTGTGCATAGGCGCGTTGCACGGGGTCTGCGGCGTGCCACAATGTGCGCATGAGACATCTCACGCGTTTCGCGGTTGCCGCGGTTATCACGCTCCCGTTCGTCACATCTGCCGCGACAGCGGCCGAGCTTCAGGCGCAGGCTCAAGAGCTCCTCCTGCAAGTGCAGACACTCCAAGCGCAACTCGCCGCGCAGGGCGGCACCGTCGGCGCGACGCCCGTATACACCGGCGCCACCGGCGTCAGCCCATTGAGCGGTGTGGTCAACTCAAGCACGTGTCCGCTTATCGGGCGCGTGCTCAAACGCGGTTCAAGCGGCGATGATGTCTCCCGACTACAGCGCTTCCTCGCGCAAGACCCGGCCATCTATCCGGAGGCGCAGATAACCGGCTACTATGGCGCACTCACCGAAGCGGCGGTAAAGCGTTGGCAGGCGAAGTACAACATTGTCTCGAGTGGTAGCGCGGAAACGACGGGCTACGGCGTGACAGGTCCGCGCACCGCGGCCGCAATTTCACTGCAGTGTTCCACTATGTCGACAAGCGGCGGTACGGGCGGCATCGGTCCGGTCGTAGCGACGCCGGGGATTCTTGCGGGATTCATCCAAGTTACACCCATCTCCGGTAACGCGCCGCTCAACGTGAAAGTCACCGTTACCGCGAACACCGCCGGCTCGTGCTCGGGCGGAGTCTATAGTCTCGAGTGGGGAGACGGCAGTTCGGTGCCGCAAATCGTCGTGCCCGCAGGCAATTGCGGGACGGTCGTCCAGAATTATGCACATTTATATCTCTACGGGGGCACCTACATCATCAAACTCTCGGCGGGAACGCACTCGACGAGCGCAACTATTCTCGTGTCGGGTCCGAGCACGCCGGTAACACCCAGTCAGACGGACTCGTTTAGCGCAACACCCACGTCCGGCAGTGCGCCGCTCAACGTCACCTTTAGCGGCGTTGTCACGGGCGCAAATCTCGGCTGGTGCGCGTCCGGTTGCTCGGACACAATCGAGTTCGGTGACGGTGCTACGGGCTTGATATCACTACCCACGGCGACCAACGGCGTTTCAAATTATTCAATTCAGCACACGTACACGACGGGCGGCACCTACACCTCGAAGCTTCATCAGGGTCCGATAAGCACTGGATCTCTCGTCGGAAACCCCATCACCATATCGGTGACGGGTGCCACCAGCACCGCGACAACCACAACCGTAACCGCATACTCATATTCGCCGCTTGCCGTAACGCCGAACATAGGAGGCAATCCGCTTGCGGTGACTGCGAAATTCGATCTCGGTTCGTCGTGCACCGGTTACGACTTTTCATGGGGCGACGGCACCTCGCACGTGGTGCAAAACGACGGCGGCACCTCATGTGCGCAGACCGCCGTCTTCAAAACTTTCTCGCATGCCTATACGGGCCCCGGTTCATACACCATCTTGCTGCGTCGCGGGCCGACGCTCTCGCGCACCGACAGCGTTTCGCTTGTCATCTCGACCCAATAGGAGGTATTCGCGCCGTTGTGGGGGTGTGTTGTGGAGCTTACTCGGAGTGTAGTTCTCCCGAAACACCCAAAACTCGCGCGGCGAGTACGGGATGTGTCGACAGGGTAGGGTCACGCGCGACAAGGCGTAAAGCCTCCTCACGCGCCGCCTGAATGAGTTTTATGTTTTTGAGTGCTTCCATACCGAGGTCGCTCACGCCCCATTGTTTGCGGCCGTAGAGGTCGCCCGCACCGCGATTCTCAAGGTCGGCTTCGGCGAGTTTGAATCCGTCGTCGGTGCCTTCGAGCGCCTTGAGCCGCTTCATCGAGATATCGCTCTTTGTTTCAGGCAGAAGAAAACAGAGCGGGGGGAACGAGGATCGCATGACGCGGCCGCGTAGCTGGTGAAGCTGGGAGAGGCCGAAGCGTTCGGCACCCTCGATGAGTATGATGGTCGCGTTTGGCACATTTAGACCGACCTCGACGACAGACGTCGCGACGAGAATATCAATACTTCCGGCGTTGAATGCTTTCATCACAGCGTCTTTCTCGGCGGGTCGCATCGCACCATGAAGTAGCCCGACGGTGAATTCGGGGAAGACATCTTTCTGCAGGCGCTTCGCCTCGGCCTTCGCACTTTTTGCAATGAGCGCGTTTATTTTTGTGGGATCGGGTTCTTCGATACGCGGGCAAATCACGTACGCCTGCCTGCCTTTCTTGAGTTCGCTACGCACCGCATCGTATGCGCTCGCGCGTTTCTCCGGCTTCACGATTTTTGTCGTTATCTTGGCGCGGCCGGGCGGCAACTCGTCGAGGAGCGAAATGTCTAAATCGCCGTACATCGTAAGCGCAAGCGTGCGGGGGATGGGAGTCGCGGTCATCGAGAGAAAATGCGGCGCGGCGTCGCCTTTGTGCGCTAGCTCGCGTCGCTGGCGCGTACCGAAGCGGTGCTGTTCGTCCACTATGGCGTACGCGAGGTGCTGAAATTCTACAGATTTCTGGATGAGCGCGTGCGTACCCACCAGCATCGCTATCTCGCCGTTTTTTATCCACTTGAGAAGCTGGGAGCGTGAAATATCGGTCGCCGCACCGCGGACGGATTTCGACGGAAATTTCTTACAGCCGGACCCCGTCATGAGCGCGATATTGACGGGCAGGTCTTTGAAATATTCAATGAACGACTGAAAATGTTGTTGAGCAAGAATCTCGGTCGGCGCCATGTACGCGACCTGCAATGTGCCGCTTGCCCTCTGCGGCGGACGCGAGGTCACGACTGCGTAGGCGCTCGCCGCGGCCACCAGGGTCTTGCCGGCACCCACGTCGCCCTCGAGAAGGCGCGCCATCGGGTGCGGCTTGCCGAAATCGCTCACGATGTCGGCGATGGCGCGCTTCTGTGCATGCGTGGCCGTGTAGGGCAGGGCAGTGAGAAATTTCTCCGCCTGTATGCCGGCGTTCTGTACTTGGAACGACGCTTCGGCGTCGTTTTGCGCACGCTCAATCGCCCGCGCGACTTGGAGCGCAAAAATCTCCTCGAATGCAAAACGCTTCCGCGCCGCTTCGGCATGCGGCTGTTTCTCGGGCGTGTGTATCCAGATGAGCGCGGTCGGGAGGTCGGGAAGGTTGTAGCGTTTGCGGATGTCTTCCGGTACGGGGTCTTCCATCTTGGAGAGCACGCCGCTTCCGAGAATGCGTTCAAGCGCGTGAAAAAACCATAGACTTGTGATGCCGCGACTTTCCGGATACACGGGGAATACTCGCGGCGGCTCTGTCGGCTTCGTTCCACTAGAAAACATCCCCTCGGGTATCATGCCCGCCGGCACCACTTCGACTTCCGGATTGGTGATGTAGGGGCGCTCCGCGCTTCCGCCCACGGTGCCGGTGATTTTGACGGCGGTATCTTGTGCCACATACGAAGCCATGTACGGCTGGTTGAACCACATCACTTTCACCCGACCGGTGGAATCTTCGAACCACCCCTCGGTCGCGTTGCGCCGGCTTTTCCACAGCTTCTTCGCCTTTAGTTTCGAGAGCGAGCCGAACAGCGTGACCTTTTGTCCCGGAACAAGGTTCTTGGTTTGTGTAGACGCCCCGGCAGTCTCGTAGCGCGCGGGGAAGTGGCGCAGAATGTCCTCAATAGAGATAATACCGAGCCGTTTGAGTGCCGAAAGTTGGGGTGGCGTGAGGCGGAAGTGCTTGGTTACGTGGTCGCCGGGAGACATGCCGAGATTGTAGCGCACTACTTATACACAGTCGCGCGCAGAGTATCTTGCGCGGCGATTGCCCGCGGGTAAGATAGTCGTGTTACGAGGCAAGAGATATACCGATATGGCAGTTTACGATGACGAAGAAAAAGAAAAAGGAGAGGGCACGGTGAGCGAGGATGCGCTCGGCGAGGTGTTGGGAGTGGATGAGGACGCCGATGATGAAGATACCCCGATTGTGCCTCCGATAGAAGAAGACGAAAAGTGGGAGTGACGCGACGGCGGCAGTGATGTTCAGAACGAAGTGAAAGTGCTCGCGTAACGTTCATCACTACTGCTATTTGTCGCAGGAATTCTCTGCTTTGCTGCGCGATGTTCCGAACATCACTGCCGCCTTGCTTAGGATGGAAAGCGGATGCGTGATGTTTGCCTAACCGACTCCGGCCTCGCATGGGGTGGAAAGATGAGTTCTGCGAAGACGGCAAAAGCAATATCCGCCTCGCTTGGAGTTAAGGGGCTCGTCCCGCGCCCTACTTGATTTGATGTTGTGTCTGGTAGCTAGAAGCTGTAAGCTGGAAGCTACTCTATGCACACGACACTTCGATATCTGGGAACGGTCGCCGCGGTGGTGCTTACCGTCTCCATCGTGCCGGGCGTCATGATTACCGGCGGTTGGGAGACCACGCTCCTCGTGGCGCTCGTGTGGTCGGTCATCACGATGGTCATCCGGCCGGTGCTCAAAATTCTCACCTTCCCAATCACCGTCATTACATTCGGCGTATTCAGCGTCATTCTCAACGCGATCCTTTTTTGGGCGATGACACTCGTCGTGCCGGGGTTTGTCGTCGCGGGATTCTGGCCGGCACTTTTGGGCGCGCTCGTACTTTCGATTCTTAGCTGGTTCGTCCATCAGGTTCTCTAATCGCCATGAACGAACCAATATCCGGACCCGCATTTTTCATAGGAAAAGGTGACGACACGCTCATATCGTTCGGCTCCGGCCAGCCCGACATGCCGCCTCCGATTGAGGCGTTCAACATTTTAAAGACCTACACCCGTTTCAAATACGGACTCATTCAGGGCGAAGAGTCTTTGCGAGCGGCTCTTGCTCCGCAGTACCCATCTGCGGCGGCCGAACACTTCGTCGTCACCAACGGCGCGTCCGAGGCGATAGATTTGGTTTTGCGCGTCATCTCCAAGCAGGGAGCGAAAGTCCTTCTGCCGCGCCCGTACTACTACTCGTACCCGTTCAACGTGCTGTTTGCCGGCATGGAGCCTGCATACTACGACCTCGACAAAGACGGCAAAATCGACTTTGGGGCGTTCGAGAAAGAGGTAGAGCGGTGTCATGCGGTGCTCATCAACTCGCCCTCGAACCCCACGGGTACGGTGCAGGAAGTGGAAACGCTTAAAAAGATAGAGGCACTCTGCGCGCGTCTCGGCGTCTGGGTGATTTCCGACGAAGTTTACAAAGACATCATTTATGTGCGCGAAAATTATCTCCTGCAGGGGCCGCGCGTCGTCACCGTCAACTCGTTTTCCAAAACGTACGCCATGTGCGGCCTGCGCGTGGGGTATGTGTACTCGCAGAACAAGGAGCTCGTCGACGGCATCATAGAAATGAAGACCCATACCGCCATGAATACCTCCATCGTCGGGCAGATGATGGCGCTCGCGGCGCTCTCCTCACCGCGCTCGTAC
>Ga0209542_10020391_pt1 | contig 10507 bp, 17 predicted proteins | sample RifCSPhighO2_01_FD_184028 | JGI IMG/M metagenome (GOLD analysis project Ga0209542, IMG submission 184028) | Soil microbial communities from Rifle, Colorado - Rifle CSP2_plank highO2_0.1 (SPAdes) (version 2) | ecosystem: Environmental > Terrestrial > Deep subsurface > Rock core/Sediment ...
GTGCGTTTATTCTACCAAATCAGAACCTATTTTCAAAATCTGTAATCAATGGAGTTCCCCGCGCGCTACGCGCCTCTGTGCGAAGCACAGAGCTTTCCAAAATGGAAAGTGCGGGGAACACAACATCTCCGAACGGCTCAAATGGGAAGAAATGAGCCGTTCGGTAAAATGGACGAAGTTTTGCAAAAACTATTTTCTGGGGAAAGGATTTTGCAAAACTTCGGCTAATTTGTTTTGGCGGGGATTCGGGTTTGGATTCCGCCCGCAGAAAGGGGTCTGGGGAATGAATGCGGGCGGGTTTCGGAATTCGTTTTCGGCAGGGCTGGCAACTAGAAAAAGAAGTCCAAAAATGTTAAAATCAAAATGTTATGGAAAATATAACTCCAAAAATTGAACAACCACCACTTGCCGTTGAGAAAATGAAAAAACTTTTTGCGGACAACATTGAAAAGCGAATCTGTGTTGTTGGTGCTAGTTGCGTCGGAAAATCAACCTTACTCGGTTATTTACCCGAAGCAGTTGATATGGATGATTTGCTTTTCGGCAATAAGCAAAAAGGAATTGTGCCGTTGCTTACGCAAAAGGAAATTGATTATGTGTGCGGACCTTGGACACCGGAAGTCGGTCAATTTATGACACGAAAATCTCACGAGCTTATAAAAATAGAAGCAGGTTATCCAGTGTTCGGCACAATTGTTTTTCCCTCTGACTTAGTTGTTGAAATTACTGTTCCCGATAATATTTTACGAGAAAGAATTAGGCGAAGAAACACAGACGAAAAAGATGTTTTTAATATGAAAGCACAAATTGAATCTGAAATAGAAAGGTCGGGAATAGAAAAAATAGTTGTAGAAAATATATGAAAATTTTAATTTTTCTACAAGGCACGACGATAATGCCAGAAAGCGGTATCAATAAAACTCGTGAGGAAATTGTAGAGCAGGTAAAAAGGCAAGGGGAATCCATTCGTGATTTTGGTTCGTATGTTCCTATCGGTAAAGTAGTAGATAAATTAAAAAAATGGGCTGATCAAGGTGCAGAAATTTTATACCTAACTTCACTAACTGAAGACAAAAAAGCTAGAGGCGATGAAATTGTCGGCAAAGAGGGTTTGAAATTTGATCAACAAATTCTGGATAAATACGATTTTCCGAAAGGAAAGATTTACCATAGAGAGAAAGGAGAAAATTATGCGCAAATAGCAGAAAGGATTATGCCAGATATTTTAATTGAAGATGATTGTGAAAGTATCGGCGGGGAAAAAGAAATGACTATTACTTTTATTAAACCAGAGATTAAAGAAAAAATAAAATCAGTTGTTATCAAGGAGTTTGGCGGTATTGATTACTTACCGGATAACTTAGATGAATTACTCAAATATGAAAACCACAACCTTAAAAAATAAAAAAGATTTTTTTATTTTTCCAACTTCGCCATTTCATTTTGACGGCACTTTTCATAAACCTTCACATTTCCCAGATAAATTAAGCGATTGGAAAAGTGGAAAATACTGGCAAACAATCAGAATTGGAAAAAGATTATTCGGTTTGAAAATTGAGGACAAAGGAGAAACTCAAAAACCAAAAATCAAAGTTTCTGTTTTTTATGACAAAATTATTTCCGATAAAGAAGTTGAGAACATCAAGAATGAAGTTATTTGGCGGTTTGACTTAAACGCAAATTTAAAAGAATTCAATAACCTTGCTAAAAGTGATAAACGCTTCTACCCAATTTTCAAAAAATGGCTTGGAATGAGAAACTCAAGCGCACATAATTTATATGAACTCCTTATTATTGCGGTTGTTTTGCAAAATGCGACAGTTAGACGGACAGTGCAAATGATGACTGCGTTGCTTGATAATTATGGAACGAAATTAAGTTTTGATAGCAAAAGTATTTTTGCAATTTGGCTTCCTGAAAAATTGGAAAGTATTACTGAACAAAATTTACGAGATTTGAAAATTGGGTATAGAGCGAAATTTATAAAGCGTTTATCGCAAGATTTTGCCGAAGGCAAAATTGATGAGCAAAAACTTCGTGAACTTGATCAAGAGAGTGCGAAAAAAGAATTGCTAAAGTTGTATGGAGTTGGACCAGAAACCGCTCGCATACTTCTCTTTGAAGTTTGTCATCAATACAATACTTTTGACCATATTGCGCCTTGGCAACAAAAAATATATTCCCAACTTTTTTATAAAAAACCTTTAATTTCCGTAGGGAAAATTCAAGACGATATTAAAAAACAATATGGCGAATATTCTATGCTCGCGGTTCATTATATTTGGGAAGATATTTTTTGGAGAAGAAAGAACGAAAAAATTGATTGGCTTGAAAAAGAAATACGACTTTAATTTTTTCGTTCTTGCCCGCCTTGCCGAAATCCGAAAGAAAACCCGCCCGCATTCATTCCCCAGACCCCTTTCTGCGGGCGGAATCCAAACACGAATTCTCGCCAAAAACATTAGCCGAAGTTTTGCAAAATCCTTTCCCCAGAAAATAGTTTTTGCAAAACTTCGTCCATTTTACCGAACGGCTCATTTCCTGCCATTTGAGCCGTTCGGAGATGTTGTGTTCCCCGCACTTTCCATTTTGGAAAGCTCTGTGCTTCGCACAGAGGCGCGTAGCGCGCGGGGAACTCCATTGATTACCGATTTTGAAAATAGGTTCTGATTTGGTAGAATAAACGCACCAGATTGGAAATTATTTTCGTGTGGGACGATAAAAGTTTATAATAAACTAATAATTAATAAATACATGAACAAAAATGAAATGCCGGTAGTAGGAGAGGATAAAAAATTTGGAGTTTTGGGATATCGCATAGAAAATAACCACTATGTTGTAAATATTCGCTGGAAAGACGGACATGAAACCGAAGAACATTTTCCGGTAAAGGGATTTCCTGTTGTTAATCCAGAGACAGGTGCGGTGCACGACCCAATTGAGGGTAAAAAGGCCTTAAAAATCTTAGAAGAAAATGCTGATAAAATGACGGCGGAAGAGTTTTCGTGGCTGAATTTTTCAGATCTAAGAAAAAAAAGATAAGCCCACTCTAATTAGACAAAGAGATAGATTATGCTATTTTTGTACAAAATAGCATAAAAGGACCTTTACAATGAGGAAGATTTTTCGGTTAACGGTTGTTGCAATTGTTTGTTTGTTTTTTACGAACCCCAGTTGGGCTCAGGCAAAGAGTTTTGAAATTTTAAACGAAAGTGTTGAGCGGGGCGACGTTGTCGTTATAAAAATTACACCCCAATGGCAAGGTCCGATGGTGTGTGTTTCGGTTTTTGACAAGCAATTTATTCCCAATAAATACGGTTATGTTTTTATTGGTGTTGATATAAATACAGAGCCCACCGGCACATCGGAAAAAACAGAAAAATATCTGGTCTATTTGATAGAATGTGATCGTGGGGTTAGACTAGACTGGTATTATGATGAACTAGAAGTCAGAATAAAAGAATTTGGAATTCCATGGTTTGTTGGTCCTGTCAGAACACCCGGAAAAGCTGTTAGGGAACGTAGAATTAAAGATGTGGCTTTGATGCACGGTGCTTATGATTTGGCCAATAAAAATGAGGATTACACTTCTGGTCAGTTTATTCTTCCATTAAACAATATAGAAGTAACTGACTTTTTTGGCACCTCACGTCTTTACGGACGGTATAATAGAAAAAATAAAAAAATAACGGTAGACAGAGAAGTGCCTCATGGCGGAGTTGATTTTAGGGCCAAGACCCCCCTACCAGTTATGGCTGTTAATTCAGGAAAAGTTCTTCTGACCCACTACTTCCCTCTTAAGGGAACCGAAGGAAATTTATTGGTAATTGATCATGGCTCCGGGATTCTTTCCCTCTATATGCATTTATCGCAGTTTAGGGTCAAGGTCGGAGATTGGGTTGAAAGAGGTCAAGTCGTTGCCCTGACAGGCGACACACCCAAGGGTGTTACTTATCGTCGCGGGAAGCCTGTCCGGTGGAACACGCCCGCCCACTTGCATTTTATGTTCAAAATTCACGGCGTGAATGTTGACCCGTTGGCATTTATTGAAACTGCCAATAAATATCTGGATAAACGATGAAAACTATCAGATGGGCATTGGCGCCAAGGTTTGTTTTAGTTTTTGTCGCTCTGTTAATTGTTGTCGGATGTGGTCATTCGGTAAAAGTTGTCACGATTCCGGATACAAAAGAAGCCGAGCAGCATCTCCTTGCACGGGCATTTTCCAGCGGTAGTAATGATGATTATACCCGAGGCAAGTTTTCTGATCCGCTCGCAAGCACTCGGACTGTTACCAGTTCTTACGGAGTGAAAAGGGCGGGCAATCGGGTACATGAAGGCGTAGATTTAAGGGCCTCCCTCCATACAAAAGTAAAGGCCATCAATAGCGGTAAGGTTGTTTTGGTAGCCAGACTTTTACAAGAAGGTTTGATGGTCGTTATTGATCATGGACGGGGCATTTTTTCTGTCTACATGCACTTGTCAGAGATTTTGGTGAAACAGAACGAAATGGTCAAAAATGGTCAAACCATCTCTTTTTCTGGCGATTCCGGCGAAGGGGTTACCGGTCCGCATCTGCATTTGGGGGTGAGGTTTGACGGTGAGTATGTTGATCCGTTGCTCTTTATGAAAATCAGCAACAAATATAAAAAATAACCCCGCGATGTGAACCGTACCCCGAAAAGTGGACACGATAATGTCCACTTTTTTTGTTATGGAATTTTTTGTGGTGCGGGGCAAGCTTCTTATTTTTTCTTGTTATGAAAGCTCTGATGAACCTCCCTTAACTGCTTATCTGTAACATGAGTGTAGATTTGAGTTGTGGTGACGGATGAGTGGCCGAGCATGGCCTGGACTGAACGGATGTCGGCGCCATTACGTAAAAGATCGGTTGCGTATGAATGCCTTAAGGTGTGGGGCGATACGTTTTTTCCAACTATTCCGGCCTTAGTGGCGTATTTTCCGACAATTCTTTGGATACTTCTGGGGGTGAGGCGTAATGTAGAGAGGTCAGACCTCTTATCGCCTTGAGGTCTAATCTTAATTTTGGATTTTGGGATGCGTATGAATAACGCTTCGTCAACATCTGAACGCTTGTCGATGTATTGTTTTATATTTTCTTTTGCATCGTCAGACAGAAATACTACCCTTATTTTGCCCCCTTTCCCTCTTATGCTCAATTCGCCTCGGGTTATATCAATTTTGTCCCTGTCTAAGGAACAAAGCTCGGAAACACGCATACCGGTGCTGAACAAAGTACCAAGAACAGCCCTGTCTCTTAGGACGTCTAGGGTATTTCCTTCCGGAGATTTAAGGAGTCTTTCCAGTTCGTCCGCTTCAAGGAAAGTTACTTCCCTATCTTCTTGTTTTCCCAACTCTACTTTTTCTGCTGTGATCGACTTGATGTCTCTTTTTGCTAAATATTTCAAAAAGTTTCTTAGAGCAATAATGTGATAGTTCTGGGTAACTTTTTTAAGGTTACTTTCGTCTTTGTCTCTAAGGCGATTTAAGTGAAGTCTGTACTGCCTTACTAGGTCTTCGGTAATACCGGAAGGACTAGATATTTTTGCAAACTGAAAAAACCTGTCCAGATATCGCCCATAATTTTCCAGAGTTTTAGCCGAGCGATTCTTTTCTATCTCAAGGTATTCCAGATATTGTATTTTTAGTGTTTTGATATCCATCCCGTACGAAGTGTTACTTACTGTCCACCACTTTAAAGAGGTGGCAAATTGTAGGCACTTTATTTAACACCTAGTATTATTTATTCCCGCTAGGGTTCACTTCGTTCGGGATCCATATGTCGCATAATTAGTATAACAATTTCAATAGCTGATACAACCCCCTACGCGTGCTACGGTTGATTTGTTGGGTAGTCGCCACTTCCTTGCTATTAGTTGTAAGATGTGGTATTGTTTTCAGGGTTATTTGAAAAGGGGGGAATTATGATTAGAACAAGAGAGAGTGGTTTTAGTCTTTTGGATGTCTTGGGAAGCATCGCTGTGATTGCCTTGATGCTAGGTTTTTCTTGTTGGTAGCTTTTAACGATCATTACGCTTCTGTTATGAAAAAAGAATTTCAACTATCATCACCGGATAGGCTTTCTAGTTCAGAAGCAGATATGGTCAGACCGATGGTGTATAGTGTATTGGAAAAACTCAGACAAGAGGCTAATACTGCCAAAGAAGTGGAACTTAAATTTTCAAGCAGAACGGACATAGCACCAGATAATGCTGAACAGGCAATAACTGATTTTAGATCGGCACAGAAGAAGGTCTCGGTGGCCTCCCAAAGGCTATATGGTGCTTGTCGTGCGGCAAGATACTTTAATCTAATTCCTGGCGACTTATCATTTTGCAAATAGCACCAAAAGGAGAGGAAAAACCATGAATCAGATAGAACTGAAAATGTTACTTGACGAGGCGGCTAACCCCTATACTTCTAGGTTTAGGAGAAACCAGATTGGAGACAAGTTGGTGCAGTTGGCACCTATTTGGTTGGACATGATTGTTAGGAAGCTTTACATGGATACCATTAATAATCGACCAGACTTACTGCCGTTACAGTTTCCGTTTTTTGCAATTGTTTGCGGATTTAGGGATGCGGGTTCAAATCTACCTAATGTGGATTGGTCGCTTATGTAGGACACAGCTCTTTTTTTCCACGTCATGTTCTCGGACATGACGCTTTGTTTTAATTAAAAACCTCAGAATTTGCATAAAAATTTTATTTGTGCTAATATATTAAGGCAATATAAGAACATGTTAACTCCACAAGAAAAATTAAAGGCAATAGACAAGGTTAAGATTCATGATAAGGATACTGGGTCTGCTGAAGCGCAAATTGCTTTGTTTTCTGAAGAAATTGAACAACTCGCCAAACACCTCAAAAAGCATGGCAAAGACAACAGTTCCCGCCTCGGTCTTTTGAAAATGGTTTCTAAAAGAAAACGACTCTTGGATTATCTGAAGAGAGAAGCTCCCAAAAGACATTCTTCAGTAATGAAGAAACTTGGTTTAGACAAATAATTTCATGCCTCACAAAGTCACAGTACCCCAAAGAAAAAATCATCGGACAGGTGTGTTTGTTGACGTTTCAAACATGTATCATTCGGCAAAAAACCTCTATAAGTCACGGGTAAATTTCCGTGAACTTTTAAAGTTGGCAACCGCAAACAGACAGTTGGTCAGAGCTATTGCCTATGTTGTGAAATCTGACACCGAAGAAGAAAAGGCATTCTTTGACGCCCTTGAAAAATCAGGTTACGAACTAAAATCCAAAGACCTCCAGATATTTCCGGGTGGCATGAAAAAGGGAGACTGGGATGTGGCGATTGCTGTTGACGCCATCAGTTTATCAAAACAGCTTGATGTTGTAGTTCTTGTTTCCGGAGACGGTGACTATGAGCCGTTGGTGGAATATTTAAAATTCAGCGGTTTGATAGTAGAAGTAGTAGGTTTCAAAAGAAGCGCCAGTTCAAAACTGATAGATGTTGCCAACAACTTTACGGATCTAGAGGAGGTAAAAGAGAAGATTCTTCTGAAGTAAAAAATTAGATTTCGTTCCACAAGAACAAATGACAGAACCTCTATGCATGCAGCATGAATAGAGGTTGCAGGGTGCTATTAGAAATTAGTGTGAATCGTAACCAAAATAGACATTAATGAATAGTTTAAATAAATTGTCCTTGCGATGATTAAATCGATATTCCACCTCTTTAAGATACATGGGAAAATGATATTTGGAAACACCTCGATAATTGTAGAGGATATGCTTAGCAAAAGACCAAAAGCCCTCGATGCCGTTAATATGGTTTTTGGTCTTCTTGTCTACCATACTTTTCGAGTGATTTACTTTGTGATGTTTACCCAACCGCTTCAGAGAATTGTAGCTTCGAAACTTGTCCGTAAAGTAGACCGAGCCCTTTCTGGTTTTTTTTCTGATGATCTCCATCAGTTCCAAGGCCGAGACACCTTCTACAATCCTCGTGTAGACCCTGCCATCACGCTCCAGGAGGCCAAATACAATGCTTTTACCCTTCGATCCTCTGCCACGCTTGCCTTTGCGTCTACCGCCGAAGTAGGACTCATCCATCTCAATCTCCCCGGATAGCTTTCGGCCCTCAAGCTCCGCGACATGATAGACGGCTTCACGAAGGTTTTGATATACTCTCGTTACCGTCTGGTAATCTACACAGAGATCATGCGCCAGTTTGTAGGCCGGTTGGATCTGGTAGAAGCCTTTAAGGATCGCGAGTTCTCTCCGCAGCCGTCTCAGGCTTTTCTGTTGCTTGCATCTACCACATTTCACATAGCCACGACGGGTCTTGCTTGTTTGAAAAGAGCCACAGAAAATGCACTTTCTTCCCTTCAAAAAGTTGGTCGCACAACTGAAAACATTCTTTTGACCATATACCATATGGATAACTTAACACCATATGGTTACGATTCACACTAATTACCTTAAACTAGGTAATTTGTGTTCCGTGGTTTTTCGTAGTAATTTAATGTTTAGTAATTTATCAATTGGGAGAGTTACGTGGCTTATCGAAAAACTCAATCATGGAATGATGTCCCAGGATTTACGACTGGAATAAAATGTCATATATGTAATTTGGATTCAATGGTTAAGCGGGGTGCTCTCGCCGGAATCGTAGAAATGGGCAATATGCCCGTGCCTGCTAACCCTGTCTGGTGGCAAATGTGTAAATCTTGTCATGATACTGGCTGGTTGTTTTACACTCATGAGAATGGCTTCATTCATTATCGTTTACCTCAACCCTGGTTACGGATTTCGGGAACGCCCATCGTAGATTAAAGATGACTATTCAAAATAGTATACAGCGCTACTCCCGCCGCCACGCTAACATTCAAACTCTCCTTCTTTCCATACATAGGTATGGAAATTTTTTTATTGCAATATTTCAAAATTTGCGGACTCAATCCCCTGACCTCGTTGCCTAGAATTAATGCTAACGGATATTTCGGCTTGAATTTGAATATGTTTTTACTATCTTTCGTTTGTTCAAGACCGACAATATTAATTTTATCTTTTTTAAACTTTTTGAGTAATCTATGGGTTTGTTTGCAATATTCCCATGGCACATACATCTGGGCACCCAAAGCGGTCTTAGATATTTTTTCATGCGGAAGGGTGGGCGTGATTCCGCAAAGATATATTTTTGAAACACCAACCGCATCGGCCGTGCGAAAAATTGAACCTACATTCTCTCTCGAACGGATGTTATCGAGAATCACACATATTTCTCGCTTTTTCATTGTAATATGATACAATTGTAATAATTAAATGACAAATTTCTAATAACTAATTGCTAATCAATGTCCAATTGTTTAGAAATTAGAAATTAGGACTTAGAAATTTTATGTACAAATATCTCGTCTGGTCAGGGACAGTAGTAATGGTAGTTCTTGCGGTATTTTTAATTGCAAGCACTAACCAAGTTTTAAACACAGCCACAACCACAAATACTGTTTCTTTCAGTGGTGAAGGCAAGGTTGTAGCAAAGCCAGACATTGCCAAGGTCAGTTTATCAATAGTTACTGACGCTTTGACATCAAAAGCAGCTCAGGACGAAAACTCAAAAAAATCTAAAACAGTTACAGATTATTTAAAAAAGCAAAACATTAACGACAAAGACATCAAAACAACTGGATACAATATATATCCTCAATACAAGTACCCGCAATACGGCGGTCAGCCGACAATTACCGGCTATCAGGTCAACCAGTCAGTGGAAGTTAAAATCCGCGACCTAGACAAGGTGAGTAACATTCTAGACGGAATAGTCGCTTCAGGGGCAAATCAAGTTAGTCAGTTAAGTTTTGAAATAGATAATCCGGAGGCATTGAAGGCCGAAGCCAGAGCCAAAGCAATTGCAGACGCAAAAAGCAAAGCCAACGAACTCAAAGGTCAAGTAGGAATTTCGTTAGGCAAAATTATAAACTTCTCAGAAAATACAGGCGGTTATCCTGTGCCGATATATATGAAGGCGGAAGTTGATGGTCGTGGAGGAATGGGCGGTGGCGGACCCTCAGTGCCAGCTGGAGAAAATGAAATAACGGTAAACGTGACAATCACATACCAAATTAAATAGTTCACCAATAAATTTACCATCCCCCCAATCAAAAATCGCTTTTCAGCGATTTTTGATTGTTCTTACTAAATTACAAATCTAAATCTCGAGCTATAATTTTTTCTCTAAGAGATATTTTTTCGCCTTCAATTTTTTCAAAACTCAGATGTCTGATATCTGTTATAGCTCTCTCATATTTACTCCATATTCTTTCACTCATATCATCAGACATTCTTTTTCCGTCTACAAAAACATTATCGTAAACACCATTCTTACTGGTAAGAAGAATCTCACGGCCATTAACTTTAAATTTGATCAATGTTCCATCTTCATTTTCTTCACAAAAAAAAGATTCTACAACTTGATCAGCAACTTCGTAACTAAGACCAGATTTTTCTTTTATTTCTTCAAGTA
>Ga0209542_10020392_pt1 | contig 10507 bp, 12 predicted proteins | sample RifCSPhighO2_01_FD_184028 | JGI IMG/M metagenome (GOLD analysis project Ga0209542, IMG submission 184028) | Soil microbial communities from Rifle, Colorado - Rifle CSP2_plank highO2_0.1 (SPAdes) (version 2) | ecosystem: Environmental > Terrestrial > Deep subsurface > Rock core/Sediment ...
AAAATTGCTGTTATTTTAGATAGGCGCTTGATGATGTCGGAGTCATTGATTTCGGTCCTAAGCCACGGTTCCGCGATTGTCCATTCCTCGTCGCTTTCTAAATTCGATAATGTAAGCCACGGCGCAATAAAAACCGCACCCCCAACCTTCGCATCGACGGGCAGTTCTTCCAAATATCTTAAAATAGTCTGGCAACCAATAGAATGCCCAACTAAAATTACATTCTTGTCCGGCAATCGAATTATTTGAGAAAGGCCGAGAACCCAGTCTTTAATCGTCGGGTTTTCAGGATGAGGCATCATTGGGATAGCGACATCAAATCCTCTTCTTTCCAATTCCAACTTGAGCCACTGATGCATCGGCTCATTCGGAGAATCTCCCCAGCCGTGAACGATATAAACTTGTTTCTTCATAACCAAATAAAGACTCTGTTCTATTCCGGCTGTGGCTCTGGATGGAGTCGAACCATCTTCTGAACGTTATGAGTGTTCCGTTCTAACCGTTGAACTACAGAGCCGAGCGAGATGCAAAATGAAAATTGTAATTTTCATTTTCATCAAGCGATGGCTCCGACGAGGCCGCGTAGCGGCCGAGTACAGAGCCGGAAATTTAGGCGGGTGAAAGTGCCGCACTTACTTCGCTTCTCACAAATCAGCTAAGTAATTAGCAGTCTACTGAAAAACCTAGATTTTCTCAATAAGAACCGCTCACATGCAAGCGATCGCTTGCATGTGAGCGGTTGATTATTGACTGCCGAATAGAGCAATAGCACATGCGCGTTATAGACCGCTAGCAAGCGAAATAGTAGGGTCAGACCCTACTATTGTGACTATCACATACCATGCCGCACACAAACTACTTTTCTTTCGGCTTATCAAGTTTGTCGAGTCCTAGTTTTTTAAGAACGATGTAGATAACGCCCGCGACTATAATAAAATCAATCAGCGCGGCAATGAAATTTCCATACATCAGAGATTTAAAATGCAATTTCGCGAGTCCCTCGGGCGAACCAACAAGAAACCCAATAATCGGCTGGATAATATCATTAACTAAAGACGTGATAACGCGCCCAACCGCGCCGCCTAAAACAACCGCAATGCCAAGCCCAATCACGCCTTGTTCCTGCACAAACTTTGTAAAACCTCCTCGCGCTAAAACGCGAGGCATCAGGGGGTTTTGCTCCACAAGGTGTCGGCTCCGCCGACGCGGTATTTCAAGATTCGCTCTCATCCCCGCCGCGTCTGACGCGGCGGGGCTTTCGGCGGACGGAGTAAAACCCATCATAGTAACTTAAAGCATACAAAAAATATCGAGACTTGCAACTACCGTGCTTGCATTCCCGACTTAACGAGAACCAATTTCTCCTCTCTACGCCAGCTTTTGATTTCTGCCTCTCGTTTTAGTGCTTCGCTTCTTGTATTAAACTTTTCCGAATACAAAATCTTCACAGGCTTATGCGAGCTAGTGTAATGACCGCCCTTGCCAGCCTTATGCGCCTTAAATCTATTTTCTACATCATTAGTAACACCGGTATAAATAGAATTGCCCTTGCAGAGCATCAAATATGTAAACCACATACTTTAACTATAAATTATTAACCCGCCGAATGGAAACCTAATAATATTTCGGGTGTATAAAAAATCTGGCCCGCCAAGTGAGTCACTCCGCGAAAGACTTCTTCGTGAAATGATTACTTGGCGGGCCGATATGAGCACCTACTCCCGCCGCTTCCGCTTTTGTGACACCACGCGAACATGTACGCGGTGGTCGAACTCTATCTGCTTGACCCACGCCCCGAACCGTCGCTTGTTCACATAGCGGGCGCATTCGTACATCTCACCGAACATCTTGAGAATGTACCAGAGCGCCAAAGCAGCCTCTCGCTGCTGCTCTTTTTGGGCAGCACTCCCATCGACAGCCCCTGGAGCGTACCGCATGAAGCGGTACGCATAGAGCTCTGCGGTATCGCCGCCGAAGCCGTTCTTGCCGCAGTATGCCTCGACAAGCTCTCCCCAGATTTCGAGAAACTCCCTGATAGACGGCAGATGACGAATCATGACGGTCCCTCCTTAACCGCGATACATTCTGCGGCGATAGAACAGAAAATGAACCGCCGAGGCAGCGACCACGCTCCGATTTTTGGAGCGGGCCGCCGCCTGGCGTTTCTGCTATTGGGCGGGAGCCAACGCTCGTTGATACCGCCTACCCGGTCTTCTCATCGAGAAACTCGAGGGCCCGTCTGTATGGCATGTAGATTTCCTTACAGACGCCGATGCTGTCTAGAACGTGTCCACGATGCCAGATATCGCCGACGAGCAGACATCCACCCACAGCGTCGCTATTGTAATCGGGAATGAGCAAGAAAAGGTCTTCAGTTGGCTCGTTCCTGTGTGCGAGTCGGCGTAGCAACGTCGAGTGGTCGATGCCAGCGTGACGAACGACATCGAAGAGAGCGGCCCAGATCGTCTGGCGAGCAATCTCCCCCGCTTTCTCTGCCGCCGCTTCCTTTGATTGATGATCTCCCAGCACAGCATTTCCGTTCATGACCGCGAACCCCATGGGGCCCTCACCCTCTACACGATACGGAGTCAAAGCATGCCTAGACGTGATCTGGTAAGTCATCGCACCCTCCTTTGATGAGTGATTCCGAAATTGCGAACCGTAAAATACCAAATACCACATTTCTGTGGTATTTGTCAATTGTTGCACTTACTTGTTGAACTTAAGTGCAGTGAGCTTGTCAGAATGTTGCGGGACCAGGATTTGCACCTGGGGTCTCAAGGTTATGAGCCTTGCGAGATACTACTTCTCCACCCCGCGATAAGATTATATGCGTCATTGTTAATAATTTCAAGCGAGCGCGCTTCCAATCATTAAAACTGTTACCAAAATCTCTTATGCAGATCTGAAGCCCACCGGGTATCTATAATCATTGCCGAAATAAGTCCTAAACAATCTAAATTGTACCTTATATCCGCGATCGCGGATATAAGGTCACATTTTATACTCTCCCCATTGGTCGGCGGTATAGTGATGATCCACCGCAATAATTATGAGAGAATAATTAAGAAAGATGGAAAATATTTTTCAATTCTAGCTCGTTATCAACGGCCTCAATTGTAAGATACCGCACATATTTTCTGATTTGATAAAACTCGATCAGAAAATCAATCTGCTGCTGGCATTCAAACGGATGGATAAAAGCGCTTTTCTGAAACTCATAACACCCCATTCGCTTCAGATGACCACGCAGTGCGTCGCGCGCCTTCTTTTGCTTTTCCGGGATATCAAAAATAATCATTCTCCATTTTTGGTCCCACCGGGTTGGCTTATTGATTTCTATATTATCCAGGGAATAACGCAGAGCAATTTTCTTGCCATCACTAAGCAGTGTCAGACTTACAGTACCGTCTCCATGATATTTCTCATCAATAAGTTTGGAATCATAAAGTCTCTTAATGGCACCCCGTAGAACGCGGCGATTAATTTCTTTCCACTCTTTTGCAACAGCCCTCGTGAGTTTCCAGTAATGACTAGGGGAGTATGAAAAACTTAAACCCAGCCCCGCCGCTAGAAGAAGCAAAATCTTTCTCTGGGTCTGCCCCAATTTCAGTTTATGCGATCTCAACTTCACCATTTCACAACTAAAATAAATGTTACCGTATATCCGCGATCGCGGGAAAACGTGATGATTTGTTTTTACTCAATATAATTCAGCTCGCGAAATGCCGTCTCGTATCCGCGGATGGCATATTCAGCCTCGCTACGAGTAATACCGGATGTGCCGTGCGCCAGACGGTTGCGGATTTTATGCGCTCGCCAAACGTCATCAATCGCATTCAGTTCTGCAGAATTAATTTGTTTCAAGCGGTCCCCCATGGTGTCACCCGTATAGCCGGAGGCTTTGAGCATACTATCAAGAACCGCATCTGCCTGAATTACGGCAAGCGACCAATCGGCTGGGGTGATTGAGGCCATCTTTTGCTGAATTTCAAGCCAGGGTTTCGCCACAATATCATCTATGATGTCTTGCTGTTTAGGCTCAACAACTACTGGCAGTGACGCAATCAGCGTTTTCATTTTTCCAAGAATGACGATATACCAATAAAGCGCGGCCGCGCTTACCATAACCGCAAAAATTTTAAGAACGAATAAGATAACGTCCCATGGCCAAGCCGCGATAAAACGCACGAATCCAAAATAATATTCCGTCGGGCCCATATATATAAATTCTAAACCCTAAACTCTAAATCCTAAAACTGACTCGCAAGCTTCCGCAATCCCTAAGAGTTTCGCTTCATCGAACCATGGACCGATTAACTGAAGTCCGACGGGTAATTCTTTGCCCTCATCAGCAATCCGGCCGCACGGCATGGAAAGCGCCGGAAGGCCCGCGAGATTAATCGCCACAGTATAAATATCTTCCAAATACATAGAGAGTGGATCAGCGAACATCGCACCGAATTTAAACGCTACGCCCGGAGTAGTCGGCCCCATAATAACATCAACTTTTTTAAACGCCTCGGCAAAGTCATGTCGAATTAGCCGGCGCACTTTTTGGGCCTTGACGTAATAGGCGTCGTAGTAGCCATGCGATAGCACATAAGTCCCGAGCATAATACGCCTTTTAACTTCCCTGCCGAAACCCTGATTGCGTGTTTCTTCATAAAGCGCGTGCAGCGTCGGACTTGAAGCGCGAAAACCGTACCGGAGACCATCAAAACGCGCCAAATTGGCTGAAACTTCAGCGAACATAATAACGTAATAGGCCGGCAGAGCGTAACGGGCATGAGGCAGTGATATCTCAACCAGCGTCGCGCCCGCCGCTTCAACTTGGCCGAGCGCCGAATGGACCCGGCGAGCAACATCGGGATTCAATCCTTCGGCAAAATATTCTTTAGGCACGCCGATTTTTATTCCAGTAAGCGAAACCTGCTTATCTCCTTCAACATCACGCGGGACACTTGTAGCATCATAGCGGTCATGTCCTGCAATCGCGCGATAGATTATCGCCGCATCATCAACGCATTTGCCGAAAGGCCCGACTTGATCCAAAGACGAGGCCATGGCAATCAGGCCGTGGCGCGAAACCCGGCCGTAAGTAGGTTTCAACCCAACAACGCCGCAAAAAGCTGCTGGCTGGCGAATTGAGCCGCCCGTATCGGAACCAATTGCGGCCAAAGCCAAATTCCCAGCGACAGCCGCCGCCGACCCGCCGGAAGAACCGCCGGGGACTCGGGCAAGATCCGCCGGATTTTTTGTTGCGCCAAATGCTGAATTTTCAGTTGACGAGCCCATAGCGAACTCATCTAAATTGGTTTTGCCAAGAATTACAGCCCCGTAACTTTTAAGCCGACGAATAACACCGGCGTCATAACTCGCGATATACGGTTCAAGAATGCGCGACCCAGCAGTCGAGGGCAGACCCTCGACTGCAATATTATCTTTAACGGCGAAAGGTACGCCGGCGAGCGGACTAGACAAATCGCCGCTGGCTAGCGCCTCGTCAATTTTTTGGGCGGATGTGCGCGCAACTTCATCGGCTACAAAAAGATAGCTATGCAATACTCCATCGCGTTCTTGAATGGCTTTTAAATATGCCTCCGTAACTTCAATGGCCGAGAATTGCTTCCGGCGCAAACCCTCGGCGAAACTTCTAATAGAAAGTTCTTCAAGCTTCATATTCACTCTAAATTCCCATCGGGTGAGTTGTAATGGGATGAGAAAACCTGCGGCACGATTGCACTACCGCGCGCATCTGTCGCCATAAAAGCTGCACGCAATTCCACGGGATCTCCTAAAGGCGAAATTATTGCATCGTCGCGCATCACATTAACCAAATCTGTTCCGCCCGTCATAGGCTCGACCGCGTCTGTCGGAGCCGAATTCAGTTCTGCGACAAATTGCAGAATCGACGGAAGTTCCTGCTCGAAAGCTACCAGTTCTTCTTCAGAAAGACTGATCCGAGCTAGATGCGCCAGATGGATGATGTCTTTTTGGGATAATGTCATCGCACGTATTTTAACGATTTATGCGAGCAAGCGCAAAAACTCTTTCTCATCAATGATCAAAACGCCAAGCCCCCGCGCTTTGTCTAATTTCGACCCGGGATCCGTGCCTGCTACAACATAGTCGGTTTTTTTTGATACCGACTCTGACACTTCGCCCCCGCGGTCGCGGATTTTGGCTTTGGCCTCGCCGCGGCTGATTGATTCGAGACTGCCAGTCAGAACAAAAACTTTATTCGCCAAAGCCTGTTTTTGGTGCGAGACTTTTTCGTGTTCGGCAGAAACACCGGCGTTGCGCAATTTTTTCAAGAATATTTTATTGCGAGCATCACTAAACCACCCGACAATGCTTTTGGCGACAACGCCGCCGATATCTCTCATAGCCTCTAAAGCACCAGCCGACGCGCCGGATAATTTTTCGAGCGAGCCAAAGCGCTTAGCAAGATCCAGCGCGGTTTCTTCCCCAACATACGCGATGCCTAAAGCGTGAATAAAACGCGAGAAACTGATAATCCTTTTTTCCGAAATGGCTGTGATTAAATTATCAGCCGACTTTTCGCCGAATCTTTCGAGCACCGCGACATCTTCCTTTTTTAGCGCAAATAAATCTGCCGCATCGCGGATCAACCCTTGGTCGATTAAAACATCAATAATTTTGGGTCCTAGCCCCTGAATATCAAAAGCTTTCCGAGAAGCAAAGTGATACAATTTTTCGCGCTGTACTGCGGCGCAATGCGGATTGGCGCAACGATACGCCACCTCACCCGATTTTCGCAAAACCCCGGAGCCGCACATGGGACACATCAAGGGCATCTTAAAAGATTTTGCGTTTTTGGGACGCAAGCGCAGAAGAACGCCCGTGACCGCCGGAATTACATCCCCGGCGCGCTTTATAATCACGGTGTCCCCAATTTTCACCCCGAGCCGGTCGATTTCATCTTGATTATGAAGGGTGGCTCGCGAAACCGTAACGCCTCCGACAGCAACCGGATCCATGACGGCGACAGGAGTCAAAACGCCGGTCCTGCCAACTTGCACAATAATATCTCGGAGTATAGTTGTCGCCTCTTCAGCTTCAAACTTGAAAGCGATTGCCCCGCGCGGCGCCTTGCCGGCGATGCCTAATTTTTCGAAGTCCGCTCCGCGATTTAATTGGACAACGATCCCATCAATCATATACGGGAGTTTATCGCGGCGTTTCTCAACTAAGCGCCAAAACAAAACTACGTCGTCTAAGCTCTTACACCTCTCTGTTAAATCAACGGTTTTAAAACCAAGAACCTTGGCGATCAGATGTTCTTCCTCATGCGTTTCCTGCCCCAGATCGGTCAGGAGGTCATACGCCAGAAAATCGAGCTTGCGGGATGCCGCAATTTTCGAATCGAGCTGACGAATCGAGCCGGCCGCAATATTCCTAGGGTTGACATAAAGTTGCTCGCCCTTTTTCTTTTGCTCGCGATTAGCCGCGTCAAACGCGGCTTTTGTCATATAAATTTCGCCGCGCATTTCTAAGCGCCCTGGGATATTTAATACTGCTTTGGCTACGCGGGGATATTGCTTAAGAATCTCGGAAATTTCATGCGGCACGCGTTTTAATTCCGCAGTATCCACCAGCGATAACGGCACTGATTCCACGGTTTTGACGTTATCCGTTACATCCTCCCCGATCGATCCATCGCCGCGGGTTGATCCGCGGACCAATATGCCGTTTTCATACTCCAATGAAATGGCAAATCCATCAACTTTCAACTCGGCGAAGTAGTCGAAGGCAATATGCGGATCGAGACGCCGCAATCTTTCTTCCCACTCGCGCATCTCTTCGAAAGAAAACGCATCATTTAAAGAAAGCATCCGCGCCCGATGAGGAACTTTCTTGAATCTCGCGAGCGGCGCGCCGCCGACGCGCTGTGTCGGAGAATCGGGACGCACCAAATCCGGGAACTCGCCCTCAAGCCTTTCTAGTTCATGCTTCAAAGAATCGTTGGCCGCATCGGAAATCTCGGAACGATCCAGCACGTGGTAAAGATAGCGATGATAGTCAATTTCATTGCGCAGTTTCTTGATCCTGTCCCGGGCTTCAATTTTTGAAAGCATAATCAAAGGCGTCAACATTCTCTATATTTTTACGAAATACGAATTGTCGCGAATGTACGAAGTCGTATATTCGTATGCATTGGTATTTCGTAAAGACCATCAAGACGCGCACGAGAACCGCTCGCTAGTAGTGCTAGAGCGGGTAGGTCGACTGAAACTTACGCGAAACATTATTCAAACCGCCCGAGCAATCAGAGTGTCCGGTGCTAGAGATCGTAATAATATCAGACCCGCTCGTCCCATCATAATTGGCGGCTGCATTATAATCACCGTAGCCCGAGAAACAAGTAGCGCTGATGATTTTCCATGTGTCTAGTGTACTACAGGACCCGTCTGCGTCCTTTATCCCAACGAAGCAACTACCTATGTCAAGATCGGGCCAACCGGCATAAGCAGGATCAGTCTTCAGCCGATAGAACATAAAATCCATACCTTGGTCAGCCGCATAAAGCGCCCGAAAAGAGCTCGATAGTTCTCCGGAAATCCGCAGTTCAGTAAATATCAAATTAAAAATTCCGAGGCTGATGGTCATCAGGGCCGACAAAACCAAAATCACCAAAAGCAGAGTAATACCGGAGTTTCGCTCCGGAAATAAAAAATTAAAAATAAAATATAAAATATTCGGGCGGCCGCACTGCGTGCGGCTTCCATAATTTTGAATTTTGCATTTTGCATTTTGCATTTTAGTGATCATAGGTCTCTCGCGCGCTGGGTAACTGATGTCTGCAAAATTAAGCTTGCTTGCAGTTGAGCGCGTGGATCGCGCGATGATCCAGCAATTAAAACTGTAATCCTGGGTTGTCCATCAGCGGATCCTGACGCTTGGCCTGTTGCGTAAAAAGACAACGCCGTTACTTTAACGTTACTTGCCGTCAGTTCAAGCCCTTGAGTTAAGCATGTGTCGACTGTATCCACCCGCCGATAAACAACACCCGCGGTAGAATCCCAGCAATACCAGATGGACTGGGGTGAGCCGCTGACAAAACTCCGAAGAAAATTCACTTTATGGTATACGCCGCTGGAGTAATCGGATACAACGTACGACGTTCCCTGCCGCAACTCTTTAGTCATAAATTCCAACGCATAGCGGATTGAATCCTGGACGTTCTGAACATTAGAGGCTTTCCCCTGGGCGGATTTAATTGAGAGACTGATCCCGATCGAAGCCACAATCACCACAGCGAAAATACCGACAGAAACAATCATTTCAAGCAGGGTGAACCCCGCAAGAACTCTCGCTCGCGCCTTTGGCGCGAGTCCGAAGGACCTCGTCCCGTTAGAGATCCGACTTGCTATAGGCATGTCGGCAGTCGCCAAGGGCGACTTATCTCTAACGGGACTCGGCGAGGCTACTTCTAACGGGGTGAACCCCCTCCGTCTTGAATCATGAAGCAAGAAGTAAGAAGCAAGCAAACGAAAACGCGCCGCATTATGTTTTGATGAAACTCCTGCTCCCTTCCGCATGATTCTTAATCCTTACTTATAAAATTATTTCCAATTATATAAAACCTCTTCCAGCTTTACTGATTTAGCGACAGATTTTTCGTTCCAGAATACAGTAGAAACAATATGAACCTCATTATCATTATCAACATCCCCCCGTGGCCATGACCCCCCACACGCCGGTTTTTCAACAATGATCTGCCGCTTAAATATCGTATCCGACCCACTGTCATATGAATACAGCCCCTTATCATCGGGATATTTGATATAACGGCCAGGACTATAGGGCGTCAGGTTGGGTATCGTCAAGCCAGATGCATCCGTTTCATTCCCAACGCCGCACCCCGCTGGGAAAAAACCCGTATCCCAAGCAATCCCTTTAATCTCATTCGTATCGCGAATCTGGCGCACCAGCTCAATTCCTTCTTGCGCCAGATTAATCGCAACCAGTTTATTCTTGGAAACCGAAACGTTGGCAATTGCTTGCAGAGACAAACTAAATACCGAAGCAATACCGGTAACAAGCACGCCTAGGGCGACTACGGTTTCGAGCAGGGTGAACCCCGTTAGAAGTCTCGCTCGCGCCTTTGGCGCGAGTCTGAAAGACCTAGGCGAGGCTACTTCTAACGGGGTGAACCCCGCAAGAACTCTCGCTCGCGTCTTTGACGCGAGTCCGAAGGACCTCGTCCCGTTAGAGATCCGACTTGCTATAGGCATGTCGGCAGTCGCCAAGGGCGACTTATCTCTAACGGGACTCGGCGAGGCTACTTCTAACGGGGTGAACCCCGTTAGAAGTCTCGCTCGCGTCTTTGACGCGAGTCTGAAAGACCTCGGCGAGGCTACTTCTAACGGGGTGAATCCCCTCCGATCTAAATGACTATGTTTTGATGAAATTCTCGCCCCTTGCTTCATGATTCTTAATCCTTACTTCTAAAATTACTACTGCACTGCAATCTGGCCGG
>Ga0209542_10020394_pt1 | contig 10507 bp, 11 predicted proteins | sample RifCSPhighO2_01_FD_184028 | JGI IMG/M metagenome (GOLD analysis project Ga0209542, IMG submission 184028) | Soil microbial communities from Rifle, Colorado - Rifle CSP2_plank highO2_0.1 (SPAdes) (version 2) | ecosystem: Environmental > Terrestrial > Deep subsurface > Rock core/Sediment ...
CTGTGGACAATTAAATCGCTTCCCTTTCTAAAACTTATGATGTCGCCAACTTGGATTTTCTCCTTGTCGTTTGGAACAACTCTTATTCCGTTTGAGTCTTTATCGAATACGGGTTTCATACTTCCTGTTGGAGCGTATCTTGAGATTGTTGCGTCTTTTACTTTTAGGATTATCATGTCGTCTAAAAGAATAATATCTTTTTCATTTATCCAGTCTTGTGGAGCGATATTCGCTGAGACAATATTTTTTCCAAGAGGAGATTCTATTCCAGAACTTTGTATTGCAAAAAATAGTATAGCGCAAGCTAAAAAACCTGCTAAAAATATTAATGTGTTTTTGATTACCATTTGTAACTCCTATACAGAAACAACATCTTTATAGTTTATAAAGTTATGGGCGTTTACTCCTTTTGAAAGACAACAGTCGAAATGTTTATAAACCATCTTTTTTACTACTATAACATGATCTTAAAACAAGAAATGGTAAATAAGTTGAAAGGTTACTTTGACCTCAACATATATGAGACGAAAGTTTGGGTAGCTTTGCTTTCGAAGGGAGTTTCTTCAGCTGGAGAGATTGCCGAAGTTTCGAGCGTTCCTAGATCTAGAACTTATGATGTACTTGAGTCTCTTGAGAAGAGAGGTTTTGTGATTCAGAAACTTGGAAAACCGGTTAAATATCTTGCTGTTAAGCCCGAGACCGTGATTGAGAAGCTAAAAAATAATACTGTTAAGTATGCTGAAGAAAAGATTGAAGTATTATCAAATCTTAAGGATACTAAAGAGTATAAGGAACTTGAAGACCTTCACAAGACGGGGGTTGAACCGATAAAGAACCATGAACTTTCTACGTCGATTAAAGGAAGAAGCAATCTTTATCTTCAGATGAGGAGTATAATTGAATCGGCAGAAAAAAGCGTTTACATTGCGACTTCGTCTTATGAACTCAACTCTAAACAGAAAATGTTTAAGGATCTTTTCGCGAAAGTTAAGAAGAGAGGAGTTGATTTGAAAGTTATTGTTTCTGATGATGCTGAAGAAGCTGATAAGCTCGCAAAGAGATTTTTGGTAAATATCCGATCAAAACCTATCAACTCGCGTTTCGTCATTTCGGATAAAAGGGAACTTATTTTCACGATAAAACCAACGAATGTACATGAAGATTTTGATTATGGTGTCTGGATTAATTCGCCGTTCTTCACTTCATCTCTTGCATATTTATTTGAGATAGCTTGGAAAGGTGAGTAGGATGGGTCGAGAAGGTGACGCAGATATTGATGTAACTTTTTATAAAGTCTCGCCCGAGCTTGAGAAAACAGTTAGATGTGAAATGGTAGAAATTGGAGGCTCAAACTATACATACGATGTTTTGGATGTTGAATCGGATCAGTTTGAGTTTAACAGAATATTAGAGTATGTGGAAAAGGAGTATGGCTGGTTGGGTAGATATCAAATAGCTATGCCAAGAGTCATTAATGTAAAATATTTCCCAATTAAAGATCCGCATTTTGAAACAATTTCTAGATTATAATGTGACGTCCTCCCCGCTCTAAAGGACGGGGCTTCCTTCAACTTGTTCAACTAGCTAATCACAGCCTATTATTTCCATGGTTAATATTATGACACCTGCAAAAATATGGACGCGTTACCGCGACTTAAAAGTCGCGGATTTCAAGCGGAGCTTTAAGAAGATAATTTTATTCTCGCGCCCATATCACTTTCGGTTTTTTGGACGTGATTGAGGATTTCTTCGACGGTGATTTTCTCTTTTGAGTAAATGATTCCTCTTTTTTCAAAAGTGTTTGTTTTATCTTTTCTGAAAAATTTAACGGCTTCGTTCATTTTTACTGGAGGACCTTTTACCAAGATTTCAGAATTTTCTTTTACGATAATATAAGCTTTTGCATTTTTTCCAGTGTTCGAATATTCAAACTCGCTTATTAAAACTTCTTGACCTTTTCTATTTAACTCTCTTATAAAAAAATCTAAAAGCTTTTTCATTTTTGTTCCAGCAATGTTTCCTTCTTGACGATCCGTCGATAAATCTAAAGATAAAAGTCTTGCCTTTTTTGAAAGGGAAAGAGATTTTAACTTCTCAAAGTCTACTTGTTTTATTGTGAAAAAATCCTTACTTGGCCTTTTTAAAAATTCCTTTGAGAGTATCTTAAATTTCTCAAATGTCTCTTTTCCAAGACCTGCTGAAATATTTCTGTACTTGTAAGTTGGGTCGATTAGTAGAATTGGTCCAGTAAGTTTTGAAGTATTAATTTCTCGATTTGCTTCTGCTTCATTTTTGAAAAGTTTTTCTGGATCGATAAAGTATTTCTTAGGTAGATTTTTTAAGAGATTAATAAAACTCCCGAAGTATATTGTTAAGACCTCGAGAGAATATCCGCTAAAACCTTTTATATAAGACTCTGCCCCGTAAATTTTATTTGCTTTAAAAAAATGTTTTGAGAGAAGAATCTCGTCGGAGATTTCTGGGTTCTTTTTTATTTTTGAAGTGATATATTTTACATGATTAAGCGAGATGTCGGTTACATTTTCAGCAAACTTTGGGTCGGTGTCTTTTAGGACAGGGACTAATTCTAAAGTTAAGTTATCTTTTTCGATTTGAAAGTAATCACGTGAGCCATGAATAGTTTTTACTCGCCCATTTAATTTTATTTTTTTTAATTTTTCACCTAGTTTTTTAATTTGTGATTCGTCTTCGAAGACTAAGAAAATGTCTATGTCTTGTTTTTGAGTTGATTTAACAAGAGTTCCTTTCGCAAGACTTCCTCCGATTATTGCAGTAATATTACTTTGACTTAATTTTTTAACTACTTCGTCAGCTTTTGATTTAATGCTCGAAATATATTCTTTTGAAGGTTTTATCTTTTCAAGTTCCTCTTTTAGAATTTGGTTTAGATCCATATATTCATTTAGGAAGAGAATTATTTAAAGCTAAGCTATGGATATTTAGCTTAGCCCACCTTCGATGTCAATTAAATATTTTCCTTCTTGGAGTTTGAAAATGATTGGACGTTGGTTAATTAAAGATACGAGGTCTATTTCGAATTTTCCAGGACCCAAGACCCTTATACTCTCTAGGTCAAGAATAACTGGTTTAGTTTCATCTTCCATTTTTAAAATGTTTCTCACATCGGTTTCAACTTGTTGTGTGTCTAACGTACTAAATTCAGGAATTGGAATTTCTTTTTCTTGTTTTAATTTTTCAGCTTGTTCTTCTCGGATATAAAAGAAAAATCTACTATGGCAATTACCACATCCTTCTAGGATTTCTTTACTTCCAACTTCAATTATTTTTGAGCAATGAACACATTGGTGAGGCATAGGTAACTTAATCTATCTATGTATAAAAAGCTTTCAGTTGAACGAGCTGTCAACTGGTACTGAGATATTTTATGAAGATCGAATATACCCTTATATAATTATACTTTCGCAATTTTCCAGAGAAGTTCGAAATATTTTCTGTAGCCGTCTGCTATGTCTTTACTTTTAATTAAGACCGCATGTGGATTTTTAGACCAATGAATTATTGCAGTTTTATTTCCATAAATATTTATAGCCATCGGGCTTGAATATTTTTCTGGAAGGAATTTTATTTGAGACATCGGAATCTTTGAAATTTTCTTTGAACTTGAGATGATTTTTAAGACGATTTTTTTCTTTTTTCTTTTTTGATTGTACCATTTAAAATAATATGGCAAGAATTCTGAAGCGTCTTTATTTGCGCCGATTACTAATATCTCCCTTTCATTAAGCTGGTCTTCAAGAACACTCTTTAGACCTTCTTTTCCTTTGAAAAATAGCGTTTCTTCTTTTTCAATTGACTTCGAGTATTTTTCTTGTAAGGATTTGACAATGATGTTAATGTTAGCTTTTTTCTCTTCTATAATTTCTAAGATTCTTTTTGGATTCGTTGCTTGAAAAATCCTGCGATTATTTTTTATGATATATCCAATAAGACCTTTTTTGATTAGTGTTTCAGTAACGTCATATACTGTTCTTCTATGAAGGCCTGATTTTCTTGCAATTCCTCCTGCTAGAGAAGGCCCATTGTTTATCAGACTCAAATAAACTTTTGATTCGTTTTCCGTTAAACCAGCTTCCTTTAAACTTTCCATAGAGTTTTAAGGACTTAATTGATATATAAATTTTGGGGTGATGATTACCACCTCATAAATCTATATATATTTTTGATGTTTTTTTATTAACTAAATAAGTTGGAGGAAAAATGGAAAACATTGAAACACAATTAATTGAATTAATCGCAACAGACAGAATCCATAAACCGATCTCTAGTATGTCTGGCAAACTTAAAAGAAATCAACCGAAGATAGCTAGAGGAATTGACCTTAGAGAGTTTGACTTTAATTTTGAAGGAGATAGAACATATGCTCGGGTCGAATTCAAGGACGTTATGAAGGCTCGTGGAATGAGGGATGGGGTCGAGATTTTTTCAGCGAGATTTCCCGTATATGGAGAAATTCTTAATGACCTTATAGAAGAGCAAAGAGAAAGTAGAGAAACTCATCTATGTTATGACATGCATGAAGGAAGAAGACTTACTTCTGCAGATTACATGGGCGTAATGAAAAGTCTTGGATTTAGCGACTCGACGTCGGAAAGTCTTTATCCAGAGTTAATGGATATCAGCTATAAACTTGCTAGAAAGCGTGGCGAAACAGAAAGAAGAATCTTAATTGGGTGACGTCCTCCACGCCCTAAAGGACAGGGCTTCCTTCGACTTATTCAACTAGCCAACCACAGCCCATTATTGCCACAGTTAATATTATAACCATTGCAAAAATATGGACAAGTTACCGCGACTTAAAAGTCGCGGATTTCAAGCGAAGCTTTAAATTTTTAGGTATCAACTAAAATTTAAATTTTAGTTGAGCCTTAAATATTTTTTAGAGAATAGTTTAGTAACAAATCAAATTTTGCCCGAAGAAATTTCTATTTAGTTATATTTTTATATTGACTTAATGTCTAATTATATGAGCAAGGTGATTTCAGACAAGAATTCTGAGAAGTTTAACGTCGGTAAAAATGGCAAAATTGAGAAGACATTAGATGATGGTATTAAAGAAGGTGAATATGTTTCCGTATCCACTGCACTTGGTTCGTCTTATTTTGAACCATTGGTAATTTTTATGAACGCTACTTCAAGTCAGCTTGGAATTCTACACGGAATTATCGGACTCCTACCTGCGTTAGTTCAGTTACAATCTTCAAAACTTATTAGTCTTTATTCTAGGAAAAAAATAATCATAAAATCTATTTTTTATCGTCTTCTTTTATGGATTCCAACGTTTATTATTTTATTTTTATTTTACCTTGGTTTTCCGAATATGGTTTGGCTTTTTATTATCGTCGCTGGATTAACTTTTGCATTAAATACTCTTTCATATCCCGCTTGGTTTTCATGGATGGGTTCTTTAGTTCCTGAAAAAAATCGAGGAACTTATTTTTCTAAGAGAAATATGTATGTGGGGATTTTCGGGGTTGCTTCCATGATTTTAGGTGCCATCATTTTAGATTATTCAACATATCTTGGTGAAAGATTTGGGGATATTGTAGGATTTACTCTTTTGGGTTTTGGATTGCTATTTGGAGTTTCATTGCTGTCCAGACTTAAAACAATAAAATATTTTAAAAGAATGTATGAACCTAAATTGAAAGTTAGAAAAGAAGATTATTTTTCTTTTTGGCAATTTTTAAAGAGAGCACCGCTTACTCCTTTTGGAAGATTTGCAATTTTTGGGGGTTTCTTTTGGTTGGCTGTAGGAATTTCTTCACCATTTTTTGCAGTATATATGATCCGTAATTTAGGTTTCTCATACTTTTGGCTGATATTTGTTACAGTTTCATCGACTATGTTTCAGTTGATTTTCTTACCGATGCTTGGAAGAATCTCTGACCGATTCGGCAATATAAAACTTTTGAAAATAAGCTCTTGGATTATTTCTTTAATTCCATTATTTTGGTTTTTTTCGTCGATGATAGAAGATTCTGTTCTGTTGAAAGTTTATTTGATTGTTGTTCCATCGCTACTTAGTGGATTTGGTTGGTCGGGATATAATCTTGCGACGAATAATTTTGTTTATGATTCTGTAATAGACAAAAAAGTTGGATTTGGTGTTTCGTACATGAATTTAGTCGTCGGTGTTGGGCTTTTTATTGGGGCTTTAATTGGTTCTTATCTTGCGCTTTTTAATTTTGGATCGATGCAAGTAATTTTGGCGATCTTTTTAATTTCCCTACTCACTAGAGTTCTCGTTGTAGTATTTGGCCTTAGATATTTAAGAGAAGTTAGATATGTGGAAGATTTTAAATCTAATTATTTAATCAAGGAATTTATCCCGACTCATGGTGCGGTAAGAATGGCTCACAACTTTGAGCATTTTGTTGAGAAGATGGAGAAATTTATTTAGCAGGAAACCTAGGGTTTCCTAGCTGTACCTTCCGCTATATTGGTGATGCTTGCATCACCTATATTCTGCAAATAAAAGTTTTTTTACGGTGCTGTCCTAAAGGACCGCCTGCACCTAAAACTTTTATTTGCCGTCGGGGTTTGAGGAGGAGAGCTTGGGTGGCTAGGGGGTTTGACCTGGAGGTTGAACGGATGAAGGATGGAGGACATAAAGGGAGGAATTGAGATTGGGTCCTGTCCAGAATTGTAAGATTTTCATAAAATTCTGGAAACGCAAAGCCAGAAAGGGTGGGTTTATGACCTCCGAAAAGAGGTCCACCGAGCGGTGTGATGGAGTCGAGATTTAGTGGGGATTCTGAAAATCAAAAAAGATTAATTCTAGACAGAGCCTTGAGATTGGTTAAATGTGACATCCTCCCCGCCCTAAAGGACGGGGCTTCCTTCGACTTATTCAACTACCCAATAACACTTATTATTTCCACAGTTAATATTATAACCTTTGCAAAAATATGGACAAGTTACCGCGACTTTAAAGTCGCGGATTTCAAGCGAAGCTTTTAAATAATAGGTTTGGTTTCATTGTTCATGTTTAAGTCGAAATGTTCTTCGTGCGCAAAGAAGGTTGACAAAGGTTTTAACTTCTGTCCTTATTGTGGGAACTCTTTTAAGAAAGTAAAAGAAGAGAGAAATTTTGGAATGATTGGACGGATTGATTCTTCTGGAGCGATTAGAGAGGAACTTAGGTTGCCGTTTGGAATGGGAAAAATAGTCGAGACATTAGTTAGACAGTTAGAAAAACAGATGAATGAAATTGAAAAGGGTAACACTCACGATGGGATTCCTCGAGGGTTTAACTTAAAAATTTCTTCCGGAAATGATCAAGCAAATCAAGTTCTCGAGGAAGAAGTCGTTCAAGACGAGTTTGTTTCTGAAAAAGAATTTGAGAGGCGAGTTCAGTTACCTAAGGTTGAGGCCTCGTCAAAAATTAAAAGACTTTCCGATAAAATAATTTATGAAATTGATGCTCCAGAAGTTAGAAGTAAAAAGAACATCGTCGTGACGGAACTTGCAAGTGGTATTGAAGTAAAAATCTATTCTAAGGACAAATGTTTTGTTAAATTCATTCCGATAAAAGTTGACGTTGTTGAATATTATTTAAGGGGCGAGAAAGTTTTCTTAGAGTTTAGAGTTTAGGTAGTTAGTTTGCTTCGCAAACTATAGCTTGTTAGGATGGTTGAGTTTTGAGAGAGATTATTTTTTGAGGTAGTTAGTTTGCTTCGCAAATATAGTTTTGGAATTCAGCGACTCAGTCGCTGTGACTTGAGCAACTAAATTTGTTTGTTATTAGAGAATTGTTTTATAGATTTTGAAAACTATTCTGGAGTTTTGAGTGAATTATTTTTTAGATTCGTGTTAGATTGGTTTACAGACTGACCTGTTAGGAGTGAGTATTAGTTTGCTTCGGAGAATATGGCTTGGCGGTTTTGCTATAGGCTTGGGTTTATAGTTTTTATTTGGAAAAATAAACTGTTCTAAGTTTAAATAATGAGCCCGCCAGGATTTGAACCTGGGACCCCCGCCGTATCAGAGCGATGCGCTACCGGGCTGCGCTACGGGCTCATTAAACATAAACGCGATTAACCATATATAAAACTTATGAATTGGTTAAGTTTTTGAATCGCAAAACTTTAAAAAGCAATTTTCTCTTCATTCAAACATGGGAGTAGCGAAATATTTGCGAGAGGCGTGGAAGAAACCGGATGTTAAAGTTCTTAGAGAGAGAATGATTAAGTGGCGTGAGGGCGGTGCGATTGTTCGAGTTGAGAAACCACTTCGGTTGGATCGTGCGAGGTCTCTTGGGTATAAAGCGAAGAAAGGGGTTGTTGTCGTTAGGGTTAGAGTTATGCGTGGAGGTCACAAGAGAACTAGACCTTACAAGGCAAGGAGATCGAAGAGACTTCACATCAGAAAGAACCTTAAAATGAATTACAAGGAAATTGCGGAGACGAGGGTCGCGCGAAAATATGACAACATGGAAGTTTTGAATTCTTATTTAATTGGAAAGGATGGGATTCATTATTTTTATGAAGTGATTTTGGTCGACCGAGTTGCGCCTGAAATTTTGAGTGATAAACAATTAGGACCTGTTGTTCGCGCGCCTAAAATGAGGGCACTTAGAGGAATTACGTCGTCGGCAAGAAAGGCTCGGGGTCTTAGAAATAGTTCTGTAAAGGCTCCGAAAGTTAGGCCGAGTTTGAGAGCTAATATGAGAAGAGGAAACTAACAGCCCAGTTTGCGAAGCAAACTGTTTCTTGGCGGGGTTTTTACTGGTTTTAATTTTAAGAAGATTTTTAGAGAATTGATTTTTACTAGAATTTATAAACTGATTTTGCGTGCATTAAATATGGCAAAAGGTGTGAAGCGACTTTATCGGTCGTCGAGGAAAGATTCTGTCGTCGCTGGCGTTTGTGGCGGTATCGCGGAATATTTTGAAGTTGATCCTGTGATCATTCGACTTTTGTGGGTTTTTCTAACGCTGGCTAGTATGGGTGGCGGGATTATTGCGTATATAATTGCTTGGATAATTATTCAGAGGAAGAAATCTTAGTTTGCTTTGCAAACTATTTCTTGGCTGGGTTTTTGCAGATTATATTTTAGATAATTTATAATTTGTAAAATATTAAAAGAAAGGTTAAATAGCTCCTGACGGGAAAATCATAAGTTTTTATCGAGGAAATCTTTGACGGCGTGTTCAGGAATTGCTCCGATGAACTCCGCTGCTATTTTGCCGTCTTTGAAAAGTTTGACGGTTGGAATTGACATGATTGAATATTTGCTTGGTGTTATTTGGTTTTCTTCGACGGACATTTTGCCGAGGAGGAATTTACCTTTGTAATCTTTTGATATTCTTTCAAGTGTTGGAGTTAACATTCTGCAAGGTCCACACCAGCTCGCCCAGAAGTCTACTAAAACGGGGATCTCTTCGGATCTTTCTATTACTTCTTCTTCAAAATTCTCGTCAGTTAATTCGATTTCCATGTAAGTGGTTGGGTTGGAGGGTTTTTAAAATTATTCAGAAGAACCATAGGTTTTATTTAGTGCATCCCCTATTTTAGCTAATGTAGGATTAGTTTCTTCACCTCTTTCATGGAATAAGGTTATTTCTGCTATAACCCCTTTCTCGTTACTTCCTCTTCCTCCAATAACTCCGAATATTGGGTCCTCATAAATCTCCTCATAATTTCTTAAATCAATTTCTAAATTTCCCTCGACAGTTCTAAATTGATAACTTCTCACAGCTACATTGTCCGGAAGATTAAGGTTATATGGAACTGTAGACTCTCTTTCTTTCGATGTTCTATCTTGGCCCAAGGTAACTATTCTATATTTGATACCTACTTCAGAGTTCTCTGGATCAATTACTATCCCTTCATCTACCATATTTTTAATAAACCCTTCGGCTTTCTCTTTTGAAACTCTATAAGGGTTAAATCCAGAAGAATCATCATAAGGATTTGTTAAGACAATTCTTTCTATTAATTTCGCCATGGGAATTCTACTAGATTATATCTTATAAAGATTATTATACTATAGTGTGATTTATTCTAAAAACAAAAGACCGTACATTATTGCGATTCCGAGGACGAACATTACGAGTTGGTAGATGAATTGTTTTACGCCTTGGCCTTTGTTTAGAATTTCGGGGATGAGGTTTGAACCTGCGATGTAGATGAATGAGCCGGCGGCGAAGGGGATTATTAAGAAGGTGAATGTTTGCGAGCTTGTGCTTAGGGCTAGACCGATTACTGCACCGATAACGGCAAAGAGCGCGGAGAGAAAGTTATAGAAGAGGGCTCTTTTTGTTGAAAGGCCGGAGTAAAGAAGAACTCCAAAATCGGCTATTTCTTGAGGAGCTTCGTGAACGATTACGGCGAAAGTTGTTGCTATTCCAGTTGGAATTGAGACTATGTAACTTCCAGCGATTAAAAGACCGTCGAGGAAGTTGTGGACTGCGTCGCCTAAAAGATTTAGCGGGACCATTGACTTGTTATTTTTTTCTCCTTTG
>Ga0209542_10020395_pt1 | contig 10506 bp, 12 predicted proteins | sample RifCSPhighO2_01_FD_184028 | JGI IMG/M metagenome (GOLD analysis project Ga0209542, IMG submission 184028) | Soil microbial communities from Rifle, Colorado - Rifle CSP2_plank highO2_0.1 (SPAdes) (version 2) | ecosystem: Environmental > Terrestrial > Deep subsurface > Rock core/Sediment ...
GGAGCCGTAACACCAGCTTCCCTGAAAATCTTTTCAATGTTGCCGTCGGCTCGGCTGCGAAAATGACAGTATTGACCGACATTCCCCGTAAGGGACATCCCCCTTGTCGGTTTTACGCCTCTATTTTGAATAGCCTCGCAAACTGACGGCAACTACATTTTCAGGGAAGCCCGTAACACCGAAAAATTTATATAATCAACCCCATAGAACGGGTATAATTAACTCCCTTTTGTTACGAGGCCTGCAATGGTCTGGTAACGAAAGGTATTTTACCTATTCTGAAAGTAGGGAGTATAGAAAACTAGAAGACATGAAAAAATGAATATAAAATGACTAACAAAAAAAGAGTTTTTGTATATTATGATGGGAGCAATTTTTATCACACCTGTCTTTATAATTATGGAATAAAAGAAATAGATTTCTATCATATGACCAATCAATTGTTGGATATCCAAAACGAGGAGTTGGTTAGAATCAAATATTTTAACGCCCCCATTAATCAACAAGAAAACCCTATTCAATATGCTGACCAGCTAAAATTTTTTAGTAGAATAAGGAAGACGCCCTTTTTAGAATTATATTTAGGGAGACTAGTAAGAAGGCCACTAAAAAAGATAAATATAGTATGCCGTAAATGCGGGCATCAAAAAACAAAATTGGTAACGTGCCCTTTTTGTAATGATCACATTGATATAACTACATGCTACAAGAGTTCTGAAAAAGGAGTAGATGTCCAGTTAGCTATTAATATGCTGCTCGATGCTTTACATGATAAATATGACGTTGCATTGCTGTTTAGCGGAGATGCTGATTATTGCCCAGCCATAAGACACATCATAAAAGAATTAAAGAAAGAAGTTATTTTCTGTCATTTCCCGCATCCAAAGACTAATGAACTAGTGCAAACATGTTCAAGCTCCAGAATTATCACAAAAGATGCTGTTGAAAGGGCAATGATTGGAAAAAATTAATGTAAACTTAATTCAGTACTATAGGGGTAAGTATTCCAGAGCTATCCTTTCCTTTTTCGTTTTACCCGCCGCAGTATTCGCACTATCCCTGCATCTGCATCCACTGCAACACGGTCACCGTCTTTGAGGAGCTTCGTAGCTGCTTTGGTGCCGATGATGCACGGCTTGTTCATCTCCCTGGACACGATTGCTGCGTGGCAGGTGATGCCCCCTTCATCAGTGACGAATGCCGCTGCCTTTTCCATCGCAGGGATGAAATCAGGAGTGGTCATGGGTGAAACCAAAATATCCCCTTCATGGACCTTCTGCAGATCCGCATTGTCGAAGACCATCCTGACTGTTCCCTGAGCTCGTCCCTTGTTGGCCACTACACCCTGAATTTCATCATTTTTTCCCTTTCTTCCGCTGTCAACTGAAACCTTTTCCGGGGTTTTTATGCGCGCCAGAAGATTATGGCGGACGTTGACTGCCGCATCTCCGAAAGCGTAATACAACTGCCCTTCCACTCCACGCACCATGCTCGCTTTTGCGCGCTCTTGGATTCTTTTTCTGCTGGGAAATCTCCAGTCCAGTATCTCGCTGGGAACGCATTCGATTATCTCATGGACACTGAGCTGGTTCCTCCTTCCTATCTCAGCAAACAGGGGGAACATGTTTGCGAATGCTCCGGATATCATATCAGTCCTGTATGTCCGTAAATACACGTATAATCGGGCCGTCTGAACCAGCCTCTTAAACTCCGTATCTGCCTTTATCTTTTTGAGGATGTTTTCTGCTTTTTCATCAGACTGCTTCGGCATGGCCTGCAGGCGCATGACTCTCTTTTCCGGATGCTGCCGTGAAAGATAAGCAACCCTCGCAATGACATCTTCTCTTGTCCAGGGCTTGCCTACGCCATACTTGACGCCCAGACCGTCAAACATAAAAAGATACTCTTTGAGCCTCTTTTCTACAGCGCCAACCTCCTTCTTTCTCCGGTATAGGCTTGCTAGCCTCAGGATGGCGACCTGCTCGAAATAGCCAAGGTTCTGCTGAGACGGTGATATCAGCGCCTCAAAATAAGCGCTGCGCAGCATGCTGCCCTTTATCCTTTCAGCAAGCCTGCTTTTGATTGCCTCTTCAAAAAAAGCCTGCATAGACAATGGAAACAACAGATATGCGCACATCTGTATTATCCCTTCCATACCCTCTGCCGCCATCCTCTGCAGCTGCACATCTGTCTTGCGCGTGAGGTCTGCTTTTTTCACCGCTAAGCTGTATCCCCATACTTTTTTGCCGTCAGACTGGCATTTTTCGGCTATTTTTCTGAGGTAATCCCGATCTTTTTGCATCCGCATAGACATCTCCTGCCGCTCCTGTGCCATGGCATTCCTGTCGACAAACACCCCCCTCCAGCTGTCATAAAATGGCTTATGCGGCGTTGGGAACCCGGCAATCTTTACATATCTCCGGCTGTCACAGTATCCCCATGCAAAAAAGCTCCTGACGAGCAGCACGGATTTCCTGGACACGACAGAGAAATAGTTACTATCTTTTTCTACATTAAATACGGATACATCCTTTGGAAAGATGATATTTGGCTTTTGGAATCCCTTTTTATTGAGTAACATCGCTCTCTTTCGCAGTGATTATGCGCACGGCCTCTTCATTTGCTTATGGACTTATATCTTCTCTTCCTTATAAATCCTGAGGAACGTCACGAACAGCGATATCAGCACCGGGCCGAACAGGGCCCCCAGGAGGCCGAAGGCCGCCAGGCCGCCGAAGACGCCGATCAGGATGACTGCGGGATGGATGTTCGCCTTCCGCGCAATCAGCCTGGGCTTGAGGAAATTATCGATGGTGCCCACGATCAGCGCCCCGTAGAGCAGCAGGCCGATCCCCCTGCCGATGTCGCCCGTGTTCCCGCTCACCAGGCCGGTGATGAGAAAGTGCAGCGAGATGGGCACCCAGACCAATGCAGTCCCCAGAAACGGGATCAGCGCGACGATGGCAGTGATCAGCGCCCACAGGATGGGGGCGTTGACGCCGACCGCAAGATAGCCGACCAGGGCAAGGATGCCCTGGATCAGCGCCACGACGATGGAGCCATAGACCACCGCATAGGTCGTGTCTTTGAAGAGAGTGATCACATGGTCCTGGTGGGACTCTTTCAGGGGGAGCAGGCGCTTCATGCCTAAGATGAGGCGCTCCCCATCCTTGAAAAAATAGAAGGTGAGGAACACGATGATAAGCACCTGGATGATGAAGCTCGGGAGGGAGGCGACGGCATGCGACGCTCCGCTGATGACCACGGCAGTCATCCGCCTGACCGCCTCCTCGAGATAGATCCGCACCTCCGGATTGGTGAATGCCTGCCTGAGCAGGCTGGTGGTGGTGCAGAGCGAGTCCGTGCTCTCCGGCGTGCAGTCAGCATCAAATATGTTCCCTGTCGCGATGATCTGCTTCATCCGGAGGAAGGAGATGTTCGCCTCCTGCGCCGCGGCATTGACCAGGAACAGCGTCGGTATCGTGAGGAGCAGGATGATGGCCAGCGAGGTGAGGATTGCAGAAAGATTCTTCTTTCCTGTCCTGCGCTCGAGCCAGCAATAGATTGGGTAGAAGATATAGGCGAGCAGCATGCTCATCAGGATCGCCTTGAGGTATGGACTGACGATCAGGAACACCAGATACGCCAGGATAAGGGTGATGGCTGCGAAGAACATGGTTTTTTTGTCCATACCTGCCACCTCTCTTTTCGAGTATATATATTTAACCATTGCTGAATCGGTAAGGCCGGAAATAACAAAGTTTAAATAGATTTGTTTTGAGAGATGTAGCTATGATTTATATGTTCGGTTTCTGGGCATTGTACGTAATTTTATTGGCATACATTATCTACACACACTTCAAAAAATCAAAAATGAACCAGAATATAGCTATTTCTATATTAATAGTCTCATCATCTTTCCTAGTAATAGGCCTTGTAACAGGTGACCCGGTCTTCTCAACACTGGGTATACCCAGAGAATATGAATGGTTAGTGGGCTTAATCCTGTCTGGGTTTACTGCATGGCAGGTTTATTTTAATCCATTGAAAGAGAGATTAATCAGGCTAGAAAAGAATTTTAGTGAATATTTCGGCGTATCGAAGACGAAGTTTGAGCATATCGAACAAGGAATAGAGGAAATAAAAAGAAAGATAAAGAGATAACCGAACATTATTTTCCAATATCCTATTCTTCACTATCCCTATACAGAGCAATGGGCCCGCCCGGATTCGAACCGGGGACCTCCGCCGTGTCGAGGCGACATCATAACCACTAGACCACGGGCCCCTGCACGCGGAAGGCGGCCCTGATATTTAATAAGCTTTCTGTTTGGTCATCGCATCCCTACACCAGTATACAAAAACGTAACATTTATATACTAGTACGCTAATGAATACAACTCTCCCATGTGCGGGAGAATCCACACATCATGCCGGAGCGGCAGAAAAACGAGGTTGAAACCATGGAGTACACGTTCAAGGGCGCAGCGCAGGGACAGAGTGAGCCTGAATTAGAGATCGGGCTGGCAAACATCAAGGTCATCGGAGTCGGAGGGGCCGGCAACAACATGGTCAGCTGGCTGTACAAGAAAGGCATCAAGGGGGCGGAGATCATCGCCTGCAATACCGACCAGCAGCACCTCAACATCTCTGAGGCAGACAAGAAGTTCCTCATCGGCAGGAATGTCACCCGGGGACTGGGATGCGGCGGCTTCCCGGCCAAGGGGACCATGGCTGCGCAAGAGGCAGCTACCGAGATCAAGGACGCCATCAAGGGCTCGGACATGGTCTTTGTGTGCGCAGGCATGGGTGGGGGAACAGGCACCGGAGCAGCTCCATTCATCGCCCGGGTCGTCAAGGACACTGGATCCATAGTCATCGGGACGGTCACCATGCCGTTCAATATCGAGCGGGTGCGCGTGGACAAGGCGGAATTCGGCCTGGCGCAGCTGCGCGAGGTCTGCGACACCGTCATCGTGATAGACAATAACCGGCTCCTGCGGATAGCGGGAAACCTGCCCATGCAGCAGGCGTTCGCGCTGGCGAATGAGCTGATATCCACCATGATCAGAGGTATTGTGGAGACCATCTCCGTACCGAGCCTGGTCAACCTGGACTTTGCGGATGTCAAGGCGATCATGCGGGGAGGGGGAGTGGCTGCCATCGGCGTCGGCTCATCAGATACCCACAATAAGGTAGAGGAGGCAGTGCAGGGAGCGCTCAGCAATCCTTTGCTGGAGATCAACTACAACGGCGCTGAAGGCGCGCTCATCCATATCGAGGGAGGGCCGGACATGACCCTGGACGATGTTGCCCGGGTCGGCGACCTGGTCACCAAGAACATGGATGCGGATGCCAATGTCATCTGGGGAGCCCGCGTCAGCGAGGACATGAAGGGAAGGATAACCGTCATGACCATCATCACCGGGGTGGATTCGCCCTGGATACTGGGCAAGATGAGCAGAAAGACCGCCGAACAGCAGAAGCGGCGAATGGAAAAAGACCTGGATATCGAGGTCGTGTAGGTGAGAACATGGAAGACAACGACAAGATCATCAAGCGGATGGTAATGGACATCGTGGAGCAGAACGAAGGCCTGCTCCAGCAGCGGGAGAGCGCCGCCAAATTCAGCAAGATTGTGCCTTCCCTCATCAAGAAGGGAGTGGACAACCTGAACCTCTCTATGTTCAACCCGGAGCTCAAGTTCCATATCCTGAGCGCCCTGGGAGAGGAGTACCGGAGAAAGGGGAACCTCAATGACTCGGTGAAGTCATTCATCCTTGCCGGAAACAAGGACAAGCTGAATGAGGTCGCGGAGGACTATGAGCGGCTCATGCAGTTCGACAACTGCATCGAGGTCTACAAGCTGGCCAGCAACAAGGACAGGCTCCTGGAGATCGGCAAGAAATGCCTCAATGACGGCAGGCTCAGCCACGCCATCAAGGCGTTCATCGCCATCGGCGATACCAGCAAGCTCGTCGAGGTCGGCGACCAGTGCATCAGCAGGTACCGATTCGACTATGCATTTGAGATATTCTCCACCATCAAAGATACGGACAAGCTCGTCCAGCTCGGAGACAAGTGTGTGGAAGAGAAGGAGTACGACTACGCCATCAAGGCGTTCGAGCTTGCAGGAAATACGGAAAAACTCAGCATCGTGGGCGACATCTGCCTCAAGGAAGAGCATGTCTCCAGGGCATTGACTGCCTATGGGCTTGCGGGCAACAGCACGATGGTGGAGTTCATCAAGGAGAACTTCCAGAACTGAACAAAAAGGGGAGCAGCATGATGGCAGAACTATTCCAGAACAACAAGCCGGCGCCGGGCGACTATTTCCAGCAGAAACAGATGGAGGTGCTCATCGACATCAGCACCAAGAAAGTCCTGCAGGAGATCGCCTCTTTGAAAGGCATGGTCAGCCAGCTCAGCCAAGAGCTCAGCGAGCTGCGATCCCGGAGGCAGGATGTTCCTGTTGAAACCCAACACCAATCTGCCCCTGCTGCCCCCACCCCTATTCATCAGCCCGCTGCGGCAGCCCCTGCTCCCCGGAGCAGCGAGCAGCCGCGCCCCCGGTTCGGCGATGTCAAGCCCGAGGATGTGGCGATCGACAAGTTTTTTTACTTCGGCAACAAGAGGTAAGGCACGATGGTCAACACCACGCTCTACCGGTGCTCCCGGTGCTCCAAAGAATTCGGCTTTGCGCAGATCAAGTACAGCAGCGAGAAGCAGATATTCTGCACCAGCTGCTATGCCCAGGCCATCCAGGAGGGCAAGGAGAAGCCGAGGCTGTACAGCGGCTCTGCACGCCCTGTTGCGAAAGCGCAGGATGCGACAAAATACATCTGCGTGAACTGCAGGTACCAGTTCAATGTAAAGAAGTCTTCAGGGATGAGCGCCCGCTGCCCGTACTGCGGCAAGGACAACATGATGGAGTACGAGGGCACGGTCAGCAAGATCCTGGATGAGGTCTCCCAGATCCCGGGAGAGCGGTTCTTCTAGATGCGGTGATTCCCTATGAGATGGATCCGCCGCCTGGTCGCGGAATCTTTGGCAGCAGCAGCGCTCCTCGGCGCGCCTGCTTCCGCTTTGCTGGAAGAGCGGGTAAGCAGGGAGCAGGCAGAGCATACGCAGCCCAAGGAAAAGAGCAGGGAATACTCCGGAGGAGCGGGAGTGATGCTCAATGACATCTTCGGGGGAGGGAATGTCCGCCTGAAATCCGGGCATGAATGGTTCCTGGACCAGAAACGGGTAAGCTGGAGCGACCATTTCAGCGCCTCCTATGAATATGCATCAGTATTTGACGGCCGGAAACTCTCCGAGAAGGAAAAACTGCAGAATACCCGGCGGATATTCTCTGTCGGATACCACCTGGCCTACCAGGGAAGGCCGTTTGCCGACCTGAGATATTATTCTGACGGCTCACTCGATGTCAGCGCGCTGTATCTCACCGGCGGGTTCCAGCAGCGGCTGTTTCCCGGATTTTCCGCTGAAGCGGGATTCGGGCTCCGGACCGGCACCAATGTGCAGGTCAAGGGGGAGAAGAGCGACATCCTCAGCCTGGCGATGAAATACAAAAGCGGGAAGAAAGGGGATTTCCAGACCGATGCCTCGTTCAGCTTCCTGATGCCGCGGAGGTACATCAATGGCGATGCGGCGGACGGGCTATGGACCATGGACGGAAGGGTGGCATTTGCCAGCGGCCAGAAGATCGGGGGGATGCTGCTCCCTGCGGTCAGCTTCTTTTATACCCGTGACTACGCGCTGTTCGGCAGCGGGAAAACACTCGAGTTCGTGCCGGTGCAGCGGTACGGGGTAAGCTTTGGGTTTGACCTGCAGGCAGGCGGGAATGAAGAGAAATAAACAGCCTCTGGCGAGATTTGAACTCGCGACCTTTACCTTTTTGGAAAGATCAGCTCTACCAAGGTTTAGCGGGCATTTCTGCCTAACGCTCTGCCGCTGAGCTACAGAGGCACAGGGTTTCGTGTTGTGGAATGCTATATAAAGATTACGAATGGTTTAAGTAATAATTATCGTTTCCTTCCCGCATGGCAAAATCCCACAGGAATATCGTGGAAGAGCTGCTGGAACAGTACGGGAACGACCCGGATGTTATCGGTATCCGGCTTCTGGGGAGCATGGCGCGTGGCGAAGAGCGGCCGGATTCTGACGTGGATATCGAAATCGTCCTGGGCAGGGGCAGGGAGTGGGCCTGGCAGAAGAAGGAAAAATACGGGATACACATCGATCTGATCCTTTCCTCAAAAGAGCATCTCCTGCACCAATTTGCGCACTACCCTTATCTCTGCTTCATCGACCTGGACAAGAAGATACTGCTGGACCGGACGGGATTCCTGAAAGGGATGCAGGAAAAGATCGCCGTATACATGAAAAAACATCCCCGGGCTTTTGATTTCTGGAACACGTGCTTCAGGGAGATGAAAGAAAAGAAATCATCAGGGCAGAAGCAGAAGAGCCTTATTGCAGTCTTTGATGACGCAGAGAGACTGTTCTCTCCTGCGCATAACGTGACCAGGGACTGGTTCAGGGGATAACCATGCGCTCCATCGACGGCATCGTCTGCGTCGCCATCGGCCAGGATCCAGGGTATCCGGAGCAGCATATCCTCTTTGGCGAGAATATGGGCAGTGGAACGGGGATTTACCAGGCTTTTGAGTCTAATGGGTTCACGCCGTTCCAGAACATGCGGCGGGCATCGCGCGGCGGACGGCAATTGCTGCAGCGACCATATTTCCGCGCGGCGCGGCTCGCGCACCTTTCGCTGCGCATTATCGATGTTCCCGAAGAGGTGGACTGCCTGCAAGCCCCGTTTGTGGTGGTCAAATCGCATCCAGACGATCCTGCGCACCTGTTGATCGGCGCATACGTCGAGGGCAGGCCGGGCATGGCCTGTGATCCCGGGGCATTTCTCAGGGACAATGGGCTGGTCCCCATCCCCACCCTTGAGCGCGCGGAGTATATCGCCAGCGAAGTCTATAGGCATGGCTCGTTTGCGCACTATGCATCCTTCCGGCTCCAGTATCTTCGCTGAGCTTTTGCATCTACACTACAGAAATCATGGAGAACTGGTATTTCCTGCTGAGCGCCTGGAACTGCTCCTCGCTGATCCATTCGAGCCCTGACGGCTGCCTGAGCTCTGCGGTGGCTCTTCCGACTGTTGCAATGGTGTGCTCCCCCAGTATCGCGATGCTGTGGTAGAACCTGTCTTTTCCCCCGGCCATTGCCCTAAGCACCAACGGAGCAGCAGGCCGGTATCCCCTTTCTTGCGCCTCAGGGATGATCCTCCTCCGGGCAAGCTCGATTGCGGGGATGCCCTCGGCATCGATCTGGATATATTCCGGCAGGCTCGGAGGCGCGACCAGGTGGCAGGGGAATACGCGACTGTCATGGATCTCACGCACATCACCTTCATGTATCCCGGCGCTCTTCTCGAGCGGCGTCAACCGCCGATAATCCACCTGCACCAGCTCCTGTTTGTCCCCCACCTGGAAACGGGAGAATCTCATGCATGCGCTGTTTACCTGTTCCGGATTGCGGAGCATGGCTTCCAGCCGGACGCCCTTGCCCGCCAGCAGGGAGAAGTCCAGGTCATACAAAAGACTTCCTGCACCGTCACGGACGATGATGGTTCGCACGCTGCAGCATTCTTCACCGCATTTTTTAAGGTTTTGGGTAATGCAATAGCATCATCCTGCTGACACAAACCTTTAAAAACTTCATCTGCGGGAGAAGCATCGAGGGGGTGGCAGAGCCTGGCCAAATGCGCAGGACTTAAGCCGGGAAGAGTGCCTGGACGACATCCTGTCCCTTAGTGGGTTCGTGGGTTCGAATCCCACCCCCCTCAGTTCAGTTTCCCGCGCAAAGACATCTTTATCGCTCTGCGTATGCGAATATCTTCTTACAACAATCTTTATATACTCCGGAAATTCCCACCCAATCTTTGGGTGATAGTGTGAAAACCGGAATAACCGTCGCTGATGGGATGACACGAAAGCCAATCACGGTTTCTGCGGACATTTCCGCGCAGAAGGCAGCACAGCTCATGGCAGAGAAGCATGTGGGGGCGCTGCTGGTGCGGAGGAAGCATGCGGTGGTCGGCATCATGACCGAGCGCGACCTGCTCAAGCGGCTGATCGCATTGGGCAAGCACCCCAAAAGGACAAAGGTCGCTGCAGTGATGAACGCCAAGCTCCATACCATCGAGCCTGAGATGGACATCTTTGACGCCCTGGCGCGGATGCGCGACCTCAACATCAGGCACCTTCCCGTCGTGTCCAACCGGCGGATGGTCGGGCTGCTCACCATCAAGGACATTCTCAAGATCCAGCCGCAGCTGTTCGACATCCTGGTGGAGCGCATCGAGCTGCGCGAAGAGGGGAGCAAGCCGATATTCGCTATCGGCGAGAATGAGGGCATCTGCCAGACCTGCGGGGAATACTCAAACAAGCTGCACCAGCACCAGGGCGCCCTGGTGTGCGCGAGATCGGA
>Ga0209542_10020396_pt1 | contig 10506 bp, 7 predicted proteins | sample RifCSPhighO2_01_FD_184028 | JGI IMG/M metagenome (GOLD analysis project Ga0209542, IMG submission 184028) | Soil microbial communities from Rifle, Colorado - Rifle CSP2_plank highO2_0.1 (SPAdes) (version 2) | ecosystem: Environmental > Terrestrial > Deep subsurface > Rock core/Sediment ...
TACCAAGGTAGCCGAGGCGCTCGGCGTACCCACGACAACTGCGGCGCGGGCGCTTGCGAGACTCACGAAGGTCGCTGGCCGTGCCGAGCGCATCGAGGCGGGCCAAGACTTCCTCGCCATCGTGGACTATGCGCACACGCCCGACTCTCTGCGAGCATTATATGAAGCATATGCCCCTCCCTCCGGTTCGGGGGAGAAGCGCAGACTCATCTGCGTCTTGGGCAACACGGGCGGAGGACGCGATACCTGGAAACGTCCGGAAATGGGCCGGGTAGCGGACGAGGCGTGTGACACGGTCATCCTCACGAACGAGGACCCGTATGACGAGGACCCGTGCGCCATCCTCGATGCTATGGTTGATGGGATGAAGCGCAAACCGGACATCATCATGGACCGGCGTTTAGCAATTCGCGAAGCCCTGCGAATCGCTCATGAACTCTCCGGCACCCTTCGACAAGCTCGGGGTCCCCGTAATAAGGACGGAGTAGCCGTCCTTATTACGGGGAAGGGCACGGACCCGTACATCATAGGCGCAAAGGGGTCGAGAGAGCCATGGAGCGATGCGCAGGTTGTCCGCGAAGAGCTTGCGCGCCTTCGTGACTAGGGCCTGATATTATACGTTTCATGGAAAAAGAAAAAGGTGGCGGCACGGAGCCATGGTTCTTCGTCGGACTCTTCATCTTCATCTTTCTTATCTGGATAGCCACGGGCGGCCCCACGCGGGGCCTCTCGTTCAAAGGACCTTCAGTTGCCTTCAATAACGGCACTTCGACCTCGCTGTCGGGTGGAACATCCTTCTCCTTGCCGAAAGCGCCATTTCAAATCGGAGAAAGTCGTGTGGCGTTGCCTGGTCCTTCAAGCAGCGGCTCGCTCTTGATGCCCTCGGGCAAAGCTACACCAGTAACGCTCTCGGGCGTCGCCTACGGCACTCCCTCTCCCTACCAAGGTCTCGTATCAATGGGCCATTACGTATCGGGGGCTGGCGCAAGCAATCCGATTGATGAATCCGTCCGGCTCCAGGTAAGCCCACAAACGAACGTGCCTGTTGATGTGTCTGGCTGGACCCTCAAGAGCGAGGCCAGTGGCTCCGCAAGCGTCATCCCACAAGGGACGGCACTCCCCACTTCAGGCATCGTGAACGCCGCTCAAGACATTGTGCTATTGCCGGGCGAGCAGGCCATCGTTGTTTCCGGCTATTCGCCCATTGGTGGCTCCTTCAAGGAGAACAAGTGCATCGGATACTTCGCGCAGTTCCAGCGCTTCTCGCCCTCTCTGCCGCAGAATTGTCCGGTGCCCTCTGGCGAGCTACGAACATACTATCAAGGCTCCTATATCAGAGATGTGGCCTGCATCGACTATGTCGACGGGCTCTCCCGTTGCCAAGTGGTGCTCTCTCCTCCGACGACCGTATCGGGCACCTGCCAATCATTCCTCGTGACCCACCTCAACTACAACGGCTGTGTCGATGCGCACCGGAACGATGCGGACTTCTCCGGTACGACCTGGCGCATCTATCTCGGCCGCACGACACCCCTCTTCCGTACCAAGCACGAAGTGGTGAAGCTCTTGGATGCAAGGGGCAATACAGTGGATGCGTTCTCGTACTAGAGCGAGAGCGTAGGAGGTGGTAGGTTGTAGAGGGTAGAAATACTGCCCTGCGCCCCTAGCTCAATTGGTAGAGCATCTGCCTTTTAAGCAGGAGGTTCCGGGATCGTCCCCCGGGGGGCGCACTGGGAAGATTCGTGCTAGGTTACGCGCGGAACGATTGCAACGTGGAGCCGCGCGAGCGGTTATCCTCTGTAGACCCTTCGGGGTCTCTACACAAGGAGAAACGGTATGTGCGGCATCATCGGCATCATTGGCAAGAGCGATGTAGCGCAGGCGCTTGTCGACGGGCTCGCGGCAGTCGAATATCGCGGATATGACAGCGCGGGCGTTGCTTTCGTCGGTAAATCGGGCGACTTGCTCGTCGTGAAGCACGGTAGCAAGGGCCTTGACCCTCTTCGCGAGAAACTCTCGGCGCGCCCCTCGTGGGGCACACTTGGCATCGGCCATGTGCGCTGGGCGACTCACGGTGCGCCCTCCGAGCGTAATGCGCATCCGCATCTCTCCACTTCCGGGCGCATCGCGGTCGTCCATAACGGCATCGTTGAGAATGTAGATGTTTTGAAACGCTTACTCGCGCGAACAGGCCTCGCGACAAAGTTGCGGAGCGATACGGATACGGAAGTGTTGGCATTCCTCATCGAGCTCGAGCAGTCGGCAGGGGCGCCCTCGCTTGTCGAGGCGGTGCGCCGCGCGCTCCGCAAGGTGGAGGGCGCGTACGGCGTCGCCGTCATCTCGGCCGACCATCCGGATGAGATTGTCGCCGCGCGCTCGGGTAGCCCGCTTGTTATCGGCAAGAATCGCAAGGGAGAGTGGTTCGTCGGTTCCGACCCGGCCGTCTTCGCCAAACATGCGCGACGCGTCGACTTCCTCGAAGACGGCGAGATAGCCGTCTTGCGGCGTGGCAAACCGGTGCGCATCGAACAACTCGCAAGTGGGGAAAAAGGTCGGGCGAGCCGAATGCAAGCGCTTGACCTCGCAGAAGTTCTTTCCGATAAAGGAGGCTATCCGCACTTTATGCTCAAGGAGCTTTGCGAGACGCCGAGCGCGCTTGGCAGGACACTTAGCGGACGTATCCGTAACGGCGATGTCAAGATCGGGGCGTTCGACAACCTAGAGACAGCGAACCGTCTGCGGGACGCCGAACGCATCGTCATCCTCGCCTGCGGCACCTCCCTCTTTGCCGGGCAAATCGGGAAATTGCTCATCGAGCGCTACGCGCGCATTCCTGTCGACGCGGCTGATGCGGCCGAATGGCGGTATGGCGCTCGTCTTGTTTCATCGCGTGATGTCGTCATCGCCATCTCCCAATCAGGAGAGACGGCAGACACGCTCGGTGCACTCGCGGAGGCGAAGAAACTCGGTGCGCTCGCGTTCGGCATCACCAACCGAGTCGGCTCTACGCTCGCCCGCGAGACAGAGCCGAACGGCATGTACCTGCACGCGGGGCCGGAGATAGCCGTCGCTTCAACCAAATCCTTCGCGTGCCAGGTGGCGGCGCTGGCGCTCTTCGCGGCTAAGCTCGCCTTCCTGCGCGGGAGTTATCCGGTTGGAGGACTGCGTACGTTCCTTGATGCGCTTGATGCGCTCCCTAAACAGCTCGAGAGTGCTCCCCCGTTCGAAGTCGTCATTCGTGAGCTTGCGAGAGAGTCAGCGGATGCGCCATGCATGCTCATCATCGGTCGCGGATGGAACGCGCCAGTGGCAAGCGAGGGGGCACTGAAGCTCTGGGAACTGCCGTACCTTGCGGGAGCTCACGGCTTCACGGGCGGTGCTTTGAAGCATGGGCCTATCGCCCTCATCGAACCGGGCACGCCGCTCATCGCCATCGTGCCGAGAGATTCGCTCCGGCAAAAGATGATGAACAATATCTCCGAAGCGCTCGCGCGCGGCGCCCACATCATCGCGCTCACCACCGGCCCGGATGAAGAAGTGCTCCGACTCGGGGCGGCGGGGCGTGTCCGCTTGGTCCATCTTCCCGAGACGGCGGAGGAGCTCTATTGCATCCCTGCCGCCCTTATCTTGCAGTACTTCGCGTACTATCTGGCCGTGGCTCGCGGCACCGACGTGGATAAGCCGCGCAACCTCGCCAAATCAGTCACGGTCGAATGACCGTTCGACCACCCCTACCGCCGCTCGCACCCCGAGTGGCGGCTTTTTGCTTCATTTGGATTTAGAGCGAGAGCGCGTAACGCTCAAGAGATTGAGACAAGTCGAGGCCCTTGCGACGAGAGTCTTGCACGAGAGAGATGAGAGATAGGGAGAGGGCACGAGCTTCCTGCGGCTTCCACGTCCGACTCCCCTTCTCCATGATGTCGCGCGCCTTCCAGTGGAGGAGGCCATGGAGCATCTCGGGTGGGTCGCCTGCGCGAAGTGCGCGAACTACTTCGAGCCAGAGCTTGTCGCGCGAATGTACGGCAAGCGCATTCACGAGAGCGCTATTGAATCCCCGTGCTGATTCGCGTGGATGCGCCAGGTCGAACACGTACGTGAGCTTCGCTTTTGCTCCGAGCTTCTTCGCTTTTGCGGCCGCAAGTTTCGGCGCGAGTATAACTATGGCATTATCGGAGGCGGCCAGCTGATCAATATACTTGGCGAGAATATAGGACATCGGATGTCCTATATTCTCGCCATCTTCTGTATCTTCGTCGCCTTGCGTCGTACGGGCAGGCGGAAAAGGATCGTCGATGAGTACGAGGAGGCGCGAGACGAATAGCCCACCGGCAGAAGCGGCATCGAGCAAGGCGCCTTCGCTCACGTCCTCGTGCGCGAGGCGCGTATAGGCGAGATTCGGCTCTTTGGCACGTGCCTTGGCGACCCACTCGAACGCCTTCGTCCGCACTTTGTTGGTATCTGAGCCATGAAAGAGGAAAATCATACGTAGGGTACCGGACTTATTCCATCGAGCCCCAATCAGGCCCGCTCTTCATCTGCGCAAGTATGAACACGCCGTGCGTCTCTTGGTCCTTCATCACGCTCTCCATAACGTCCTTGACGCGCTCGGCAAGCGCCGGGAGGCGCTCTTGGCGTATCTCATACACAAGCTCATCGTGTACTTGCAAGAGGAGATGCGCATCGTCACGCACTCCGTCCGCGACGAGCATCTCGTCAATCTGCACCATCGCGAGCTTGATGATGTCGGCCTGTGTGCCTTGTAGGGGAGCGTTGATGGCCATGCGTTCGGCCTGCGCGCGCACGTACGGCAAGGATGATTTCATCTCGGGGAACTGGCGGCGGCGGCCGAAGAGAGTCTCGGTATAGCCATGCTTCCTTGCGAAGCCCTTCGTTTTCTCCAGATACTCGGCGAGTGTGGTGAAGGTATGGAAATACTCATCTAAGAAATTGTGGGCTTCTGCCATCGTAGAGCCAAGCTGTTGGCGTAGCGCATTAGCGCCCATGCCGTAGAGGATGCCGAAGTTGATGACCTTGGCTCGCCGGCGCATCTCGCTATCCACGTTCTCGGGTGCCACCCCAAAGACCATCGCCGCCACCTCCTTATGTACATCGCGCCCGGCGCGGAATATCTCACAGAGTTTCTCGTCACCCGAGAGGATGGCCGCGAGCCGTAACTCTATCTGCGAATAATCGAGGGCAACGAGCGAGAAGTCTTTCGGTGCTACGAAAGCGCGGCGTATGGCGCGGCCACGCTCTGAATGGAGCGGGATATTCTGCAGGTTCGGATTCTGGCTCGCCATCCTCCCGGTCGTGGTGCCTGTCTGCAGGAACTCGGCATGCAGACGGTGGTGCGTATCAAGCAGAGGCGGGAGATTCTCGATATACGTGGAGAGGAGTTTCTTCAATTCCCGATACTCGAGGATGTCGGCGACGACAGGGTTCTGGTCGCGTATCTTTTCAAGCTCGCTCTCGCGAGTGGAGCGTTGACCCCCGGCCGTGCGCTTCTGACGATCAGGGGTGAGCTTCATCTCGTCGAACAGGACTTCACCGAGCTGCTTGGGAGAACCGATATTGAACTCGCGTCCAGCGGCCTTATAGATGGCCTTCTCTATCTTGGCCAGGTCGGCCCGATATTCTTTGGCGAGTCTCGCAAGCGTTGTCGGATCGATAAGGACGCCACGCTCCTCCATCGCCCGCACAATCGGGATGAGCGGCTTCTCAATATGTTGATACACTTCGCGTACGCGATTCAAGCCCTCGAGCCCACCTTCAAGTGCCGCGTGCGCGGAGTCGAAGTCGCGCATCTTGGTAAAAGCAAGGATGTCGTCGAGCGACGGGTTCGTGAACTCGGAGGAGGTAAGCCAGAGCATAACTTGCGCTTCAGCAAACCGGGTCGGGTCGAGCCCTTCCGGCGCGGACTCGTCTTCTTCGTCCTCGCTGTCGATGTCCTCCGGTGAGGTACCGGGCGCTCCGAGAACGCTTTTTGCGCGCTCGCGTAGCGAGCGGAAGCCGAGATCGTCGAGGAGAGCGAGCGCCTTCCGGAGCTCGATGTGCTCGCGCCACGGCGTTGCGGGAAGCGCATAGGCGATAGGAGCGTCGAGCCGAATGGTCGCGAGCGCCTTGGAAAATCGTGCGTCTTCTTCATGCTTTGTGAGTAACGCGATAATGCGGGGCTTTATGCCTTTCTTGATGAGCTTTTTCTCGCTTGTGGCGAGAATTGTATAGATATTTTCCACCGAGCCAAAATGTTGCACCAGGATATCCGCGGTCTTCTCCCCGATGCCGGGCACACCCTTGATATTGTCAGACGGGTCGCCGCGCAAGCCCTTCCAGTCGGGAATGAGGGCCGGCGGGAATCCGAAACGCTCGGTGACCTTCTCTTCGTCATAGAGCATGGTGTCGTTGATGCTTCGCTTCGGCATATAGACGCGCACGCGTGCATCGTCGACGAGCTGGAGCGTGTCCATATCTCCCGAAGCGATAATCACGTCGACATTGTTTTTCATCTGAGCCGCGATAGTGCCGAGCAGGTCATCGGCTTCGAACCCTTCCCGTTCAAACATGGGTATAGAAAAGGCTTCGAAGACGCTTCGCGAACGTTTGATTTGGGCGACAAGCGCATCGTCGGTTTTTGCCCGCGTGCCCTTGTAGCCCTCATACGCTTCGTGACGCACTGTTGGGCCGGGCAGGTCGTAACAGGCGGCGAGGTAGTCCGGCTCGAGGTCATTGATGAGCTTCAAGAGCATCGAGACGAGCCCATAGAGTGCGCCCGTCGGTGCACCGTCCGGGCCGGTAAATTCCGGCAGGGCGTGGTAGGCGCGATGGATGATGGCGTGCGTATCAAGCAAGACGAGCCGCCTTCGCTTCTTGGACGTCAGGGTTCGTTTAGCCATAGGAAATGGTGTGGGAGCCATTCGGATTCGCGGAGAGCGTGAGGGTGGCTGTGACCGGAGGAAGCGCGTCGGCTACTCGCTCGGGCCATTCGAGAAGGATGAGGTTGCCCGAGTCTTTCATAAGTTCATCAAAGCCGAGTGATGCCACATCTGCCCCGGCCTCCAGCCGATACGCATCAATATGCACCAGCCGCGTAAAACCGCCTACGGTGGCACGCGGCAGGTCGCCAGCCCCATGGTCGCGAAGCGGCTTTACGGAGTAGATTTTTTCCAGGACGAAGGTTGGACTCGTAACCATCTCTCCTACCCCAAGGACCTGAGCGACCGCCTTTACGAAAGCTGTCTTCCCTGCCCCGAGCTCGCCCGAGAGCGTAATCAGCGTCGCCCCGGCCTCGTGGGGGGCAAGGTCGCGAAGGAAGCGGGCCGCCTCCGCATCAAGCTCCCCAAGAGTTGCTACAGTCCTTTCCATCACTTGGATTGTAGCGCGAAGCGTGGCGGTGCTAAAATGGCCCCATGGACCTACCGTTTGATACGAAAAAGGAGGAGGCCCAGTTGGCCATCGTCCGTGAACACGAGGAAGAGGACCTTGCACGCATCCTATCGGAGAAGTACGGCATGGCCTATGCAGATTTGTCGATGAAGACCATCAACACCGATGCGCTTCGTCTCATACCGGAGGAGAAGGCTCGGTCCGCCGAGATTATCGCTTTCGACGAAGCAGGCAAGCACGTCTCGCTCGCTATCCATGATCCGAACAATGCCGCGTTGCCAAAACTACGCGAAGACCTTGTTGGGCTTGGATATACGGCCAAGGAATATTTGGTATCTAAAAAGAGCCTGAACAAGGGTCTGGCCCGCTATGCGGAGTTGTCGTTCGCGGTCGAGAGTAAGCCGGGGCTCTTCCGGGTGCCACCAGATGTGCTCACCCGGCTCTCTAGTAAGAACGGTGTGAAGCGGGCGCTTACCAAAGAGTTGGATGCGGCTGTGGCCGAAAGGTCACTTGCGCGTGTGTCCAAGATATTCGAGATTATCCTCGCGGGTGCCCTAGCGCTTCGCGCCTCCGACATCCATCTTGAGCCCGAGAGTGAGAAGACCCGGTTACGGCTACGTATAGACGGCATCTTGACTGACGCATATTTTTTCGACCCTGCCACGTATCACCAGCTCACATCGAGGGTCAAGTTGTTGTCGGGGGTGATGTTGAACATAACGAACCGAGCCCAAGATGGCCGCTTCAGCATCGGTACAAAAGAGAAGGAGATAGAAGTGCGTTCATCCTTTATCCCCGGCGCGTATGGCGAGTCCATCGTGATGCGCATCCTCGACCCAGAGACCACCCGCGTCTCCTACAAGGAACTTGGTATCCCTGACAAGCTTCTGGCCCGACTCGAGATAGAAATACGCAAAGCCAACGGAATGCTCCTCAACACAGGGCCTACGGGAAGCGGTAAGACGACCACACTCTACTCGTTCCTCCGCGAGATACAAACACCCAAGATCAAGGTCATCACTATCGAGGACCCTATCGAGTACCATCTCGAGGGCATCGTCCAGACTCAAGTAGAGGGAGAAAAATACACATTCTCCGATGGCTTGAAGTCCATCGTCCGCCAGGACCCGGATATCATTATGGTCGGCGAAATACGCGACGCGGAGACGGCGGATATCGCTATCCAAGCCGCGCTTACCGGACACTTCGTCTTCTCTACTGTGCACACCAACGATGCGGCAGGCGCCTTCCCCCGTCTCGCCGACCTCGGCGCGGACCCCAAGTCCTTCGGCTCGGCTATCACAGTCTCGATGGCGCAACGGCTGGTACGGAAACTCTCGCCGGATACAAAAAAAGAACGCCTGCTCACGAGCGATGAGAAAAAAATGATTGAAAAAGTGTTCGCACCGCTCGCCGACAAAAGCCTCATCCCGCAGAAGATAGAGACCGTATGGGAGCCAGCAGTTGAGGAAGAAGACGTGGGCTACCACGGCCGTATCGGCATCTTTGAGGCCATCTTCATGGATGACGAGCTCGCGCGCTTCCTCCGCGACAATCCACCCGACCATGAGATTGCCGCCTTCGCCGTCAAACAAGGATATCTCACCATGGCACAGGATGGCATTATCAAGGCCTTGAGTGGCGTCACGACCCTCTCGGAGGTCGCCGGCACAGTCGATTTGCCGCGCCCGTAATGCGTCATGGGTAAAAAGGAACTCCTTATAAATGCTTTTTGGTTCTTCCTGGTACTTGGACTTATTTATGTTTCGATATCGTATCTAGGGGTCAGCGATATTCGCGAAAAAGTTGAGAGTTTGGGGGCTTGGGGTCCGATTGTTCTCATTATTGCGAAGGCTTCGACGCTCGTATTTGCGCCTCTCGGTGGCGCACCGCTCTATCCTGTGGCGGGCGCTCTCTTTGGAACGTTTAGTGGTTTTATCTACGTGATGATTGGAGATATTATTGGCTCTACCATATGCTTTTTCATCAGCAGAAGGTTCGGGAAAAAGATTGCGCGCTACTTCATGTCTGACCCAGGCATGCAGGTAGTAGAGCAGTTGCTTGGACACATGAGCAATCCTCGCGGCTTTATCGAGACTCGATTCTTCTTTATCGGCTTCCCTGAAGCGGTGAGTTATGCGGCCGGCTTAACCAAGCTACCGTTCGGGACATTCATCACCATCAACACATTGATGTATGTCATCCCTAACATGGTCTATGTTTGGGTGGGTGATGCGATTGTAGTACTTAACCCTCTCTACGCAGCACTCTATATGGTGTGTATGTTAGCCCTGGCGGCTGGCGGAGGAGCAATTTTGTGGCAACGTGCACGGAATTTTGCACCTGAAGTGGCGTCCGCCTCTGAAGCCTCGGGGCGTACATTTTGAGAGAGAATCCCGCTCATACTCCCTCGGGCAAAACCCGCAATTAAGCGGGGTAGACGAAACGCCTGAGGAGCCCCCCAGCCGCCTAACCGAAGCTAGGAACCAGAAAGTCCTTGGGGAGTCGCCCGAAGCCGTCAAGCCTTGCCCGAAGGAGTATGCGTAGGATTAGCCAAAGAATCAAAAACTCTGTGGTAGAATGTTAGCACTGCACAAGAACCATGTCAAGTAGTCAAAATGATGTTGCTCCAGTGAACCAGTCGCTCGATGCGGCTCTGCGCCCCACCAACTGGAGCAACTATGTGGGCCAGGGGCAAGTCAAAGCCAATGTGCGTATCGCAATAGATGCCGCGAAGAAGCGCGGGAGTATGCCCGAGCACCTCCTCTTCTATGGCCCGCCTGGGGTCGGCAAGACCACGCTCGCCCACCTTATCGCGATTACTCTCGGCGCACCTATCAAGAGCACGTCGGGGGTGGCGATAGAGCGCGCGGCCGACCTCGCCGCCATTCTCACCAACCTCGAATCAGGCACCATCCTATTTATTGACGAGATACACCGTCTCTCCCGCAAACTAGAAGAGCTCCTCTACCCTGCGCTTGAGTCGGGCCACCTTGATCTTGTGCTCGGCAAGGGCCCCTCGGCGCGCACTGTCGAGCTCGCCTTACCACCCTTCACTCTCATAGGTGCGACCACCCGAGTTGCCGACCTATCGGGCCCCTTGCGTTCACGCTTTGGTGGGGG
>Ga0209542_10020398_pt1 | contig 10505 bp, 10 predicted proteins | sample RifCSPhighO2_01_FD_184028 | JGI IMG/M metagenome (GOLD analysis project Ga0209542, IMG submission 184028) | Soil microbial communities from Rifle, Colorado - Rifle CSP2_plank highO2_0.1 (SPAdes) (version 2) | ecosystem: Environmental > Terrestrial > Deep subsurface > Rock core/Sediment ...
AACTGAAATGATGGCAGCGGCAAAACTGATCTTTTCAGCCTTATGATTGGAAATAGTTTTGAAAAATTTTTGAATCATGGGAAAATTATTCTAATTATACTAATTGTTCTAATTACTCTAAATAGATTCCAATGACTAATTTCTAAAAAAGTTTAGGTTAATTAGGATAATTAGGTCAATTAGACTTTTTTGGAATTATTCGCGGACTTCGCGAATAATTCCAATGGGTGTTTGTTCGTCACTTTGACCCAGGGGATTATCTTTAATGGCGCGCGCGACAAATTTCTTACTCACTCCTTCACTCACACCCAAAATATTTACCCCAATATCGTTAGCATCAACAATGGCTACCCCTTCGACTCCGCTCAGGGCAAGCAGCTTCGCAATTTTTTGAGCTACCTGGTTAGCATTTACCGGTCCTTTTGATACATAGTTATTATAGGGAGGAATTGCATAGGGTACCGCGCCATCAATGGATCTGGCACCGTCGCCTGCAATAATATAGAATAAACCTTTAATACCGAGTATTTTACCAAGAGCGCCAAATAATGCGGCACAGAGGATTCTCATTATACCCACCTCTTCAAGCGCCAATTGCATTGTTTCTGGCGAACCAAGGCCAATGCCTATGGGAGTTTTGGTAACATGGCGCGACAAAAATGTTGCTAGCCAGGAAGCCTTAATATCTTTAATATCATAGGCTCTACCTTGAGTAATTGCTACCGCTTTTTCACTCATAAAAACAATGTCGCCTGGTTGCGTGTATGGTTTTGTGTATTCAGCTACAATAACGGCAATATCTTTATCTTCAGGTGTTATTAATTTGGTTTTAACGGGATATCTTGCAAAACGGCGGCCATCTATTTCAATCACTAAGTTTTTTCCTTTATTTGGTATTAAATCCATGCAATCATAGTAATATTTTTTGGTTGATTTTTCAACATAAGAAAAAATCCCGTTGAGCGGGATTTTTTCTTAGACAAGCAAGACTATAAGCCGAATTCTGTTCTTCAGTTCTTATGCCTGCACTGAGGCGAGCATAGCGAGCCGAAGTGTGATTATCTATCTGGTCCCTCGATTACTCTCGGGATCTAGCGAACTACTTTTAACTCTTCGGCACTGCTCAGAGCAAGCAACCAATTGGTCGTTCTGTTTACCCTGAGCTTGTCGAAGGGATTTGTTCTTGCACCCAGTAAGGATTTAGCCGTTTCATGTTTGCATTTCTGCAAACGTTATCCTTGCGGATACCGCAACCTTTCGGTTTTGGCGTTTCTGTTCGCACCTCGCGCGTTACCGCGTATGGCTGTTAGCCATTACTTTTTTATCCAGTACCACTTTCGCGACACAATCATTAAAATATCTCTCAGAATAGTATAAGTTTTTCAGAGTATCAGAGTTGCGCAGCGAAAGCGATACTGGAAGGAGTTCGGACTTTCCTCTCTTAACTTGCGCTAAGAGCAATCACTCACCTTCCTTATCTGTTTCTTATTATAACAGATTTAAGACTAATGTCAATAATAGACGGCTCGTAATAAAAAACCCCTTGATATTATCTTGGGGCTACCCTCTTAAGAGTTCATTCTCCAAGGATTAATTGAAAGCACTGGCACAATTCTTTTCTTGAAATCTTTGATAAAAGTTGTGAAGGTATCATAATCTTCAGCTTCTTCTATAAGAATTAATATAAAATCTTCTGTGCCAAAGATTGGGTTTTCAAAAATCATAATTTTCGCTTCTCTCACTTCACAGGCAGTGGCATACATAATGTCCCCCTGTAATTCTTCATCGGTTTTCCTCCATTCAACTTCCCTCCTTTCCATCCATAGCTTTAACTGGTTAATTCTCAGATCAAGATAGCTTTTAGGCAAATATTTCGTAAAATTATTAAGAACATCTAAATCTGGTTCTACTTTTTTACCCAAGATATCTTTTTCCCAGTCAGCAAATGTAACGTTTTTTGATACATCAGGATTTATGCCAATTATCATTGTTTTATACTCATCAATTGGAATACCTTCTGGGTCCACAAAGGTCTTATTAAAAGTAACCCACCAATTTAACCTAAATCCATTTTGATTAAAAAGGGAAATAATATTTGGCATCTCCTCACTTAAAATTCTTAATTCTTTTTTGGTAGGAACAAATTTACCTTCCCCTTCCTTAAACCTTCTTTTAAGCATACTCGAGGCACACCAGGGCGTTAAAATATTAATTGGTTTTCCTGAAAGCATACATTCTCTCAAATACTGATCTACCCATTCGTTAATTTTTAGATTATTCGGCTTAATAATTTTTGCTCGTTCCCTTAACTTAGTCATTACCTTTTCGACTTGTCTCATCTTCTTCCTCCTTATGTTGTCGAGAATTAATTTGTAAAAGAACTTATTGAAAATCAACCCAAATTGGTATTTAAGTCGACTGACTAACGACCTTTTTCTCTTTTTTTCTTTGTAACTCATGATATTTTCCGTAATTTGGGGTCGCCAACGGGATTTGAACCCGCAACCATTGCCTTCACAGGGCAACGCTCTACCAGATTGAGCTATGACGACCATATAAGGGCTGAGAGAGAAGTATTTTATTATTCTCTCCCAGCCATAAGTTAGATGTGGCTAGGTAAACCACCTGCCTTTCGATGAAGGCACGTAAAACCATTTCGCAACACCTTATTCCTCCTTTCGTCAAAAGTGCAAACCCTTCGATAGCCTCAAGGTAAACTAAAAACCAGCCGCTGTCGGCTGGTTAGTTTTTACAAATAAGAAGTTATACTTATACTCCTATAACTACAAAACCACCAACAGCGAAACGAGCTGTATAGTGTGTATGGTTTTTAATTGTAGCTATTGTATTTTTCATACTTAACCTCATTGTATCCATAAATTTATATATGTCAAGTTATAACAGTGATTGTGTTGTCATCTGCTGATCAAGTGCCTCATTGACCAGACGATCTGCTTCCTTGTTTTTTTCACGCGGAATCGCTTTGAATTTAACCCCTTTAAAATCAATTTTTAAATTCCAGATCTCTATAAAAAATCTTTGGATCTTTTCATCTTCTATTTTATAAATTCCGCTCATTTGTTTCGCCAATAGTTCTGAATCAGACCGTATTTCAACTTCGCTTACTTCAGCAATTTTTTTACCAAACACCGCTTTAAATTTCTTTAAAGCAAAAATAACTGCTTGATACTCTGCCTCATTATTTGTCAGATTATCTCCCAAGTATTCACCAAACCTTTTTATTATCTCTTCTTTCTCATTACAAAACACCACCCCAATGGCAGCTTTGCCCGGATTCCCCCGCGACCCGCCATCAGTATAAATAATTATTTTCTTCACCCCGTTAGAAGTCTGGGCAAAAATTATTTCTCAAGAGAAATAATTTTTGCTTGCACATGTTAATTTGTATTTTCTAAAAAGATTTTGCCCATTAAAGTTTCTGTTATCACATCTAAACTTCTAACGGGGGTTCATGGTTTATTAAAATGTTGCATGAGACGTTCTTTGAATTTTTCTAAATTTTCATTTTTTATCCTAAATGACCACCATAGGTAATTAAGATATCAGCGCAAGATTTCATCGCCTCAACAGAATTCTGCCCATCTTTCAAACTCCTCACAGAACCCGCTGACTCTTCATCCATTTTTCGGTAAATAAAGGTGGGCTTTTCATATTTTGAGGCAATAATGGAAGCTACGGGACCGGCCAATGTTAGTTTCCAAGCCGGATCTCCTTGGAAGACAATAGTTTCATCTGGTTTCTTAGCAATCCTTCTTTCAACCTCTTGAACAATATCCTTAATATTCTTTTGCTTTAAAATAACTTTGGCCAATAGGGTTTCCGCAATATCCCTGCATGTTTGACTATCTGAACTTGTTAAGAGTTCGTATGCCTGGTTATTAAAATCTATTGATTCCGCAGCATTAATGCAGGAAATCAATCTTAAATAACCCTGGGCAGCAGCCTCTCCTGGTCCCAATACATCCAACAAGGCTTTTAAACCCGGTCGAAAGGTATTTTTTAAGGATCTTAACCCTTCTTCAATAAATATCTTATTATCATCTATTTGTGGCACCATATCTGAAATAGTGGCCAACGCAGTCAACTCCAATAAGCTATTTCTTTGAATTTCTGAAAAACTGTCCCCCAACATTTCTTCTATAAGCTTAAAGATAAGCCCGGTATTGCAGAGATACCCATAGCCAGAATCATCGTCTTTTTGCTGGGGGTCAACAATAATGTTGGCCTTGGGGAGCGCATCTAATACTTGATGGTGATCAATAATAAGAACTTCAAAGCCCATGGTATTGGCTGCATCAACTTCTTTCACATTAGCAATTCCTAAATCCGCAGTAATAAACAAGGCAGGAGCGTACTTTTGTAAAACATCTAATGCTTTAAAATTCATACCATACCCATCAAGCTCTCTGTCGGGAAAAGCAACAGCAGTAATGTACCCACCCAAACTTTTAATTGCTTCTCCTAAAATAACAATAGACGAGATGCCATCACAGTCAGAATCTCCGTACAGAATAATTTTTTCCTTATTAGTAACAGCTTCTCTAATCCTTTTTGCAGCTTGTTCTATATTTTTAATTTTATGTTTCATAGTAACCTAACGCTTTTAATCCTGGCAATTGTTGACCGCTTAAAAATTCCAACATTGCTCCACCAGCCGTAGATACGTGGCTGAATTTGCCAAGTATACCTTCTTTATGTAAAAATTCAACCGTTTCTCCTCCCCCCACCACAGAATAAGCCCCGCTTTCAATAATAGCTTTTGCAATGGCGCGGGTGCCATGAGTATATTGAGGATCTTCAATCTTTCCAAAAGGACCATTCCAGCATACCGTCTTTGCTTTCATAATTGCATCTGTAATTCTCTGAATATCCTCTGGAGCTAAATCTAAACTCGTTAAAGCTTGTTTAGGCCCTAACACTTTTTCTGGGTCTTTAAGCGGAATTTTCTTTACAACAAGTTCTTGCTTAATGAGTCCACTGACAATAACTACATCAGCGAAAGCGCAAAAAGCATCAACAAACTGTACCTTTGTTTCAGCTTTTGCTCCGCCTATAATAGCTATCATAGGGCGTTCGGGGTGCTGCATAATCTGTGATAAGACCCCAACTTCTTTTTCTAAAGCAAACCCAGCGCCATGAGGCAAAAATTTTGGGATGCCAACGACAGAGGCATGGGCACGATGGCAAACATCAAATGCTTCATTAATATAGATATCTCCAAGGGCGGCAAGTTGTTTAGCAAAACCTTCTTCGTTGTCAGTTTCTTCTTTGTGGGATCGGATATTTTCAAGCATCACAATTTGATCATTGGGAATCTCAAAATTACCTATTTTTTTAACAGGTTGTCCAAGGAGTTCAGTTACTTGTGCAACAACACCATCTAATATTTCATTCCCATCGCCCAAATGGGTAATAATAACAATCTTGGCGTTTTTATCTAGTAAATACTGCAAGGTGGGCAGAGCTTCCCTGATTTTTGTATCATCTAATATATTTCCTTCTTTATCCAAGGGGATATTAAAATCGCATCTTACCAAGATGCGTTTTTTTTCAACGTCAAAATCTTTTACGCTTTGCATAATATTATAATGTTATTTTTTGACCTGGATTAATAATACCTTCATTCTTTTTATGTTGCTGATCACTATCATCTTCTTTGTTACTTACAGGAGAATCTTGAGAGGGTGGATTTTTGATTTCTTTTTTCTTTAACGATTCATCTACGGCTTTTTTTAATTCTGCTAAATTAATTTCCTTCTTCGGCTTACTGGCATTTTGTTGAGGAGCTGGTTTTGCAACATTATCCTCCGTTGACTTTTTAGGTCTAAAAAATACGCTTTCCACTTTCGTATCTTCTTTTGAAGCTACCGCAGCATCACCTTGAGAAGATTTACCTTCTTCTCTCTGAGATTTTATTTTTTTTCTACAAGATTTGCAATATACTGGTCTACCTTCTTCCGGTTGAAAAATAACCTTGGTTGGCTTACCGCAGCGAGAACAAATAGCATTATAGAGCATGGTATCGCTTGGATTCTGTGCTGATAGATTATCTTGAATAGCTGGTTTTAGAGGTGTTTTACTTGGCACACTGTTGTTATCTTTGCTATCGGTGGTATTTTTTTCAGCAACAGGCTGTCCCGCTTTACTCTCCATCCAATTACTAATAGTTTCTTCAACAATTTTGTTTTTCACCCCATAACGATCTCGTGAGGCCTGAATGATATCCTTCCTATTTGAATGTTCAAGCGGCTCAGGCGGAGGCAGTGTTTGAGCAGAAAAAGGATGACTAGCAACACCATCAATCATGAGCTTTAAGTAAATATTGTATTTGGTTGAGTTAACAAGATCTTCTGCGGTAAATTCTGGAGAAAATTCTTTTTCTAAAAACTCAGCATCTTCGGCTCCCACCCTAAAAACGGAAAGGGTTCCTACGTTTCCGAACACGGCATCTCGTACAATTTCATCCATCTGAGTAATATATTGATGACCGACAATAAGATTCAATCGATATTTTCTAGCTTCTGATAGTATATTAGCAAAGGATTCTGTAGCAAAGTTTTGAAATTCATCAACGTAAAGATAGAAATCTTTTCTTGCGGCTTCTGGAATATCAACGCGTGACATAGCTGCCAACTGAAGCTTGGTAATCAGTAATGCTCCTAGCAACCTTGAATTATCTTCGCCAATTTTACCCTTTGATAAATCAATAATAAAAATCTTCCCTTCATCCATAATCTTACGCATATTAACAGTGCTCTGGGTCTGACCAATAATATTTCTGATTAATGCATTAGAAACAAACTGACCAACTTTGTTTTGGATTGCAGCTGTTGCCTCAATTTCGTAACGTTGAGTGTATCGGGCATATTCAGTAACCCAAAAGGCCCGTACAACAGGATCGTTAATCTTTGAAACCACTTCTGCTCGGTATTCAGGATCAGCTAACATTCTATTAACACCTAACAGTGTTGAATTGGGATACTCTAACAGAGCTAAGATGGTATTATTTAAAATATATTCCATTCGAGCTGACCAAACATCAGGCCATACTTTTTTAAATACCCCCATTAATCCTCCTGCTACCAAGTGGCGATACTTAAATTCAACTTTTTCCATCACATTAAAAGCAATAGGAAAATCCAAATCAGAAGGATTAAAATATACAACATCCTTAATACGCTCGGCTGGCACAAAATCTAACAGGCCGTCAGCCCCCTCTCCGTGAGGATCTACATATGCTAGTCCATTACCATTTTGAATATCTTGAATAGCCATATTTTCCATCAATTTTGATTTGCCCATACCGGTTTTCCCAATAACATAAAAATGCCTGCGACGATCGTCTTGTTTAATCCCAAACTTCTTTTTCTGGTTCCGAAAAGAAGTAGCTCCAATAAATGTGATATTATCGTTGTTCATACTATGTATAATACATTACCCCATTGGCAGATTAGGGGGAGGTCCTGCTTTTTTAGATTCAACCCGAGACATTGTAGGCAAAACCATACCAGTAATTTTAATTGGGAAATGAAATAACGTTGCTAATTCTTCTATGCTTAGCAGAGCACAAGCTGATTTACGCTCAGGAAACATTGGAGGAAACCGTAATACATAATTTCTAAATAACCTTCTGTTTCTTAAAAACACTCTCCTCTTCCTAAATATGTAATGCACTTTAGCTCTCGTTTCACGAGCAAATCGTATATAATTTAAATTATTTGTTTGAAAATGACCAAAATAAGCCCTAGCCAGTGTTTTGTGGGCAGCTTTCCAATTTTCTAGTTTAGCGAGATACAATGCCCGAATACTTGTCCTATAAACGGGTTTTTTTAATTTATTTTCTACTTCAGTAATAATTTCTCTTTCTCCAGGAGTTAGCACCATTTCTCGTTCCCCTGTTTCAGATTTTACTTCTGTAACAAATTTATACTTTGCTTTATCCCCTTCACCTTCCTTCACGGGACCCACAACCATGTGATAGATAATCTCAAAAAATTCTCCAAAGAACGTTTTTTTAGGAGCTTTTTCTGGGCGTTTTGCTAATTTCAAAATAATTTTCTCCCCTTCTTCCTTTAAACTCGGATCTTCTATGGGCATGGTTGTAAACTGCAACCAAAATTGCTCTCCAGGTCCCAATTTTGATATTGCTTCTAATAAAGAATTGATAGGATCAATTCTTTTTTCTTCTGCAGAGATTTTCTCTCCTTGAGGTTCAAAAAATTTTTCGTAGGTTTTAATGGGATAGGCTGATGGGTTTCCTAAAATATAGTCCTCTCCATACATATCCCACTCTTCGTTTGGAATATTTTGTGGAACATTTTTGACATAGTCTGACACTTCATGAATTTCAAGTTCTGGATAATGGGCATAGAGCGATGTTTCAATAACTGACAAGTATTGAGCTGCTATCCTTAAGTAAAAATGAACGGTTCCTTCAATGCTCACAATTTCCCAAGACATCCACCCCGAAGGTTCTGGTAAAGAACCTTCACACCAACGCTCTCGCCAATTTGGCTGATCAGATAGAGGACCCCACATCGTTGTAAAAACATCCTCCATGGCCTTTAGGGGAGTTAACACTTCCTTTGGAGGAATAATTTCTAACATGACCCATGTTGTTTTTGGGTAAGCATAATCCCAACGCATCCACCATAGATACAATGTTTTTACCTCTGGAATTAAGAGTAAAGGGGCAAAGAACCACCACCATGGTCTTAAAAATGGTATCAAAAGAATAACGATCATAATGATCAGCCACCAAAAAGGATGTAATACCTTTTTAACCCAATCAACCCAGAAAAATAATTTCGATGCCATATAATTTAAAATATAGTTAACAAATAAGGAATATATTCAATCAATAGGACAGCTACAACCATTACCAAAAATGCTATTACAAAGAATTCAAATGTGTAAACAAGAGGCACGAGCAATAGTGTTGTTTTTTTCTCGTGCCAATAATAAATGAATAACGTAAAAACGATATAATAAATAATCGTAGACAGGAATAAAATAAGAGTTCCCCATATAAAATAATCCATAATTATATTATTGTACTCCAAAAATATTTCTCAAGCAAACAAAAAAAACACCCCGATATGCATCGGAGTGTTTTTTACATTAAGCGCTTTGTGTTTCCTGTAAAAAGTATCTTCCTTGATCGTCCTTATTGAAGTACTTTTTATTGTTTAAGTTAATGAGAATAGTGTTTTTAGCAACCAATCTTTGAGCCATTACTTCCTTTAATACATGATCTTGATGAGCGGGTTCTTTTTTCTCGTTTAAGACTTTGGTAATAATGTCTTTAATGGTACCTGGTACATACCCCCATTCAGCTAAAGCATAGGTTCCCCTACCAACCAAAACAAACCTTGTATCTTTGATAAGTTCATTATGAACCGTTTGAGGATGAGTTTTCTTGCCTGAATGACTAAACCCTAATCCATCAATTAATTCTGTAATTTTTCTAAAGTGAAGCGGCTCCTGTGACTGTTTGAAGACCAGAAATGCCTTATCTTTAACGCCTCTTGGATTAATTTCAGGCCAATTAGCTAATCCTAATTTTCCTTCTTTATTTTCTTGGATTTTTTTTGAGATTTCAACATAGGATGCAATTGCCTGATCATCAATGTTATGCTTTAAAGCAAACTTAGTAACCAATTCATCTTGTTTCAATAATGCGCCATGATCTTCAATATCAGAAACCAATGCATGTAAGGTGTCTTTGATTTTACCTTCTGCTTCCGGATTTACTAACCAAAAATAATGATAATCCTTTTTACCACAAACTCTTACAAAATCTGGTCCAAGCGTAAGCAAGAATAACACGTAGGGTTTATTCTTAACTCCTCCAATCTCTTGCAAAATAACTTCTTCCTTTTTAAATCCACCCTGAGATTCTAAATAGTCACGAAAATTTTTAAAGATAGTATCTAAGGTTTCTTTGTTATTCTTTTTAACAAAATTAAAACCAACTTCCTCAATTTGACGAACTCTTTCTCGAGTAATTCCAAGCCTATCTCCAATAGATTCTAGAGTTTCTAAAGTACCTGACTTTACGCCAAAACGTCTATCAAAAATATCCTTTGTTTTTGGCGAAAGACCTTTGGTAAGCTTGGTATAGAGTTGTCGATAATTAACTTTTTCCATAGATTAGAAATTATGTTCTCACTATAGCATATCAAGGAATCTGTGTCAATAGGGACTACTTTTTACCCCAACGCTGCCAGGTAACTAATAACGGACTAGCAATAAAAATAGAAGAATATGCCCCTGCGCTAAGACCAATAATGAGTGCCAATGAGAACCATTTGAGTGTTTGTCCCCCAAAAAAGAAAAGAGAAATCATTACCAACAAAACGGTAACTGTCGTACTGATTGATCTGCCAACCGTTTGGTTTAAACTAAGATCAACAATTTGTTCAAATTGATCCATTCTCTGTCGTAAAATATTTTCTCTAATTCTATCAAAGATGACGATGGTA
>Ga0209542_10020400_pt1 | contig 10505 bp, 6 predicted proteins | sample RifCSPhighO2_01_FD_184028 | JGI IMG/M metagenome (GOLD analysis project Ga0209542, IMG submission 184028) | Soil microbial communities from Rifle, Colorado - Rifle CSP2_plank highO2_0.1 (SPAdes) (version 2) | ecosystem: Environmental > Terrestrial > Deep subsurface > Rock core/Sediment ...
CGATTCCTTGATTCCCTCTTGGGGAGAGCCTGCCTGCCGGCAGGGGTCAGAGAGAGGGGATCAAGGAATCGTTTCTATTATTATGGTTCCCATACGTAATACTTTTTCTTCTAACCCACTCAGATCAACGATCGTCGACGGAAGCGCGTGAGGCAGCACTCCCGATTCAAAGATAAGATCAAGTTGATTCTTCTGCATCGAGAATTGTTCCACGATTTCTTGAACACTGAAGGTTTCCGGTTTGCCATGGATATTTGCTGATGTGGTGCTAATGGGTGCACCAAATGTTTTTACGAGTGTTTGTGCGATGGGGTGGGAGGAAAAACGGATACCAAGATTGGAGGGACGAGGCACGAGACTTGAGAGTGGTGTGGAATAGAGTGATACGTTTTTTTTGAGAGGGAGGATGAGCGTTAGGGGACCGGGGAGGTACTGTTTTGCAAGATCGTCTGCACGACTATTCCATACGACATATCGCTTCATTTCTTCTATCGAAGAAAACAGGGCACTTATAGGTTGGTCAATTGGACGCTGCTTTATGGTGAAGAGCCGTGCAACGGCTTCTGGATTTGTGAGGTCGCATGCGAGGCTGTAGCAGGTCTCGGTCGCATGGGCGATGACTCCGCCCTCCTTTAGGACATGGATTGCTCGTGCAATGCCGGTGAGCGTCGCTGGAACAACATTCATGGTTATCGCACGCTTTCTTTTGTACTATACCGGTGAATCGTTTCTTCAATCTTTTTTTCGAGGATCGGCGAGTGTGTAATGGTGAGTGGGAGAGGGATAAGTTGTTGTCCGATCTTCAGTTGCACCCGCTCTTTTCCGGGGAAGGTCTCGAAGACCGTTTTGAGTTCAAGGAGCAGTTGCTTTGGGGCTCGTGGTGGAAGCTCGATCGTATGGATGGAAATCTTACTTGCAGGTGAGGTTTTCTCTTTGAGACCGAGAGTATCGAGCATCTCTGCTATGAGCATTCCCTCTGTAATCCATTTACTTAAAGGTCCTAAGAACGCAGATTGCTCCTCCTGTTCATTAAGAGAAATCGTCTCCCCGGCGATGATGTTGCCTTCTTCGTCAACGAGTTCAACAGATTCCTCTTGGGGTGTGTGCAAAATGTTCCTACGAAGAGTAATCCCTGTTTTTGCCTCTTCTTCATCGAAGAATCCTGCCTTCTTTGCATTAGCAACCATTGTGGAGAGTGACGCGCGCTTGAGGGCGCTCGCGCGTAACTGCAATTGTCCGGCACGGTAGTCCAAGATCCCTCCAATCACGAGTATTGTGTCTGGAGAGTCGAGAAACTCCGCTGTGGATGTATAGACCCGAGGGAAGAGAGTGACCTCAATTTTTCCTGTGGGATCTTCGAGGAGAACCACTGCCATAGTCTCACCCTTTTTTGTCTTGATACGCTTGATTCCCTCTGGGATCCCCGCGAGCGTTACCTTTTTTCCTACGTGTTCTTTGGTGAGATGTGCGATGAGTTGTGCCTTTTTCCCGATATATTTTCGTAATCCGGCAAGCGGATGACTGGAGACGTAGAGACCGAGCGTCTCTTTTTCCCATTGGAGTTTTTGCTGAAGTGTTGTGGGGACGACAGAGGGGAATTCGATGCGTGTTTCGGCGATAGAATCGACGAGACCCGAAAAAAGTTCCGTTTGTCCCTGGAGAGCCTCGCCGCATACTTTGCGGTATTCGACGATCTTGTCGTAGTGATCGATGATCGTTTTTCGGTCGCCAAGGGAATCGAGTGCACCGGATTTCCCCAGTGCCTCAATCGTCTTTTTGTTGAGTATTTTTGTAGGTGTGCGTCTCCCGAAATCTTCGATCGATGTGAATTTGCCATGATGTTCCCGCTCTTCGATGATTTGCTGAACGGAGGAATCCCCGATACCTTTGATCGCCGCGAGTCCAAAGCGGATGGCATTCTCCTTTGGAAGTGCGGTGAAATGTCGCAGAGATTCGTTGATATCCGGTGGCAGGACTTCAATTCCCATTGCGCGACATTCATCGATCTCGATCATGACACGATCGGTACGTTGGGCGTCGCTGCTCAAAAGGGCTGCCATAAACTCCACAGGATAGTGTGCTTTCAGGTATGCGGTTTCATACGCGATGCGTGCGTAACTTGCGGCATGGGCCTTGACGAAGCCATAGCCGGCGAAGGGCATGATGACATCCTCGAAGATGCGGGAAGTAAGTTCTTTGCTGTGCCCCTTCTTGCGTGCGCCATCGAGGAATTTTTCCCGCTGTGCATCGAGTTCATCTTTGATTTTTTTGCCGATAGCCTTACGAAGAAGGTCCGCTTGTCCCAGTGAAAAGCCGGCGAAAGCTTGGGCGAGCTGGAGGATCTGCTCTTGGTACACGCCGATGCCATAGGTTTCTTCAAAAATGTCTTTGAGGTCGGGATGGAGATACTTCACCTCTTCATGGCCATGTTTGCGCTTGATGTAACTCGGGATCCACTCCATCGGTCCCGGGCGAAAGAGAGCCACCATGGCGGTGATGTCACCAAACTTTGTGGGTTTTAATTGTTGGAGGTAGCGGCGCATACCTCCGGATTCCAATTGGAAAACACCCGTGGTTTCACCCGATGTAAGGAGATCAAAAGTCTTTTTATCGTCGAGGGGGATTTGAGCGATGTCAAGATTCTGTCCTTGCGTGCGCCCGATGATTTCGAGTGTTGTTTGGATGACGGTCAAATTGGTGAGTCCGAGAAAGTCCATTTTGAGGAGTCCAAGCGTTGCCAAAGGATCTGCCGAGTATTGAGTGATGATAATCTTTTCGTCCTTCGGAGCGCGCTGGAGTGCTGTGAAGGTGACAGCGGGTTCTGGAGTGATGATCACACCGCAGGCATGGACGGAGACATGGCGAGCCTTTCCTTCGAGTTTGAGTGCAGTATCAATGAGACGGCGGTATGTGTCATTGCTCTTATACGCAGCTTGGAGTTCACCGGTTTCCAGTGCTTCCGAAAGCGTTGTCCCCGGACGCTCCGGAATGAGTTTTGCGAGGGTATTCATTTCAAGGAAAGGAATGCCGAAGGCCCGTCCGACATCTTTGACAGCGGCGCGTGCAGCGAGCGTTCCGAATGTGCAGATTTGCACCACGCGCTCTTCGCCATATTTTTCGCGCACGTACTCGAGCACTTCGTCACGCCGGGTGTCCGCAAAGTCCGTATCGATATCGGGCATCGAAGTTCGCTCGGGGTTGAGAAATCGCTCGAAGATCAGTCCGTGTTCAAGAGGGTCGAGAGAAGTGATATTGAGGCAGTAGCTCACAAGAGATCCTGCTGCCGAACCTCTTCCCGGGCCTACAGTGATGCCGCGACGTTTTGCCTCGTTCACAAAGTCCGCGACAATGAGGAAATATCCGGAAAACCCCATTTTTTGAATGATGGCAATCTCATGTGTGAGACGATCGTGGTGACCTTTGGGTGGAGTCTTCCCATAGCGCTTCGTCAGACCATCTTCCGCAATTTTTGCGAGAAAACTGTTCTCGGTTTCTCCGGATGGAACCGAGAATCGTGGGATTTGATATGAGCCAAATGTGAAGGAAACATTGCACCTGTCCGCAATAGCACGAGTGTTTTCCAGAGCTTGCGGAATGTGGGAGAAACTCTTCTGCATTTCATCGAAGGGACGCATGGAAAAGTCACTGTCGCGCATGGAAAAGCGGTTGGGATCGTCGACGAGCGCATTCTTCTGGATGCAGAGGAGGGTATCGTGCGCGTCAGCATCTTCTGGTCGACAGTAGTGACTATTGCATGTTGCAACGACGGGGATGCCAAGTTCTTTACCCCATGCGATAAGCTGCTGATTGACCTCTGCTTGTCCCGTGACATTTGGCAGATCCATCAACTCAAAGTACACGTTTTCTGCTCCGAAGAATGATCGATACTGTTCGCTCAGTGAGCGGATACGTTCACTATCTTCGGCAAGAGCCCCTTGGGGGATTGCCGCACTGATTGGTCCCGAAAGTGCGATGAGACCTTTGCCAAAAGTTGCAAGAAGTTCTGTATCAACGCGGGGTTTGTAGTACATCCCCTCAAGTGAGGCGTACGTCGCGAGCTTCAGGAGATTGCCGTATCCTTCCTGGTTTTCGGCAAGGAGCGTAAGAGGATACCGTTTGGTATCAATACCACTTTCTTTATCGTGACGTGAGCGCGCAGCGATATACACCTCTATGCCGAGGATGGGTTTGACGCCGTGTTTTTTGGCAGCTTGGTAGAACTCGACCAGTCCGTAGGTGTAACCCTTGTCAGCGATTCCCACAGCGCTCTGGCCCAGTTCTTTCGCACGGAGGACAATCTCTTCTGGGTGAGGCAGAGCCTCCAGAAGAGAATAGGTTGAGTGGCAATGGAGATGGACGAAATCTTCAGCCTTCACTTTTTGAGTATAGGGCTTAGAGAAGAGAAGTTGAAGGGAGTGTTTACTCCTCCTTTGCCTTCTCCTCACACTTCTGCCACCGTGGATTGTCCGATGAATCGCTGAGGAATTCCCCATTGGTGTAGGGGAAGCATTCATCGGCGAGAGCGATCTTGAGGATCCATTCCAAGCGCTTATTACAGGGACGGTACATGCAGGTGCGGCGCAGGAAGTATGCGTAATTCACGACGAACTCACGGATACCACCCCTTTTTTCGCTGGCGGTGCGGGCGAAATCCGATACAGCGGTCCTCAGTGGTTGGAGGGCGCGCGCGATCTCTTGTTGACCGTCGCTTGCCTGGGCGAAGATCATGCTCTCGGCTCTCCCTTGTTCTTTGCTGCGGACTTGGAGAATGGAACGGCCGAGTTCACGGAAAACCGTGACGAAGAGTCCTTGTACTTGGCTCCCCCCACCTTCCGCTGCCGGTTTGTCTTCGAATGATTTGTACTTCTCAGGGAGTGATCGTGCATCTTCCTCACTTTCACGGAGTTCTCGGAAGGCATTCATGATTTTTTCCTGATCTTTCTCGAGTTTGAATGGACCGCGCAACTCCCATACGGTTGTACCCGCGAGGCGGATACAGGGACTCTCACCACATTCATCATCCTCCGTGCAGAACATGTCGCGATTGTTTTCACACCGGCCGATGTTCTCTTCGCTGATACAGGGGCCTGCTGAGCTGCATCCGGCATCATTCTCGCAGAGTATCCGTGGATTTCCTTCACAGACGCGGCGCGCGCATCCGGCAAATGACCGATGCTTTTGTGCTTCCCGTGGGGGACCAGTACGTGCGCTTCCGTCACCCGTGATACTTCCGATATTTGTATTTTCCATTGCATTGATTTGCTCCTGATGTGCATCCAATTGATCCATAATTTTTTTGAGTCCTTCATATTCATCTTCTGCCGGTCCGTACGCTTTTTTGATCCGATCGAGGATCTCGACGGTGCATCCGAATCCTACAACATTCGGTGGGAGATAGTCGGAGTGGAAGGGACACATCTCATTCTTGCAATCGGGTGAGCACCCGTCGTTTGTATCGAAGTTGCCATCGTCACATTCCTCTCCACGTTCAATCGTTTTGTTACCACAGATAGGCTCTGCATCGGGTTCGCCAAGAGGGGAGGAAAATTGATCCGGTATCGGATCGAAGATGTATCCCCGATGCCACAGAGCGTCTTTAAAGGTTGGGTCTCGTGCGCCGAGTGTGAGGTTACTGAACGCATTTTGGAGGAACCGTCCGAGTGCATTCAGTCGCAAGATTGCTACGAAAGAATTGTCTTTTAACGCTTCTTCCAGTGCCTCCCGGACAGCATCCATCTTGCACTCGATGAGAAGGAGATCGAAGCGAAGGCATGCCGTATTTTCGGCGAGATCACGTGCTTGTCGATGGACCCGCATCGAGGTATCCATCCACAAAATGACGCTTCTTGTCACGACGCGTACCCATCCGGGAATGTACAGATAGAAATCGGGGACACTCTCGGAGCCTTGTGCGTAATTCAATCCTGCCTCCGCGCGATCGAGAACGTATTGTGTGTATTGCGATGCGATGGCAGGCAATCCATTGGCACGTTGGCAGAGTTCGCTTTTGCTCTGCGCATGCACGGGGAGCGGCCATGCAAGAGTTGTGAGAGTGACACCTATGATGAAGAACATATGCATCCTCATGGTTGAAGCTGAGAAGGATCGAATTGGGTGGGACACATTTCTGTAGGAAATGTGGTCTTCTGAATTTCTTGCAGGATGGTCGTGGCACTCTTGATAAGTTCGGCGAGGGGTTTGGTGGTCGTTTGGAGATACTGTACGTAGAGCTCGGTACTGATTCGCGTTCCGATGCTCATAGCAAGGTTCCGAAGCCCAAAGAATGGTTCAAATTGTTCCCCTGTTTGTACGAGGAGGCGGTTTGCAGTCGTGAGGAAGTCCACGGGGAATGCGAGACTGCGAAGTTCGTTGAACATGCAGAGCGCAGGGGGCGTGCGTGGTGGGAGACCTACAGACTGACAGAGCGCAGTATCGAAGGCATTGAGGATGCGCTGTGGGCGGTAGGGGGGAAAGGATCCAAAGGCAGTCGGGGGAGGAGTGAGGAGTTGACCGCCTGTTGTACTCTTCATGAGAGGGTCCCATGGGTATGCAGCACCCTGCGTGATGAAGGTATTGCGACCACTCACAAGACGATGGGTACGCATGGATTCCTCGATGCACTGACCGATGTAACACATCGTGTTGCCGATGGTGTTGCGGTAGGAGACATAGTTCTGCGGCTGACAGATCGTTGTGGATTCCTCGCGGTTTTTCTTTTTATTTTCTTCTTCATCATTCCAGGGTATCCCCGGGCATACGAGCTGTTCTCCTTCTTCCTGAAGATCCGTGGATGGTAGTTTTTCTTTTTCCGAACACCGTGCGAGGATGATGGTATCTGGCTCCGGTTCAACCTCTTCCTGACAGTCCGCACCTCTCAGTCGAGTTCGACAGAGGTATCCCTGGCGTCCGATAGGATGCACGCAGAGGCCAAGGCCATCGAGAGGCTTTTGCGACTCACCGATGGGATTGGGCGGATACTGTCCGCCCCGAATGGGTTCCCCTGAAGTGAGTCCTATAAGAGAGGGAAGTACAGGATCGATCGGGATATGCCACTGGAGACCGACGTCTCCCCATGAGTATCCGTAGCGATCATAGTCTTTTCCTCCGGGAGTTTTTTTGAATGCACTTCCGTCGATGCGTGCCCAGACGAGGATATTTTGAGGAAGTGTGCGTTCGAGAATTTTTTGTGGAAAAACAAAAAGCACAACCTCCTGTTCCTTGAGTGGGGGATCAAATGCGAGAGGGTCTCTCGGGAGGATGTTCCAGATTTCCTCAAGGAGTTTCTCGATATTCTGTGTCTTCTGCGTACCGTCCCATCGTTTGAAGAGGTATTGACGTTCGGTATTGAGACCGTTGCTCTTGTCATCAAGTGAACCTTCTGCGTGGAATGGCACGGTTGGGACGGCGGGTGGTTCGTGTTCACGCCGGACAAATTGGTATCCATGGCGGTAACGCCATACGGCTGCTGTGAGCTCTTCTTCCGTTAAGGATTTGAGGGTTTTCCCGAGGTTATTCAGAGGTTCTTCTGCGAGTTTTTCCTCGAGGAAGTATGTGCGTATGCCTGTGCTTCCGGTCGCGGTGACCCCTGTGCCTGTGCGCCAGATGCTGATGATGGCATTGTACTGAATGGGTAAATCGAGGAACCGTCCGGGTTCTCCTTCAATGGGGAATTCATATCCCGCGGCAATGGCTTGCAGATCTCGCCCGAGCATACGCACCTGCGCTTCTGCCATGGCGGTTATGCGAATGGTATTGGAATCTTTTTCACAACCGGGGCGTGTCTGTGGAGTCGCACCTTTTTGGCCACAGAGTATATTCTTATTTGTTGCCCCGAGTGCCGCATCGATATCCTCATTCGTAAGAGTGACCCCCTTTCCCTTAAACACATTTTTTACAAACTCTTTCACGCTCTTCTCGGCTGTGCCCAGCGTCCATTCGCTACGGACGCGATCGAGGATCTGCTGGTAGAGAGACTGTGCGGAAGCTTCGAGCGGTTGCGCCATAAGCAGGATGCCGGTGAGTATGAGGAAGAGGCGGCGCATCATTTCGATGGAGGATCCCGGAGCGAACCACGCGTGTCCCAGATACGGGGGAGACATGCGGTTGTATCTGCGACGAGTCCGAGAGCGTTGCGAAGGTCCAACGATGCACGCTGAATGCACTCGAGTTCGAGCGCGATCGGGCGCAATCGATCGAGACTCCCAATGATGGTGAGAGTGCGATTGAGCGCTGCGCGTGCGGCGACAAGTTCGTCGTTGATTTGTTTTTGTTCTCTGTATTCCTGTGGGGAGAGTTGTGCGAAGTTAATGGGCTTTTGGACATTGGGATCTTTATCGAGGTCTTCGAGCACTTCCTGCGTGAGGAACTTCTTGCGCTCTTTCAATACGCATTCGTAGGTACGGAGATACTCGAGGAGGACCGAGCCGATGTCTGCCTCGGAGAGGTTTTTGCGGTATACGGGATGCTTCCATGGAGGGAGCGTTTCGGCGAGAGCTCCCAGTGCACGTGTTGGTTGCAGAAGTCCCTGGAGTGTCTGCGCGGTGCATTGAAGAGGATTGTCCTTCACGGCACCGCGGATCGCATTCACGTGCGCATTCACCACGTCGTTGACATCACGATGGTAGGTCTTTGCCCACTCTGCGAAGGAGAGGTCTGCAAATTTTGAACCCTCTTTTTCGCATGCACCGAGTATCGTGTTTGTCCCGATGCCCGCGTGTGGAGGAGTACCCCGTGGCGCGCAGCTCGTGAGTATGAGGAGAGAGACGAGAATGATGGGGATTTTTTTATTCATTGCACTGCGAAAGGAAGCAGGGGATGCGGTTGAACTGACCGATCATCTTTGCGGCATCCCAGAGGGGGTTTAAGAGTGGGAATCGAAGTTCCACGAGGAAGTGTTCGAAGACTCCGGCAAATTGAAGGAGCGATCGGTACCCTGCATCGTATGCGACGACGAGTTTGAGGAGATCCATCTCGCGTGCGAGGAGGTCGGTACTGGCTTTGAGGCATTGTCTCTCAATGAGGGCAGCGTCTGGAGCCGAACCACCAGAGGTGTTTTTCGTTGGATCAAACTCAAATCGACATCCCGCAAAAGTGTTGTACGTGAATTCGAGGCATCCGTCCGGCTGAACGCGGATGGTTGCTCCAGCTGTTTTACTCTGTGAAAGACGTGCGACTTCGCATTGCGCGCGCAGCCGGCACTGGAGGGCGCGGATGCCCTGTGTGAGTTCTGGGATGATCTCCGAAGTGAGCATTTGCTTCTTCTCAAAGAGTCCACGTCGGAATGGGTCTTTTGCGAGGACATCACGTTCGTTCTGTTGATCCATGAGCAGGTCACTCCAACTTGTTCCTTCAAATCCCTTTGCAAGAGATCTCCATGCGTTGGGCGCAGTCTTCATCCATGCATCCCCCTCGCGACTGAAGCGCACGGTCCCGAGCGGTGCATCTCCCGCCTTCTTGAGCCCGAAGAGTACCGAGCGGTAGATACGCGTCTCTCTTCCGAATGCCTGATAGATATCATTGAGACACGCGGCAGTACTCGCGCTTTTTTCTTGTGCGAATGAGGGGACCGGGAGCATGAACGTGCTTATGCCGGTTGCAAGGAGAATGCCGATGGTTACGATGCGGATATGTCTCATTGTTCTTCGGGAACGAGATCAGGGTATGGAGTGAGATCGGTATCTGCGGGAATATCGAAGGGAGGAAGAAGATCGTTTTTATTGGTGTCGTAGAATTCAAAGAGTTGTGGATCTTGATCTCCGATGGGTCGCGGGAGGGTGGCTTTTCGTGCTTCCTCCCGGAGTTTTTGGATGACACCTTTTTCCTTCTGATCGTTCTTTTCTGGAGGAATGATCTGCCACCCCTCTCCGGGATACCGTTTTTCGCGATTGAGGAAGAGGCAGACTTGATCGTTGGGAGGACAGGTGTTGGGATCTGTGCGTGGAGTTCCTCCCGATTCAAAATCTTCTTTGAGATGGACAGCCGGTCTTGAGCCAATACGCGTAAAGCGTTCGATCAGATCCATCTCGACGTGGACGCAGGATTCACCCTTGCATTCAATACGTTCATGGCTCTTGAGGCTTTCCCAGAATGCATCATATGCTCCGGTCATTGCTCTAATCATGGCACCGATGTCTTTAAGCATGGTTTTGAGGTGAGTGCGCTGTGGTTTATCCAAGAACGTCGGTGCCTGCATGACAGAGGGTATGGAGCGGGTCTCGCTTTTCGGGAAGAGCTGACCTGTTCCCTTTCGTATGATTTGCTGGATGCGATCGATACGCGGGAGCTCTGGGAGCTCGGGGATCTTCTTCGGGTCCCGACCGGGCGGAGGGGGGGCCAAATCCTTCTCGTCGATTTTCAGAAGAATGGGTTTGAGGACAGGAATGGAGAGGGAAGTCGTTGCACCTTTGAAGAGAGAGAGATCGAAGACTGCGTCCTCTGCACGTGGAATCTCGTCTCCATTGAGCTTGAGAACGGGGAGGCAGAAGGGGTACCGATTCGATGGGTCA
>Ga0209542_10020402_pt1 | contig 10504 bp, 10 predicted proteins | sample RifCSPhighO2_01_FD_184028 | JGI IMG/M metagenome (GOLD analysis project Ga0209542, IMG submission 184028) | Soil microbial communities from Rifle, Colorado - Rifle CSP2_plank highO2_0.1 (SPAdes) (version 2) | ecosystem: Environmental > Terrestrial > Deep subsurface > Rock core/Sediment ...
ATGCACATCTCCTATTCCACTTATCAGGCGCATCTGAAGAAGGCTGAGGGCAAGCTCCTGCCGTCCGTCTATAAGGAGCTGTAATTCTGGCTGAAAACACGGCAATTGTCGTGGGAAAAATGATATAGTTGTCATTGACTACCATATAGTAATGACCAAAAATAACAATGCCGTTGTCCTGGACGAGCTATTCATAGAAAAAGCCAGAGACGGGTTTCTTGCACTTGGGGAGAAGGTACTCTTGAATGATGAAGAGCTGTGGACCCTTGTCCAGGCCGCCGCCCAGTACATTGGTGTGGTTGAAGCACACAGGTATCTGAGAAAAATTGTCGGCGAGACAACAGAGAAGATTGCTCAAGCTGATTCTAGCTTTGACCCTGTTGGTCTGATGTCTGCATTATACCTGACAAGCCAGATCATAGATGTAGTGGGTGAAGGGTATAACCCGATTAATATCGAATCGATGGTGCTGGACGGCAAACCCGGTGAAGGTCCCTACAAAGAACTGGTTGATTCCCTCTTAGCATCCATAGATGATGTGGTACAATACCGGAGTATATCAAAGAAGCCCCACTATTGGCTCTTGGGATGCGGACCCCACAGGATTGTATTGCCTAAGGGAACGAAGGTAGTCACCAATGTCGCGGAGTTGCTTTATGGGAGAAGGCTGGCTAATGATAAACATGTTCTGCTAAAAGCTCAAGTCGAACGCCCTTATCAAAGAGGAATCATAACAAGAGATGACCGTGCGACCGAGATCCAAGTTCTGGAATGCATAAGCAGATATTCGCACATCACTGAGTATTTCAAGTGTTCCTTGAGCGAACCTGATCTGCGGGAAGCTGCCAGAGACAGAAAACATCTCGTAGGACAGAAAAGAGAAACAATCCACAATCTTTGGATTGACCTCAAAGAAAACCCAAAAACGCTCAGACAAGTTGTTGCGTTCATGGCCCATGATGAGTGGCAGTGGTTTGTGGAAAGCAGAGGGGGATTTAAGCGGGAGACGGAGAGACCTCTTTATGGGAATGACCGTGCCTATGTGATTCCGAAAGCCAACATCTTTCGTTAGTCAAGAATAACCGACTCCTATTTTTAAGGTTAGTAAAGGGTGGCGTCCATGAGCCTAGGAGAAAAAGTCGCGGCCTGTTTTTCGGTTGAAGGAATCACCGAGATATACCCTGGATCCGTGCCCATCACTGATTTGAGCGAAATATTCGGAACGCCGGGGCATATCCTCGCCATAAGAGGGGATGAGGCCTGCGCTGACGAGCTGGGAGAATTGCGGCACTGGGCCAGCCCGAAAATGTGGTTGTATCAGAAGCAAATAGAGGAAGTGCGGGAACATCTGCGGCTATTTCAAAAACACAAGCTTTTCGACGGCGTTGGGTTTTCCGGCCTAGAGGCAGTGGCTTTCCACGCGCACCGGATTGGGAGAGAAGCAGTCGTTGTCATGCCCCGGGAAATGGTCGTTGATTCGGATTTTTTCAAAAGATATGGTGTTGAAGTCATATATGCAGATGCACCGGCAGAGCAGGGATATGTCGAGAAGCAAAAAGAAATCCTCCATCAGAGAGGAAGCGAATTGGTCCTGCTTGACCAGGCAAAATGGGGGGCGCATGCGACGGCTCCCATAGGGAACAATGTGGTGCGTCAATTAGAGGAGAAAGGAATAATCCCACATTTCACCTTTTGGTGCATAGCGAGCGGGTCGAATCTTTACGGGATCGGAGCAAAAATAAAACAACGGTTTCCGAGCGCAGAAACTGTCGTCGTTGAGCCGGAGAGATACCGGACAATCGACCCGGGGTTAGATTTATCGAGTCCTTCTAAAGTAAGGGCTTTTGCCGAAGAAAAAATCGACAGCTACATCTTGGTTGGCTGGGACAAACGGGAGCCAAAAAAATATGCGCCTCCATTGCACTTCTCCCATCCAAACTTGTATCTGCTCCATTTATGGAAGCATACAGGAAATCTGGGCTTTGACGAGACTGTAGGAGTTCCCATGGACGAAGCTTTGCGGGTACAGCAATATCTCAAGGAAAAGAATCCGGCATTTCACTGGACAGAAACGACCGCATTAGCATTGGTTTCTGCGATAGAAAAGGCAGGGGAAGGAATGAATGTTATGGTTATGGTCTATGGCAAGCATAGAGAACGACAGATGAATTATAAGGATTAATCACTCATCAATGCCTCACGACACCGAGAAATCAATCGCCTTCCCGTCGTAGAGGATGCCCGTCACCACAGCATCCCCCTTCCAGACGGCAACCTCGATGAGGAGCCTGCCGAATTCACGCAGCTCATCCCTTGTCCCTTGACCCTTGGGCACGAAATAGGTGTTGATGGGGTAGTCGATGGACATCTCCGTGATGCCGGGAGTGACCGCGGTAATCGTGCCCGTCCGGTAATCCGGCTCCCATGCTTCCTTCGGCCTCGGCCCCTGTGCGGAGGGGCAGCCATTGTCGCAGGGGTTGGCGTACATGACCTGCCCGTTCGAGAGCGTGAATTCCACCTTCTGCCCGCCCCTGAGCTGCCCTTGAGGATACCCTTCCCCATAGTCATAGCCGGAATAGGCATACTCCCCAGAGCCATTCTCCTCCCTGATGGTGTAGAGTATCTTCTGCTGGATGCTCCTGACCGTGCCCTTGAGGTACAGGTCGCCGACAGGCTTCCCGCTCACGCCGGCAACACCCCAATATTCAGCCACCTTCTTGAGCCCCACATACACCCTTTGCCCGACGACGAAATCAGGCTTCTGGTCGGGAGAGAGCTCGATGGTGGAGATGTCGTAGCGGAACGTGACATAATCTCCCCTGAACGGGTCCGTCGGGTCCACCGGCACCGGCTTGAGCAGGACGCGCTCGCCGAACGCCAGCGTTGACTGCTTGAAGGCTATCATGAGCAGCAGGAATGCTACCTGCGCGATGACGATGCCGTAAAACAGCATTTTCTTGTTCATGGGGAGGTTGTTGCCCTGGTCATGCTTTTCTTCGTGATGCGGCTGTCCCGGCAAACCGGCCGACGATGGCCTTCCTCTTCCTTTCGACGAAGATGGCGAGCGCGATAAGCAGGATGCCGCCGATGATGAAGAAGAGATAGCCGTTGAGCACGTCCCACAGGTATTCGAAATACCGCGCGACGACCGCGATGCCGAACGCCAGCATGCCGAGGTTGACTAGCGTCTGCTCCTTCTTGAGCATGCCGAGGGAGATGCTTGCGAAAATGGCAAGGAAGAGGATGATGTTGAAGATGACGGGGATGAGCCAGAAGTTGACGGTGGCAAACACCACGGAGAGGGGGGCGAACACGAGGAGAACCGCAGGGTAGAACGACTCGTAAAAATCGACCGTTGACTTCCTGTCGCGGGAAGCGTAGCTCAGCACCAGGGCGATGGCTGCGATAACGGAGACGGCGAGGAAAATGATCCAGAAGTGCGAGGAGAGCAGCAGGTCGCGCTGCTGGGCCGCGAGAGCGCCGGTGGAATTCTCATCGTAGCCGAACATCTTGAACGACATCATGAACAATGCTCCCAGGATGAGGATGGCGCCGAGCAGATGGTAAGGGTATCGCAGGCCGGCGAGCCGCTCTTTGCGCTCGTGGACCGTCCCCAGGGAATAGAGCGCGATGCCCACCGAGAGGAAGATGAGGAAGAACGAATACGCGAGATGATAGGAGGAGGGGATGAGGCTGAACCAGTATTGGCTTTCTGAGGCCACGTAGGCGCAGAGCGCGATCACCGCGACGTACAGCGAGGAGACCGAGCGCGCCGCGTACGCCACCACCGCAGCGCCGGCGACCCAGTACAGGAAGCCCAGCGGCCAGTGGGAGCTGATGTTGAATATCTGCGCGATGAGCCAGATGCCCGCCCCGAAAATGATGGTCCCCAGGAAGATGAGGGATTCGCCCACCCGCGGGAATGTTCCCCTGGAGAATCTCATGACATAGCCGATGTGGTATGATGCAATCATCGCCGCCAGGATGGCGCCGACCTTCACCCATCGGGGGATGGTGGCCCAGTTCATCGCGAAGAACAGGATGATGCCCGCGCCGATCATGATGGCGCCGAAGATGGCCATGAACGGCACCAGCCTGCTGCCGGCCTCTCCCTGCTTCACTTTGCCTGCGCCGTACATCTCCCGTATCTTTTTGGCCTGCGCGGCAGAGACGATGCCCCTGCTCTGCCACCTGGGGATTTCCTTGAGAATGACCGCACTGGTGCCAGGGTCTTTGGGCATGGAAGATGACTCAATCAGTATCCTATATAAATGTTATTCTGCCAACTGCCAACATCAGGATATGGGCTGCTTTTTCGTGCTGTCATCACTCCGTTGGTGCAGGGCAACCTTTAAATACAAGATGCCTTACTCTATGGCATGGCGCGACCTCAATTATCCGACTACAGGATTGCGACTCTCGGTTCTCATTCTGCGCTGCAGATACTCAAGGGGGCGAAGGACGAAGGATTTTCCACCATCGTCATCTGCAAGAAGGGCCAGGAAAAGCCCTACCGGATGTTCAATGTCGCGGACGAGATCATCTCCATCGGTTCCTTCAAGGACTTCCCGAGGATAGAGCAAGCCCTCATCAAAAAGAACGCCATCATCGTCCCCCACGCGAGCTTCGTCACCTACATGGGCTTTCAGGAAGTGGAGAAGTTCAAGGTCAATTACTACGGCAACAAGCGCATCCTGCGCTGGGAGTCGGACAGGAACGCGGAGCGCAACTGGCTCAAGGCGGCGGGATTGTCCCTGCCCAGGATATACCGCAAGCCGAGCGAGATCGACCGCCCGGTCATCGTGAAGTTCCACGGCGCCGGCGGGGGGAAAGGCTACTTCCTCGCGCGGGACGAGGAGGACTTCAAGAAGAAGATCAAGCCCTATAACCTGAGGAATTACGTCATCCAGGAGTACATCATCGGCGTCCCCCTCTATGTCCATTACTTCCATTCCTCGCTGACCGGCGAGCTGGAGATCATGGGCTTTGACAAGCGCTACGAGAGCAACGTGGACGGCATCGGGAGAATCTCCGCGCGCGACCAGATGGTCCTCAACAATGTCGACCCGAGCTATGTCATCGTTGGCAACACGCCCATCGTCATCCGGGAGAGCTTCCTGCCGCGCCTGATCGAGATGGGGGAGAACGTCGTGAAACGCTCGAAGAAGATCGCCCCGCCCGGGCTTTTCGGCCCGTTCTGCCTCGAGACCGTCCTCACCCCCGATGAGGACATCAAGGTATTCGAGATTTCCGCGCGCATCGTCGCGGGAACGAATCCGTACACTCACGGCTCCCCCTACACCTGGCTCAGGTACAACGAGCCCATGTCCACGGGCAGGAGGATCGCACGGGAGATAAGAACTGCCATCGAGCAGGACAGGCTCAAGGAGGTGCTGGCATGAGAAAAACAACCACCGCATTCGTCATTATCCTTTGCCTTCTTTCTTTTTCGGCGGCTGCCTATGACCTGAACAATTACCCGAGGCCGTTCGCCTCATCCGGGAAGGTGGACACCGTCATCGTCGTTGGCGACAAGGCGCCGGCAAGCCACGTCATCGCCCAGACGAACCTCGCGCTGGCCCTCGGCCAGGAAGCGGATGTGCAGGCATTCGGCGTCTCCAAGCTGGCATCGGAAGTCACCGACCTTGAGCAGAACATCATCAGCATAGGCAATCCCTGCGACAATGCGGTGTCTGCCTCCCTCCTCGGCAATCCCAAGCCGTGCGACAAGGACTATGCGCCGGGAAAGGCGTCCATCATGGTCAACGAGAAGGATGGCAAGGTCCGCCTGATTGTCGCCGGCTTCACGGACAAGGGGACGCAGGCAGCGGCGAACGCGCTCAAGAGCTACGGGAACATCGGCCTGAAAGGGACCCTCTACACCATCGACGTCGATGAGCCGACGGACATCCCTTCCCGGGAAGCTGCCCAGAATGCTTCAGATGCCGGCGATCAACAGGAAGAGGAGCAGACGGAAGCGCCTCAGCAGGAAGAGCAGCAGGAACAGCAAGGGTCTGCACCTGAAGAGTCCGGAAATAACACCGAAACAGTCCAGTCATTCACGCAGGACAAGGAAGGGAATGTCTTTGCCAGGTTCTTCCACTGGCTGACGTCATTGTTTGGCTGAACGGGGAAACACACAATGGGGTGGGTACGCACCATGCTCGGACGGAAAATCACGCAGAAGGATGTCGCAAAGATTCTTGAGGGCTACACTCCCGGAAGCCTGACCATCGGGGTGTTGGGGGGGCATTCCGCCCTTGACGTGCTCAGGGGGGCGAAGAAGCGCGGCTTCTCCACGCTTGCGGTCTGCCAGAAGGGCCGCGAGCAGGCCTACGCGAAGTATTACCGCACGAGGGACGGGAAGGGCGTGGTGGACGACGTCATCGTCGTCAACAAGTTCTCCGACATCGTGAAGAAGGATGTCCAGCAGCAGCTCCGGGAAAAGAACACCATCTTCGTCCACAACCGGTATTTCTGGGTGTACTGCGATTTCGAGGACATCGAGAAGAAATTCGAGGTGCCCATCTTCGGGACGCGCGACATGGTCAGGCTCGAGGAGCGGGACGTGCCCAAGAACCAGTATTACCTGCTGAAGAAAGCGGGCATCCGCACGCCGAAGATGTTCGAGTCCCCCAAGAAGATCGACCGCCTGGCCATCGTCAAGGTGGCCGAGGCCAAGCGCGGCTACGAGCGGGCCTTCTTCCTCTGCAACTCCGAGCAGGGCTACAACGAGAAATCCGCGGAGCTGCTCAAGAAAGGCACCATCTCCAGGGAGGGCCTGAAGAAGGCCGTCATCGAGGAGTATGTGGTGGGGGCGCAGGTGAACCTCAATTTCTTCTACAGCCCCCTGACCGGTGAGCTGGAGCTGATGGGCACGGACATGAGGCGGCAGACGAACCTGGACGGCTTCCTCCGCCTTCCCGTGCCGGAGCAGGTGGAAGCGCTGAGGTACCTGAAGCCCCGGATGATCGAGACCGGCCACGTCGCCGTGACGGTGAAGGAATCCCTGCTGGAGAAGATATTCGCCCTTGGCGAGAAGTTCGTCGAGGCAACCAGGAAGGAGCATCCCGTCGGCATCATCGGGCCGTTCGCCCTGCAGGGCGCGGTCGTCGCGGAGGAAGGCAGGGAGGACATCGTCATCTTCGATGTCTCCATGCGCATCCCTGGCAGCCCCGGCACCATGTTCACACCCTATTCCGCGTACCTGTACGGCGACGCCATCAGCTACGGCGAGCGCATCGCGATGGAGATCAAGAAGGCGTCCGAGACCGGGGAACTGGGCAAAATATGTACATAAAATCGGCTTTCACACCATTATTCACATCAACGTTAGCGCTCATCGTGCCTTCGGCAAGCAATGGGCACGCCACAACGCCACAGTGCGCGCGTTCTTTTCATGGACCCGGCCACTGCTTTTGCGAAGCAAAAGTCACGAACGAGCGCAGCGAAGTGGGAATACAGGCCGGCTGGAATTCGCGAGCCGCAGGCGAGCATGATGATCGTAATGATGCACAGATACCCCCATAAAAAACAAGCATGATAGCGATACTCAACTTCGGAGGCCAGACCTGCCATCTTATCGCCCGCAGGGTGAGGGAGCTGGGCGTCTATTCTGAGATATTTCCCCACGACATCCCCGCGAAAGCGCTCGGGAAAGCAGGGCCGGAAGGCATCATCCTCAGCGGCGGCCCAAGTTCGGTGTATGGGAAGGATTCTCCCCATCTGGATAAGGAGGTATTGGAGATGGGCATCCCCGTCATGGGCATCTGCTACGGGTTCCAGCTGCTTTCCTATTATGCTCAGGGAAAAGTGCAGGGAGGGACGCAGAAGGAATACGGCAGGAAGATGCTCTCGGTGGAGCGGCAGGGCACCCTCCTCAAGGGGCTCTTGGGCAAGGAGCAGGTGTGGATGAGCCACGGGGATCTGGTCAAGGCGCTGCCCCGGGAATTCACCATTCTCGCGAGGACCGAGCACTGCCCCGTCGCCGCGTTCGAGAACCGGAAACGGAAGCTCTACGGCGTGCTGTTCCACCCGGAAGTCGCGCACACGCTGAAAGGCATGACGGTGCTTGGGAACTTCGTCTTCGGCGCCTGCAGGGCGAAGAAGGACTGGGATGTCTCCTCCCTGGTGCCGCGTCTGGTGAAGGACATCAGGAAAGAGGTTGGGGGGAGCGGCGTCATCATGGGCGTCTCCGGAGGCGTGGACAGCTCGGTCGCCGCGACGCTTTTGCACAAGGCCGTCGGCAGGAGCCTCCATTGCGTCTTCATCGACCACGGCCTCATCAGGAAGGGCGAAGCCAAAGAAGTCGCGCGCTATTTCAGGGACCATCTCCATTTCGAGCATTTCCACATGGTTGATGCGTCAAAGCTGTTCCTCTCCCGCCTGAAGGGCGTCACTGACCCGGAAGAGAAGCGGAAGATCATCGGCCACGCCTTCATCGAGGCCTTCGAGAAGAAAGTCGCGGAGCTGGAGAGGAAGCACCCCAACATCACCTTCCTCGGCCAAGGCACCATTTATCCGGACCGCATCGAGTCCGCGCAGCCCTCGAAGGCAGCCTCCAAGATCAAGAGCCACCATAATGTGACGCTGCCGGAGAAGATGAAGCTCAGGGTCATCGAGCCGCTCAAGGAGCTCTACAAGGACGAGGTGAGGGAGCTTGGCCTCAAGCTGGGCATCCCGCAAGAGCTCATCGGCAGGCATCCCTTCCCCGGGCCGGGGCTGGCCATCAGGATTCTCGGAGAGGTCACGGAAGAGCGCCTGAGGATTGTGCGGGAGGCGGATTTTATCTTCATCGGCGAGCTGAAGGACGGGGGCCATTACGACAAGGTATGGCAGGCCTTCGCCGCGCTGTTCCCGGTCAGGAGCGTCGGCGTCATGGGGGACGCGCGCACGTACGAGTACATCATCTCGTTGAGGGCGGTGACCTCGAAGGACGCCATGACCGCGGACTGGGCGCAGCTGCCGCACGAGTTCCTCTCCCATGTCGCCAGCAGGATCGTCAACGAGGTCAGGGGAGTGAACAGGGTTGTCTACGATATTACTCAGAAGCCGCCGGGAACGATTGAGTATGAGTGAGGGAAGAAGAATCCTGTTACTTTGGCTTGCCCATGCGCCCATACATCTCATTGAATTTCTGTGCGGGAAAGAGATACGATGAAGAGGGCGTTGTTAAAAATTCGAACCTCAATCTTGCGTTGTTGTCTTCTAGCATGCCCGCGACAGTGATGCGTTCGCTATTGCGGATGGCGGAGTCGAGAGAAGCTGCCGCATGGGCTATCTGTTCGTTGTTGAAATGGGGATCCCGCTTCATAGTTTCAATTTTTCTGGCCACATCCTTGCCACCTAGCCCTTTTCTCATCTCTAACATGGACGAGGATTCATTGTAAACATGGGACATCCTCTCGGCGTGGGCGTAGCATACCAATTTACTATCAAGAACAAAACTCAGGAGAGGGGTTCCCGCATAGGAATCCCTGTCCGCATACAGCCCCGTAGGAGTTCCCTCAATCTGGATGAGGATTCCCCCGGTGTCAGCCGCAGCCAGCGCCTCTTCTACGTTGCCGAATGTTTTCAAAAATATCGAACTGATGTCCATGGCAGTCATTTTAAGAATTGTTGTCACTATTTAAAAGTATCTAAAAGGTTTTGCGGCTATTTTTGGTTGATGCGGAGCCGCCGGGAACGATTGAGTATGAGTAGGGGCTTAATTAGGCTTGTAATGAGGCATTTCCCCGTGTTCCCTCATCCCTTGAAGAGGGACTCCTCGCCTCAATAGCACCTGTTCGTGAATGGGGTTTTCGGTCCGCAGCCACCTCATGAGCATTTTGTACTCATCCATGGAATTACGGATGCCGGCATTCTCTGCTCCGATGCGCATGTGCGTGAAAACAGCAGCAATGCCCGCAAAATCCTCAACGAGGGCGTCCATGGCCTTTTGCTGATCTCGACGGGATAGGCGGGAAAATGCATTGCGATAGGCTATGCTTCCTATTGCCTGATAAAATTCATGTGCACCTTTTCTGGAGTAGTGGTCTGGAAAGAACCCGGTTGTAAAGAGAATGCTGTCCCCCAGCTCTTGGAGTTTGTACTTCGGAAAATGCTCTGCAACATCGGACCCTCCAGCCAGCACTTCGACAAGAAATCGGTCAATCGTCATTTTTCCTGATCTGGAGAATGTTGCCGGGCTGATCATGGTGGGGTTATTGGCAGTCTTCAGCACAATGTGGGCGATGTAAGCTTCCTGCTCAGGACCAAGCGTAATCCCCAGTTGCGAAGAGCCTTCCTGAATCTGCTCATAGGCAAACCATTCAAAACCCTCCCGGTAAATTCTATTGATGGCAGGCCTGCTTTTCACATACTTTTTATTGCTCTTGGCCATTTAAGAGTGCTCATTTTTCCGGCTCTGTCCCGAATCTCGATAGAAACATAAACCCGAGCAGCCGTGAGGCTGCTGCGGGGGTGGGGAGGCGAGTCCCCACCATGGACAAAGAAACAAAGCTGG
>Ga0209542_10020403_pt1 | contig 10504 bp, 12 predicted proteins | sample RifCSPhighO2_01_FD_184028 | JGI IMG/M metagenome (GOLD analysis project Ga0209542, IMG submission 184028) | Soil microbial communities from Rifle, Colorado - Rifle CSP2_plank highO2_0.1 (SPAdes) (version 2) | ecosystem: Environmental > Terrestrial > Deep subsurface > Rock core/Sediment ...
CAAACATTATCTGTCATGATTAATAAATGATTGATTTATAATACTTTTTTAAGTTTTCGACCTTATTAAAGTGCTAACCCAATTATACCAGTTTTCAAGCTTTTTTTAAGAGCTGTGTGGATAACTCCTTGGACTGCAAAACGACCTCATGGGGATAATCCAGGATATCCCGAACCAGCTTGTCGTACATATCCAAACGATAAAGAAACTCCTTAGTGTCAAAAACAACATAGGTCAGCTCGCCACCGAGTTCGGATTCTATTTTCCGAATACCTTCCTCGATTCTGCCACGCTTCAAGCGGTCACCGACAATCAGCAAATCCGCCCGGCTGTCGCGGCTTTTAATAAAAATACCCGAAATGATAAGAAGTTTTAGGCGGCCCGCCTTTTTGAAATTGTCCAGGATTGCTTCCTGGCTCAAAATGTCCGAGCCGAGCAGGAGATCTTCAAACTCCACCCCGTACTTGAAGGTGGGGCTGAAAGACCAACTGTTCCTTCGCTTTTTCAAAAAACCGATTGAGGTCAATAGGCGAAGCTCCCGGCGGACAACCTCCCGGCTAGTCCGGCTTCTCCTAGCCACCGTTTTACTGGTGAAATTCTGATTCCGGTTAACTAAAAAAAGTCGCATCATCCTTACCCGCGCCGAACTACCAAAAATTTTGGCTAGAATTTCCATTCCGTTTATTGTAGAACTTTTCCCAGAAAAATCAAGGGAAATAATGCCACGGAGCTAGTTGTATTCCCTCATACAAAAAACACCCCATTGATGGGGTGTTTTTTGAGTTTGGAGTAAAATTTATTTCAATTCCACTTTGCCTCCCGCTTCTTCAATTTTTTTCTTCACCTCTTCGGCTTCGGCTTTCTTCATACCCTCCTTCAGGGTGCTGGGCGCGGCGTCCACCAAATCCTTGGCTTCTTTCAGTCCAAGACCCAGAGCTTCTTTTACGATTTTCATCACCGCGATTTTCTGCTCGCCGGCCGAAGCGAGAATGACAGTAAATACGCTCTTTTCTTCAACTGCTTCAGCGCCCGCTGCGCCAGCGGCCGGAGCCGCGGCCACAGCCGCCGCCGAAACGCCGAATTTTTCTTCTATCGCTTTGACAACTTCATTAAGTTCCAACGCGGTTGCTTTGTCTAACCATTCCAATAATATATCTTTGTTCATAATTTTTTCTAGCTAGCTAACTTTTAATTTTCGCGGCCTCGCTTAGCGCGATTGCCATTCGTTGTATGGGCGACTTAAACAGAAATGCGAGTTTGGATAAAAGCACTTCCTTGGACGGGATAGTGGCAATCTCCATCATCTTTTCCTTGCCTATGAATTTTCCTTGGAAAATTCCGCCGATAATGTCCAAGATGCCCTGATGCGTCTTTTGGAAACCATAAACTTCCCGCGCGCTGGAAGTGGCGTCTGCCGAGTAGGCGATAGCGACTTCTCCCGGCAGTTCCGGAATTTCGCCCTCCGCCTTGCCTGCTAGCGCGCGACGCAGAAGCGTCTTGCGCGATACTTTATAAGTTACGCCTTTGTCCCGCAGGTCTCGGCGGAGTTTGGTTTCGTCCGCCACATTCAGTCCCTTAAAATTCACAAACACCAGCGACTCGGAACCGCTGACTGCCTGTTCCAGGTCTTTGACTATTTTTTCTTTTTGCGATTTTTGCAACATAATTGTTTCTAAATTAAAAAAACGGCTTGTTAGCCGCAAGATTTATTCGCCCTTTGGCGGAATATCGACCCCGCCTGCTCCCTACTAGGAGGGTGGGCAGGCCACTAAATAGGGCTTATTGTTTGCCTATCGTCTTTGCGGTACCAAAAATATAACACATTCAAAAATTAAAGCAACTATTCTTCAACTTCCGCCGGCACATTCGCGGTCGGCGCCTCTTCCTGCCCATAAGTATTTACTAAGTACACCCCGGCCAATCCGAGGGCAATCAGCACAACAAAAATCGTCAGAATCTTAAAAAAATGCGAAGTCATATTAGCTCCAGTATACCATAACTCATGAGTTTATTGCAGAGTTAATTATCCACTTTACTCAACTAAAGTAGCTAGAAACCGATTCCGTGCCTTAGGGAGAAGCCCACGAAGAGAACAAACCCCGTGCTGATAATTAACAATACAAGCACAGTAATGTAAGCGGTTTTCAGCAGACGATTGAGCCTAGCTTTGTAAGATGTAACAAACATACCTAACAGCCCAACAAACTGAGCGGCTAAAACAAGAAGGAGTATATTTATATTGCCTGATCCAGTAAGAAAATTGGGCCTAAATATCACAGCATTGTTGCTGTTTTGCAAAAGACTATCTATACTATTCCACAATGGACTCCATAGAATTTCTGGCACAAGAAACATTACCCAAAAAATGTAGGATAAAATTTTTCTTTTCATCTTAATTCAAATTATCTAATAAATTATTAAACATATCAAGAATAAGTTGGGCATCTTCTTTAGATATTTTCTTTGGTTTTGGTTTTTTGGGATCAGGTTTCGAAAGTTGCTTCTCTAATTTTATCTTAAACTTTTCTGCCTTCAGCTGGGCTTTATCTATTTTTCCGTCTTCAATAGATTTTATTATATTATCAACGCGATTACTAAAAGCTTTCTTTTTCGCTTCGGGCTACATTCGCAAGAACGGTTCCTGCGGGCCTACAACGTCTCGCAATCCCACGAGGCGTTTTTGTTTTCTATATTAAGCTTGCGCAAGGTTAAACCTTGCGCATAAAAATGCCCGTGGACCAGAATCGGGTTTTGCTAACTAAAATTCCTATAGTGTAAAATAAACATATAACTATCTTAACCAGATGATTTATCTCCAACAGGTCGGGTCAATAAATGAAATTATCAATAGCAAAAAAATAAAGATGGAGAAAAGTATTGGTAGTTTAAATTTTTTATAAAATGGTAAACCCTGTTCAGTTTCGTGTCTGCCGAGGAATATAGATATAGCTAGAGCTATTAAGAAATTGACAACGAAACCAAAAACCAACATAGAAGAAAATTCTTGGACTGGGGTAACGGTTGGGAAAGTTTCATAAAGCAACATTGACGGCCAACCTAGAACGAGGGTCAGCACGGTAAAGCTAACAGAGAAACAAAAATCAATAAGCCCAAAAGCAGTAATTGGAAAAGTTAGTATCGCTATATATAAAATCAACAAAATTTTTTTCTTCATATCAGCTTATATTATCTAATAATCCATTCAACATATCAAGCAAAAGCTGGGCATCGGTTTTGGAGATTCTTCTGGGTTTCGGCTTTTTGGGGTCCGGTTTAGATAATTTTTTCTCCAATCTTGACTTGAATTTTTCCACTTTTAACTTTGCGTAGCGAGGACAATCCTTGCTACGCAAATAATTTTATAAGTAGAGATTTTGACTTATATCATGTTGATATTAAAAGTAAAAACAAACAATAAAATAATTCCAATAAAAATAAGAAACAAAATTGCTAATACCGTAATTATTTTTTCAACCAAATTGCCCCCGTACAAATACATTTTCCTAAATAAAACAATAAGAAACAGGGCGGCAAATAAAGCTGCTCCTAACGAACCGGCAATCATTAATTCGTCGTCGTTACGAATACGGAAAGAGTCTATTTCCACTACAAACAATGCAATTATTGATAACAACCCCAAAATGCCAAATGTTGTATATAGTTTTATTAATTTTGTTTTACTCATAAACGTCAGGGGTAGCGAGGACAGTCTTTGCTATTTCTAGTTATTTGCTTTGCGGTTTTTGATAAATTGGACGATGAAGTAAATGATGGAAATAAAAGAATAGGGGCCAAGGAAGAACCACGTAGTTAATTCCCCATCAATGTCTATAATAGCTCCATTGCCATCGCCGATTACATAAGCTATGAATATTGAAACAACAGATACGACAATACTTACTATTAACCATGTTTTATATTTATTTACATCTAATTTTAATGCTAACAAACTAAGAATAAATAATACCGAACTCCATAAAAATACATATTCTATAAAATTACTAATGTGATAATTAAAATAACCTACTGGGTTTATAAGATTTGTTTCTGTATATACATAAAGAAATAAGAATAAACATATTGATAAAAGTAAAAATAAAAAATTTGTTTTCCTTTTCATACTAATTCATATTATTTAATAATATATTAAACATCTGCAATATAAACTCTGCATCAGTTTCTGAAATTTGCTCAAATGGCGACTTTCCAATATTTGCCTTGGATACTTGTGTCTCAAATGTAAATTTAAAGTTTTCTACCTGAAGTTTACCTTGATCTATTTTACCATTTTCTATTAACTTTATGATAGCATTTATTCTATTTGTAAAGACAATTTTTTGTACTTCTGGCAAATCCAAAGAATCAACTGTAGCTTTCATTATTTCCAAATATAATATAGGGTCAAAATCCTGATTTGATTGCACAGTAAAATCATTTATTCCGTCACTGTTAATATCTAATTGCATTTCTGGTTCTAGGGTTGTCTCATTCAAAGTTATTTCCGCCTCTGTTTGGGTAGTTACCGGAACGCTAATAAAGGATGACGTAGTAGATGTATCGTCAGGCAACACTTTTTCTGATTCGTAGGTAAATATGCCTATATCCACTCCCTTAAGTTTCACTTTAGCCATTTCTTCTTCCGGAAGATTTATGTATTTACCTTCGCCAAATTCTAAATAAGAACTGTTCAATATGTTTTCTTCCACATAACAAAATTCACTGTCGGTAGGACATATTTTACCGGTATGATTACCTTCATGGTCATAAGCATCTAAAGTAACCGGAGAATGAATAGACAATCTTAAACGATTTGATGTATCTAGGGGTTTTGAGGTTTTTAAAACATCATCTAAAACAATACTTTCATTTTTTAGAACTGACCCAATTAGATTATTTAACGAATCAACTTCTAATATATCTTTATGTTTTCTATCTATTGAAAAATTAAAAAATCGATTGTATCTTGGCAAATCCACCCAATAGCTTTCTGCTTTTCCGCCAGTATGCATATAATGCGCGCTAGGCACGACTACGGTTTTGTCGCCATCTTTAGTGTATCGAGGTCGTTGGTCTAAAATAAAAGTACAATTCAGTCCAGAACATAATTGCTTTGGATAATATTCAAAACTCGCTATGGTATCCAGCCCCCAACCAGCAATTTCTATGACTCGCAAGTTTTCCGGCGGAGTCCAGCTGTCTATTTCTTCATGTAAATTTTCCGCGCCTCCAAAAAGGTCTTCCGACAAAACAATTGGTAGATTTATTTGATTAATGCCTGGATTGCTTCTACCCTCTTCACCAAAAAGAAAACTCTTATATTCCGAGTAAGAATCTATGGCGCTACCGAAGACCTGAACAAGATTAGTCGTTACACCTGATGGAATAACGGTATCTTTAAAAGTTACGGGCGAAGCACTCACTCTATTTATATATTCCACACTCGGTAAAAGCCCATAGGCACTTTTCATATTGCGCGCCAATTCTCTTGCGTGCACTTCATCTAACAGAAAGCCGAGCAAAATGCGTTGGTCATACCCGTGTAATATCACCGGCACTGAGCTGGCGGTGCCTATCTCTGGCACCGCTACTAGAATAAGCACATCCACATTATCAATCAAATTATTAATCCCCGCTTCTTTATCTTCTTTCAATTTTTGCAGTAGTGCTTTGGCCAAAAGCCCGCCGTTGCTGTGAGCAACTATTGTGACTTTCCCACTTTTAGAACTAGCGGCCAATTCCTCCAGAGTGTCAACAAGCGATTTATTACCATCTTGATACTTTGTCCCGTTGCTAACTATATCCTCTACAGACTGCCGCCAATCGTAAGCGAACAACCCGTAGCTAGTGATTGTAAAATTGTCTACCATCTCGCCCAACATATCCGCAAAACTTTTGTAAATATTTTGGACGCCCGATGCCTCTCTAATGACATCGCGGGTGTAAACATTGTTTTTACTCGTGCCATCAACATTCAGATATAGTTTTTCCACATCGCTGTTGCCATCCGGTTCCCAAAGTTGGTCCCCGCTTGCGTCATATAATCTGCTCGCTTCGAGTCCCGGTAAAAATAGCACGCTGGAGAAACAATCCGTGATGCAGGTAGCAGTCACCGTAACCACATATGCCTGAGTTGATCCATCGCCTGCGGTAACCGTATACGTAACAGGGCTAGAAAAATCTTGAGCTGTGCCACTTTCCGGACTAACCGACGCCCCTGTAGAAACTGTAATAATCGGAATTAGGGCCGAAATATCCGTACCAAAAGGCACGTTCAAAACAATAGTGTGGCCCGTTTCGTCAATAACACCATCAACATTCGGAATTAAACTTTTAAAACTAAATGAAGTGATAGCTTTTTCGTAAACTGGTTCATTTTTCCAGCCATCAGATTTAGTCCAAGGATAAAAGTCCCCGTAGGAAGGATTATAGATGCTAAAATATTTTGGTTGGTCGCAAAAACCATCTAAGTTAATATCGTCGCACCCTTCGCTGGGCTCATCATAATCACTCCAATAATTGCCACCTACGGACAATCCGTCAAAATATTGATTTATGTCATGGATACTAACCTGACCATCGCCGTTACTAATAAAATTATTATTAACAATATAATTTTGGTTTGCGCTTGAACTTGTTGCATATAGACCATAGGACCTATTGTTTTGTATGGTGTTGCCAGTAACTTTGTTGCCAATACCATAGTATATACGTAAGCCGAAGCCATTGTCAGAGAAAATATTATTTTTAATAATATTTTCAGAACTAAAATTTGTCCTTACCCCGTCAGTATTGTTTGTAGAAAATGTATTGCCCTCAATTGTGTTATTAGATGAATTTACAAAAATCCCCAAATAACTTTGGCTTATGTTGTTATTGACAAAGGTATGCCCTCCGGAAGATGTGGGTAAATAAATTCCATTGCTACCACAATTGGTAATATTAGAGTTTTCCACATAAACATTTATTATGCCGCCATTAAAAACCACGCAGTTGGTGAAACCAGTAACATTTATGTTTTTTAAAGCAGTGCTTGACGCACCCACTGTTATTCCATTACGGCTTGAATTTAAAGCATCTCTTGAAATTATATGTCCTGCGCCATCAAGCAAAATGCCAGTCGAACTGATAGCCAATGTTCCAGAAATATCTTTATCAAGTGTACAGGTTTTAGTCTTTTCGTCCCAAGACCCTACAAGAATGCAATTCCCGCCCCCATTGCTATTTATGCTAATGTTGCCGGTATAGGTTTCCGCACGAACAACCATTGGAATGCCAAAAAAGGCGACAAAAACAAAACTGAGCACCAAGAAAGTGTTCAGAATAATAATTTTAGGAGATGCGGGAAAATATAATCTTTTCACGTACAGAGATTGTACTCTCTTATAAAATCTAATTCAATTAGATTTGTGGAAAACTTCCCCCTTTAGCAAGAACCGTTCTTGCTAAAGGTGTTACCAGTGGTAGCCGTTGAGGAGGAGAATGATGAGGAGGATGAGCAGGAAGACGAGAGACATTTTATACCAGTCCCACTTGATGCCGTAGCGCCGCCACAGAAACGCTTTCAGTTTTTTGTAGCCCTCGTTGATGACGAGTCCGGGGAAAATGATTATGGCAAACCAGATTTTCATTATTACCTCCCACATATGTTTGTATTGTAGTGCGAAAAACGGAAAATTGCAAAAGCCCCGCCGGAGGCGGGGCTTTTGCCTTGCCGGAACCTTTGTTCCGGCTTTGGAACCCAAACTAACTATTGCGCTGGCACATTCATCGCCGCTTTGGTCATCGGGCCGACGAGACCGTCAGGTACCAAGCCGTTGGCGGTTTGCCATTGTTTGACTGCGGCCGAAGTCATCGGGCCAAATTGGCCATCTACCGATAGACTAAGGCCGAGAGCTGAATTGAGAAGCGCTTGCAAAACTTTGACGCTCTCGCCGGAGCTTCCAACTTTAAGGGTTGCCGTGCCCAAACCAGACGCGCTCGCGCTTGGCATTGAAGGAACTGCTGGAGCGACCGGGGCAGATGGTGCCGCCGGAGCCACCGCATTCATCGCCGCCTTGGTCATCGGACCGACGAGACCGTCAGGTACCAAGCCGTTGGCGGTTTGCCATTGGATGACAGCGGCAACCGTCATCGGACCCATCGCGCCGTCAACCGCGAGGCTTAGACCAAGCGAAGCGTTCAAGAAACTTTGCAGTTCCATAACTCCATCGCCAGTGCTTCCATTCTTAAGCGTGGTGCCGCCGAAGTCATAAGTTCCGCCACCTCCACCCACAGTTGTGCTCGGAGTTGTAGTTGTCGTGGTTGTAGTAGTTTTAGGTTTAGTAGTGCCTCCTCCACCCCCACCACTACCACCACTACCACCCCCCTCACAAACATTTGTAGTATCAGGGGTAATAACTACCGTGGCTGCGCCGGTTATTGTAAGGTAGCTGAAGCCATCTCCGCATGTTTGCGTGAGGCCTCCATCGTTATCAAGGTCAAAGCGCTCTGGAGAACCGAAAACGGTCGTACTCGCGGCGGGCACTTCGATGGTAATGTTGGTCGTTCCGACTATCACTTCAGTAGCCTCGGAATTGGAGTCAATAGAGTAATCGTGACTCCCTATTGTTACAGTTACAATACTGTCGAAGTTCAAAGCCTGCGCATTCGCATAACTTGCTACGCCGAAGACCGCTAATATCGCCAGAGCCAACAATCCTATTTTTTTAGTTTTTGTCATTTTGTTTTCCCCCCACTACTTTCATGTTCTATCCATTATTAAACTGTACTGTAATCTTTCTTTTAATTTATTATAGGAATTTTTAAACTTCTTTAATTTGACTTCTCTTGTCCGAGCGTCTCGGGACGAAAGATACGATTCATAATAAATTAGAGTAAAGGGTTTCCTGTTTTTTGTTGAGAAAGATTGTCCTTTATTATGTTCTGAAAATCTTCTTTTTAAATCGTTAGTGAATCCTATATACAGTTTGTTGTCTTTCTGGCTCTTCAGGACATAAACATAAAACACGAAAGTAGTGGGGGGTTGAATTAATTATCTTAACTACAGAATCGACCGGTTAGGAATAATTTTCTGTAGTATTTTTTAATTAAGAATTAGTAAGTTTAGTTGACAATCATATATTGCAATGTAGCAGCATTAGTTGGAGCAACTGTACAGGTAATCACGAAATTTGTTGCCGCAGTTCGAGAACGCACAAAACATGAACCAGTTACCGCAGCGTCTGCGCCAGTACTAATACTAATGAGAGAGTTTGCTCCTACACTAGCTGCATCAGCCGTAATAGTAAAAACAACTGTAGCACCATCCGGAACCCATCCAGAAACACCATCGGCTAGGTTACCAACTGTAACTTTTGTTAGAGCTGTTCCGCCACCAACTGCAACTGAAGTTGCTGTTGCTACACCAAGAACCGGAGCAGTCAAGGTCTTGTTAGATAGTGTTTCTGTTCCAGCCAATGTTGCCAGGGTGCCGGTAGCTGACGGCAAAGTGATAGTAACATCGGCGCCAACATCAGCAACTGCGAGTGTCAACTCATTGGTGTCGTCTGTTAATCCGTCAAATATAAGCGGACTTGCTCCTTGGATAGCAGAAGCAACAGTCAACCCATCAGTTACAGCATTTCCAATCGTTACACTTGTTCCATCAAATGCATTCGTGCCTGTCCAAGTGTTATTTGAAGCAGTGTTTGGAGTAATAGCGGCAACCGTGGCCCCATCGCCTATGTATAGAACATTCGCATCCGCTTCCCAACAAACTTGCCCTTCAGCAGTGCCTGCCGTTGAACAATCCGTTGCGTGTTGCGGAAGTATTAAACCTTCAGTAGTGCTGGAAACACTCACTGATGCAAAGCTAACCAAGTCAGCATCGGCAAAAGCAAGTGATGCCGCCAAATCAGCCACACCGACTGTGTCATCTAGAATTTCTGCTGTGGAAATAGCGCCTGTTGGTAAAACAACAGTTCCAGTGCCTGTTGTACTTGAAGTTACTGTGAGCGCGGTCATTGAGCCATTACCCAATCCAATCGTGGTTGCGTTAACACCACCGAGTTGCAAGTTGCCAGCAGCGCCGACATCAAGACCGAGAGTTGCGCTTGCGCTTACCAGTCCGTTCACAAATGTTGCGACACCTGGACTCGTAATGCTCCACTGCGCATCAGTCAAAGCGAGCGAGCTTGCCGCGCCTCCAATAGTAATAATATTCACCGGCGTTGCGTTATCACCGATTTTGATTGTGTTCACTGCGTTTCCAGCACCGATACTTATGGTTTTGACCGTCGCACCATTGCCGATAGTAATACCTCCAGTGTTGGCGACGCCTAAGGCGATGGTACCAGTAGTGTTACTAGCGCCGATAGTAAAAGCATCACCTGCAGCACTATCTACCGCTACGCTAGAAAGCGTGAGGGTAGCGCCTGCGCTGCCTGCTCCTACTCCTACGACGAGGGCCAGGGCAATAAGCCCCAGACCTAAAAACTTAAATTTTTTAGACATAATAAATTAAATT
>Ga0209542_10020404_pt1 | contig 10504 bp, 7 predicted proteins | sample RifCSPhighO2_01_FD_184028 | JGI IMG/M metagenome (GOLD analysis project Ga0209542, IMG submission 184028) | Soil microbial communities from Rifle, Colorado - Rifle CSP2_plank highO2_0.1 (SPAdes) (version 2) | ecosystem: Environmental > Terrestrial > Deep subsurface > Rock core/Sediment ...
CTCCTCGCTTCGTCCACGGCCAAACCAGAGGCAGAAGAGATCTTGGAGAGCTTGAAGGCTAGCTTCAATCAATTTGAAAACACTCTCGGCAATTCTCTCAAATGGAACAAAGCTGAAAAAGGTGATCTGCGTAGTCTGGTTCGGAATTTTAGTTTCCGTCTTTTTGATGAAGGCGCTAGTATGCCGATGAACTTGCGGGAAGTGACAAGCCTAATGCATTTTCATACACGAGCCGTCTCTGCTTCCGAGGGGTTGCGTCAGACCAGGAGCTCTACAGCTCCCGCGCCTCTCGACTTGGCCAAAACAGGCGTACTGCTTGGGGTGAACTTACATCGCAACCAGAAGACAGAAATTCGACTCCAAGAGGATGATCGTTTGAGGCACTTCTATTGCATTGGTCAGACTGGTACCGGTAAGTCTACTCTGCTCAAAGAGCTCATCATTCAAGATATCCAGATGGGGCACGGAGTCTGTATGATCGATCCGCATGGTTCGGATGTGCAAGATGTACTTGCGAGTGTGCCGAAGGAGCGCATGCAAGACGTGATCTATTTCGATCCGGCCTACACTCCTCGGCCCATGGCGCTTAACATGCTCGAGTATGACCCAGCCTTTCCAGAACAAAAGACCTTTGTGGTCAATGAACTCTTCAATATTTTTCGTAAGCTCTATGGGGCGGTGCCGGAAGCAATGGGGCCGGCTTTCGAACAGTACTTCCGCAACTCGGCCTTACTTGTCATGGAATCTCCAGAGCTTGGCAACACTTTGGTAGATGTCTCTCGAGTGCTCTCTGACAAAGGCTACAGAGATCTCAAAATTTCCAAATGCCAAAATCCTCTGGTCAAGCAGTTTTGGGTCAATGCCGAGAAGACCTCTGGTGAGCAGGGGCTGGCCAACTATGTGCAGTATGTGACCAATAAATTTGATGTCTTTTTGGCCAATGAAATCATGCGGCCAGTGGTGGCCCAAGAGAGGTCCTCCTTCAACTTCCGAGACATTATGGACAACAAGAAGATTCTCTTGGTGAATTTATCCAAAGGTAGGCTAGGCGATATCAATGCCAACTTGATTGGCCTTATCTTGGTCGGCAAGATCTTGATGGCCGCGCTTTCGCGAGCTGACTCGTTTGGCAAAGACTTGCCACCTTTCTATCTCTATATCGACGAATTCCAAAATGTAACTACCGACTCTATCGCCACCATCCTATCCGAAGCGCGCAAGTACAAACTCTCGCTTACTATGGCTCACCAGTTCGTTGCTCAACTAGAAGAAAATATCCGTGATGCCGTCTTTGGCAATGTCGGCTCTATTTGCGCTTTTCGAGTGGGAGCCGAAGACGCTGAACTTTTGGAAAAACAATTCGCTCCTACTTTTTCAACCAATGATCTTATGAATGTAGACAATCACAATGCCTACGTCCGGCTACTTTTCCGTGGCAAGCCAGAAAAGCCATTCAATATTGAAATACCGGCTCCAGTAGCGGGGGATCAAAGTGTTGCCGAAGAAATCAAAAATCTTTCTTATCAAAATTTTGGTCGAGATCGCGCGGAAGTGGAAAAACTTATATTAGAAAAATACAAATTATAATTGTTCCCAATTCATGTTATTCTTTGGGCAGGAGGTCTTTAGACAATGGGGATACTCATTATAATGCCTCCGGATGGGAGGCAGAGAAGGCGTGAAAATTTGGTCGAGAGGCTCTTTTGTAGGGCTCTAGACCTTGATGGGTTTGGACAATCGGAAGAAAGGGTAATGTTTTATTACGAAAAAGCACTCCGATTGTGCCCCGAACATTTGATGTCTCTTGTGAATTTGGGGACAATTTATTTCGGAAGGAGACAGTTTGTGGTAGCGCTAGAGTATTATGATCGCGCTATTCAAACCAATCCATATTACGGACTAGCCCACTTCAACTACGCAAGTACTTTAGATGAATTGGGGCGTCGTGAAGAGGCGTTGACCTCTTACCAACAGGCCATCTACTTGGGCCACACGGATGCCTATTACAATCTGGCCCTGCTATATCAGGGTACAAAACGTTGGATGGAAGCGGTGGCTTGCTGGCAAGCTTACATCAAAGCAGATCCACTAAGCATGTGGGCTGTAGTTGCTCGTCGAGAGCTCCAACTAATTAGAGGGAAGATCTTGGTAAAGCCTGTCTTGTCAGAAACGGCCGAGGTTCAATTCGGAGGGTGTAACGAGATAAGATTTGGAAAGAAGTAAGGGTCGAGCAACACGTGGGGGTTGCTCGACCTGTATTATTTTAAAAATTATTTTTGTATCAGCCCGTCAATCTTGGCCGCTAGGATGAAGTCATTTTCGGAGAGGCCGCCGATGGCGTGAGTAGAAATTTTGATGCCTACTTTTTTGTAATCATGGAGTTTCAGGTCTGGGTGGTGACCTTCTTCTTCGGCTAAGTAAGCAACCGCGTTCATAAACTCCATCGCTTCGCTAAAGTTTTTGAATTCAAAATCCTTTTTGATCTCTTTGTTGTCTTCAAGCTGCCATTCGGTCATAGCTCTCAAATATTCTGAAGATTTCTCTGGACTAAACGGCTCTACGCCACCTTCACACGGTATACAATGCTTCTGGGAAAGCTCGGAGAGGAGACCTGGATTAGTCTCGGTGTGGTTGCGTCGCTCCGGCTCCTCTGATTTTTCGTTGTAAGCTACTCCAGCTCGTATAGGTGCTTTTTTTATAATTTCCAAAATCTCATCTTCATCATCGGTGATGGTATAGAGCGAAGTATCTCCTTCGTCTATCATCCCTTTTTTAACCAAAGTATTTTTGAAAAACTCGTCCAGCGGCTTCCAGTGCTTTTCACCCACCAGTACTATCGGTACCTTTGGGATTCTTTTGGTGTGAGTGAGAGTGATGATTTCGGTGAATTCATCTAGAGTACCAAAGCCACCAGGGAAGAAGATGTAAGTCTCTGCTGAGAAAGAAAGGCAAACCTTGCGGCTAAAGAAATAATGAAAGTTTATTTTATTGGTGAAATATTGATGGTGGTTGGCCTCTTTAGGCAGGTCGATAGTGAGCCCAAGTGAGTTGCCGCCAGCCTCGAAGGCGCCACGATTGGCTGCTTCCATCACTCCCGGTCCACCACCGGTCAACACCGAGTAATGAGTCTCGTCCACTATTCTCTTGGCTAAGTCTCTAGCTTTCTCATAGTATTCATCTCCTTCTTTAGTCCTGGCTGAACCAAAAAAAGTGACCGATTTGGGGTAATTTTTGACAAATTCAAATCCTTCAGAGAATTCTTTAGAGATGAGGGTGACTCGTCTTTTGGCAGCTTCGCTTATTTCGGCCAAGGTCATGGGTTTGTTGTCGGTTTCCATACTCACATTCTAATTGTTTTGCAAAATAAGGCAATATGCTACTATTCACAGTAATAGGGTTTTGTTATTAAGTAACTTTTTTGTTCATGAAAAAATTATCAAAAAAAGAGTGGATCGCTGTAGCAGTGGCAGTCGCCTTCGTTGGCTACACTTTGTTTGGTTCAACTATTAATAATTTATTTCCAAATCTTTCTATGGATACCGACAACAGCAATCTCGCCGCAGTTGACTCTTCTATAAATCAAAATGGTGTTGTTATAAACGATATTGTAGTCGGTACTGGTAGCCCAGTGGCCCAAGGTCAGTTGGTATCTGCTCACTATATACTCTCACTTTCCGATGGTACCGTTGTTCAAAATTCAAAAGATTTTGGCCAACCATTTCAATTTATTCTTGGTGCCGGCCAGGTTATCCCTGGGTGGGAAGCTGGCTTCGCTGGCATGAAAATCGGTGGTGTGCGTACCATCGTCATTCCCCCAGAGCTCGCTTATGGTCCAAATCAGGCAGGGCCGATACCTCCGAACTCAACTCTCATCTTTACCGTTGAGGTAGTAGATATTGTCGAGGTGGCTCCACAGCCTGTCCAGTAATTACGCATCGCGCTTGTTTACTCTTCAAAAGAAATTAAAAAATAGTTTGGGTCGGGCGGGTATCGTGCACACTCCTCACGGGGATATTTTGACCCCGGCTTATGTCGCTGTAGGTACCAAGGCGACAGTCAAATCTCTTACTCCAGAGCAGATTGCAGATACCGGCTCTCAAGTAGTCTTGGCCAACACCTATCACCTGTATCTACAACCAGGAGAAAAGATAATCAAAGAAGCTGGCGGTCTTCACCAGTTTATGAATTGGGTGGGACCAACCATGACCGATTCTGGTGGTTTCCAAGCTTTTTCGCTTGGAGTGGCTTATGGTAATGGTATAGGGAAATTTATTTCTGCAGATGAGCCAGAAGCAGAAATTTTGGCAGAAGGTTTTTCGGAAGATGGTAAAAAAGCGAAAGTTACAGAAGAAGGTGTAGAATTTAAATCTATTATTGATGGTAGTACTCACTTTCTTTCTCCAGAAAAATCAATCCAGATTCAGAACGACATTGGAGCCGATATAATATTTGCTCTCGACGAATTCACTTCTCCACATGCTCCGATTGATAAAATAAAGGAGACTATCGAGCGTACAGAAAGATGGGCAGGGAGGTGTTTAGTGGAACACCAGAAACTGAGAAAAAGCAAAATTGTCCCGCTTCACCCTGCTGCGCGGGACCCACACGGATCCAATTTTGCTTTTTCTCAGTTTCTTTTTGGGATTGTGCAAGGGGGCAGGTACGAAGAGCTTCGCAAACTTTCGGCTAACCAGATTTCTGCTTTGGATTTTGATGGTTTTGGTATTGGGGGTACTTTTATAAAAGAAGATATGGCGACAGCGGTGCGTTGGGTGAATGAGATTTTGCCGGAGGAGAAGCCCCGGCATCTTTTGGGAGTAGGTGAGCCAGTGGATATGATCTTGGGAGTAGAAAATGGCTGCGACACTTTTGATTGCGTAGCGGCGACTCGCATCGCTCGGAACGGCGGCCTTTATACAAAATTTGGCAAAATAAATATTTTAAACGCCAAGTATAAAAATCTTTTTGAATCTATCGAAGCTGGTTGTAGATGCTATACCTGCCAAAACTACACTGCCGCCTACTTGAACCACCTCTTCAAAGCCAAAGAAATGCTCGCCGCCACTCTCGCCTCGATCCATAACCTCTACTTCCTAAACTCCTTCATGTCCAAGGTTCGCCAATCCATCCTGGACGACAAATTTTTCGAATTTAAAGAAGAGTTTCTTTCGTGCTATAAATAAGGTGTGAAATTTAAGATACATAGCAAGTTTAAGCCAGCGGGGGATCAGCCGGAGGCCATAAAGAAGTTGGTAAATGGAGTGAAGAAGGGTCTGCAACACCAGACTCTTTTGGGTGTGACAGGGAGCGGCAAGACCTTTACTGTAGCCAATGTGATAGAGCAGATTCAAAAGCCGACGCTTGTCATTGCTCACAACAAAACCTTGGCGGCCCAGCTGGCTCAAGAATATCGAGAATTTTTCCCTGAAAATGCAGTGCATTATTTCGTCTCTTACTACGACTTCTATCAGCCGGAGGCGTATATGCCAGTGACGGATACTTATATTGAAAAAGAGGCAATGATCAATGAAGAAATAGAGCGCCTACGCCACGCTTCCACTCAAGCACTGCTTACTCGTAAAGATGTGATCATAGTTGCCAGCGTCTCTTGTATTTATGGGCTCGGTTCTCCAGCCGAATATGAGAGTGTCAATATGAAAATCGCGAAGTCAGATAAAATTTCTAGAAGTGCATTTTTGCGCAATCTCATAGCTATCCATTATGAAAGGACTAATGCAGATCTCTCTCCGGGTATGTTTAGAGCACTTGGTAATACGATAGAGATCATGCCGGTGTCGGAAAAACAGATTTACAGAATAGAATTGAAAGATGGAAAGATTGAAAGATTAGAAAAAATAGATGCCATAACAAGGAATATTGTCGAGAATATAGAAACATTCTTTTTATTTCCGGCTAAACATTTTATTACTGGCGAACAGCAGCTCAAGGTTGCCTTTAAAACTATAAAAAGTGAATTGGAAGAGCAGCTCAAGAAGTTTGATAAAGAAGGCAAGATTTTGGAAGCGGATAGACTAAAGCGTCGCACTGGCTATGATCTCTCTATGATCAAGGAGGTTGGATATTGTAGCGGCATTGAGAATTATTCTCGGCATTTTGATGGCAGGCTTGCTGGCTCGGCACCACATACTTTGCTTTCATACTTCGGTAAGGATTTCCTAACAATCATAGACGAATCACATGTGACGGTCTCTCAAATAGGTGGCATGTTTGCTGGAGATCAGAGCCGCAAAAATACTTTGGTTGAGCATGGCTTTCGCTTACCGTCTGCCAAAGACAACCGTCCTCTTACTTTTGATGAATTTGATGCTCGAGTAGGGCAGAGGATTTATACCAGTGCTACGCCAGCTAAGTATGAAATAGAAAAATCAGAGCAAGTAGCTGAGCAAGTGATTCGCCCGACTGGCCTCATTGATCCAGAAGTCTCGATAAAGCCAATTACTGAAAAAGGGAGCTATCCCGGTCAGATAAAAGATTTTATTTCTGAAGCTGAGAAGGTGATCAAGCAGGGGAACCGGGCTATCGCGACTACTCTTACTAAAAAAATGGCTGAAGATTTGTCTGAATATCTAAAAGAAAATAAAATAAAAGCAGAATATTTACATAGTGATATCAAAACTATTGAGCGTATAGAAATTTTGACCAAATTTAGAAGAGGGGAGTTTGATGTGCTAGTAGGAGTGAATCTTTTGCGAGAAGGTCTGGACTTACCTGAAGTCTCTTTCATCGGCATCTTAGATGCTGACAAAGAAGGCTTTTTACGCAGTGAGACTTCGCTCATCCAAACCATCGGCCGCGCCGCTCGCAACGTGGACGGCCGAGTGATCCTCTATGCCGACCAGCTGACTGGCTCCATGGAGCGCGCTATAAACGAGACCAATCGTAGGCGTGCTCTCCAGATCGCCTACAACGAGAAACACGGCATTACCCCGCAAACCATTAAAAAGGAAATTCACGACATCACTGATCAGCTCCAAAAGAGTCATAGCAAAGCTGTGGGTAGCTTGCTCGCTATAGATCTAAATAAGGGTGGCAAGGAAGGACTCTCTACCAAACAAATTGCCAAACTGATCAAAACCAAAGAGCACCAAATGAACGCTTCCGTCAAGATCCTCGACTTCGAATCCGCCGCCATCCTCCGCGATGAGATCAAGGAGTTGGAAAAGATGAGTAGTAAGTAAGGGTTTTTTCTTGTACACACCTTAACTTTTAATTGTGGTGGTAAGAGTATACTGACAGCAGAAGAGGTGTTTGTTTATGTTCGACCTTCAGTTCAAATACGAAGAAAAAATGCTAGGGATTCGAGTTGTAAGCCCCCCAGTGATAGGCCAACAAATCAACATAGTTCAGATCAATGGTTCCCACTTAGGTAGGTTTTTGGTGGGGACTATAGAGCCACGGGGAGAAGGATACTGTGCTTCTCTCTTGCGCATGGGAGCCATAGGAGTTATGGCTGATAGTAGCATGTCTATTGTTGCCCACCCTTTAGTCCCCGAGTCTCCTTAAGAAAGGAGTAGAAACTCGGGGGCTTTTCAGTAAGTAGTCCACACTTTTATTGGAATATTTTTTTGAGAGTAGTATAAATAATCCGGAGGCAATCATTAGCATGACTCGTAAAAGAGGCTCAGTAAGGAGAAAGGCTGGCCACAGGAAGGTGTGGTTGGTCGAAGACGTTAAGAATCCTGGTGCTAAACCGCCAGTACCAATCCCGACGATTGGTCAGCCGACGATCGTGCCATTTCCGAGTGTAATGGACCAGTTTCGTGCGAACGGAGGTCGCTATCATACCCGTGATACATCTCCTCTAGGGCCAAATCTCGGTCAGGATTTAACACGGGGGCACATCATGCGGCTCGGTCCACGGGGGGAGAAGTACGAAATTTAGCCCAGACAACACAGGCACGGTACTCATTTTGGTGGGTACCGTCGCTTTCTTTTTTGTAAAAGTGGAGACTTTTATGGTTTTTTATGGTATACTGGCCAGCTTATGGTGAAGAAAAATGAACAAAATCCCACTCCGCTAAAGCTTCGCGGGACGAACGATAAGCTCTTAGTTCGAGGGGCGAGGACACATAATCTTAAGAATATTACTGTTGAGATGCCGAGGAACAAAATGGTGGTCTTTACGGGCCTGTCAGGCTCTGGCAAGAGTTCCCTCGCGTTTGATACCATCTTTGCCGAAGGGCAGAGAAGGTATGTGGAGTCACTCTCCTCCTATGCTCGGCAGTTTTTGCGTCAGATGCAGAAGCCGGATGTGGACGAAATAGTCGGTCTCTCGCCTGCCATCTCCATCGACCAAAAATCTCGTTCCAATAACCCACGCTCCACTGTCGCTACTATCACCGAAATTTATGACTATCTGCGCGTTCTATACTCACGTATCGGCCGACCCCATTGTCTGGTTTGTGGCGATGAAATCAAAAAACTTTCAAATACAGAAATAAAGAATTTTATTATAGATAAGTTACAAGTAGAAAAGCGCAAGTTAAAAAGTTTAGAAAAAAAAGAAAAGAATATAGAGTTTCCAAAATATCTCGAACTTTTTGCGCCAGTAGTGAGAGGCAGGAAAGGCGAGTATTATCAGCTCCTCTACGATATGCTAGGCCGAGGCTATATAGAAGCAGTGATTGATGGCAAACGCCAGAGCTTGCGAGAGCGGATCGAGCTTACCAAGACCAAGCGCCACGATATTTCTGTCTTGGTTGATTCGATAAACATAAATGATTTTGAAACTGATAAGAAAAATGCCGAGGAACGTTTGTCTGAATCTCTAGAAAAGGCACTCGAAGAAGCTAATGGTTTAGTTGAGATTTCTTTTAGAGACTTGCAGAGTGAAAATTTACCCAACTCCGCTAAAGCTTCGCTGGATGATGAACCTAAAAGGTTCATCATGTCCAATAAGTTTGCTTGCCCCAAAGATGGCTACTCGTATCCGGAGATTGAGCCACGACTTTTCTCTTTCAACTCGCCTTATGGTGCTTGCCCTGAGTGTAATGGCCTTGGTACTCGGCACCTCTTTGGTGATGAGCCTTGCCCTGTTTGTATGGGAGCAAGACTTCGGCCAGAGGCACTGCACGTATATGTTGGTGACTCAAAAACGAATATAGTAGACTTTGTCGCCATGTCTATTGAGAAGGCTTTTGAATTCTTGGACAACGCCAAACTTACCGAAAGAGAAAAAAATATTTCAAAGGTGGTGGTGCGTGAGATCGAATCGCGATTACGGTTTATGTTGAACGTTGGTATCGAATATCTCTCGCTCAATCGTAGGGCTCACACTCTTTCTGGAGGCGAAGCCCAGCGTATTCGGCTCGCAAGCCAGCTAGGCTCTGGCCTTGTTGGCGCTCTCTACGTACTCGATGAGCCGACTATTGGGCTCCACTCTCGCGACAACGAGCGACTGATTAAAACTCTTCTTGAACTTCGAGATCTCGGTAATACTATTTTGGTTGTAGAACATGATGAAGAAACAATCTTTGCTTCTGACTATATTGTAGATATTGGGCCGGGAGCAGGCATACATGGTGGCGAAGTAGTGGTCGCAGGCTGGCTTGATGAACTCCTGTCTGCTAAGAAAAATCCTTCAGGCTCAAGCACTCTAGCATATCTACGAGGTGAAGATTTTATTGAAACTCCAGATGAAAGACGGGATCAAGATAAAGGTAGTTTGAAGATAAGAGGAGGCAATATTTTCAATATAAAAAATATGGATGTAGATGTGCCACTCGGTCGTCTGGTCTGTGTCACTGGAGTTTCTGGCTCGGGCAAATCTTCTTTCGTCTACGAAATACTTTATAAAAACTTGCAGGCGCGGTTTGAACGCAAATATAGAAGTGCACAGATCCACAACTGCTCATCTTTTACTGGTACCGAATATTTGGGCCGCTCTATCTTAATAGACCAGTCTCCGATCGGGCGTACGCCAAGATCAAATCCAGCTACTTATACCGGAGCGTGGGGATTTATAAGAGAACTCTTCGCTGAAAGTGCGGAAGCGAGAGTGCGTGGTTGGGGGCCGGGCAGGTTCTCCTTCAACCGTGCGGGAGGTAGGTGTGAGACTTGCGAGGGTAATGGCGAGATCGCAGTAGAGATGCACTTCTTGCCAACCGTCTACGTACCTTGCGATGTTTGTGGAGGCAAAAGATTTATGAAAGAGACTTTGGAAGTGAAATACAAAAAAAAGAATATCCACGAAATTTTGAAAATGACGGTAGAGGAAGCCCTAGCATTTTTTGAAGATATACCAGCTATTTATGACCGACTAAAAACGATGAATGATGTGGGACTTGGCTACTTAGAGCTTGGCCAGTCAGCAACTACGCTCTCTGGTGGGGAAGCACAACGCGTGAAAATATCTAGCGAACTCTATCGACCACACATTCAGAAAACTATTTATATTTTTGATGAGCCAACTATAGGCCTCCACTACGAAGACGTCAAAAGATTTATAGATATTTTGCAGAAGCTAGTAGACAAGGGTAACACT
>Ga0209542_10020405_pt1 | contig 10504 bp, 8 predicted proteins | sample RifCSPhighO2_01_FD_184028 | JGI IMG/M metagenome (GOLD analysis project Ga0209542, IMG submission 184028) | Soil microbial communities from Rifle, Colorado - Rifle CSP2_plank highO2_0.1 (SPAdes) (version 2) | ecosystem: Environmental > Terrestrial > Deep subsurface > Rock core/Sediment ...
GTAGCCAACAAGTTTAAAGGGATAAGGTCATCTCTGTGTTTTTCTCCCGACCAGGCTTATGCAGCTAGGCAAGATGACGACGTTAATATCCTCTCTCTTCCGGCAGAGTATGTTGATGAGGAGGGGTTAAAAAGGATAGTAAGCACTTGGCTACAGACACCGTTCTCCAATACGGAAAAGCACACCCGAAGGTTGAGTGAAATGAGAGATTTAGGAGCAGAGAATCCCTAATCCACTTCTTTTCTACATACTTAAGTTAGCTTGGGCGACGAGGCGGTATTTCTTTTTCTTAAGGTGATTGATGTAGATGGAGGTGGCTATCATAGCGGCATTATCGGCATTTCGGAACGAGGAAACGCACTCCTGCCCGCTTGGTTTCATAAGACAAGTGATTTTTAAGATATTTATTAGCTGCCACACCGCCTCCTAGAATTATTGTCTCAGCACCGAACTCATCGGCGGCTCTTAAAGTCTTTTTTACCAGGACGTCCACGGCCGCCTTTTGGAAAGATGCCGCTACATCAGCCTTTTTCGCTTTAAGATTATCTCGCAGGTAATAAAGCACAGAAGTTTTAAGCCCCGAGAAACTAAAGTCATAATTTTTATGGGCCAGCATCGGCCTGGGAAACGGAATAGCATTTTCGTTGCCTTTGGCCGCCAGACGCTCCACTTCTGGCCCGCCGGGGTAAGGAAGTCCCAGAAGCCTGGCTACTTTGTCAAAAGCTTCACCGACAGCATCGTCACAAGTCTCACCAATCTTTTTCCAGCTGGACAATTTATCCATCTTTAAAATCATGGTGTGCCCGCCGCTCACAATTAGCGCTATGGCCGGGAGCTTAATTTTTTCTTTGTGTGAGAGCAGGGAACTGTATAAATGCCCTTCCAGATGATTGCCTCCCAGGACTGGTTTTCCATATTCCTCTCCGATGTCTTTGGCGAAATTAATACCTGTCCATAAAGCCGGTTCCAGGCCTGGGCCAACAGTCACCGCGATGGCGTCAATATTTTTCAGATTTGGGTAGAATTTTACAAGTTTGTTAAAAATTAGAGGCAGGTTTTTAAGATGTTCGCGCTTGGCGAGATTGGGGACAACGCCGCCAAAGGGGCGATGAATATTTATCTGAGACGAGACCATATTTTTCTCCACTTTAAAAGAGGGATTAGTTAAACCTCCTTTGCAATCAACCACCGCGAAGGCGGTTTCGTCACAGCTTGTTTCTATGGAGAGAATTTTCATATTTTCATAAATGTTGAAATAGCCCTTCGACACGGCTCAGGGCACTTCGCCTCGACAGTTTTTGTAAGTTGCGTACTGAAACCGAGTGAAACGAATCGTGGTGCCTGCACTGAGTGAGCGAAGCGAGTCGAAGTGTAGCCCCACGGAGAAGCGAACAAATTACTGCGTAATTTTTAAAACCCATCGGTTTTAATATTTCCGCTACGGGAAAACTCCCGTTTTCCCGACCCCTGCCTGCGTAGGCAGGCCTTTCCCAGTTCGATTCCTCGTGAGCTAATACAAAAGTGAGCATACCATAAAGATATGCTCATTTTGTATATGTAGCCCCAAGGAGAATCGAACTCCTATTTACGCCGTGAAAGGGCGTTGTCCTAGCCGTTAGACGATGAGGCCATTGCTACTGTTTAGCGTTCCTAATATAGCCGATTTTTGCTAAGATGGAAAGATTTACCCCGTCACACAACTGCGATAAGATTAACTTGAGTTATCGTAGCCTGAAGCTGGGCAAGTATAAACCAAAAGGTCGTAAACAACCCTTTAGAGGGGAATTAATCAAATAATTCGCAAGCGCAGTTGTTGTGCGGGGCTTACTCATGTCTTTATACAGATTCTTTGAACTTATTCCTGGTACCTTGGCTTGGGCAACTCTTGTCGCTATAGTTGTCTTGTCACGTTATTATCCGACATACGCCGCTATTTTTATAATTCTCTTTGATATCTATTGGCTCTTAAAAACTCTCTACTTCTCTTTTCATTTAAGGGCGACCTTCAACACTATGAAACAGTATATGAAGATTGATTGGTTCTCTAGGCTTCGGGAGACAAACTTTAAAAATGCTCCAGCTTGGGACAGCATTTATCATCTTGTCATTTTCCCGATGTATAAGGAGCCCTATTCGGTAGTGAGAGAAAGCTTTGAGAGTCTGGCTAAAGCCAATTATCCCAGCAGCAAGTTTATAGTGGCGCTAGGCGTAGAAGAGAAGGGAGGAGAGGCCGACCAGGAAGTATCCCGCAAGATAAGGGAAGAATTTGAAAGTAAGTTCTTTAAATTTATAGTGACGACTCATCCGGCCGGAATACCCGGCGAACTTCCAGGCAAGGGGTCTAACGAAACCTGGTCCGGCAGGGAAGCGAAGTCGCTGATTGATGAGCTCCGTATTCCTTACGAGAATATTTTGGTCTCTGTTTTTGATGTAGATACCCAGATTTCCCCGGAATATTTCGGGAGGTTGACCTACGCTTTTTTGGAGGAGCCACAGAGGCAATTAACGAGTTATCAGCCTATACCATTTTTCACCAATAATGTTTTTGAAGCCCCGGCGCTCGCCAGGGTTATCGCTTTTTCCTGTACCTTTTGGCAAATGGTGAACCAATCGCGGCCGGAGAGACTGACAACTTTTTCTTCTCATTCTATGCCGTTTAAGGCTCTGGTAGAGATAGGGTTTTGGGATGTGTCTCACGTTTCAGAAGACTCCATGATCTTCTGGCAGTGCTACCTGTACTACAACGGCAACTGGAAAGCAGTACCCCTTTTCTATCCCGTTTCCATGGACGCTAATGTCGCGCCCAGCTTTTGGCAGACTATGATAAACCTGTACAAACAACAGAGAAGATGGGCTTGGGGATCGGAAAACATCTCTTATATGCTTTATGGTTTCGTAAAAAATAAACTCATCCCTTTTAAGAAAAAAGCTTACTGGAGTTTCCATACCATTGAGTCTTTCCACTCTTGGGCGACAAATGCCGTAATTATTTTCGCTTTAGGCTGGTTGCCTCTTTGGTTGGGTGGAGAAATTTTCAGAACTACAACTCTTTCTTACAACCTGCCGCAGATTACAAAGACTCTGATGACTTTGGCTTCTGTCGGTATCGCAAGTTCGGCGGTATTGAGTATTCTGCTTCTGCCTCCTAAGCCGGAATGGTTCAGAAAAATCCATTACTTCCTTTTTATTATCCAATGGCTTTTGATGCCTGCGACTCTAATAATTTTTGGAGCTTTGCCCGCGGTTGAAGCGCAGACCAGGCTGTTGTTGGGCGGCAAGTTCAGGCTCGGTTTCTGGGTGACGCCTAAGCTTCGCTTAAATAAGAGCTAGGCTGGTTGCTCTAATATTACTCTAGGTGAATTTCCTTCCTAAACTCACCAAATTTTTCATATAAATTCGGATAGTTTTTCATTTCCCAGCCATTTCTGGCAACCAATTCGGCGGCATCTCTGGAAGACTTAACCAGCTCTGGCTTCTGGAGGGCACGCATGGCAATATCCGGCAGGCCGGTTTGCTCTTTACCCATAAATTCTCCGGGGCCTCTTATCAGTAGATCTTTCTCGGCTAGTTCAAAACCGTTTTTGGCCGTGATAAGCGAGTTCAATCTATCTCTGGTGTTTTTTGAGGGCGACTCGGTAAAAAGGAAACAAAAAGACTGGTGTTCACCACGGCCCACTCTGCCTCTGAATTGGTAAAGCTGAGCGAGGCCAAAGCGCTCCGAGCCTTCTATCATCATAATGCTGGCGTTGGGCACATCAACTCCTACTTCTATAACAGAGGTGGAAACCAGAACATCGATTTTACCCGAGGCAAAATCGGACATAACTACAGCTTTTTCGCCGCTTTTCATTTTACCGTGGAGCATGGCGACTTTAAGGTCGGGGAAAATAGTTTTCTTTAGTTTTTCATATTCTTCTTCTACATTTTTAACTTCCAGCAGTAAGCTCTCGTTTTTATCCATGAAGGTTCTTACCCCAAAGGAACGTGGCTCGCCTCCGTTTTCGGAGGCGGCAATCCTGGGGCAGACCACAAAAACTTGCCGGCCACGTCTGACCTGACCCCGGATAAAGGCGTAAGCTTTATCACGATTTTCCGGGTCAACTATTTTGGTGATGATTGCTTTTCTGCCTTTAGGAAGCTCGCTAATGATGGATAGGTTCAGATCGCCGAACATAGTCATCATGATGGTGCGGGGGATGGGGGTGGCCGACATGGACAGAAAATGCGGCACGAGTCCCGCGTGGCCGGATAAAGCGGCGCGCTGTTTGACTCCAAAGCGATGCTGTTCATCGACGACCACCAATCCGAGATTCTTGAAGACCACTCCTTTTTCTATCAAAGCATGAGTGCCGACCAGTATTTTAATTTTCCCATCAGAGACCTCTTTAAGAAATGCCGGTTTTTTAATATCGGTCTCCAAATTTTCTCCATAAGAGACGCGGGCTTCTTTAGAGACCAGCAAGCCTATGCCTTGGGTAAATTCAGGAAATAGATAAACCAGAGTTCTATAGTGCTGGCGGGCCAGGATTTCTGTCGGAGCCATAATAGCCGACTGATAGCCGTTATGGGCCGCGACCAGCGCAGCGAGCCCCGCCACTATGGTTTTGCCGGAGCCGACATCGCCCTGGAGTAAACGGTTCATTGGCTCCGGTTTGTCGAGATCTTTAAGGATTTCTTCCAGAGCGACCTCCTGAGATTTGGTAAGTTTGAAGGGAAGATTTTTAGAAGTATTGGCTATTATTCCTTCGGCGTTTCCCATTACTGGAGATTTTTCTTTAGAGAGAGAAAACTTCTGGTAGAGGTTGTTAAGCTGTATCAGGAAAAGTTCTTCAAAGGCGAATCTTTCTTTGGCGAGCTCGGCATCATCTAAGTTGCCGGGGAAGTGGATGTTCCGAAGAGCAACATTGATTTCCGGAAAGTTACGGGATTTTAGTATTTCCTGCGGCAAGAATTCTTTAACCGGCTCAAGGTTATCTAGGATCTTTTGAGAGAGCATCCTGATACCTTTAGAAGTTAAGCCTTTAGTTTCGGGATATATCGGGACTAAGCGGCCGGTGTGTTTGGTTTCTATCTCTTTTAGTTTGTCGTCCAAGTCGGCGCCGTTTAGGACTTCGTAAGTTGGGTTAGAAAGGTGCAAGCCGCTTTTCCCATTCTTACTTTTCTTATCTTCCAGGACTTTTCCGTAGAAAGACGCTACCACCCCTTCTTGTAGGATATTCTTAATATAGGGTTGATTGAACCAGACAGCTCTAATAGAACCGGTTTCGTCAGTGATAGTGGCTTCCACGATTGTCATTCTTCGTTTCCAACTGCGTTTGCTGTCTATTTCAGAAATCGCGCCTCTAATAGTTTTAGAGTCACCTGGTTTAAGATCGGCTATCGCAGAAGTTTCACTCCTATCTTCATAGCGTGTTGGGAAGTGCCAAATCAGGTCTTTTGCGGTTACCACGCCGAGATGCTTAAGTTTCATAACGAAACGCGGACCAATGCCGTAAATCTCGTGGAGTTCGGCCGAAAGAGAAATTTTTTGCATTAAATACATTCTATACTCAATTGACGGTTGCGAAAAATTTGTTTAAATTATCAGTGTCTAGCGCCTATAGCTCAGCTGGTAGAGCAACTGCCTCTTAAGCAGTGGGTCCCAGGTTCGAACCCTGGTGGGCGCACCGTTGTAGCCGGATAAATTAACTTTGATTTATAGTCAACTTGACGCCAATTAGGCCTGAAGCTACCCTAGCCGGGGAGGGTATTTAGGTGCAGGTCGCCCTAAAATCCTTCTAAAACTAAGCTTTTAGCGTGTTGAAAGGCCTAGAAATGGGTTAGTGCACGCTCATTTTCAAGCTATAAAACCGCTATGAACTTCATGAATAAACCAGAAACTAAGAAGCCCACACAAGCTCCGAAGCCCCAGGCTCCGAAGCCCACACAAGCTCCTCAGGCTCCAACACAAGCCTAAGTGACTAAATGAAAAGGCGTTATCTGTAAATTAGATAGCGCCTTTTCATTGCCTGCCTCTTACTTATACGGGAGGGCCTATCTATTGACAAATAAGTATATTTATGGTATATTAAGCTCAAGCATTATTAAGTTCTTTAATTAATTGTTCGGAGTAATCTGGACACAAAAATCGATATGATCGCAGACAAAATTTCTGCCGTTGCCCTTATTCTTATCGCAGCTGTTGCTGTGGTGATGATGTGGCGTTACGGCGTGGCTACTGACTATGCGGTGTTGCACGACAACACCATTCAAACTGCCATTGCTCAGGGTTACCACGGTGACCCGGCAAGCAAGGAAGCGTGGGATTTATTCCACAATTCAAATTAAGCTGGGCTAACGCCCGAACGAAACCGGAGTCGCCAGACCCCGGTTTTTAATTTTTGTAAATTGGTTTATGTCGTGCTTAAATAATTCAGTCTTGGGCCTATGGTTCAGTGGTAGAACGCGGCATTCGCATTGCCGAGACGCGAGTTCGATTCTCACTAGGTCCACAATGACATTAACAACTCACGCTTTAGTAGGAGCATCGGCGGCAGTTTTATTTCCCGAGAAACCCCTGGAAGCTTTTCTAGTTGGATTTGCCAGCCACTTGGCGATAGATTCCTTGCCTCACTGGGATTACAAGCTTCATTCGTTGGAGAGGAATTCGAATGACCCCCTCTCTACAGATATGAAGTTCGGTAAAGATTTTTTGATAGATCTTAGAAACACCGCTAGTGATTCAATCTTAGGGGTTTCTTTAAGCGTCTTAATTTTTTCGGTTTTTATTTTTCAGGCTCCGGCGTTTACGGTTCTCATTGCCGCTGGCGCAGGAATACTGCCAGACTTTCTGCAGTTCGTGTATTTTAAAACCCGCTCCAAACTTTTAGAACCGCTGCAAAAATTTCATATTTGGCTTCAGAAGGGCAGGAGTCTCAATGTCAGCGGGATGGTGGGGATATCTTGGCAAGTCTTATTGGTGTTGCTGGTTATCGTGGGGCTTAAAGTTTTTAGAGGATAAGACTGGTTCCTTGTGATAATATATAAGGCATGCAAATCATTCCTGCTATTAACTGTTCAGACTTTGAAACTCTTTCTAGGCAGCTAGAGAAAATATCCTGGTTTCTCCCCAAAGGCGGCTGGGTGCACATAGACATAGTTGACGGGATGTTTTCCAAAAACATTACTTGGAATAACCCAGCTGGACTCCTGGATTTAAAATTTTCTTACCCTGACTTTAATTTTGAGATTCATCTGATGGTGGAGAGCCCAGATGAATTTGTAGAAATCTGGTTTATGAATGGAGCCAGCCGCGTGATAGTTCATCTAGAAGCAGTCAGTAACCCTGATTATATTTTAGATATCGCTTCCCGCTACAACGGAGAGGTGACACTCTCCATCATCCCGAGTACGCCTGCCGATCTTTTGTTGCCTCAGGTCGGATCTTTTTCATCGTTCCAAGTCTTGGCAGTTGAACCCGGTTTTGCCGGTCAGGAATTCAGTTTGGAGTCCCTGGAGAAGATAAAGTTTTTACGTAACGTCGCTCCAAGTGCTAAAATAGAAGTTGACGGAGGCATCAATCCGGAAACCGCCAGACTCGCTAAAATTGCCGGGGCCGACACAGCTGTCTCAGCCTCTTATATATTCAACAATATTAATCCGCAAAAAGCCTATGAAGAATTAAATGGAGCCGCTGCATGATAAAAAAATAAAACTGTTGGAAGAGATCGCCAACCGCATCAGAGAAAAAATTATAGAAACTCTGGTGGAGGCTGGTAGCGGTCACTCGGCGGGCCCGCTCGGCATGGCTGATGTTTTTACGGCTTTTTATTTTCATATTTTAAAACACAATCCCAAGAAGCCCAATTGGGCGGAAAGAGATAAACTGATTCTATCGAACGGGCATATTTGTCCGGTACAGTATGTAACTTTGGCTTACGCCGGTTACTTTCCACTCCAAGAACTCATGACGCTCAGGAAATTGGGGTCTCGTTTACAAGGGCATCCCCACCGCGGGGCTTTGCCGGGGGTAGAGACTACTTCAGGGCCCTTAGGCTCCGGGCTTAGTCAGGCTTGCGGCGTGGCTTTTTCACATAGAATTGACGGAACTAAAAACAGAGTTTACTGCTTAATGTCGGACGGCGAACAGGATGCGGGCAATACTTGGGAAGCGGTGATGTTTGCTGGCAAGTACAAGTTGTCTAACTTAACGGCTGTGATGGATAGAAATAACATCCAGATAGACGGCTATACGGAGCACATCATGCCTTTAGAGCCAATCAAAGAAAAATACGAATCTTTCGGCTGGCATGTTCTGGAGGTTGACGGGCATAATCTGGAGCAGATTGTTGACGCGGTTAACGAGGCTAAAACTATCTACGAAAAGCCAACTTTGATAGTAGCCCACACTATTCCCGGTAAGGGCGTGAGTTTTATGGAGAAGGATTATTTATGGCACGGCAAGCCGCCTACCAGAGAAGAAGCCAAAATAGCTTTGAAAGAATTGCGGACACTGGGCGGTAAAATAAGAAGCGAACACCAATGATAATTAAAGAGAGAAAATTGAATCCGAAGCTTTTTGATGAGGATGTAGAACAAGTCCCCACCAGGAATGGCTACGGCGACGGGCTGGTGAAAGCTGGAGAAGAAAATCCTAACGTAGTTGTTTTATGCGCCGACCTTACGGAATCAACTCGTTCTGAAGCCTTTGCCGACAAGTTTCCGGCCAGATTTATTGAAATGGGCGTAGCCGAACAAAATATGGCTACCGTAGCGGCTGGCCTGGGAATCAGCGGGAAGATCCCTTTTATTTCTTCTTACGCGACTTTTTCCCCGGGAAGGAATTGGGAGCAAATCAGAACCACCATTGCTTATAATGACTCTAACGTTAAGATTGCCGGTCATCACGCCGGGATTTCGGTAGGTCCGGACGGAGCGACTCACCAGGCGATAGAAGACATCGCGACTATGCGGGTCATGGCTAATATGAAGGTTTTTGTGCCTTGCGACGCCATAGAAGCTAAAAAAGCGACTCTGGCGGCAGCCAAACTTTGGGGACCGATTTATTTGAGATTTAGCAGAGAGAAAACTCCGGTTATTACTACGGACAAAACCTCTTATACTCCAGGGAAAGCGGAAGTTTTATGGCAGTCTAAAAAACCTGACTGTGCTATTATCGCTTGCGGACCAGTGCTGCACAACGCGCTGCTCGCCGCGCGCGACCTGGAGAAAGATGGGGTAGGCACTATTGTAGTGAATAATCACACTATTAAGCCGATGGACGAGAAAAAGATTATTGAAGTAGTGAGAAAGTGCGGCGCCGTGGTTACCGTGGAAGAACATCAAGTTATGGGCGGGATGGGAAGCGCTGTGGCGGAAGTTTTAGCTAAGAAATACCCGGTGCCAATAGAATTTATAGGTATGCAAGATGTTTTCGGTGAATCGGGGCAACCCAAGGAACTTATTGAAAAATACGGTATGGGTGTCAAGGATATCGCATCTGCTGTTAAGAGAGTAGTAAAGAGAAAGAGATGAATCTCTACGCTCTATCGGGATTATTTATAGTTATTACCGCCTTCGTCGTTCCGCCTATAATTCTTTTAAATAGCAGAAAAGAAGACAGATTTGTAAATAGTTTATGGATGGCTTTCAATTTTGCCATAGGCCTTTACGGTTTAGGAATATTTTTTGCTGTCGCTAATTCCGCTGTTCCCTATAATGAAGCTTTATTTTGGTTTAGGGTAGCTTATACCGGAGTTACTTTTATACCGGTACTTTTTTTCCACCATTCTTATATTTCTTTAGGCCTTAAAATCAAGAAAAAAGTTTTATTTCTTTTATATGGGATAAGCGCCGTATTTTGTTTCTTAAGCGCGGGTACGCCCTATTTCTTTGTATTACAGAAAGTATTCGGCGGTTTATGGTACCCGGATGTTCTATCGGAAAATTCGTTGGCTAATGCCAACTATATGGCTTTCGTTGTTTACTTCTTCATTTTAGTCGTCGTTACAATCTATAAGTTGTGGGATGCTTTTCGTAAGGCATCCGGCGAGATACGAGCCCGCTACTTTTACCAATTTATAGGCTCACTGATAGGTTTCGGAGGAGGGAGTACCGCCTTTTTACCTATTTTTCATATATATTTTTATCCTATTTTAAATATGACTATCCCGTTGTACCAGGTAATAATTAGTTACGCTACGGTTAGATACAGCCTGTTTAATACTAAGGTTATAGCTGCGGAAATAGTGGCCGGTTTTATGGCGGTTATATTCTTAATTGCCGTTATTGTTCCCGAAAGTATTGTCCTGAAATTGGTTCTGATTGTAGGTTTTGCCGTTACCATCACCGTGCTTGTTAAAAGCGCCCTGTCCGAGGCAAAAACTAGAGAAGAATTAAGATACTTAAACGAGCACCTTCAAGAGAAAGTAGCCGAACAAACAGTGGAAATACGCCGCGCCTACGAAGTAGAAAAGAAAGCTAGAGTTGAGCTAGAAGAACTGGATAAAGCCAAGGACCAGTTCAT
>Ga0209542_10020408_pt1 | contig 10502 bp, 11 predicted proteins | sample RifCSPhighO2_01_FD_184028 | JGI IMG/M metagenome (GOLD analysis project Ga0209542, IMG submission 184028) | Soil microbial communities from Rifle, Colorado - Rifle CSP2_plank highO2_0.1 (SPAdes) (version 2) | ecosystem: Environmental > Terrestrial > Deep subsurface > Rock core/Sediment ...
TCATTTCAGCTAATAGGAGTTCCTTACTTACTCCCTTCCCATTCATTACCTGTTGTGTTTCCATTCCAATCATCTTATTTATCACCTTTATGGTTAAAGATTAGAATAATCTTAAGTTTATAAATGTTTTTATTTTTAACCCCTATGGTGATAAACCGAATTATTTATAAACTGATTAAACTATGTATTATTATGAAAAAAGAAAAAATTAAGGTGGTTACAGATGAAGTTGTTGTTAAAAAGAAGCTCCCAAGGATAATAAAAAACATCACAGCATTGGATAATAAAAATAGGAGAGAGATTTTAAGACTTTGCATAAATGAAGCAAAGACAATTTCAGAACTAAAGAGGATATTAAAATCTAGCAATAAAGTTACATGGAACAATGTTAAGAAACTTGCAGATGCTGGTTTTGTAAAGCTTGAAAAGAAGGAGAATGAGAAAACTCATCCTGTTTATGTGAGGAGTTTAGTATTACCAATAAGTATAGTTGAATCATTTGAAAAGACTATGATTGATGCTTATCACACTATGGAAAATGAAAATCAGAACTAAATGTCTTATGCCCCCACGAGATGATTAACCTTAGGTTAATGTTCTCCCGCTAAATTTAAGATTTTTATCGACTCTGGCTAAAAAGCACTAAAAAAGTTGGCAGTTAGCATTGAATGAGGTTAAACTCTGCAAAAATGAGTGGTTAAGTGCTCCCCGGAGCTGATTTTATAAAACTTGAAATTAATCTCCAATAACTTTAGAGATATTTGCAACAAACAATTTAGCATTTTTCAAGGAATCATCAGCAGGTGTTTTATTTGCCTGAGCAATTACTTGATAAGTGAAGTTTCCTCGCTTCCACTTTTCATCTTTAAAGATTTCAAGCAAGTCACCCGCTTTAACCACAATATCAGTATAAATCTGCAATAGCTTCTTATCCAGAACTCCTGTTTTAACAAAAGTCTTATCAAATAGGTCATAAGTTGTCCTGTGTATATTTGGAGATGTTGTTCTAATGTTCTTTGTTAAGAGAATTGCTTTTGCAGCATAGAATATTGCATAATAGGAATGAGAGATAACCGAGCTATAGAAGGTTTCATTTTGAGGAATACTAAACTCGCCTTTATATTTTATTTCTTCGCTTAATTTTCTTAGAGCTTCAGCAGCAAGAAGTTCATTATTCGCTCTTTTGACAAATATCTCAACCTGTGAATCCATTTTTTATTGCCTCCGAAACTATTTTATAGTAATTTTCTGCACCAAATAAAATGAGGTTTTTATTAGCTATCTCTTTTCCGTAGTTTGCCTCTTTATTTAGTAGCATCTCTAGAAACTCTGAATTTTTAAACACATATAAATGTATCGGCGGTATGTTCAACTCGCAATCTTGTTTAAGTTCTGCATAAATCTTTTTTGTCTCAAAAGTATCATCACAAAGAATAACAACATCAACATCTGATGTTTTCTTTTGAGTATTATTTGCATAACTTCCAGTAATTATAAATGTAAATAACTTAGTGGGCATCTTTGATGCTATTTTTTCTAAATCTTTGTAGGGAATATGTTCTTTATTCCAGCTTAGATACTCTAACACAAAGCTAGTATAAGCAATAGTTTTATGTGAAGAAAGATTTAAAGAATATAAAACAACATTGCCTGCTCTTTCTTCTTTAAGAATGTTTGATTTAACAAATTTCTTTAAAGAAGTATAAACATAGCTCTCTGACTTCTTTCCCGATAACTTTTTAATTTCCTGAAAGGTAAACTTCTTCCAAGGTTTCTTAACAAATTCTTCAAGTATTTGATGCTTTTTATTTAACATGGTATTAATCCTATTTTTAGGTTTATTTAATCTCATAAATAGGATTAGTCTATTTAAATCTTTCTGTCATTTAGGGTTAAACTCTGCAAAAATTATTAGGATTATCCCCCCAGAACAAGTATCGACCCATAACAAATTAAGATAATCTTAATTTGAGGTTTTTTGGATTTGTAATATATTGCAATGCTCTTTCAGGAACTTCTAATGCTTGAAATCTTAAAGTTTCGAATCTTCTTTCTTGATTAGTTAAAACACCCATAATTCCAGCAATCTTATCTTCATCATATCTTGGATCGGCTTTTACTGCAAATGGGTCTCCCGTATTTCTTACTCCAATACCATTTGGTAACAAAACATAAACTCCTGTTTCAGGAGCTGGAAATCTATTATCAGCACCGATGACTTTAAGAATTTCTTCAGGAGAGGAATTTATTTTTATTCTATCATGAACTCTTTGTAACAAAAATTGTTTTCTTGCTTCAACTGCTCCTTGTAATCCTCCTTTAGAAATTAAAGGTTCATAGGCTTCTATTTCTGCTTGTAATCCTTCTAATAACTCTATAGAAGTTATTGGTATTACTTCATAAGCATAATTTGGATCAGTAAGAACTAAGCCACCAAAATTAGCCCAAAAATGTCGATCCTTCAACTTAAAGTTTTTTGCTTCTTTATAACCATTATTAGCTACACTCATTACACCGTAAGTAAAATCTTGAACTCCTTCATCAGTATCTATTCTTCGAGAATTCTCATCAATTTGTCTTCTTATTTCTACTGGTAAAATTAAATCCTTTGGCAACTCTCCTAACGAATGCGTTTCGGTTACATAGTGTTGTCCATCCATTTCTTTTATCTGTTGCACTTTCAAACCCAGATCTTTCAAAAATACTTTTACTTCTGAAGAAGATTGTATATACCATTTATCAAACTCTCTTTTATGACTATTCTGCGACCAATTTCCAATAGTTGCTCTCAAAAATTTGTTTACTTGTTCAGAAGAACATCTATAAGTTCTCAAAAACTCAGTAGGATTGTCTCTCAAGAATTCTGAAAGCGCTTTACTTGCCGTAATCATTTCAAAAATAGCCTTATTTTCCCGAGCCCCATTTTCTGTATGCCCAGAATATCTAAATTTTATTGGTTGTCCAGTAGTTAGAGTTTGCATTTTCTTATCTGTATTATTATTACGATATTTAAAAATATACCTCAAAAAATGTTGTTTATTTTAAGTGGTAATCTTTGTCAGTTGCACGCTTCCACGAAGTTCCAGCGACACTTTAATAAAGTGGTTTTTACTTTGTTTACTAGAGAGGTTAAGATGTCAAAGACTTTTATTGCTATATCTACTTTAATAGGAACTATTATTGGTGCAGGCATTTTGGGAATACCTTACGTTGTAATGAAGTCTGGATTTTTTTTAGGATTAATTAATATTCTTTTAATTGCTGTAGTTATGATAATAACTATGCTTTATTTGGGAGAGGTTACTTTAAGGACAAACAGTAATCATCATTTAGCAGGATATGCTGAAAAATATCTTGGGAAGAAAGGAAAATTATTAATGTTTATTTCTTTAATCGTTGGAGTTTATGGCGCGATTTTAGCTTATTTGATTGGAGAGGGAGAATCTCTTTCGTATTTGTTTTTTGAAAACATAAACCATACGCTTTATTTTGGGCTTGGATTTTGGGTTTTAATGAGTATAATATGCTATTTTGGATTAAAAGCTCTTGAAGAGGGAGAAGAACTTGGAGTTATACTAATTGCAGTTCTAATAGTATTAATTTCAGTTATATTTTGGAATAAAATAGAGGTAAATAATTTAAATTATGTAAATTGGAAAAATATGTTTGTTCCTTTTGGAGTAGTTTTATTCGCTTTTCTTGGTTTTAATGTAATTCCAGAGGTGAAAAGAATATTTGGAGATGATAAAAGAGGAATGAAGAGAGCAATCATAATTGCTAATTTGATTGTTTTGGTAGTTTATATTTTGTTTGCCTATATTGTTTTAGGTTCTCAGGGAGAAAACACTCCTGAACTAGCGACACTTGTTTTAGGAAAAATATTTATTATTTTAGGGATGATAACGATGCTTACTTCATATTTAGGTTTATCAATATCTTTAATTGATACTCTAAAATTTGATTTTGGTATTTCTAAAGTTAGGTCTTGGATTTATACAATAATTCCCCCAATATTTTTATTTACTTTTCTAGAAATATTTAATTTAACTTCATTTACTAAAGTAATAGGTGTTGGAGGAGTTATGTCTGGAGGACTTACTGGAATATTAATCTTATTTATGATAAAAGAAGCTAAGAAGAAAGGAGATAGAGTTCCAGAATACAGCATTCCTTATTCTTCTATTTTAGCAGGGATAATAATTGCTATCTTTGTAATTGGTGCATTGCTTGAGATTTTGAACACCCTTAAATAATAACCTTATCAATCTCACTAATCCTTTCAAAGTTTTTATCTCTTGTTATTAATAGACCATTTGTTTCTATTGTCTGAAGCAATTAATAAGTCAGGTATTGGAAGTTCGTACTTCTTCCTCAACAAAACAAGATTTTTAGCAGTAATTTTAATTGTTTGAATAATTATGTCAAGAAACTTGACAGAAAACCATAAAAGATTTCTCTAGCATCCAAAGCATGAGTGCCTTTTCAAACTCCACCTTTAAAGGCGGAGTGGCACATCATGCTTTTGATTATTAACTGTTTAATAGTAACAAATAGAAAGCTTTATAAATACAATATTTCTAGGAAAAATATGGATCTAGAAAGAATTGGTCTAGGAAATTGGGCTTATTGTTTAGCACAAGCTAGAGATGCAAATAAGCGTGTTTCTACTGGAAGAGAGCTTATCAAGGATAGGTTAGAAAGAGGAGTTAATGATCAAACACATTTTAGAAGAGGAGCTTGGACAGCAGAAGATTCTAATGTTGTTGATGGAGCAATATTGCTGGCAAGAGCAAAATTTAATCCGCTTATTCCTTATGCTGAACAGGCTGTAAATGCTCAAAGAACAGGCGAATTTTATTTAACTGATGAAATAGTAAGAGGGAAAAAACCATTTACGCAAGTGCTTAAAAATATAGCTGAAGAAGATGCAAGAAAACCTTTAGAGAAAAGAAGGGTTTTGAATATTGGGCAAGCTAAAACTCATCAAGTTCCAACTGATAGTTTTGTTGATGATCCAACAATAAGATGGATGGCTCAAGATCCCAAATTAGCTAAAAGATATGGATTATTTTTAAGAAATGAATTGCCGGAAAATCTGAGATTACAAGAAGTTACTGTTTATTTGCCAGTAATAGCCGAAAAAAATTATTCAAGAGGGCACTGGTTGAGCGGGCTGGGCTGGGGCGACAGGTCTGTCTTCTACTGCGACGGCAGGGACCTTTACTGTGATGATGGCTCTGTCTTTGGGGTTTTTATGAGTGCCGAAGGCACTCCGCGCCGAGTTAGTGAACCAAAAGTTCGCATCACATCTCCTTCAATAAAAGAAGTACTAAGATATGTAAGACCTTATTTAGGAAAGAAAGTAATTCCTGAATTTGAAGAAGGGCTTAGAAATCTTTGGCAAAAAATAAAGTAATTAGATTTATAAAATCCTTATTTCTTATCAAATTGGTTCTGGTAGCACTAGAACTACAAGTTAATTTATTAGCGCATATTTAGGTTTATTTTAAGCCATAAAATTCAACTGCAACATACGTGAAGCGGTGGTGATATGAAGATAAATTGACTATAAACGCCTGGTTGAACGGGCTTGGCAGGAACGACAGGTCTAACTTCAACTGCGACAACAGGAACCTTAACAATGATAATGGCTCTGTCTTTGGAATAGTTCTCGCTACCAGAATTATCATAATATGGAAAGTTTATTTTGCAAGATATATTCTATGGAGAATCTAATTCTTGCTTGGAGAAAAGCAAGAAAGGGTAAAACAAAAAAGAATTATGTAATTGAATTTGAGAAAGATTTGGAGAGAAATTTATCCGATTTAAGCTTTGAATTAAAATCTCTAACTTACAAACCTAAAGAATTAGTAAATTTCATCTTAAGAGACCCAAAAACTCGTAAAATATCCAAATCAGACTTTAGAGACCGGATTGTTCATCATGCAATTATTTTAGTAATAGGATATATATTTGAAAAGGGATTTATCTACGATTCTTGTGCCAATCAAATTGGCAAAGGCAACTTATTTGCTTTGAATAGGCTTAATAGATATATGAGAAAAGTTACTAATAATTTTACTAATCTTGCTTTCTGCTTAAAATGTGATATAAAGCATTATTTTGAAGAAGTTGACCATGAGATAATTATTAGTATCCTTAGAAGAAAAATAAAAGACGAGAATGTCATTTGGTTGATCAGGTTGGTGTTATATAATGGTACGTTCCAATCGCAAGAAAGGAATGCCTTTAGGCAATCTGACCTCGCAGTTCTTTGCCAATGTTTATCTTAACGAACTTGACTATTTTGTTAAACATGTCTTGAAAGTAAAGTATTACATAAGATATGTAGATGATTTTGTTATTCTGCATGAATCTAAGAAGCAGCTAGAAACCTGGAAAAAGCAAATTGATAGATTTTTGAGAGAAAAACTAAAAATAGAATTACATCCTCAAAAATCAAGGATAATTCCTCTTTCAAGAGGAGTAGATTTTGTTGGATTTAGAAATTTTTACTATAGAAAATTACTAAGAAAGAGAAATATTAGAAATATGAAAAGAAAAATTGAGCTTTTTAAGAAGGGTGAAATGGATTTTAGAGATTTATATGAAAGTTATCAAGGATGGCAGGCTTATGCAAAATGGGCAAACACGCATAAGCTTAGAAAAGAAATCAAAGGAGAGATAATTGATACTATTTGGAGTAAGATAAAGTTTGAATAAATAAGCGGCGTTTACTTAACAGCTCACTATTTTAATAGTCGTTCCAAAACCTTTCTGGCAATAGCAAAATCAGCTCTTCTCTCAGTCTTCTTCATTATTTCTCCCATTAAATAATTAAAAGCTTGTTTTTCTCCAGACTTATAGTCATTTGCAGGTTTGGGATTTTCTTTTATCACTACTTTGATTATTACTTCAAGTTCTTTTTCAGAGGTTATTTTTTGTTCAATATTTGAAGAAGGATCAAAACTTTCTGGATAGAATTTATTTAACAGTTGCTTTCCTTGCAGTTCTGTTATTTTATTTTGCTTTACTAAATTTAACAGAGAGACGAAATGATTAGGATTAATTTTCACTTTATCTAAGGTTGTTTTATTGTAGTTAAGAAATCTTAATAGTTCAACAGTAACCCAAGGAAGTGCAAATTTAGAGTCTACATTTTTTGAAATTTCTTCAAAAAACTCTGCAACATCTATATTTTTGCTTAATGTTTCCGCATTTTTCTTATCAATTTTATGATTGTTTATGAAATTCTTTAATTTTTCTTCTGGACTTTGGGGAATTGAATCTTTAATTTCTTTAATAAACTCTTTTTTAAGGTTTATATTAGATAAATCAGGATCAGAAATGAATCTGTAATCTTCTGCTTCTTCTTTTCCTCTCATTCTAACCGTGATTTCTTTTTGAGGATCAAATCTTCTTGTTTCTTTTTCACCTTTCTTGTTTTCTTTTATTAATTCTTCCTGTCTTTTTAATTCGTATTCTATTGCTTTACCTATATTTTCAATAGATGAAATATTTTTTATTTCAACACGCTCTGTTTTTTTATGAATATTTACGTTTACGTCTACTTTTATTCCTGCATTACTGTCAACTGCTTTTAGATATGCGAGATTATGGATTAGTTTTTTGAGCCAGGACATTACTTGATTTGAACTAGTAAAATCGGGGGCAGTAATAATTTCAACTAGAGGAAGGCCGGAACGGTTATAATCAATTTGACCAGTTTCTGGTTCCCATGATGCTGGGTCTTCTTCTAAATGCATGCTCCAGAGGCCAATTCCTCCAAATTCTCCGTTAGTTCCTAGTGGAACTGCATATGTGCCTGAAATTGTATTTTGATATCCTTTAGGCATGTCTGGCCAATCATAGTGTTTTCTTTGCCAAATTAAAGAAGGATTAATCTTACAATTAAGCATTAGTCCTAATTGGACTGCTTTTTTAACAGCTTCTTTATTTGCAAGCATTGGTTTTGCTCCTGGTTGGCCTGTGCAAATAGGGCAAATATTGATATTGGGCTTAAGACCCTTTTCTCTTGATGCAGGGCATTTACAGAATAGTTTTTCTTTAGTTACAAGATATGCATGAATTTCAAGACCTATTAAAGGCATAGATTCCTGTTTTTGGATTTGTTTCATTAGTTAGTAAAAAGAAATCTCTATAAAAATCTTTTTACTAAAGTTAATACTTACAGGCTAAAAATCGATTTACAGCAGCACAATCATTAGTAGACTATATATTGCTTACTTTCCAAAGCGTCTTTGACGTATTCCAAATTCATCAATAGCTTTTTTTAATTCTTGGCTAGTAAAATCAGGGAAGAATAAAGGGGAGAAATATAATTCTGAATAAGCTGCTTGGAATGGCATAAAGCCAGAAGTTCTGTTTTCTCCAGAAGTTCTAATTACTAAATCTGGATTTGGAATATCACTAGTGTCTAAAAGTTGTGAAAAATCTTCTTCGGTAAGATTTTTTTCTCCCAAAGTAATTGCTTTGTTTATTGCTCTTAGAATTTCGTCTCTTCCTCCATAGTCTAAGCATAGTTGGACATTGAAATCAGAATATTGTTCGGTTTCTTTTTCAAGGATTATAAGTTCTTGGGCTAAGTCTTTAGGAATACGATCTTTCCTCCCTATATGCCTAAATCTTATTCTATTTTTTTGGGAATCTTTTTTGAATTTTTCTACTCCACGAAGGATTAAATCAAAAATGGCTTTTTGTTCTTCTTTACTTCTTTCCCAATTTTCTGTGGAAAATCCCCAAATACTCATATATTTGACTCCAAGTCTTTGTGCTTCTTTGAATAAAGATTCTAAATTTTCATAACTTCCTGCTTTATAGTGTCCAAAGCTCCCTTCATAACCCTTCTTTTTAGCCCATCTTCTATTTCCGTCAGGAATTATGGCTATGTGTATTGGTATAGGGTTCTTTTTTAATTTAAGAAGGGATTTTCCTAAATTCATGAAGCTTTTTGTTTGATCTAAAAGAAAGTTTCCTTGTTTTATAACTTTAAAGTCAGGATAGTTTTTCGAGATATTTTTCCAGTTATAACTTAGTTTCTCTATTTTTGCTAAACCAGGACTATTTTGTATCAAACTAAGAAAATTAGAGAGGTTTGTTCTTTCTCCTTGAAGCAATATCTGTACACTCCCGTCTTCTTTGTTTTCAACAAAGCCTTTAAGGTTCAGTTTATCTGCATACTTTTTAACAGTATTCCTGAAATTTACTCCTTGTACTCTGCCATTTGCAAATATTTCTATTTCTTTTTCATTCATGTAATTTCTTCCTCCAGCTCTTTCTTAAACCTTTCTAAATCACTAGTTTTTATTCTTGCACCAACGGCATCATCGTGACCACCGCCGGTACTATCTTCAAAGTTTTTCTTAATCTTATCAAGTATTTTTTTTATGTTTTTCCCCCTCAATGAAATATTTGAAATGGCTGCTTTTTTGTAAGCAACTGCAATGTATTTGTTCGGATAAAGGTATGATAACTCATTGGCTAAGTCACCACTCATACTCAAGTCTCCGGCATAATCAAAAAAAATTAGTTTGTCAGAGACTTTTGTTTTTGCTTTTTCTATTAAGTTATAATATTTTTTTCTTATATCTTCATAATGTTTTCTAAACGAGTGGTTTAAAGTTGATTCTGAGAATACATCGCTTGGTGATTTGCAGCCGAGAAGAAAATTCTGAAGTTGAACTACATGACTAATTGAATCTTTAAGACCAAAACCCAATGAACGGGCAATTCTACCTATTTCAGTTTTGTAATAGGCGTCAAATGGGGCCTTAATGTCCTTTGCCCAGAAATCTGGATAATTTGAAGAAAATTCTTGCGTAAAATCTGGAAGAAAATGATCCGCAATGCAGCCCATAATTGCAATCCACATGTCTTCCTTTCTATTGGCGATATTATAGGAAAGGAAAGTTACTGGCTCTTCACTTTTATCCTTGCCTTTATTTTTTGTGGGGTTAAATACATAGAAATTTTCCAATTTAATCTCTTCATATGGAATATCGTGATGATCGATCCACACTAAAGGTAAACCCATTTTGTTTATTTCTTCCGCGAATTCTTTAGAAATTATTGGTTTATCTAAAACGAAGACATAATCTGCATTTAGTTCTTGCGCTTTTTTTGCATATTTTACATTTAAGTCTGGAAAACTCTTTACTGCAACGCCCTTTCCTCTGTTTATGAATCTTCTTAATAGAAGGAAGGAGCACAAACCATCTGCATCATTATCAAAGTAAAAAATAGGATTTTGCGCTTTTTCCAAATGTTCTCTTATATTAGCTATTTGTAATTCTGTAAGCATTTCAAAGCTAAAAAATGCGCTTATTTAAAGTTTGGGAAAGTAAAAAAAAATCAAAAGCATGATGTGATACTCATGCTTTGGATGCTAGAGAAATCTTTTATGGATTTCTCGGCACAGAAAATCCATAAGATTTTCTTGTACTCAAGAAACTTGACATAATTATTCAAACAATTAAAATTAC
>Ga0209542_10020411_pt1 | contig 10501 bp, 11 predicted proteins | sample RifCSPhighO2_01_FD_184028 | JGI IMG/M metagenome (GOLD analysis project Ga0209542, IMG submission 184028) | Soil microbial communities from Rifle, Colorado - Rifle CSP2_plank highO2_0.1 (SPAdes) (version 2) | ecosystem: Environmental > Terrestrial > Deep subsurface > Rock core/Sediment ...
CTTCAGGTGGGTGTGAGGTGAAGAGATAGTGTTTGCGTACTTACGATGGAGGATGTATCAGCGGTCGCATCGGAAGATGTGCCGTCGATTAATAGCAGAGCAGTATGTTTTAGACAAGCTAAAATCGCTCTCTAACTCAAATCCATTTTTCTCTCAATATGTATTGCATTTACGCAGTTCAATAAATTGTTTCTGGATCTTTGCCTGGCATTCGAATTTCTCGAATGTTGCTCATGCTTTGTCTGATGCAATTGTTCCTGAAAATTTAGCTCAGCTGAGAGGCTCAAAAAATGGTGTCGTTCACCTTTATAACAAGATAATACTCAGCGAAACTGCAACGAAGACAGACGTTATGATTCGGATGATGTCGACAGGTCCTAATCTTGTATTTATTAAAACGCAGCTGGACAATCTTGAAATGGAGTTCACAAATTCAGTCCAAAAGCTTCGTTATCACGGGCTTTACGATCACAAAAAATATTACAAAGATAAAAATGAAAAACCTTTTCTTACAGGTCATGATCAGGAATACTATACACTTTGCAATCAATTATACAGACAAATGAAAGTTATCGGGTCGCAATTTCTTCATGTTTCGCTTCAGGCGCAGGTTATTTGGAAACGGTATGGTAAAACTTAAATATTAGTCTGACTCTTTCTTTGGTATGACTTCGAAAACGGTAAGAATCGGTGCAAAAGGTCAAATTGTCCTGCAGAAAGATCTTCGAGATAAGCTCGGTTTAGAGGAGGGTAGGCTTGTTGAGGAACGTATCGTTGGCAACGGCATTCTTATTACTCCTGTTGATGTTGATGCTCTGATGAAACGTATAGAGAAAACTGCGCGTTCGGTCACATCGGCGTGGCCTAAAAGGCTATCTTCTGTTGAAGCTGTGCGGAGAGACAGAGAATGAATGTGCTCCTTGACATGTCAGAATACTGTAATAGTAACTGTTTCCTTGATTGTGTGGTATTCTGAGCATGCTCAAGAACTATCCGTCTAGTTACGTTTCACCCATCAACATACGGATAGTTCTTGACACGTCGTGTCTTGTTTCGCTTTATCTTTACGACATTCATCATTCACGTTCTTTAGCGATCATTGAAAAAATTGCACATGGCGAAATAACGGGAACAATTTCAATACTCACACTCATTGAATTTTGCAGTGTCATCAGGCGTGTTACGAATGAAGCAAAAGCTGTTGAAGTGAAAACGGAATTAGATTTCATGATTAAAACAGGTCTCCTTAGTGTTTTATCCTTCAGTGCAGATGATGCTTCAGCTTTGGCTATAAAAACCTCTTTGAAATGTGTTGATGCAATCATTGTTTCCACCGCGAAAAATGCTGGGGCAAAATTATTTACATTCGACGAAGAAATTAAAAAGAAGGCGCATGGCATCGTTGATTTCTATGGTGATTGAATGAAACTATATCTTGCGACGGGAAATCAGCATAAACTTGATGAAGTACGTGCTGTACTTTCTGAATTTGGAATTACGGTTGAGAAGCTCGATGATAAAGGAACTGAGGATAAGAATTCAACGATTCAAGAAGTTGCACTGAAAGCAGCGCGTGAGTTAGCTCAGAAGCATAACAAGCCAGTTATTGTTGATGATACGGCTGTGTTCTTTACGGCGTATCAGAATTTTCCTGGTGCGCATCCCAAATTAATGTTTGATTGTTTAGGTTATGAGGGATTACTTACGTTGCTTGCGGGAAAAGCACGAGACGCGTACTTTCTAACGGCGATTGCGTTTTGTTTGCCGGGTGAAGACCCGATTCTTTTTGAAGGGCGGCTTGATGGGCGGATATCAATGGTACCTTTTAACACGGATAGAGATGTGCTGCCTTATGAACGGATTTTTGTTCCTGAAGGATCGGTGCATACGCTTTCTTCGCTATCACGCGAAAAGAAGAATTCGATAAGTCATCGTGCGGCTGCGTTGAGGAAGCTGGGGGAGTTTGTTGTGAAAGAGAGGGTTTTATAGACTATAAAGGAAGGGATATTAAGTCAGTCTGCCTAGGCATTTTTCCATGGATTTAGAGAAGATTGTGAATGAAGAAGCTTCCCTCGCTAAGCCCGATACCGAAGAAAATGACTTCTGTGATTGCTACATTAGATCGGATGGTGAACTTTCGTATAAAATTCCTGGATCCGTTCATCTTATTTCTATAGATGAATGTGTTACCGTACAGTGCGAAAGGGAATCCGATGAGGATGATGAGGATCATCACTTGACTGTTAACTGTGACAAATTTACGTATCTTCTTGTACGGCATTGGGCACGTTTACGAAAATGTCGTGTAGATCTAAAGATAGCTGAGTATTTTTCTGAAACAGATTTACTTCATAGATCGTATGAATTGTTTGGACTTGATCCACTCGCATTTCTCGATTCAATCTCAAAAGTACTCGATCACCCTGTTTTCTCTGACAACTCGCGTAATTCGGTCGGTGCTCGATCAAATTTTGCGATTTGGCTTCATATTTTCGAAATGTATCAGAATGTGCGAGATAAATATTGCGATGTTATCGTTCCTAATAGACCCCCGCAAAATATCGCTTATTCAAATGAGCATGTTCTTCAAAATTCCGTAAAATCTGCTTTAGCCGTTTCCTGTCTTGACACTCCAAATAAACGGAAATTTCTTGAAGCGGTCCATTATCATATCGATTCATTGCTTTCATTTGATACTGCAGAATTAATCGACTACACACACATCGATATTCCTGACTATAGCATTCTGCGCCGGCTTGGCAACGGAAATTTTAAAGTGGCTTATAGATCTAGAAATCTTATTACTGGACACGACTGTGCTCTCCTCGAAATAGATCCAACCTCCGAAGGTTTTGCCCTGCTTAGAAGTGTTTCCCCTCGTCTTTCTGTTGACCAGATTTTTAATCAGATTCTTGAACAAGAATTTTCATCGCTGAAATTTCCAGGCATAACCTCGATGGATTTTATTGCAATTATGCATCAGCCTGTTAGGGGTGTCCAGAAAAATGTACACAAATATTTTATACCTACACAGTTGTATGATCATACCCTTGCAGATGAACTGAGTAAAGGCCCTCTTCCACCTGAGCGTTCTATTCAATACTTTAGACAAATGTCACATGCTCTTATTAATTGTCATCTAACAGGTATTATTCATAAAGATTTGAAACCCTCTAACATTGGTCTTACTTCAAGTGGTAATATTCTTCTTACTGATTTTGGTGCGAGCGGCCGATTCTCCGGAGAACCTAACCAGCGTTATCGTTATCCACTCCATTTAACTCCGCCTGAACTTGCGTACTGTCAGGATTATTGGGAAAATCATGCTGATGATTTTGTTTTTACTCCCGAAGCAAATGTCTGGTCCTTAGGTTGTATTTTCTATGAGATGCTCACAGGAAAAACACTTTTTGATAGACCTTTTCCACGGGCAAAGCCTAACTGCGATTCCTACCACGATCAAAATCGCCAGGTTAAAGTTGCAATTCAATCATTCTATAACAAAAAAGATATTTTTATTAAACAGGTAGAAGCGTATGGAAACGAAGCGCTTACAATCTTTACTAAATGCTTAGGAAGCAAACAGGAACGAGCAAATGCGTTGCATGAACTAATTTCACTGTATCCTGAAAATGTTTGGTTGTTTGGTGGAAAATAAATTACTAATTCTTCCTCATATACAACTTTGAATCCAGCGCAAATGTCGATGGTATACACTCGAAAATCTTGTGGTTGGCGCTGAGCAGATGATGTATGATTGTATTTTCTTCTGACTTTTGCTTTTCAATAAGCTTATGTCCTGTTTCTTTTATTTTATCATGCAGTTCTGTAATTGCGCTTAATTTTTCAAATGTAAAAGTATAATACAATTCGTAATATAATCTGAATATTTGATGAATTGATTTGAATATCTCTATAACTTCATTGGAGAGATTGATATTCTGTTTTGATAGGGATTTGCATATATATTTGAATTCGTCGATGATTTTCTCAATCTGCCATATTATGACATAGTGAAACACTTTTTTTTCTCCTTGCGCAGTATTAATCATACGCTGGCAAAGGTGTGTTAATTTATTGTTGAATTTTTCAAATTTAATAAGCGAAAGTATATTATCTATCTCCCCTGATTCTATTTTTTCGATGCAAGCTTCAATCATCGCCAATGAATTCAGAAAATTTCTGCGTACCGCGTTCTCAAATTCATCAGTGAAATCCTGTGCAATATTTTTTATAACACATTCATTCCGTGATTGCTCCATCAGTTCAAAACCCGGGCATAGTTCTATTTCCGACTCGATTCTATCCATTATTGCGTAATCATTAAATTTTATCTTTAGGACATCGTATCCTTGTTTGTATGCCATACCTATCGTCCAGCCGACAAGTCGTGGCTTGAGATCTGTCACATCGAACTCAATTTTCGTCTCAATATGATTTGGATGTGGCTCTAACGTTAGATTCGACCCTTGCTCTGTTATAGCTATCTCATCACCTGCTTTGACATTTTGCCTTCTCGCCCACTCACTCGGCAAGCTCACAGTCAGCGTGTTCTGTCCGACGCGGTTGACTTTTCTTTTCATTTCAATCACAAGCTCTTCGCTGAATAAATACTTTACTATAAAGTAATTATATAATTACCTGTAATAATTATAATTGCACAAAGTATATATGTTCTATTCTTCAGATATAATTGCATGGATATACGCGCTCACGTTCCTGATACAATTTTTGACCACCTTTCTTCGCTGGGTGCGCGATTTGACGCTGAAATCTATCATTATGATGAATATTTCGAGGTTAGGGATATTGTGCTGCGTGTCCGATTGACAGGGCAGCAGTGTTTCTTCACGCTGATTTGTAATGGGGGGGAATGGACAGAAGAAATAATGCGTCCTGAAATTCTTTGTGCACTGCTTCGTGACTCAGCAGCAAAAAAAGTTGCTTCTATTGATAAACACCGAAAAATCTACCGTCTCGATGATTTTCTTATCCATGTGGATCGAATTCATGGTTTAGGTTTTTTTTTAGAAGTTAAATCTCCACGCGCTCGTGATTTTATGATAAATGTTTTGAAAATTTCTGCCGACAATATCATTACACAGGGATATATGGAATTAGTGAATACCTATGGAAAAGATTATTCAGAATTACACTGATAAGCTTACTACTAAGCTTGAACAGCGTTATGGGAAAAAAGATTATCATGCTTCTCAGGAGGCATGTGAGGCGCTTGATATTATTACCGGACGTTTTTATGATGTGATGCGTAAAGGCTTGATTCATCCTTATGTTGACATCTGTGAAAAAATTCTTGATGGTGTTTCTCAGGATTCTTTGTCACTTTCTGTAGCTGGATATATATTTCGCTTAAAAGACCGCACTGGAATCGGTGAACGCATGGCTAATCTTCGATCCGCGTTCACGGCTTTTGAGACAATGCATCTTGAGTTAAGGTCACATTTTCTTCATCTTACTGCTGATATTCAGGGTACGATAGAAACGTATGCCTCTTCGATTTATGAACAAGGGTGGTTTATCACAACGGCGCGTGACTTCGATGGCCGTCGTGCCTATCAGTTTTCTGTTCATGGCAATGGAGTCAAACACATGTCACTCGAACTTGTCGGAGGTTCTACTCCGGAGCACTACCGTGAATCCATTCGGCATAAACGAGGTGTTGTTATTCGTTCGCCTGACATTGCGCATGCTCTCGACTCAGCAAGCGTTGTGCTTCCTCTCTTTGCATACTGCTATCTCAACCATCTTGGTTATCATGTTGGAAAACAGAGCCGTCCAGTGCTGAAGCTGAGGCAACCTATTGATTTTAAAAATATATTTTAGCTGATGCTCACCCGAAAAATTTGCTCAATGATGTCTGTCTTTTGTCTGAGATCTCTTGTTCGATATTAATGTTGACGACTTCGAAGACACGTTCAACAGCGGGGACTATTTGATTGTTGATGTAATATTCGCTGTCGTAACTGTTGTTTTGGACTTCGTCCGGGTGCTTTGCACGTTCGCGAATGATACCTTTGCCTTCGGTAATAACTATGGGGATAATTGTTCCTGCGCTGACGGCAATTCCGCGTTCGATCAATCTTCGGGCGACTGCAACATGGGGACCGATGCTTTCGTACGATTCTACAGGACGTGTTAACTTTGTTGTAATGATCATTTGTTGTACGGGTAATGTATGGCTGCGTATTTCTTTGATTACTTGTTTGACATATATGAGAGCTTCTGCACTCTGTTTTTTTAATACCATTTCAAGCACTTTTAGTTGCATTTCTTTTGTGATTTTACTTACATTTCTGCGGACGGTTTCGAATCCACGAATCTTTAATTTGCCTTTTTCGTCAAGCATTGCGTACTTTTTCTTTGCGCCCGTTGTTTTTCCCGTTGTACTATTTTTTGTTCCGACGAATAATGCGGATGGATAAAACCCTTCATAATCTAATTCCATGACGCCGGGCAGATTTTTGTTGACATCATTGACGAATTGTTTTGCATCGTCTTTTGTTTTGTCTTTGAGCTGAAGGAAAATGGAGTCTGTATCACTGTATATCACCGAAAAACCGCTTTCTTGCGCGCTTTTGATGACGCTTTGAATGTGACCACGGCCAAGTGCGGTGACACTTTGCGCGGATACGAAACTGTACCAGCGTGCAGGTGCGAAACCCATGTACCCGTAATAACTATTTGCCAGAAGTTTTAGACCCTGGCTCCGCGCTTCTAAGAGACGCACTTCATCGCCTGTTGCTGTTTTTAGGAGTGTTTTGATTTCTCCTCTGCGATTGACGACGTCTTCTAATAAAGATGGGAGGAACCCTCGTTTTTTTGAACAGTACCATTCGTTTTTTCCTTGGTTCAGGTTTTCATTCTTGCAGCATTCACACTTGTATGTGCCTTCTGAGACGTTATGAGAAATAATTATGGACGGATACAGCGAACGGAAATCGAATACAGCGACGCTGTCAAATAATCCGGGTGTTGGCTGGAATACGAAACCACCTTCATATGTACGTATTCTGCGGCGTTTTGATTCGTTTTCGTCCGGCTTATTCGGGGCGACTTCGTTATAATTTTTACACTGAGTGAATATGTAGCTTTCGACAAGACGCGAGAAACTCATGCGGCTGACGTCGAACATTGTTAATCGGATAATCTTGACTAACTCTTCTATATTGGGCAGTATTTTTAGGCAAAGGAAGAGCGTGAGTTTGGTGTCCTGCATATTATATAATGCGTATTTTTCTAATTGTTCTGGGTGCTTGTCCCAGGCGATGGACATTTCATTGAAATTGATTTCATGTTTCTTCTCTTTGAGGAGTTCGAATGCGACATCATTGAGCTTTAATGAATCTGTTTCCAATGAGCGGCCGAGCACTTTTCGAATAAATTGGTATAAATCGAGATGTATTATTCCTGTTATTTTGATTTCTTCTGCGCGGTCGTTGATTTCGTGGTTACTATAATCTAATCCGATATCGATGCTGATGTTATTTATTTTTGCACGCTTGATGATGTAGGGTAGATCAAATCCGTCGCTGTTATATCCGGTAAAAATATCTGGTTCGTATTCATTGATTATCTCTTTGAAACGCTGCAGCATTTCTTTTTCGCTGGTTTGAAATTCTATGCCTTCTACTGTTGTAGGAAACTTTTTCCAGGTAATTATCTTCTTGAAACTATTGTCTTTTGCGCCGCTTTTTTGATTCTCGTTTCCGTGGAATGCGATCATCAGTATGGGATTTTTTTCCATATTGACTTCGCGACTTTCTACATACGTTTCAATGTCAAATGCAAGAATTCTTGGGCTATATTGTGGCAAATCAATGCGCTCGATTGAATCTGCTTCGAATATAGTTACACGGGACTTGCTGAAATTGTTATTATTACTTTCTTCTTTGTTTTCAGGGAATTTACCTGTTGCTTTTGCGCCTAACAATGGGGCGACATTTGTATCCATGATGTATCGCTGCGTGAATAAAATATCGAACTCGTAACATTGTTTTATGTCCGGATTATTTTTAATATTTTGTTTTATTATCGGAACATGATACGGCAGTTTTGTGATTACTTTCAGGACTTTTACTGGTTTGCCGTTAATGTTCTTTTCGATGTCTTGTATTTCAACGACTTGAGCATTGCTGTTTCCGTATGGTATTTTTAGTTTGAGGAGATCTGCTTTGAGTTTAGCTGTGTCACCGCGAGGTTCGATGACGAAATACGGCTGGAATTTTGGATCAGTTACACATATTCGCTTGTTGTCTATTGTTTTACCGTAAATGTGAATGACTGCTTTGTCGTTCTTTATTCTGTATGTAATGTCCAATGGGTAGAATATGATCTCCGACATAGAAGGAGCTGAGTTTGTGGCTTTTTAAAGCTGTGGGTCTTTGAGTACGTATTAAGTCTAATATTATTTTCCTCGTAAAAATGTTGTTCTCCTCTATGGCTCATTGAACGATTACAGCGGCAACACGCAAAGTGCGCTTTGCTAGTCGCGCTCACTTCGTTCGGCGACCATCATTGGTGGCGGTCGGTCGCGTTCCGCGCCCTCCGCTCGGCATTCGCCTCGCTTCCGCACCAATGTTGCCGCACGAGAACACTTCTTTCGCGCCACGGAGAACAACATTTTTACTCTTATTTTGCGACTCGACTTAAACGTATGGTCTTTGATTATACTCATTGACTTTACTTTCATCTCATGAGAAGTTTAATTATCGCGATGACGGCGATTGCGATGAAAACGATGACGACGATGCCGGTGATCGTGCCGGTTTTGGGTGTGCTCGTCTCTTGGGGCTGCTGGACTTGGGTGCTGTTTACTTCACCTTTAACTTCTGTTTTGTTTTCGATGGCTTTTGGCTCTGCTTTCTCTGCAATTATGGATTCGTTTGCGGTGGTTTCACTTTTGATCATGATACTTGTTGATTCGGTGATGAGTTGATCGAATTCGGTCGTGTACTCTACTGTCACGTTGTAGTACGATGTTTTTTCTGGTACGTAAATCTTTTCGTTTACAAGTACTATCTCGTCATTTGGAGGTATTGTTGTTGTGGAGATTTGCTGTAATAATAATTGCGGGATGCTTGTTGCATGTGTGATTTTAACGTTGCTGAACTTTTGCGTTCGGCTGGGATTATGCAGGACAATACGCAACGGAATCTCTTCGCCTGCTTTAAGATTATTTATGTTGCTGTGGTCTACTCGGGGACAATCGCAGCCTACAGGTATTGTTGCTGTGCTGTCAAATTCGCGTAGAAAATTTCCCTCTTTGTATTTTTGTTTTGCACTTATATTTGCATCGCCGCGGTGTGTGAACTGAAGTTGCATTGCTATCTCTTTTTTCTCATCTGCGGCAAGTGTGCCCTCCCATTTTATTTTTCCACTGTCTTTTCGTCCGTCGCCTATAAGTTCGAACAGTTTTATTCCGTTAGAAAATGCGATTGTGAATTCATTGACTTCAATTTCTTCTTCATTTATGTTCTCAAGTGTAACTGTTACATTTAGCGCATCGCCGATTTTGATTTTTGTATTGTTGAAACTTGTTGTAACTTTTAGCGAATTGTTCTTGACTTTCAGTGTTGTTTCTCGTCCAATTGATTCTTGTACCTCACCATCATCGTACCATACTGCTGCTGTTGATTTATACGTTGTTGGTTCTTCTCCCTGTACTGTGTAACTGCATCTTACTCGAGCATTTGGAGGCATTGTCCCAGTCCAATCGATCACATTGGTCTTTTCGTTGAATCCACAACCTTCAACATTGCTTATAGTGAATTTTTCTGTAGGGTATGTATCGTTGAATGCTATGTTCATTATTGTATTTCCAGTATTTCTTATGATAATTGAGATGTCAGTTGTTTCTCCAATTGCTATTTCGTCGTCAGAAATTGTTTTGTTGAAATCGAGAACATCGAGATGATTTACATCCAGTGTTGTTTCGTAGATATTTTCGAATGTTGTATAGTTTCGATGTAAAAATTCGATTGTTCCTATGCAGAATTCAGTGTTTCCCTTGGTTCTACATTCGCCTTCAGGAATGATCATTGATTGATTACCGTACGTGATGTACGCTATGTTTTCTGAGGATAGTGTAACTTCTATGGTTTTGTTGTTTGCGGATACGATGTCATTGCTGCGAACACTGTCGCTAAAGAATTCTTCGGCTGATATTACTGTCATGAATAACAATATACTAATGATTAATGAAATCGCCTCTTTGTTCACTTATCTTTGAAATCAATTATTGTTTATAACTCTTTTTGAGGGTTTATTTGATGGACTCTGTTTTATGGCTATTTTATTATTACTACTGCGGCAACAATATTGGCAGCGGTCGGTCATGCTATCGCATGCCCTCCGCTCGGCTGCGCCTCGCTCCTCACGCATAGTGCTCTATGCTAGTCGCGTTCGGCTGATGCCTCGTGACAGAGCGAGGCGAATGCCGAGCGGAGGGCACACAGCGTGTGACCGACTGCCGCTATGGGGG
>Ga0209542_10020412_pt1 | contig 10501 bp, 15 predicted proteins | sample RifCSPhighO2_01_FD_184028 | JGI IMG/M metagenome (GOLD analysis project Ga0209542, IMG submission 184028) | Soil microbial communities from Rifle, Colorado - Rifle CSP2_plank highO2_0.1 (SPAdes) (version 2) | ecosystem: Environmental > Terrestrial > Deep subsurface > Rock core/Sediment ...
CACTCCATAGCTCCGCCAATTTACAGGCACCCGTACTCCGATTCCCCGAAGGGGAGATTTGTGCGATAATTTTCTGAATTATGGAAAAGGATTTTGATACATGGAATGAACAGAAAAAACGGATTCATGCGCGCGAAGATATATTGCTCTATCGCGAGCGCGATGTACGCTGGTGTCAACTTGGCATCAACGTCGGCTTCGAGCAAGACGGTACAGGCGCAGAGCGCGCCCGCCCCGTATTGATCCTTAAGGCGTTCAGTCGTTCGGTATGTCTCGTCGTCCCGCTCACGACTTCTGCAAAGCGCAATCCGTATCACATATCCGTGGGTACCGTCGGCGGCCGCAAGGCTTTCGCAATCATTTCCCAGCTTCGCTTAGTAGATACAAAAAGACTCGACCAGAAAATCGGTTTTCTAAGCGCCAAAATATTTGGGGGTGTCAGAAAGGCCGTCAAAGCGATGCTTTGACGGCCTTTCTTGTTCTCCCCCTTGCGGGGGCAAGCCCGAAGGCATTTGTACATACAGTATAGCCACGGGCATGGTGAAAATCAAGTGAAGGGAGAGGGCGGTTTACCCTGAGCCCGTCGAAGGGGGGTGGCTTGTCCTGAGCGAAGTCGAAGGGGGATGGCTCACTCGGCTTCTCTCTCGCTAGTCCCTAGTCCCTATAACCTAATCCCTAAAACCTAAGACCCGCCAACTATGCGGCGGGGATGATTCATGCGAGGATTTGACGATGACGAAGCGATACAAAGTCCGCTCGGAAGTAACGCTCTGGCCGGGAGCGCAAGGTGCGTGGCATTTTGCGTATGTTGATAAGAAGCAGTCCGAAGAGATACGGAAAAAGTATACGGGACCGCGCAGGGGATTCGGCGCGGTGCGGGTGCGCGTGCAGACGGGGAATACGGTGTGGGAAACATCCATCTTTCCCGACAGCCGCTCAGGCGGCGTGTACATCCTGCCGCTCAAAGCCGCCGTCCGCCGCGCCGAGGGCATCACTGCAGGCGACACCATCAATTTCACCCTCGACATCCGCCTCTAACCCCTGTTTCCCCAAATCCCCGATTTATGCTGCGGTATAATGGTCGTAATGGCTACAATTGCAATTCCTCAGCAAAAAAAGCACAAAATTCTCGCGTCGGTTGTTCTCAAGCCTTACTTTCAGCGGGGCGATTTTGTTCTCTACAATACGGATTCAGTCGGATTTTTGAGCATGTTGCCCGAGAATTCTGTCGACATGATTTTTGCCGATCCCCCCTACAATCTCTCGAATGGCGGGTTCACTGTGCACGCGGGTCGCATGGTGAGTGTCGATAAGGGAGACTGGGACAAGAGCAAAGGATTTGAAGACGACTACGATTTTCATTATCGATGGCTTGAGGCATGTCGTAGAGTTTTGAAACCACATGGCACGCTCTGGGTGAGTGGAACGTATCATTCAATCTACCAATGTGGGTATGCTTTGCAGTCTCTCAATTACCACATTCTCAACGACATCTCGTGGTTCAAACCAAACGCATCGCCAAACCTTAGCTGTAGGTTTTTCACCGCGAGTCACGAGACTTTGATCTGGGCAAGAAAAGAAAAGAAGGCAAAACATCATTTTGATTACAACTTGATGAAAGAAGGCGACTGGTCGCAAGATGGTTTGAAAAAGCCCGGTCTTCAAATGCGCTCGGTCTGGTCCATCGGTACTCCCAAGCCCTACGAAAAGAAATTTGGGAAACATCCGACACAAAAACCACTTGAGTTGCTAAGGCGCGTAGTATTAGCAAGCACGAAGAAAGGAGATGTCGTCCTCGACCCGTTTACGGGCAGTTCTACCACGGGTTTAGCAGCGGTTGCGCACGGCAGAAAATTTATTGGAGTCGATCTTGAAAAAGACTACCTAGAGTTATCGAAGAAAAGATTTGCAGACTTTATGTGAGTTATGAAAATAATCACTCGTGCCGTTGCCATTGAGAACCTCAGAAAATATTTGGGTCGTGATTTGCGCGAGCTTGCGAAGGATCTTGGTATAATGACTTATGAGACTGGAAAGCAAAATAAAGGCTGGAAAGGTCTGGTTTTGGAAAGATTGGCGGGCTTAGATAACAACTCTCGAAAGGCACCAAATGGCCTAACCTTCGAACTAAAGTCAGTTAGTTTTCATTTGCCGAAAGGGGCTTTGGTTCCTAAGGAAACGATGGCCATTACAATGATTAATCCTGATGAATTAAAAGCACACGAGTTCTTTGACAGTCATTGCTGGTCAAAATTAAAGACACTTATTTTTTGTGCGGTCCAGTGGAATGGCAAGAATGCCGAAAAAGCGGAATTAGTAAATGTCGCTAGTTTAGATTTCGCTGAGGATGACGAATTGATCTTGGAGATAAAGGCCGATTATGACTTTATTCGAAATAAATTGATCGAAAAGGGTTTTGCCGCACTCACTGGTGCTGACGGTAAATGGATACAGGCGCGAACAAAGGGCGCTGGCCACGGCTCAACGAGTCGGGCTTTCTATGCAAGAACAGGTTTAGTTAAGCAGATTTTTGAAACGGCGAAGTAGATTCGGTAAACAGTGTCAGACAACATTTATTTTACAAACTCCGCGGAATCGGGACGGGCTCAAGCCGAACAAAAGGGTGTAGAATTGGGAAATGGAACAGTACATCGTGGGGTTTGTTTTGCTCGTATTCGGGGGGTTCAATGTGGTGCGGCCCGACATCATGGTGCGATTTCAGGTCTGGAGTCAGCGCGTGATTATGGGTGCGCAGTACATCCCGAGCGAACGCACCTACAAAGTAGTCCGCCTGTTCGGCGCGCTGTTCGTTTTCCTCGGCCTTCTCGTTGTCACCGGCGCCATCGAGTAGTGCCACCTCCCGCCCCCTATCCCTGCCTCCTAACCCATCCCCGCAACATTCAAACGTTTTGCAAAACGTTTGAATGTTGCATATCTAGTCTAGTTCGTACGAATGGTTCCACGAAAAATCCCCACAAGCGGGAGCGGGGAAGGGGGTGTGATATTATTTTGATATGGATGCGGTTGCCGCAATACTCAATACGTTGCTTTCGTTCCTCCTTCAGCTCGTGACGCTCATTGTCAGTTTCTTTATCTCTGCCCTCACTCTCTTCCTCGATTTCTTCCGCAGTCTTGTCGGCCTCGCCTCCTAACCCCTTTCTAGTCTAATTCGTACGAATAGTACCAGTGACCGTATGACGAAACTGACCGATAGAGAATTTGAACGGCTTCTGAAGCCGCTCGCAAATCGCCGGCGCATCGGAATCATCCGGTTTCTCAAAGCTCGTAAGGAGGCGACGGTGAGTGATATTGCCGACGCTATCAAACTCTCGTTCCGTTCGACGTCAAAGCATCTGGGACTGCTCGCTTCGGCGGAGATTGTGGAGCGCGAGCAACGTAGCCTGCAAATGTTTTACTCGATACCTCGTAATCTTCCCCCGGTAGTCGCAGCCGTAATATCTCTGGTCTAATTCGTACGAATAAGCGAATAGTGTGTCGCCTCGCCACCCGGCAAAAGAGGAGTAGACTTATCGTATTAATAGCTCTCTTAGTAGCTTTCTCTATTTTTATGAATACAAATACACACAAGGCGGGGCTGGTGGGCGCAGTAATGCTCGGTGGATTCCATGTCCTATGGTCGCTTTTGATTTTCCTCGGTTGGGCGTAGCCGCTTGTAAATTTCTCGATGTGGGCGCACATGGTTCAATCCGGTCCGGTCTTCGCTCCGTTTGATGCCACGGCAGCGCTCACGGTCATCGTCATCGCCGCAATCATCGGCTACTGTGTCGGCTTTGTCCTCTCGACCGTGTGGAACAAGGTGCACAGCGCCTGAGGATTCGGGAGGCGGTATACTGAAGTGACATGGGACCGGAAGACCAACACAGCAAAATAATCGAGCATTTGGATATGCTCAATAAACAGGTGGCGCGGCAGAATTCTATCGGCCGCATGTTTTTCGTCGGCATCGTCTACGGCATCGGCTTTTTTGTCGGCTCCGCCATCATCGCGACGATTGCACTCGGCATCTTCGGTCCGTGGTTTGCGGAGATTGCGTGGATTCGCAGCGCGTTTGAAGCGGGCGCAGCGCTTTTGCCCAAATGAGCGCGCGGGTCTACATGCTCGGTGCCGCGCTCTTGGTCGCCGTACAGGCGGGCGTCCTTTTTCTATTCGCCCAACCCGCCATTTGCACATGCGGCTACGTGAAGCTCTGGGAGGGCGTCGTGCTCTCGGCAGGGAATTCCCAGCATCTCGCCGATTGGTATTCCTTTTCTCATATCATTCACGGCATTCTTTTCTACGCGCTTCTCACATACTTCTTCCCCAAAATGTCCGTATGGGTGCGACTCCTCATGGCGACGGGCATTGAAGCGGCGTGGGAGATACTGGAAAACACGCCGATGGTCATCAGTCACTACCGCGAGCAGGCGCTCGCGCAGGGCTATACGGGCGACAGCATCATCAATTCAATCTCCGACACGCTCATGATGATGCTCGGATTTCTCCTCGCGCGGAAATGGGCCGTGTGGGCGGTGATTGCGCTCGCGCTTTTCCTCGAACTGTGGGTGGCCTACGAAATACGCGACAATCTGACGCTGAATATCATGAACCTTATTTATCAATTCGACTTTATTTCCGCGTGGCAAGCGGGCGCATAGAAAGGCCGATCGTAGGAGGGAATGACGTACTATGGTAACCTTGTGATGAAGGTCGCTCCCCACGTTTACCAGCACAACTTTTCTCCCATGACCGAAGAAACCAAACCGGTTACTCCGGCTGCCGTGCCTGCGACGCCCGCAACGCCTGTAGCTCCTGTAACCCCCGTAGCGCCTGTCGCACCCGCGACAGCAGAAGTGAAGCCCACTGTATAACGAGACCGCCGGCCCTGTGCCGGCGTTTTCAATCGTATGATGATGGCGCGTAAAAAGCAGACAATCCGGAAGCGCTTCGATTTCGAGAAAACGAAAGAGTTGGCGACAAGTAGTGATGCCGAAATCAGAAAAGAAACGTTTATCGGGTACTTCAAAGAATTCGGAGAATTTCCGTCGTACTTTTTTGATAACGAAATGACGATAGATAAACGTCTTTTTGACACAATGCAGCATCTCCTTGTGGACGCGGAGACTACCAAGGAGATGCGCACAGGCGTGGAAGAGCTTTTGCGGCGGCTCCCGTCCTGACGCCCGCCTGCGGGGCAGGCGGGCGTGTAGAGCGGTCTGATAGCCGCTTTGTCTTTGACCATTTTGCATCTAGTATGTACGGATATCTTCACGTATGTCACCGCGCTTTGATTTCGACACACTCCAACCCAAAGAGTTCTGGGGCGACGGCATAGCGCGCTTTGTCATCGGGGCCGAGTCGGAGCGCGAGGTGTACACATGCGCCGCGGGCATCAGCCCGTCCGGAGTTGTGCACTTCGGCAATTTCCGCGACGTCATTACTGCCTACACCGTGGCAAGCGCGCTCAGACGGCAGGGCAAAAAGACGCGCGTACTTTTCTCGTGGGACAATTTTGACCGCCTGCGCAAGGTTCCCGCGGGCGTGCCCGAGTCTTTCGCGGAGCACATCGGCAAACCGCTCTCCAAGGTTCCCGACCCGATGGGGGAGTTGTCCTCATACGCGGAGCGATTCCAACAGCCGTTCGTCGGGGCGATGCAGGAGCTCGGCATCGAGCTTGAATACATCGACCAGACATCGCAGTACGAGAAAGGAGTCTATGACGACGAGATTTTTCTCGCACTCAAGAAGCGCAAGGAAATCGCCGACATCCTGCTTTCGTTTATGACCGAGAAGGGCATTGAGAATCAGGGGCTCGACCGCGAGCTGTATCGCGAGCACTACTATCCCATCGCTGTGTACTCGCGATTCACCGGCAAAGACAACACGCGCGTGCTCTCGTACGACGGCAAGACCACCATCACGTACCGCTGTGAGGATACGAAGAAGGAAGAGACGGTGGACCTCTCGAAAGAGCACATCGCGAAGCTCGGCTGGAAGGTGGATTGGGCGATGCGCTGGCGGCACGAACAGGTGATATTCGAGCCGGGCGGGCACGACCATGCCTCACCGGGCGGTAGCTACGATGCCGCATCGGATATCGCAAAAAAGATATTCGGTTACGACGCGCCCATATTCGCCGAATACAAATTCATCGGCATTCAGGGACTCGGCGCCAAGATGTCGGGCTCCAAGGGGAACGCGGTTTCGCCCAAAGACCTGCTCGGCATTTACGACCCAATCGTGCTCAAGTGGCTCTACATGCGCAAATCGCCGGAGCAGTCTTTCATGCTCGCGTTTGATTCCGAGATTTACCGCCAGTACGACGAATTTGACCGCGAAGCGAAGCAGTATGTCGAAGGTGCGGCGGAGCAGCTTCTCGCGACGACCATCAAAGATTCCATCGGGTCGCTTGCCGATGCGTCCGTCAAAGATGCGATTCCTTTCCGGCAGGCAATCGCTCTCGGCCAGATAGTGCAGTGGGACGAGGCGAAACTCGCCGAGCTTCTCGCCGCGTCGGGTCTTTCGTACAGCAGTGCCTCGGTCAGTGCGCGATTGCCGCGCGCGCGTACGTGGCTGGATGTGTACAACACGGGCGAAAGGATTGAGCTTCGCGGCGAGGTGAACAGCGCATACGCCGCCACACTCGACGAGGAGACCCGTGGACATGTCCGCGCGCTCCGCGAGCAGCTCTCGGAGAGAGCCGACCAAACGGTGGAAGAACTCGAAACGTTCGTCTACGCCATTCCCAAGACGGGTGGCGCGGCCGAGAGCGAGCTCAAGAAAAGACAGCGCGCATTTTTCGGGCATGTGTACAACCTGCTCATCGGCAAAGACACCGGTCCGCGCCTCGGCACATTCTTGTGGGCGGCGGACCGTGCTACAGTGCTCAAACTTCTTGCGATATGAAAGCGACACTCAAGACCACCAAAGGCGACATTGTCATCGAACTCTACGAGACCGATGCGCCGAACACGGTCGCGAATTTTGTGAAGCTCGCCAAATCGGGATTTTATGACGGGACCAAATTTCACCGCGTCATCAAGGATTTTATGATTCAAGGCGGTGACCCGCAGACCAAAGATGATGCACTCGCGGAGCGCTGGGGCACCGGCGGGCCGGGGTACACATTCGAGGACGAGATTCACGGCAACAACAAAAACGACATCGGGACGATTGCGATGGCGAATGCCGGCCCCGATACCAACGGCTCGCAGTTTTTCATCAACACCGCCGAGAACAGTTTTCTTAATACCAAGCACACGGTCTTCGGCCATGTGATAGACGGCATGGACGCGGTGCGCGCGATAGAGGAGTGCGAGGTCGGCGCGAACGACCGGCCCGTAGAGCCGATGGTCATCACTGGCATTGCAATTTCCTAACAATAAAAAGTCTAGAGCCGGACGACTACGTCGTCCGGCTCTCGTTTGTTTGTCCGTGCCATGTCGGCGACGTTCAGTAAAGAATGAGGCCACCGTCCGGCGAGGGGAATGTCGTGTCCCCGGCGAATGCCCACAACGGCGCCTTGCTCATGATCTTGCCGTTTTCCGTCCCGCGAAATTGGTGATCGCAGTTCGGAACGACGACGAGCAGTTTGCTACGGGCACTTTTCGCCATGTCGAGGTACGCCTTGCCGGTGCGCTCACCGCCAACCGTATCGTCGTTTTCACCGATCGTAATGAAGACTTCGCCAGTGTACTTCGCGAGACTGGCGGTCACCTTGTCGTGCGCGGCGTCGCCAGACGGCGCGATGAGCAGGATTTTCTTGGCGCCCAACTTGAGCGCGGCGCCGGCCACGGCACCGCCGCCGGCCGAAAACCCCATCAACAGAAGATCCGGCGTGGCGCTCTTGCAAATAGCCGGAGCTTTCGCGCGCGCACATTCGCACACCTTCAGCAAGTCGGCGATGAGCGAGGTGCGGTAGTCCTGGTCCGGCCAGACGATGTTGGGCATCTGGATAAATGCGCCGACGCCCGCGCGGCTCAAGTGTTCGCCGATTGTCCGGTACTTGTTGTTGAAGCCGTTGATATCGCCCTTGTAGCCCGGGTAATTGACGATGATCGCCGACGCTTCCGGCGAGGGGTGCACGATTACCTTGAAGACGGCATCATCGCGACGCACAGTTTCCGAGAAGATGTTTTGGCTCATTTGCGTCCTCTTCGCGTTGTGTCCAAGGGGGACCATACAATATTCGTCAGTTCGGGTCAATATGTCGTAATGGTTCAATAGCTTGGAACCACCCTCTCTGCGAATATGGCGTACATGGCATATACAAAGAATCCGGCACTGCCTCGAGTTCGCCGCGAAGCCGTGTATCTGGTGAAGCAGCAAGGATGGTCGACGAGGAAGGTCGCACGGCACTTCGGGTACACGCACAGTGCCGTGGTGAAGTGGTGCAAGAAAGACGAGACCGGCGGATGGCGGAGAATCGAGACGTTGTCATCAAAGCCAAAGAGGAGTCCCCGGGCACTTTCCCGAGAGACCGTACACGCCATCATCCGGGAGCGGGTTGGCAGACGACGATGTGCCGAGCACGTGCATCACGCGCTCCGGAAGCAGGGAGTTCTCGTGTCCCTGTCATCAGTGAAGCGCACCCTCGACCGCTGCCACCTGCGCAAGAAACGGAGTCCGTGGAAGCGACCGCATGATTTCACACCACGTCCCGAAGCAACCTTCTGCGGAGCCCTGCTGGAGCTCGATACCATCCACATCATTGCACCGGACGGTTCAAGAATATACATATACACCATTATCGATCTCTTCTCGCGTTGGGCGTATGCGGAGGTGGTGGAGAAGATCGGCGCACATCAGAGCGCAGGCTTTGCGAGACGTGCACAGAAGACCGCGCTGTTCCGTTTCGTGATGATTCAAACCGACCACGGAAGCGAATTCTCCACTCGCTTCACGCACCGGCTTCTGCAAAGAGATATTCTGCACCGGCACAGTCGCGTGCGGCAGAAAGACGACCAAGCTCACATCGAGCGATTCAATCGAACTATCCAAGAAGAGTGCTTCGACCGGGTCACGCACAACATTGCATCATTCAAACGTGCGTTGCCTCCGTACCTGCGCTGGTACAACACCGAGCGCACGCATATGGGAATTAATTATCAAACGCCCCTTGATCTGGTTCCAAGGTCTTGACCTTATTTAGTAGGACCGCCGCCTGTCGCTTTATTACTTCTTGCCGCGGCCGTGGACCTGCTTTTTGCGGGGTTTGCGCGCGGCGAGCATCGCCTGCTTTGCGGCGAGGCGCTTCGCTGTTTTGCGCGAGCGGGTCTTCTTGCGTCGAATGTCGACGTCGGGTCTTTTTGCCATGCGCGCGATTATAGCACATACTCCCGTGATGACGAGCGACAGCTATCCTATGCGTATCAATAAATACATTGCCTCACGCGGTATCGCTACCCGCAAGGACGCGGACACGCTTATCGAGAAGGGGCTGGTGACAATTAACGGCCGCAAGGCGGTCCTCGGCGACAAGGTGCAGGAGACCGACAAAGTCGAAGTAAAAGGCGCCCGCACCAAGTACCGCTACTTTGCCTACAACAAGCCGTCAGGCGTTATTACCCATTCCCCGGAAAAGGGCGAGACCGACATTATGCGAAGTATTTCGCTTCGCTCGGTCTTCCCCGTCGGCCGGCTCGATAAACGCTCGTCGGGCCTGATTATCCTTACCGATGATGCGCGCGTCACCGACCGGCTTCTCAACCCCGAGTATGCGCACGACAAGGAGTACCGCGTAACGACCCGCGAGGCACTGCCGAATAATTTCAAAAAGGTTTTGGAGCGCGGCGTGGACATCGGCGGATACGTTACCAAACCCTGCGAGGTGGAAATCCGTTCCGACAACAAATTTTCGATAACGCTCACTGAGGGCAAGAAGCGCCAGATACGCAGAATGTGCGACGTGATGAAAACGAGTGTCGCCGAGCTACAGCGGGTGCGCGTGATGAACATAAAGCTGGGCACGCTCAAGCCCAACGAGTACCGCGAGCTCAAAGGGCAGGAGCTTGAGCAGTTTCTGAAGGCAATCGGTCTTTAATGGCGTTGAGAATTTTTCTCACGCTCTTGATACTCTCAGGTTCATCCAGCAGTAACCCAGCAGGTTAAACCTACGGCTGGATGGTGGCTAATAATCAGGAGAATATTCCTTATAGTATTCGGTGGCGTCTTGTAGCATCTCTTTGATGGTAGGGAGTCTGTCGTAGTAGTCTCGGATTGCAGTGCCGGTGATTTTGGATGCGATGCCCTCCTCGCCCGCGAAGGACGCCACACTGGAAAACGGGTACTCGTATACTTGCTTCTTCGCGGCAACGAGATCTCGAACACCCTCTTTCCACTTTGGCTGAAACAGTTCTATAGAGTTAATCAGGACGTATGGGACCACGCATTTTAGATACCGGTCGTCATCGATGTGCTTGGCCTTGTAGGTGCCGGCGAAGAGCGCTCCCGTACGGCCGCTGCGCGAGTTGAAGAACATCGTGTATGCGGTGAACACTTTTTG
>Ga0209542_10020413_pt1 | contig 10500 bp, 6 predicted proteins | sample RifCSPhighO2_01_FD_184028 | JGI IMG/M metagenome (GOLD analysis project Ga0209542, IMG submission 184028) | Soil microbial communities from Rifle, Colorado - Rifle CSP2_plank highO2_0.1 (SPAdes) (version 2) | ecosystem: Environmental > Terrestrial > Deep subsurface > Rock core/Sediment ...
GTTCAGCTTTTTTGGCAAATTTCCTACGTTCCTCATCGGAGTAAATATGGATCTTGCCAAAAAGGCCGTCGTAGCCGCCTTCAACGTGCACTTTCCCCTCCCGGACCCGAATCACTGATTCGGCAATTATGGGATCGGCAATCGTGGCGATTTCAGCTTTGGACAAATCCAAAAGAATATCAAACTCCGGATACTTGCCCACCATTTGCTCATAAGTGACTAAAACTTTTTTACCCACTCCCGTGCCGTAAGTATCGGCGATTATTTCTTCCAAGGGGATGACGCTCTTGAACGGAAGCGCTCCAGAGGACGATGATATCAAAAAAGGTCGATCGGCCAATTCTGATATCCTGTTGAGGACACCGACCAATAATTTCTTGCCGCAGACCGGGCAGATGCCTTTGAGCCGCTTGGTTTCTTTCGGCAGGCAAGAAAACTTGCAGTCCGCATGGCCATCGAGATGATACTTACCCTCTTCCGGAAAAAACTCAATCGTGTATAAAAATTCTTTGGGATTTTTATCCTTGATCACCCGGACAATCTCATCGTAGGACAATTTATCTTCCGGAATTTCGAAAACATTGGCTTCGCGGCCAATTTTACGCAAGGAATGAGCGTCGGAGTTCGAGACCAAAGAATATTGATCCAATCCGCTGATTTGCCAGTTCATTTTCGGGTCGCTGGACAGGCCGGTCTCGATGGCGAAGATATGCTTGGCCTGGTCGCCAAATGCTTCCTCGACACTATCGAATCCGGAGAGCGAACCAAACAAGCCGAAGTGCGGGGTCCAGGCATGGGCCGGAATGATAACATTGCGCGGGTCGGCATCCAAAACTATTTTGACGAGTTCGTCGCAATGCAATCCAATGATCGGCCGGCCGTCGGCTTTGAGATTGCAGCCGCGCTGTTCAAGTCCAACGATGATTTTATCTACAGCCGCAAAATTCGGGGCAAAAATCATATTATGAATCCGGCGAACCTTGTCCCCTTGTTTGTAAATCGATGAGACTTCGCTCGTCAGCATGAAATACGCTTTCGCGCTTCGATCTTTGAGTTGATACAGTCCGGGCTTCGCCTCTTCTAATGCTTCTTTCAATTCTGCCAGCCACTTGGGGTGCGTGAAATCGCCGGTGCCGATGACCTGGATTCCTTTTTTGTTGGCCCAGATACCAACATTCCCAGGATTGAGGTCCTGGGAACAAGCGCGGGAATACTTGGAATGGATCTGTAAGTCAGCTATAATTCTCATATTATTTGGTGATTTGTCCCGACGCTTCGGTCGGGACTCCGACCCGACTTCGTCGGCGTCGGAGTAGATCAGCAATGATTCGCATGGGTTTAGACTAATGCGCCGGCTTTGCGTTTATATCCGCGGAGGATATCCTCCGTATCGTCATCGTCTGAAGCATTGGATACTTCTGAGGTCAAATTTTCGAACAGCTGATCCCAAGCCTTGACGTCTTTGTCGTATGTTGCGCGGGCCAGGTCAAAAATTTCATTCAAAGTATTGCTATTGGCCGGGGTTAAATCCGCGGAAGCCAGTATTTCCTGTTGGACATTGGTAATAATCTCTTCCACTTCGGCGCCTTCGGCCATTTCCAGATCATCCGTCGGTTCTGTCCCTCTGCCAAATTCAGGATTGCGTAACATTTTGTTTCTTTCGTTAACTATATACAGAACCGATTTTACTCCCACACCAAAATTATGTCAAGTATAAGATGCATAAAAAAATTATTTCTCTTTAAAATTTTGGCAAACTAAAAACCGCGCATTGCCTACTTTCCCACCAGTCTTAAACACTGGAGTATCATTAGCGGTGCTGCGTTTGACTTCTGAGTTCGGGAAGGGATCAGGTCGTGCCGCAACCCTTGAAACACGCGGAGATTTCGTCGCAAATTGTTAAAAAAGCCTTACAGAGTGTTGGAAGTGACGGAGTAGACCAAAATACCCACTGCCGCTAAGACCAACAACAAACCAACCAATTTCAACGAAGCTTTATATTTCAGCATAACGAACTAATGTTAGCAGAAATATAGGGCTACGTCAACCTGCCTGCCAGTAGGCAGGGGCATCTTACTTTAACTTATGTGCTGGAGAATGGAGAGGAAGATTTTCGTTTTGGATATAACGAGCGCCCTTCCTCAAAGGCGAGGGTTGTTCTCCTTGAGATTAGAAGGATTAGCTGGCGTTCGTCGCACGAACTAATTGCAACGTGTTTCGGAACACCAGCCTTTCCCCGAAGTCACCAGACCGTACGAGATGTTCGTTGACTGCATGGACAGTAGCCCACCCCCAACCTAGTCTGGCAACTTCCCGCTTGGTGGGGAATCTAACGGAGTGCGAGCCTATTTAACGGCTATTTCGGCTCTATACATTAATTGGCCGCATTGCACTTCGCTGACTTTATTCCCCAAACTTTCCATTATCCAGCACACAATTAAAAGAACATGTATCACGTATCATGGAACACGTATCAAAATTATTACGTGCTATATGCTACGTGTTACGTGATTTTAGTAATCACTAATTGCCAGTCAAATTCTGAATTAAACTTTCGGTTGATTAGTATTGCTCGGCTCAACACATTACTGTGCGTACACCTGCAACCTATCGTCGTTGCTTCGCACCGCGAAGCATTGATTTTTACGGGGTCGTCTTCCCCGAACCTATCGTCCCGAAGGACAACGAAACCTAGTTTTGTGGACAGCTTCACGCTTATATGCATTCAGCGTTTATCTTAACTAGACCTAGCTACTCCGCCATGCCCCTGACGGGACAACGGATACACCAGAGGTCTATGCATCCTGGTCCTCTCGTACTAAGGATGCACCCACTCAAGTTTCGAACACCCACAACAGATAAGGACCAAACTGTCTCACGACGTTTTGAACCCAGCTCGCGTATCACTTTAATTGGCGAACAGCCAAACCCTTGGGGCCTTCTCCAGTCCCAGGATGTGATGAGCCGACATCGAGGTGCCAAACCCTGCCGTCGCTATGGACGCTTGGGCAGGATCAGCCTGTTATCCCTAGAGTAACTTTTATCCGTTGAGCTTCCACCCTTCCACGAAGGATGGTCGGATCACTAACTTCTACTTTCGTATCTGCGCGGCGTGCCAGCCTTGCAGTCAAGCAAGCTTTTGCGTTTGCGCGTCCAGCTCCGTTTCCATCGGAGCTAAGCTTACCTTAATAAACGCCTCCGTTACCATTTAGGAGGCAACCGCCCCAGTTAAACTACCCACGAGCCACTGTCCGAAAGTTGGTTAAACAATCGTTAGAAACAAAAGTCTTTCAGGGTGGTATTTCACTTGTCCTCTCCCCGCATGCTTGCGCCTGCGCTTCAAAGAGTCCCACCTATGCTAAACAAAAAGATTCTTGCATCAATGACACGCTATAGTAAAGCTTCATAGGGTCTTTCCGTCTTGTTGCGGGTAGACGGCATCTTTACCGTCAATGTAAATTCATCGGGTTAATCCTTAAGACAGTCCCCTACTCGTTATGCCATTCGTGCGGGTCGTAACTTACACGACAAGGAATTTCGCTCGTCTCTGTTACACGCAAATATTTTGCGGGTGCAATCATTTCTGCTGCACTCTGTGCATCGCTGCACAGTTCGGACTATATCTTAATCTGTACTTAAAACAGATTCTTGGCATGTAGTCTCTGAGGAGAGCAAGTATCTTGATGGCTTTTTACGGTTCATGGTCTGTATAATTTTTGCGATTCGCTCAACTCCTTTCGGGGCCAAGTGCTTGCCTTGTTTTATTAAAACAAGGATTTTCGCAAACTTTATAAAATCTTCTTGCTTAGCCGTTTTCAACGGATTCGCTTTGAAGAATGGCACGATCTTTTCGTCTAAGTCTTTAATTGTTCTTACACAGAAGCGATATAAATCTTCGCGATGATTATCATTTCGATGATTTACATAAAGCTTACCGCAATCGAAGAAGGTTTTAATTTCTTCCAAAGCGGGTAGACTTTTTGCTCCTTGAGTAATTACAAACTCAGGAAAAATTTGCCAACCAGAACTCGTTGTCGGATTTTTGTTGATACTGACGGAAAATGTTCCTTCACCATCAACGAACCCAACGATCCATCCTACTTGCTTTTCCTGCTGATTGTCTGCACCGACATGATTTTTACTTGGTTTCATAATGTTTCTTCTATGGAAACATTATACCATAGTACAGTCGGATACTCCAGATATTCCAGCATTTGGTCAAGTTTTACTATGGCAGCTTTTAATTCACCATAGGACAGTTATAGTTACTGCCGGCGTTCATCAGGGCTTGGACGACGAGCTTGCGCCAATCGTTTTAACCTTCTGACACTGGCCAGGCATCAGCCCATATACTTCCCCTTGCGGGTTTGCATGGACCTAAGTTTTTGATAAACAGTCGGGAGGGGTCATTCGCTGCGACCCTAATGTCTTACGACAAAAGGGCAAGGCTTATACCGAAGGTACGCCTGCTTTTTTGCCGAGTTCCTTAAGGATTATTGTCCCGGTCACCTTAGTATTCTCTACTCATCCACCTGTGTCGGTTTACGGTACGATCACTTATAAATATTTAGCAGAATTATGAATTGCTTCACAATTCCGCTAAGCCATAGCAACGTTTCTTGACACCTTGGTTTGCTCAAATTTATCTTGCGACATTCCTTCGCACTCTCGTCGTTACAGTAATCCAACTTCCCGAAGGAAGCTGGACACATAGACGTCCGGGTCTTGCCTCAGACATCCGACTAACAGTGTGACGACGCGAATAGTCAAAATCGCGCTCAAGCTACCATGATGTGTAATTGCATCTGTTTTATAAGCGGTTACGGAATATCAACCGTATTGGCCATCATCCCAACCCGTTCGGGTTGAAACTTAGGATCGACTAACCCTGGGATGATTATCATTGCCCAGGAAACCTTGGATTTTTGGTGAGCATGATTCTCACATGCATACATATTACTTATTCCAACATTCTCACTTGTATACAGTCCAGCAAGAGTTACCTCTCACCTTCAGCCCATATACAACGCTCCTCTACCGCGCATACTTCAAAAGTATGCACCCGCGTCTTCGGTACAAAGCTTAGTCCCACTACATTGTCGGCGCAGTTCCACTTGACCAGTGAGCTGTTACGCTTTCTTTAAAGGATGGCTGCTTCTAAGCCAACCTCCTGGTTGTATGAGTAAAACCACATCCTTTACACTATAGCTTTGATTTGGGGACCTTAAACGGCGGTTCGGATTCTTCTCCATTAGACAAACGAAGCTTAGACCTCATTGTCTGACTCCATGCCCTTAAGTGTTTGAATTCGGAGTTTGGTTCGGTTCACGACCTTGCGGCCGTAAATCCGATTCAGTGCTCTACCTCAAACACGTGCAGCACAGGCTAGCCCTAAAGCTATTTCGAGGAGAACCAGCTATTACCCAGTTCGATTGGAATTTCTCCCCTACCCTCAGCTCATCGCGGTATTTTGCAACATACTAGCGTTCGGACCTCCCGTTATTTTTACATAACGTTCATCCTGGCCAAGGGTAGCTCACCGGGTTTCGGGTTTAGTGTTTGCTACAAAGTCGCGCTATTAACGCTCGCTTTCACTACACCTTCGCCTGTTGTCAGGCTTAAGTAAGCAACAAACACTAACTCGTTGGATCATTCTTCAATAGGCACGCGGTCACCCCGCCAGAGGCGGGGCTCCCACTCGATTGTAAGTGTATGGTTTCAGGTACTATTTCATCGCCCTCACCGGGCTGCTTTTCACCTTTCCCTCACGGTACTAGTTCACTATCGGTCAGTTTAAGTATTTAGTCTTATGTCGTAGTCGACACGAATTCCAACTAGATTTCACGTGTCTAGTTGTACTTAACAAACCATTCGGAAGATATAAGAGGTTTTTCGCGCTACGCGGCTATCACGCTCTTTGGCTGGCCTTTCCAGGGCCATTCGGCTAAACAGCTCCAATTGAAATCTTCAGAATCATTACAGTGATTCAATGAATGATTGTTGTAACCCTAATCCTTGCAAGGCCTGTAAGCTTTAACTAAAGTTTCAGACAATCTTGCGACTGCCCTTCAACTTCAGAACACAAAGTTAGTTTAGACTCTTCCCCGTTCGCTCGCCACTACTAGGAGAATGAGACAATACCCTAGAATGTCCAATTTCAAATTCCCAATGCCAAATTTGACATTTGAAATTCGTCATTAGACATTCTAAAGATAATGCCCTTTTTTTCTTTTCCTCGCGTTACTGAGATGTTTCACTTCACGCGGTTCCCGCTACTGTAGACACCACATCTACATAGCATGTGCTCTTCAAGCACATAGGTTGCCCCATTCGGAAATCTCCGGGTCAAAGGTTAGTTGCCACCTCACCGAAGCATATCGTCGGCTCTCACGTCCTTCTTAGGCTTAAACTGCCAAGGCATCCACCATACACTCTTAAGTGTTTAATTCATTTACCCCCTCACCAAAATTTTGGTGCGGGGGTTTTATTTGACTAGCAATTAGTGACTGCTAATTTGCCCCGTTTACAATGACGAGGACTTGGATTCAGATATATTCGCAAGACCACTAACTTCTTGCGTTTCGTATGCGCCTACCGGAGACTCATCATCTCCATACGCATCGAACTAAAAATATATCTCTTTAGATGCCGGTTGGTTGTTAAAGTTCAAGCCGGAACAGTTATTGGATTTAAGATTTAGGATTAAAGCTGCTGACCCAAGGGTCAGACCACTTTAATCTTTCAACTTAAATCCTTAATCTGCATAACATGCACAATCCACTGCTTGCTTTCAGAACCTGCTTAAAATCAAGCTGTGCGGTGAAGCAGTGAACTCTACATGCTATCAATAACTTGGGCGATTAAAAAACCGCCTTGCGGCGGGCCTCTTAACTTAACACACAAAAATGCGTGCTAGTTCGGGGAACCGCCTTTTTTGATCACTAAATGTCCTGAATTTACCATAGATTAAGCCCATTCTTGAGGTTAATTCTGGCTTTTTTAAACTTGTAGACCAATTATAACTCTTTTAGGTAACCATGTCAACCCCCTATTGGGGACAAAATGTGGAAAGTCGCTTTCAGATTATTCTCCCCCTCCAGGGGGAGATGGTCCCGACTTGTCGGGACCAGAGAGGTCTAAAAAAGCTCGGGCGGGATGATGCTTGCAGCAATCACCCGCCCCGTTCAATCGCCCGGTTGGCCTCGCCTGTACGGCCAACTGCTTTTGCCGTGGCGGCTGTGAACCGAGACATCTCAGAACCTCGTGACGGTGTGGCCCAGCAGGCACAGATTGCATTGGTTGGCCGGCATTATCACGATGCCGTCATCGTATTCAGCCAACGCGTAGTTCGGCAGATTTACGAGTTCATACGCCGCCTGCAGATTCATGCGGTCATACCACTCGGCGGTCCCGAGCAACGTGGCGCCGGCTTCGAGCAGCGCCAGGCTGCTTTGATAGAATGTCCAGCCGGTGTTGCGGACGTCGTCGGCGAGCAACACCCTCTTGCCCTCGACGATTTTCTGGCAGCTCGGTGGCAGGATGAGTTTGCCCCTTTCGTCCGGGTCCTCCTGGATCTCCACGAACTGCACCTGCTCGTGAATGGCATTCTGGCGGCCGTCGATCATCGTCGCCAACATCAGGCCGATTTTCGCCCCGCCCCGCTCCGGTCCGGCCACGACCTGAGTCTTCTCCAGCACACTGGCCGGAATGGCGTGGTCGATCATGTCGTTGAGTAGGCGGATGACCAAATGCGGCCGGCGAAAAATCTGGTGCGGATCGATCCAGACCGTGCCGTGAAAACCGTTGCCGTAATCAAAGTGCTGGTCGGTCCGCAATGCCTGCGACTCATGCAGCACCCTGATAGTCTGGGTTTGCGTCACCAGATGCGCCAACCGATTGGAGAGCGTCATGGGATTGGGGTTTTCCTCCTTGACCCTTTGTTTTTCCCAGTAGGCGGAAAGCCCGCCTAAAACGCTCCTATCATAACCAAAAACCCCGCCTTTAGCAAGGCGGGATTAAAGATCAAAATTTATTATTGCCCGGCTGAACTGTTAACGATCACGCCGGAAGTGGCATCGACATAAACAATCTTGGGGATGAGATTGAGCAGGCCGCCGACTTGCCAGACTTTCTTGTTGTTCTGCGTGATCAGTTGAACCGAAATTACGGTATCGATTTGCGCCGAAGCCTTGGCTAAGTCCGTGGCTTTGGCCGCGCTGATTTTTAATCCGCCTTCGCTCTGGCTCTTGGTCGAAGCATGAATGGTATTGCCGATCAAATCCAAATCCGAAGTGACTTCAAAATTATTTTTGACCGTTCCGTCGATATCCATACCTTGGGTCGAACTCTCTTCAATTCTGCCGGATTTGATTGTAACCGTATTCGCGGAATCAACCTCGACGTTGGCGTTGCTCTTGATTTCCAGTTTGACCACCGGCGTTAAGATAACTTTGCCGTTGCCGGTTATGTGCAAAGATTTGTCGAGTAAGAAATCAATGGCGATGGTGGAAGTCTGACCAGATTCTACCACCAATTTCCCCACCAGCTTGAGTTCCCCAGAAGGTAATTGGGCGGTGACTTGGGTGCCGTCAGTCATAACCACAACGACTTTGCTGACATCCAGACGGATTTGGTTATAGATTCCGGCTTCGATCTCGGCTTGCGCCAACAGTTCCCAGGAATTGGAGTTTTTGAGGCTGATTAGATCAACGGTCTGGTCAGTTTCCGTGACGGTAACCCAACCCTGACTCGTTCCTTGGACTTCAATCTGATCAACGGTCAGGTTGACTGCCTTGATGTTTTGAAGCGAGGCGGCTGCATCGGTCACCGCAACCACCAGCCGGCCGGTGCCGGATTCTTGGTTTAGCGGGACTTGTGAACTCTCGTTTTTATTGGCTTTATAAACCCATAAGCCGACTGCGACGATGATTAAAATAATCAACCCAATGAGCCAGTTTTTTGATTGTTCGGTCATAAATTTAGAATTAAGAATTCCTGCCCAATTAATCGAACGGCGATTGATCACGTTACAACCATTTTATTTCAGCAGTTTCAAAAATTCCTGTTCTGTCAAAATTTTTATTCCCAACTTTTCTGCCTTGTCTGCTTTCGATCCCGGACTTTCGCCGACCACCACGTGATCCGTGTTTTTACCAATATAAAAAATAATCTAAGTTTAAGCCTAGATTAAGATAAATAAATTATTTACTTTTTAAGCTCCACGATGGGTCCTACAGGCGAATTCATATCAGCCGAATTTGCTGGCACAACGTTTGCAAAACTATGACCCCAAGACAGAAAAACTTCTTCCGAAGGGAAGGGATAGCGCAAATCCTTGCCCAAAAAATAGATGGTGCCCTCGAAAATTACCAAGGTGCCGCGGGGATGCCGCTGGGTAGCATCAGAGATTACCTCCCCTGCCGGGATGTTGGCTGTATCTACCTCAACCACGCTTGAAAGCTTGCGGCCGGACTCTTTAAATACTTCTAGTGAGGTAAAGCCTCGCTTCAAGCCATTCTCAATTACAAAAATTGTGCCGCGATCATTTATCAAAGCACCGTCCCTTAGAGGACTCATAGCGGGATCCGATAAGTTTGATGTCTCTGTATCGAAGATAATTATTTTTAAAAAGGAAGAACCTACTCCGACAATATTTACTCCCGCTGTCTTTGAGCTCCCGGAAATTATCTTGGTGCTTGAATCAAACGTCAACCCTAAGGGCAAATTAGTTACATTATCTATAAAAAGCGGGGACTGTGTTCCCTTTGGAGTGTCAATCCCTGTAAATTGATAACTAAAAGGTTGCCCCACAAAACCCACCGCTGAGGCTGGGCTTGTCATTACAGGTATGCTCTGTTCTCTGTCCTTGATCCAGAATACCAGTCTTGCTCTGCCAGTTCCACTCGCGTTGGATACTTTGACAAAGACCGAAATGTTTTCATTTTGAAATGGAATCGCGGAAATTAAGCCGGCAGAATTAACCGGCAGGTTATTTCTAAAAGTTTCATTGCTGAAAAATTCAATTTCGAAACTCGTTGGATTATTGGTCGCGGTAATCTGATAAGAAAATGGCTCGCCGGCAAAAGCTCTGGCCTCAAGCGAACTAGTGATAACAGGGATATTTGGATTAGGCAAAATGGTCAAAGCCAGTTTGTTCGAAACAGTGGAACTGCTTGATGTGGCGGTCAGATCAATTGTAAAATTGCCGAAAAAGTCAGGAGTGCCCGAAATTATTCCTGACTTGGGGTCAACAGACAATCCACCATGTAAAAACAAAGAATTTTTCACATCAGGCAAGGATGCATCGAAACTCGTCGGACTATTGTTAGCAGTAATTTGGTAACTGAATGGTACGCCCATTTTAGCTTTAGCCGTAAGTGGGCTGGTAATCGCAGGCGTGGTGGCCGAAGCCGGTATTACCGTTACCGTCAAAGAAGAAGTTACGATTCCTGCGCTATTAGTAGCAGTCAGTATATAGGTAGTCGTGACCGTAGGAGAAAC
>Ga0209542_10020415_pt1 | contig 10499 bp, 10 predicted proteins | sample RifCSPhighO2_01_FD_184028 | JGI IMG/M metagenome (GOLD analysis project Ga0209542, IMG submission 184028) | Soil microbial communities from Rifle, Colorado - Rifle CSP2_plank highO2_0.1 (SPAdes) (version 2) | ecosystem: Environmental > Terrestrial > Deep subsurface > Rock core/Sediment ...
CAACTCCCTTTTGAACAAATAAGTTGTGGATGTCTGTTATTTTCACCCCGCACCTATCGAGCTTATTTTCATTATGATATTTGCTCGTTAGTTTTTTTAATATTATATTTTTATAGCATTACCCAGCTACCTATGGTCTGCGCGTACGCGAAGCTCGACAGGTGCGAGGTTCATTCTTTGATGCTTTTATATCTTTTTGACCTACTTTTTCTCCACCTTTTATTAATTCTGGCATTATGCCTTGTTGTGTTTCTTTTCATCTTTTTTCTCTGACTCTTTAACTTTAACAACCTTTTTAACTTTTGTCTCTGTTTTTCTAACTTCCTCGCCTGCAACGCTTTGCGTAGCAATGCGGGCAGGTTTTTTTTCTACAATACTTAAACTTTCAACAACGGGTTTATTCAAAAAAGTTTTATATAAATTATTTATCATTTCTTCTTGTTTTTTAATATCAAAAAACTGAGCTCTTATTCGAGCCTTTTCGCGCCGTATAAACTTCTTATCAGATTTTTTTATCGTATTATTTTTAGACATAAAACAAAAAGCACTTTTATATGCTTTCTAGATTCTACACTAAAATGAAAACTAAATCAAGGGGTACTTATATTCCTTCTTTTCGCCTTAAAGTCTTTAATAGTTTCCCTTGTCGTATCCTCTACAAGCTGGTTAAAATTACCTATTTTACTAATAATGTACCTTAAGACTTTTTTACTCTCCCCTATTTTGCTAGCGCTATAAAGTTTTTTCTTTTCCTCCGTTAAAAAGGCGTTCCAAATGATTATGTCTAATTTTGCAGACACGTTTTCTAAAACCATACCGATAATTTTATCTTGCTGAAAGTTGGTTAGATGACCTATACTGAGGCTCTTTATAATTTGTTGTTTTTGCTTCTCGTTCATAGTAATCTAAAGATCATCTGGATTATTTACTCTTCCCGATGGGCCAGGCCGAATATTTCTACCTGGCCTTTGGACATCAGGGTTATCTTCTTGAGGCACAAGCGGTTGCGACATTTCATCAACTGCTTTTTGCGCTTCTCGTTTTTGACCTGGACTAGCTTTCCGTATTTGATCCTTGATACTTTTATCTGCTTTAATTCTATTTTTTATTAGCTCTATTCTTTTTTTCACGACATCTTTTGGGTTATCGGTAAATCCGCTCTCATCTGCTTTTTGTACCTCTTGAAATTTTGGAGCCTCTGGTTGCTTGTTTTCTACCTTACTACAACCAGCCAAAAAGGGTGTAGCTAAAACTCCCACGGCAATAGCTGAACGTAACCATTTTTTTGTACTTGAAAACCACTTTTTATCTTCGGGAGTTTTTAATGTTAACTTCCCCCGAGATGCAATTTCTTGCTCCTGTATTTTTAGGGCTTCAATATTATCTTCAAAACTTACCAGTTCTTCTTCTTGCACTTCCTGACCTTGAAGATTTTCTTGATAAGAATTTCCTTTTTCAATTGACATGTTAGTTCATTTTACTATAGGAGAATGTCTTTTACTATCTCTTTATCGCTCCATGGAATCTTCACGCCATCTTCAATGCACATTAAGGATTCTGAGCCCTTGCCAGTAATTACCATCGCATCTCCTGGTTTGACTAGTTGGATTGCTTTTTTTATAGCCTCTTTCCTATCTAGTACTAAGTGACGCTCTTTATCTGGGGTTTCAATACCAGAAGCAATCTGTTCTATAATTTCCCAAGGATCTTCGTCATAGGGATCTTCATTGGTAATAATAATTTCCTTGCAATACTGTTCTGAAATCCTACCCAAAACAGGCCTTTTCCATTTATCTCTTCCTCCTCCGCAAGACCCCAAAACGCAGACTAAGGGTTTTTTACTTAAAGATTTATAAACTGACTCTAATTGTTCTGGGGTATGAGCGTAGTCCACAATAACCAAAAATGGGTCTTTTTGAATAACCTCCATTCTGCCCGGTATTTCCTCAACCTTCTCCAATGCTTTTTTACAGGTTTCCAGCGAAATTCCATAATTTTCCGCAACAGCAATTGCCGCCAGAGAATTATATATATTAAAATTTCCCAATAAGTTTAAATCAAATTGTGTTTCATTAACTATAAACTTCGTTTCCTCAACATTTTTTGCCATTATGTCAGCTGGCTTATTAATCCCAAAAGTTATAGTTGTTTTTGCAGGAATATTTAAAAAATATTTCGAATTTTCATCATCCACATTTATTATATGAGTACCTTTTGTTGTATTAAACAGTTTTATTTTTTCTTTGCGATAATTTTCAAATCCTCCGTGAGACTCAATGTGCTCAGGGCTTAAATTTGTAAATACTGCTGTATTAAAATCTATAAATTTATGACGATGTTGCTTTATTCCTTCTGAAGTCACCTCTAAGACCGCGTAATTGCAACCAGCAACCACTCCCTTTTTTAAAAGTTTTTGCATAAACAGACGACCTGGCATTCCCATTTTTAGTTCGTTTTTCCACTCTTTGCCTCCAATCTTAAATCTTATAGAAGAATTTGACACAACTTTATTACCAGCCTCCTCTAAAATTCTTGTGATAAAATCAACCGTAGTAGATTTGCCGCTTGTCCCCGTTACTCCGATTATAGTTAATCTTTTTGAGGGAAATCCAAAAATGATAGCGCCAAAAAACGCTAATACATAATGATAAAAATCTAATAAAGATTTAGGAATAAACTTTTTAATTGTTTCTTTAGCATTCATTGTTTAAAATCTAACATAAATTTTTAATAAAAAAAAGCCAGTGTGGTTCACTGGCATTCTTGATGCTGTAGGTCAATCGCAGCATCTAGCTCAGAGGCAATTTGCCTAACATTACAGGCACCTTCCCCCGTCCCTAATAAAATCCTTTTCAATTCAGGATGAAGCGGAGCTAGGGCTTTCTTTAAAGCCTTGAAGAAAGCTTGGCTTTGGCTAGATTCTTCTGCCACCACATGGTACTCTTTACCTCTGATCCTTATTCTTAAAGATGCTTCAGAGGTAGAAACTTCTTGTTCGTTCCACCCCCACTGGAACAACGTTCTGATTTGTACAGACAAAATCTCAAAATTGCTAAGCTTCAGGCCCATTGGTTACCCCTTTCAAAACAAGGTACAGATGAAAAGCGTCACCCTGACGCTTTTTCAATAATAACCTTACAATAGAAAGTAATTTTTATCAAGTTTTTCCTAAACTTTTCAGGGCGGCTTTTATTCTTTCTTCTATATCTTTTACCTTTGGATCAACTTGACTAAGAGCCTCTTTTGCTTGTTGGCGCGAAAAACCAAGTTGGACTAGCGCATCTTCTGCGGGATCCGCCGCTCCCTTAGATTTTTGGCCGCTTAGTAATTTTATTTTTCCCGTAAGTTCTAAAATAATCGTCATTGCTTTTTTGGCCCCAATCCCAGGAATGCCTTCAAATATTTTTCCGTCTTGTGCTAAAATTCTGTCTTTTATTCTTTCTAAAGGACCAAGAACAGAAATTTCAAGAGCGGCTTTAGGGCCCACTCCATGTATTTCCATTAAAACTTCAAAAAAATCTAGTTCTTCGTAGCTTAAAAACCCATAGAGGTCTGAGGCATCTTCTTTAATATTATGGAAACAGAAAAGCTTTATATTTTCAGCATTTTCTGGTAGTTTTAATCCCGATGAAGCTGAGGATCCTCGATCTAATCGGGATAAGGTTTGACGAGATAAAAAGACTTTATAGCCAATATTGCCTACTTCAATTATTACGAACTTATCTTTTTTTAATATAATTTTACCGGAGAGATATGATATCATGACTCTATTATATGATTAATTGCGATTAATCATATAATTACTACATTCGGTTGAAGTGAAAATAAACTTTCACTTCTCCCTTATTTATAATTATAATAAACTTATCACGTTTTAATAAAATTTTTCCGTCTAAATAAGCAATCATCTTGTCTTTATGGTATTCAATTTAGTATCAAAATACAAGCCGAAAGGAGATCAGCCGCAAGCTATAAGAAAAATAGTCGCTAATTTAAAGTCTGGTAAAAAGCACCAGGTGCTTTTGGGAGTCACGGGTAGTGGTAAAACTTTCACTGTGGCATCCGTTATTGAAAAACTTCAAAGGCCTACATTAGTAATTTCTCCCAATAAAACATTAGCCGCTCAGCTTTATCAAGAGTTTAAAGAGTTTTTTCCCAATAATGGCGTCCATTATTTTGTATCCTACTATGACTATTACCAACCCGAGGCCTATATTCCTCAGACTGACACCTATATAGAGAAAGATGCAAAAATAAATGAAGAAATAGATAGGCTGCGGCACGCTGCCGCCCAAGATGTACTAAGTAGAAAAGATGTAATTGTTGTAGCCTCTGTTTCTTGTATTTATAATATTGGATCTCCAGAAAACTACCAAGGCGTTTCATTGGAAATAAAAGCCGGACAAAAAATAAGCCGCAAAGATTTTATGTCTCATTTGATAGCCTTGCAGTACAAAAGAAATGATATCGATTTTAAGCCTGGGTCTTTCCGTGCAAGGGGAGATATTATAGAAATTTATTTAGTTACTGGAGAAAAATTGCTAAAAATAGAATTTTCTGGAAATAAAATAGAAAAAGTTTATACATCAAAATCTCATTTCAATTCTAAATTCGAAAGCAACCTTCGGGAGTCCCCACGGGTCCAGCAAAATTCAAAATTCACACTCTTCCCCGCTACCTTCTGGGTTGCTCCGCAAAAGAAATTAAATATTGCCATTGAAAACATAAGACTAGAGTTGCAAGAAAGGTTAAAAATTCTGAAAAAGCAAAAAAAATTAGTAGAAGCCCAAAGATTAGAACAAAAAACGAATTATGATTTAGAAATGATACAGGAAACCGGATTTTGTCACGGAATAGAAAACTACTCCCGCCAACTTGAATTTAGAGAAGCCGGCTCACCCCCTTTTTCTCTTATTGATTATTTCAAGTACTCAAGCCCAAATGGATTTTTAATGTTTATTGATGAGTCGCATATTGCCACTCCTCAAATCCGGGCAATGTCTATACAAGACAAAATAAGAAAAGAGACCTTAATTGATTTTGGCTTTCGTCTACCTTCTGCAGTAGACAACCGACCATTAAAATTTGACGAATTCCAAGAACGGCAACCCGAGACCATTTATGTTTCCGCAACTCCAGCTGACTATGAAATTCAAAGGTCTGGCAAGTATATTGTAGAGCAGTTAATAAGGCCTACTGGACTATTAGAGCCATCAATAGAAATTAAAAAGACGGAAAACCAAATTAAGGACTTAATGAGTGAAATCAAGAAAGAAACGGATAAAAAACACCGGGTTTTGGTTGTAACTTTAACTAAAAGATTGGCTGAAGAAATTTCAGAATACCTAATTGATAAAGGAATAAAAACACAGTATTTACATTCGGAAGTAAAAACTATGGAGCGCCCTGAAATTTTAAATGACTTTAGAAAGGGAAAGTACGATGTATTGGTAGGAATTAACCTTTTACGAGAGGGTCTAGATTTACCCGAAGTTTCTTTGGTTGCAATTTTAGATGCTGACAAAGAAGGGTTTTTAAGGAATAAAACTACCTTAATACAAACTATGGGTAGAGCGGCGAGACATATTCAGGGTAGAGTAATCCTGTATGCTGACAAAACAACTTTTTCAATGCAATCGGCAATAAATGAAATAAGTAGGAGAAGAAAAATTCAAGAAGAATATAATAAAAAAAAGAATATAAAACCTACGGCTATAATAAAAGACATCAGAGATTGGGGATTTTCTAAAAAAGAGGATGTTGTTGAAGAATTTTATTTAATCCACGATAAGAAACTTTTGGAAAAAGAGATGAAGGAAGCCGTTAAAAAATTAGATTTTGAAAGAGCAGTAGAGTTAAGAGACTTGATAGAAAAAATAAAAACCAAAAAACATTAAAAGTCTAAAGATTTATCAGCAATTTCTTTAATTTCTTTCCAAAGTTCATTATCTTCTCTTAATTCTTTACTTTTCTGTTCGCCTAAAACAAGGGCTCCTCCTTCATTATGAAGAATATATCCTCTTTCTTTAAATTTTTCTTTAATTGTTTGAGATAAATCATTTACTAAACGATTAAACTTCGAGTATATATTATTATCCTTAAACTTTTTCAATTTTGTAATAATAAGATTAGTTGGTATATATATATTTTTACTTCTTATTTGAAATTCTACTAAATCTTTAATTCCATCTAAATTAGCTTTCATAACTTCTGTATCAGGATCTTTATTTTCTAATAATATATCATATAAATCTTTAAAGTTTTTAGCATCTTCTACTTTTCTGCCAGGTTCTTTTCCTTCTTGTTTTGGTTCTGTTTTTTCCTCTAATTCTTTTAGCTTTTCTAATGCATTTGAAAAATTATCATCATTTTTTGATGCCACTTCACATTTAGGACAAACACCCCCCTCTGATGCGTTACCTACTGAGTATTTATACCCACAATTAAAGCAGTCGTATTTTGTATTTAACAATTCATCAATTTTTTCACTTTCACTTAGTTCACCCTCTTTTGATCCCTTGTCTTCTAATTTCTCATTTTTTTTATCTGGTGACTCAAAGAAGCGATCCAATTATTCATCAACATCTTTTTCTGCTTCTTTTGGTTTTGATTTGCGAGTCGCTTCTAGTTCATCTGGTTTTAATGGCGTTTCTTCTACTAAATCGGGTAACAATTCAGCCTCATCAATATTATGCATACCCGATAATTCTGATAAAAAGTTATCTGCTTCTTCTGCTAATAATTTTAAAACTTTATTTTTTAAACCTCCGTCAAACTCCCTTCTTTTAATACAATCATCTAAAATATAAGATGAAATATCTAATGCTTGTTCACTAGTAAGAAATCTTACTTTAATTCTGTTTCTCAAAGCAGAGAGTGCAGCTCCCACGCTATTTTTTATTTTAATTGTGCTCACGCCGTTAATTTCTTTTTGGGACTCCAATATACTATAAAACCCTGCAAGATCTTCCGTATTTTCTATTTCACCATATAGGATTTCTGGGTCTTTTAGTTCTTTCTCTTTTTTACTTTTCCTTTTTTCCCTTTTCTCTTGTCTCTCTGTTTTTACTCCCTTTGCTTCTAATACATTATCAACCTCTCTTTGCCAGGCAACTAATTCCATATCTGGAGCTGCAAGTAAAGCTATGGCCTCTTTAGCAGAGTAGCCTCCAATCTTTACTAAATCGTCAAATGCTTGCAGTGCTTCTGAAATACGCTGTTGATATTCAATGGTAAATATTTTTTTAGATAGTGATATTTTTTCTCCTTCTTTTCTGGTTTTTAATCCTTCTTTATACTCTTTGGAGTCTGGGATGTCATTCTCATTCAGATAATCATATTCCACATTTTTTTCAGTAAAATATCCTAAACCAAATATTCTTCTGAACATATTTTTTCTCTTTTCAAAAAAGTACTCATTACTATAGTTCCCTTTTAGTTTTTCAAAGTCTCCGTCTTTCGCCCATGCTAAAACCTCATCTTTTACCCGATCCAACAATAATTTTTGTATACCACGCAAACAAGCTTCGAGGTTTTCTTTATTTTTATTTTTCTGATACTGCTCTTGGAGTTTTGTGATTTCTTCTCTTACAAAAAACTTATTGAAAATGAGCTTGTTGATACCGTGCATAACTTCATGTTCAGTTGTCGCATCTTTTGCCCTATAACTACTATTAATTACTACACAGTATACTGTTTTTTCATAATCCTTTTTTGTGCCTTTCTTTTTTATTTTGACCTCCCTTTCTGTAAAAAACCCTTTTATAGCAGATTCTTGAACATCTTTTGAATATAGTTTTTTTGTTATCTTATTATTCGCCTCAATTACAACCACCATGCCATTGAGTGTTATTTTTAAACTGCCTATCTCTTTAGAAGATAGTTTTGCCCAAGGAAAAAGATATTTTATTATTTTTTCTGGATTTTCATTGTATTTTTCTAAAATATTATTTGCGTATTTTCTTTGCTCGTAATAATTGTCTATTGATTTTTCCACCAAGGCCTGTTGATTCTCACTAAGTTTATAATCTTTGGTAAAAAGATAAATCCAATCCATGAGTTCCTTCTTTGATACCTCGTTATTTTTTCTTATCTCTTCTTCTAATTTAATTGTAAGATCTGCTATTGCCTTCCTCTGTTTTCCAATAAACTCTCTCACAGCTTTGATTTTTTCTTTTCTTTGTTCGCGTGCGCTTTTGCCCTCCACTGCAGCGCTTGATTCTACTTCATTTTGGTTTCTTTCTTCTTTAGATAAAAGACTTTCAAAAATGTTTTCGTCTAAGTTAAAATCTCCTTTGGGGATAGGATTATTTTCTTTTATATTTTGGTATTCTTTACTTTTTTCTAATTCAGACTGACGCTTTGTTTCTTCCTTTTTGGGTGTTGATTCTTTTTCGTCTACTGGTTTATCTAATGATAATGGCTTTGCCTTAGAAGTCTTTGGCTCTGACACTGCTTCTGTTTTTGGCGCCTTTGGTTTAATATCTTCTTCTGGATTTGCTATTACCCCTTCAATCCCATTACCTTTTATTCTTGTGTAATTATCTTGAATTTTTCTTGTATCATCAATTGTCTCCTTTCTTTTTTTAGATTCATTTTCAAGATCTTTTTCATATCTTGCTTCAGCCGCTTTAAAAAGTTTTTCATACTCACTATTACTCAATGATACAGAACTATCATCAGCAAATTTTACTTTCTTTGCTTTTTTATCATATCCTCTTCCTGTAATAACTTCTTGATAAAAAATATGTTCATCAAGACCTGATTTATTAATTTGCTTTATTAGCTCATCTTCAAATTTACCATCTTCCCAGCCCATTTTTAAAAATGCGCTTCTTAAAATATCTCTCGCCTTATTTTTCCTCTCTTGCTTAAATTCATTTTTTATTTCTTCATCTGTTTTAGGTTGCTCTCCCTTAGCTTCACTTATTTTTACGTCTGCTCTTTTTCTTAATCTATTCATTAGGTCTTCTTTGCGCGCATTCTCTAAACCATCAAAGAAGGTCTGGATAGAACTATCTTTATAAAAATAAACTGCTTTCCCGCCGTCTATTTCTATTTCCATTTTTGCTCCCATATTAAGTATCTGCCACATGGCCCCGTTTTTACCAGCTGTTTTTAGTTTATCCATTCTGTATCCATTCTTAATAGCCCAATAAAAAAACGATCTGGAAATACCCAAATTACTTAATTCTACAAATTTATTTTCCATAGACCTTTTTATAAGAAGGCGCCTATCATCTCTTTTACCCACTGTAGATATATCTATCCCAGAACCATACTTCTCCTTTAGCGCAATATTTTCAGCCTCCTCTCTGTTTTCTTGATTAATGTTTGCTAATGCTAATCTTTCGCAATAAATCTCATAACCCTCTTTACCCACTACCTTCATTCTATGAGCCTCTAGCTCCGGCTTTATTCTTTTTTTAACTGTAGGATATAATTCTTTTTTTCTTTTTTTTCTAAATTCTCTCTTAAGTTCTTCATATAAATCTTTTCCCTCTTGTTCTCTTGCAGGATTAATAGTCCCGCCCTCTGCTCTGGCATCTCTTATTTCTTTCGCTATTTCATTAAAACGCCTTGCTTTTTCAAGTAACTCAATATCAATAGGTTCTTTTGTTTCTAGGGGTGGTTCTTGTGATTTACCTTCTTGAGGGGCAAATCCTTCACCTATTTTTTTGTATAACTCTCTTACTTTTTCCTCTGCATCTAGTGTTCCTGACTTGGGGATAGGCTCATCTAAGGTACTATCTCCCACTGGTCTTTCCTTCATAGTTTCTCCTGCTGGTGGTTTTGCCCTTCCTTTCTCTAAAGTATCTAAATTTTCCCCCTCTCTATTGACAAGCTCTTGTATGTCTTCTATTGAAGGTATTTTTGGAGACTCTGCTTTACTCATAATTTATTAACTTTAACTACTAATACTGAATTATATCTTCTATAAAATTTAAGGTCAAATATTTGAAGATATTGACACAAAAAGTCTAATATGATACTATTTAAATACGTTAAAATGCAAGATTGGCACATTGAAAGGAGGTTGTTTATGGCCAACCGCAAAGGGAAGCCAAAACCAGCCAAAAAAGTAGGGTTGCGTAACCAAAAGAAACCGAAGGTCACCCGAAAAAAACTGACCACCAACGAGCAAGAGCAAATCAAGAAAATCAGAAGGTCGCTCAGGACAGAAAGAGAAAAAAGGAAACAATTGGAAAAGGAGAGAGCCACTATCGTGAGTGGCTTAAACCTAATCCTCAACTACAAAGGAGACCTCATGTCTACTGCAACGCCAGCCGTCGTTGACCCCGTTGGGACAACAACCGCAAAACCCCAGCCCGCCAATGATCCCCTTGAGGCGTTAGCCGAGCAAGTCGCCATGATTTTGAGCCTTCTCGAAAGGGGGCAAGCGGAGGACGCAGAGCGTCTCAGGGTACTAGAAGAAGAAGAAAGGGCCGACGACAAGGCTGATGTCACGAGAGACCAACGTCTCGATCAGTTGGGGGCGG
>Ga0209542_10020418_pt1 | contig 10498 bp, 8 predicted proteins | sample RifCSPhighO2_01_FD_184028 | JGI IMG/M metagenome (GOLD analysis project Ga0209542, IMG submission 184028) | Soil microbial communities from Rifle, Colorado - Rifle CSP2_plank highO2_0.1 (SPAdes) (version 2) | ecosystem: Environmental > Terrestrial > Deep subsurface > Rock core/Sediment ...
AATTGATTTTATTATGAAAAACTGAAGTACGACAAACCAGACGGAGGCGAGGAAGCCAACCGGTGTTACCAAAAGCGCTGCTATGAGAAACTTTTTTGAATTTCCGAATAGGAAAAACAAGGACGCGCAAAAAATGAAAAAGTAGTAAAGAACTCCGAAGAGCGCCACTGGAATACCGAACATCTCGGAATAACTGCTGGATAGAACCTTGTCGCATCCTGATAAAACTATGCAGTTAACAGACAAGCCGCGATAGTGTTCCACTGTCAGATAAAGCGCGGTTATAAATCCGATAAAACTCAAAGAAACGAAAAACAACGCAGTCCGCTTTGCAAAAGCTCCGGAAAGATATTTTTCGTTTACAGAAAAAAGATTTAGAATGCCTTTTTTAGCGCTTGATAAATTCATATAAGTTTACGGCTTTTAATTCCAGATTATATTTATTTTCCCCATGTCTTTCGGCAGCTCGCTCAGCCAAAAAGGCCAGAGAGAAATTTTGGCGTTCGTTAAATCAGGTAAAATTATAATCGTTGTTCTTGCTTCGCCAAGTGGCTTGCCGGCGATTTTTACCTTGAGGTCATCCGCCGAAAATTGCGGCCTGATAATGCCGTCGGCGACCAGCGAAAAAGTCAATTGGCCTGAAACAAAATCGGGCTTAACGTCCTGGTAATCCAGTTTCAGTTCCGCAAAATCCATATCCGGATAATCTTTAAGCATTAATGTCCGCGCAAGCGATTTCACGTCTTCATCTCTGAAACCTATCGCGCGAAACAACGCTTCTCCGAAAACGCTGAAATTACCCTCCGCATCAGTACTTTTATTGGCAACGAGTTTGGTTATACTCGTCGAAGACGCCACGCCCAAAATATTAAATCCCGGCGAGAGATCGTTCAAAAACACCCCCTGAAGAGCGTCTTTGAGCCCCTGCGATGTTTTTTCTTTTCCGGAAGAAAGATCCTGTTCGGTAGCCACCTTTTTACTGCCGACAAAACCCCCGCTGGCTTGTCTGGACATAACTCCGTAAAATCCGTCGTAACGCGGAGTCCCCTTGAATCCCGGAACGGACAATTTGTTAAACGGACCGACATTGTATTCCGCCCCGGCCTTATCGGCGGTAACGGAAGCTTCAATGCTTGACGGGATTATCTTGCCGTCTTTTATTCCGGCCCCCGGAACAACTATGGCGTTGTCAAGGCGAAAAATTTTTCCGTCAGGAGCGGCAAAACGCGTTGTAGCGACAAATGTTTGCTTAGAAGAACTGTAGGCGTTGTAAATCAAAATTTTGGCGGTGGCTTTCTGTGAAACTTGCGCGACTCCGGAAGCGGGAAAAAGGCGCGTGACATTTTTGGGCTGACTAAAAACTTCCGCAGGCAAATATCCTTTATCTGCGTCAACTTGTGAAATGGTTTTACTTGCCGTAATTTTGCCGCTGTATTGCCACGGCGTCTTTTTGAAGCTTAATGATATTTCCGCCTTGCCCCAAAAGGCGCCGAATATCCAGCCGACTCCCAGAATCAGCAAAAGAAGCGCTATTACGGAAACGGCTATTTTCTTGCCTCCGAAATGCCGGCGCGTTTTCTTTACGGGTTCTTCTTGCGGCGGAAACTCGTCTATTTTTTTGATAAATTGTTTTTTGGTTTCCGATTCTTTTTCCGCTTTTTCCCAGAATGATTTGCCGAGCTTCAGCGCTTCCTCTATTTCTTCATTTTCTTCCGTTTTTCTCGGAGGCTTGGGCACGTGGTGTTTTACGGTTTCCCGCTTTTCTTCCTTCGCGCGTTTCAACGGAATTATATCCGACATTAGATTCGACTCTACATTTTCTTCCGAGCGCGAACCTGCGACAATCCCCGCTTTATTCGCAAGCTCGATTACTTCCGCGTCAAGGGAACTAATTGAAACAGTCTTGCCCGCGACCTCGGCCTCCCTTCTTATAAGTTCGAAATTATAAAGGGATTTTTTTATTTCCGAATCACGCGGTATCGAAAGAACGATTTCATTATCTTCGCTTTCCAATATTTTTTCGACTATGCGCGGAACTAAATCCTTTCTTGTTATTGATATTTTTTTCATCCCGTTAGAGAATAGATTATACCTTATTTTTACGACTTTGAATGATTTGCTCGGTAAGCATTATTTTTAAATTTAGTTGTCTCTAACGGGATTCACTTCCTTTTTAAAATCATACGGCGGAGCCCAGCCAGTGGAGCCTTCTTTTCAGCCAGCCGTTTATCTCGCTATCGCTATTATCATAATAAAATTCGAAGAAGGGCGCGAGTTGGCGAAAAGTCGCAGAGTTAACGTGAAAACTTTTCTTATCAATTACGAACCCGGATTTGACGGCAAAACTCTCGATGGGTAATTCCAAGAACGTACTTCGCCCCGCCAGTTCCAGTGGTACATCCGCGACGAGATAAACTTTCGAAGAGGTTTTCAGTTTATTTACATAACCGACAAACTCCCTGACGGTTCTGGAAAAAATCTTTTTGAAATACTTTTCAAGCGGCGCGGAGACTCCTTCTTTGGCGTAGTATCCGTAAACATTTCGCGCGGCGGTTTCGCTCAGAGACCAATTCCGGCAAATTTCAGCGATTAAACCGTCCGTGGACCATTTCAATTCGCGCCGCGCGTAATGAGTTCCAAGGCTGCCGCTCGGATAGAAATAGCTTTTCCTGTAACCTATAAGCAGAAAATCGGTCCGTTTTGTGCCCATTCTCTTCGCGGCCGCGGCCTGCGCCTGGCCTTTTTCGGTGAAAAAGAAATCTCCTTTTTTTCTTATTGCCTTAACCCTTTCAAAAGTTTGGCGCGCGGCAAAAGTCATTTCCATTACTGCGTTAATTTCCTTCGGCTTGAATCCAATGGGATTCATCACTTTGTGCCCGTCAACTTCAAACCCGGAAATATTGCTGTCGGCCAGAATTGTATCCAGTTCATCCGCGCTAAGCACCGTGCTCGCTTCCCTGCGATAATGATTAAAAACTTTTCCTATCGCCTGGGCTAAAAGATTCTCCAGTTCGGTTTTTTCCAACTGCTCGGCTCCCGCCTCTCTTTTAATGGAAAGCGGGATAAAAACCTTAAAAGCCAGTTCCGGGTCGCAGGCCGCTATTACCCTGCTTACATTGGGAATAAAAGGCTGGCGCTTTGAAGAAGGACTCCTTTCAAGGTTCTCCCATAATTTTTCCTTCCTTATCTTTTTCTGGTCGTCCAAGCTGAGCAAAAGACCGCCTATTTTTTCGGGCGACACGTCCAGCAATAAAAATTTTTCTTTTCGGCGTAAGTTGAACACTGTCTGTATTCTACTATGAATTATGAGAAATGTAATGGTTCGACAGATGCTCACCATAAATAATGAAAATGTCTTTCAATTGACAATTCCGTATGAAGCAATGTATAAATTAGTCAGCCCTTCGGGCTGATTCACTTAACCGCCGGTTTTGCGGCCGGTCCAGTCTCTGAATTGGAAAGGCACGCAATAAAGGCAAATATGAAAGGGTTTGTATGAAATCGCAATTTGAAAAATTCATCAAGATAAAATTTGTAGGCGGACACTGGTACTTTTCTCCGGATAAAAACATGAAGGTTCATAATGTTTTTACAAATGGGAGATGTATGGGTTTTTACAAATCTCCCAACATCGACACAGGAGGTGAGTTCAGGGACTGGGAGGTCTCTCATCCGGAACCCGGATGCATGGCATTCGCCAAGTTCAACCTTTACAACCATCAGAAAAGTCTGTACCAAGAAGCGTTCGTTGCGTTCATTTACAATAGGGGGTTCTTGAGGGGAAAATGGAAAACATGGGAACCGCCTCACGACGTTCGCGTGGCATTTGAAAGAGGCTCTGCCGATGTAGAAATTGCGATAATGTGCTCAAATTCAAGCGTAGAATTGGTGAGTATAAAAAGCCGCGGGGATTCGCACAAGTTGTTGACGCTTCAGCACGTCCTTGATTACGCCTCTGGTAATTTGTCCTTATCGGACATTCTGGGGCTTGTAGAGGCGGAGGAGCGCCTCCGTTTACACCAAGAACGTCAAGCAATTTACAGTCGGCTTTTGCCGTTAGCCCGTAAGTTAAAGGGCGCCGTTCGTTCAAAAACTGCAGCAGAAATAGAGGACTTGCTAATGGAGCTTGTCGGGGAAAAGCTCCCGTTCTAAGAAAAACAACACGGCCTCACACGGGAAGATCTCGGTGAGGTCTTTTCGTTTTTATGAAGCTCCACGGCCTTACCTGCGCTTCGCCAAAGGCTTCGGAGGGTTATCCTTTTCGCATTACCTACTCCGCCGACCCGCGCTACGCCGAAGGCTTCGGCGAGGCGAGAGCAGGCACCTTGGCTGCGAAGGCCGGGCATCCGCGGGCTCACGCCCGCGGTCTTCTGCGAAGGCGGATAAAATTCTTTCGTATTGTAAATTCGTTATAAATTGAAATACGCGCTCATTTTTTCTTTGGCCGTCTTGACCCATCAGTTATAACTTACGAATTTAGGACTTATTGTTTGTTGTTATATTGACTGTGCTGTGATATATCACAGCACTAGAGAAATATGAACGGGGAGTTCTAATTTGTTTAATTATCTCTCATAATCGATGATTTAAAATATCGATATTGCCCATCACACACCGTGCTGTGATATATCACAGCACTAGGGAAATACTAACAGAAGGTTTTAATTTGTTGGGTTATCTCTCCTGTTCGACCATTTCAAATATCAGCCCGTCTGTCATCTACGGTGCTGTGATATATCCGACACCCTGGACAAAGTAAGTATATTGCCGCAGTTACTACATGATGTATGGTTACGGCATATACACAATCCCGTATTTCGTTCTACGCGGCGTACCTTTTGGCCCATAATGCCAAGATTTAGTATGACTATAAACCTTTTTCTTGCGTTCTTTCTTGCTACGCTCCGAATAACTCCTGTAATTATTTCCGGTTAATGCTTTTTTGATACTGCTGATTGTTTGTGACGAAAGCCACAATTCCTCGCCGATTTGCCTGTAGCTTTTGCCTGAAATGATGGCTTTTATCGCGGCGGCTCGCATAACAAAATCATGCCGTTCGCTGGAAGTAGAAATTATATCGAGAATATCTTTTGACGCCGATACTTTGCGCCAACATGCATCTTCCCATTCGGCGCGGGAACTGTAATCGTCAAGCGCTGGCAGTGCTGGCAACTTGTTTTTGTCAGTAATTTTTGCGGTAGTTTTTTTATTCATTTAGTTATTCATACGGACAGTTTAATGTATGGATAGTTTAACACAACATGAGGCGCTGTGATATATCACAGCACTTGATAATGTATCTACCCACATTTTTCATAGTTCACGGTTTGCTGTTAATATACCTTGTCTTTTGTCTCATCTTCTCAATTACTCGTTACGGTTCCACTGCTCCACGAATTCTACGGAGGCCGCTGCCGACTGCCTCTTCCTTTATTATTTTGAAAACGCCTATCTCCCCCGTATGCGTCACGTGCGGGCCGCCACAGAATTCCTTGCTCCACGCGGTTTCCAAATCTTTTCCTATAAAATAAACATTCACCGGGTCGGGATATTTTTCTTTTCCGCCAGAGGCGGATCCGCCTTGGGCGGAGAAAAAATGCAACGCGCCGGTTTTCTCCGCTTCGGCTTTCGACAAAACGACTTTTTGCATCGGCAGGTCTTCTTTTATTTTGGCATTAACTTTTTCTTCCACCGCCTTTATTTCTTCCTGCTTAAGCTTTCGCGAAAAAGCGAAGTCAAAACGAGTCCGCTCAACGGTTATATCGGACCCGGCCTGCTTCACTTCCGGGCCCAGAACTTCGCGCAAGGCCTGCTGGAGCATATGAGTCGCCGTATGCAGGCGCGTCACTTTTTTCAGTTCTTCCTCGTTGGCCGCTTTCAGTTCGCCGGTGTTCAGGATAAGCCCATGCCCGCCGAATTTCTTTTCCTGTCCGGCGCGTGAAATTTCCTGGTGGGCTTTAAATTCTTCCTCAAAGCCCTTATCGTCGAATTGAATTCCTCTCTCCTCGCAAAAATCCTTCATAACTTCACGAGGGAAGCCATACGATTGGTAAATATTGAAAGCGTCCTTAGCAGAAAGTTTTCCGCCGATTTTTTCAGGACTGTGTAAGCGATGTAATTCTCGAAATCCAGAATTTAAAGTTTTCATGAATTTTTCGAGCTCATCGTTGAAAACTTGATGTATCACATTTTCGTTAACCAAAAGGTTTTTATAATCATTAAAAGCATTGCCGTAAAAATTGGCGATATTTTTCAGTGCTTCGCTGATTTGGCTCACAGTTACATGAGAGCCACCGCCTTCGTCTTCATGTGCTAATTTTTGTGATTGAACGATCGCGCGCCTCATAAGGCGACGCAAAATGTATCCTGCGCCTTTGTTGGAGGGCAAAACACCATCGGCAATCAAAAAGGCTGAGGCCCTAATGTGGTCGGAAAAAACACGACCAGGTTTTCCTTGGGGATTGAATTTAAGTGCTTCCTTGAACAAATCCGTCTCAAAAATCGTTTTCGTTCCCTGCTTGACCATTGCCAAACGCTCCAACCCCATACCTGTATCAACGCCGGGAATTTTCAACGGCTCAAGTTTTTTGCCAGTCGCGCCTGAATTAAGTTCTTCGCGCGAACCCGGATATAAATACTGATTGAAAACAATGTTCCAAACTTCTATGTCTTGCCCTGCGCCGTTCTTGCAGTAAATCTCCGTTGTCGGCCCGCAGGGACCGGAAGACCCCGTCGGACCCCAGAATACATCATCCATTCCCTGCTCTATTATTTTAAGATTTGGGTCAAGCGATTTCCAAATATCGCGCGATTCCGTATCTTTTGGTACGCCGATATCTTCCTTGCCCTCGAAAATAGTAACGTACGAAATTTCGAGTCCCATTTCTTTTGTAATAAAATCGTAAGCGTAAGTAATTGCATCTTTTTTGAAATATCCTCCGAACGAAAAATTCCCGAGCATTTCAAAAAATGTGAGATGTCGTTCGTCTCCTACTTCGTCAATATCGGAAGTACGAAAAGATTTTTGGCACGACGCGGCGCCGATTTTTCCCGGATAATCTTTCGTAAAATCAAGCTCGCCAGTAAAATACTTCTTGAATTGTTGCATACCGGCAGTCGTCAAAAGCACCGATGGGTCGTCGGGAATCAAAGACGAGGAAGGCACGATTGCGTGTCCTCTTTCTTTTCCGCCCAAGGCGGATCCGCCTCTGGCGGAAAAAAACTCCAAAAACTTTCTACGTATTTCTTCTGATGACATCGCAATTAAGAAATTATTTTTTTACATATTCTCCAAAAACCTCCACAAGCTCTTTTAGATGGGGGTATCTATCTTGTTCCGGACCCCAATGAATATTTTTTCTTTCGGCGTCTCCTATTTTTTCTCCAAAAAGTTTTTCTATTATACTGACGGGAGAACTTCTAAAAGACCTTATCATTTTATAATCGTTGAAATCTATTTGCATAGCCGAATTATCGTCTAAAAATTTTATGAGGCTCGGTGTAATTTTTTGAGCCCACCGGCCTTCAATTTTTATTATATCTAACGTTTTCGGCTCTGGTGTTTTTTCCTCAGGTCCTTCCTCGAATCTATTAGTCATATTAGTACTTTATTCCCAACATCTGGATACATCTAGACCAAATTCTCGAAACCCTCCAGCGCCTTCGTTTTGCCGTGTTCCCGTATCTTCTCGAGCGCCTTGGCTTCAATCTGCCTGATGCGTTCCCTGGTCACGCCGAAAACTTTGCCGACTTCTTCCAATGTGTGGGTCACTCCGTCTTCAAGGCCGAAACGCATTTTCAAAATCTCTCGCTCGCGCTCGGTCAAGTCCACTATTATTTCCCCTATCAAATCCTTGATTAACGCTTGAGCCGCTCCCTGGACTGGAGTCACGTTTTTCTCATCCGGAATAAAATCGGAAAGCGTTGAATCTTCTTCGTCGCCTACCGGCTGTTCAATTGAAAGAACCTCCTGGGAAATTTTTTGTATCTGCCTGACCTTGTCCACGTCCAATCCCATTTCGGCCGCGACTTCTTCCGCCATCGGGTCGCGTCCGAGCTCCTGTATCAGCTGGCGCCGCATCTGGGCGTATTTTGAAATAGTTTCCACCATATGAACCGGTATTCTTATTGTTCTTGACTGGTCGGCCAGCGCGCGAGTGATGGCCTGACGAATCCACCAGGTGGCATAAGTGGAAAATTTGAAACCTTTCTGATAATCGAATTTTTCCACGGCGCGCGACAGGCCTATATTCCCTTCCTGTATCAAATCGAGAAGAGTAAGGTTCGGCGTGCGGTTGGCGTAGCGTTTGGCGATTGAAACCACGAGCCGGAGGTTTGACTTCATCAGTTTCTGTCTGGCTTCTTCGTCTCCTTTCAATATTTTTTTGGCGAGTTCTTTCTCCTCGTCTTTCGTAAGAAGAGGCGTCCTGCCGATTTCTTTCAAATAAACCTGAACGGCATCCGGAGTTCCTCTTTCGAATTCAAGCGCCTTTTCCAATTCGGCGCTGCCTATATCTCCTTTGGAAAGGTCTATCAGTCCGCCCGTTTCTATTATTTTTACGTTATCTTTTTCGAGACGCTCATAAATATCCTCCAGCAATTTGACATCGTTCTCTATTTTGGGAAAGTAATAAAGTATTTCGTTGTCCGTGACAAAACCCCTCGGACGGCCGCGTTCCACAAGTTCGGCAAGAAGCGCCTCGCTAAGCTTCGCGTTCTTCTTACCGGCGGTTTTCTTGGCTTTTTTGACCTTCAGGGCTTTTTTGGCCTTTTTTACTTTCTTAATCTTCTTTTGCTTCTTGGCTTTCTTAACTTTTTTTGCCTTTTTTGTCCTCTTGGCTTTTTTGCCTTTCTTGGAAACCTTTTTAGCGCGGCGAACCTTGCGGAGCTTTTTAGCTTTTTTCGGTTTTCTTTTAAGTTTTTTTCTTTTGGATTTTTTCATTGGGTATTAATTTTCTTTTTTTGAAATGCTTTTCCAATTGGCCTTTTTTAACCCGTCTTGATATGCGTCAATAGCCGCAATTCGAGCCAATAAAATATCTCTGGCTTTACCGTTTTCAGGAAGCCACATAATACCGTAATGAGTCCACTCTTTAAATTGTTGTCTTAATCTAATCCTAAGCCCCTCGTCCGCAGGTATAGAAAAATTTCCTCCCTCCTGCCAAACCTTATCAAATACATACGAGGGTACAAATCCTTCACCATTATTTTCTTTCTGTTGTGGAACTTTCTCGTTCATAATAAATGAATCTCAGCTAGATAATGATTTGCTAATATGCCATATATACTAAAATAAAATAAGCCTTATTGCAACACAACGTGAGGCTGTTCGGAAAGTCATTCCGAGCTTTGCGAGGAATCTCAATTTTACTGTCGATAGAGATGCTTCGCCATCGCTCGGCATGACGAGATACTCAAATTTTGCAATGTTTTCGAACAGAGATTTTAGGAAGTTTTTTAGGAAGTTGAACTTCCTTAGGAAGTTCAACTTCCAATACATTGAGAATCTACAAACTCGGCAGATTGTTCAGCTCTTCCGCTGTTTCGTCAAGAAGTTTTTGATTATTTGACTGCTGTGCTTGGGCGATAATTGAAGTCAGCTCGCGCCTTCGTTCTTTCAAGTACTCTTTGTAGAGTTCCAGTTTTAATTCTTCGAATTCCTCCGTACCGGCTTCTCTTTGCTGGAAAATTATAATATTGAGAAGCTCGTCTATTACAGGGTCGCTTGAACGGCGTTCCCCGCTTTTGAGAACGGAAAAAATTTCGCGATAATTCCCCGGGAGATGCGGAAAGAATTTTTCCGCGCCGTCAAAATCTCCTTTCTGTAAAACCCACGCAAGGCAGCGCTGGGCCAGCATTTCTCTCCTTGAAAACTTTTTGCTTTCAACGGCCTGCTCGCTTGGCGCTTCGGCCCCGAATGTTTTTTTCGGCGCCGCTCTTTCCATTTCTTCGGAAAGAGTAAGTTCGCTAACACCTGTTTTTTTGGAAAGCTCTTTCAGCCAGAAAGATTTCAGAACGGGACTTGCTATATTCCTCAATTTCTCCAAAACGGCTTTCAAATTCCTGAAGTTGTCGCGGTCGCTGACATTGAGCCTGCCTGTGGTGAGCTTTGTCGAACCGCCCTCTGGAAGATATTTCTCAAAATAAAACTCCATTGCCGGTTTGGCGTTTTCAATCGTTTTGAAAAAGTATTCTTTGTCGGAAAGCACCGCGTCGGCCGGGTCTTTGTAGTCATGGAATACTGCTACTTTGATTCCGAAATCCGCGGCTTCCGCCAAATCTATAGCTCGCTCTCCCGCTTCCCTGCCTGCATCATCGTTATCAAAACTTATAACAATCTGGTCCGTAAGGCGGCGCAAGACGTGAAGATGGTCTCCGGTCAAAGCCGTTCCTGAACTGGCCACGGCGTTTTTGGCTCCGGCCTGCCAACTGAGCAAAAAGTCCATCTGTCCCTCAACGAGAAACGCGTTCTTGGCGTCGCGGATGAAATTCTTGCTCT
>Ga0209542_10020420_pt1 | contig 10497 bp, 15 predicted proteins | sample RifCSPhighO2_01_FD_184028 | JGI IMG/M metagenome (GOLD analysis project Ga0209542, IMG submission 184028) | Soil microbial communities from Rifle, Colorado - Rifle CSP2_plank highO2_0.1 (SPAdes) (version 2) | ecosystem: Environmental > Terrestrial > Deep subsurface > Rock core/Sediment ...
CTCTTCACTTCCCTTAGCACTTGTTCAAGCCTTGAGTCACCAAAATCTTCTTTACCATTGCTTTGTTCTGTTAGGCCGTCCGTGTACAGTAACATCACATCCCCGCTTCCTAGCAGATGTATTTCATTCACATCAAATCCCTCCTGCATTAAAGTAGCAGGTTCGAAATGCCCTGCATTCGGATGATATTTTGACGGAAATATCCCCATCGGTGTTGATGCTTTCCTGCGATCACCGTCCAGTTTTTCTATCCTGTCACGTTCCTGAGAGAATACAAGCGGTGCCGGATGCCCTGCTAACAAGTATCTAAACCGGCCGTCGGTGTCAATTTCACCATATACGAGTGTTAGATATGGTTTTTTCTTTACAGTATCTCTTATCCTGTTGTAGAATGTCATGTTAATCAGTTCAAATAATGAAGGCGTTATCTCACCATTGAGCCTAAGTTCGTAGTCAACTCCGATTTTGAATGCCCCCTGGAGATAATTAGCAATAACATAGTCTGTTAACATATGACCCGCAACGTCCGCTACCATTATACCAAGCCTGTTAAGATTTTTCTCGAGGGTTTTGGCTAAATCTTCTCTGCCGGCGTCATACGCATCTTTTATTTTCTTTTTCAGGCCGTATTCGCTGAAATTTACAATTGCTACGTGGTCGCCTCCCACGCTGCCCTTGTACGGTGTTATTCCCACAAAATAGTCTATACCTGGCAGCTTTGTAAAATTGTAAGAATTAGGAAGTGCAAGCGACGCTACTTCTTGGAAGTGCGCCATCTCCTCTGCAAGCTCTTCTCTAGTCCATTCATTTATCTGTTTCATTATAATTACGTCATGAAAATTTAGGCTGTCTTCGGAATTTGCGAGGATTTCACCGTCTCGAACCTGTAAATTATCTCCTTTTTTGACCCTCTAAAACTTGGAAGTGTTCTGTATGTCATCCCGCGCAGAACGGCCCCGTATTTTGCGCCTAATTGACTTAGTTCAGTCGTATCTAGACCGCTTTGTAATGTCTCTGCTTCCCTTCCGTCAAGAAAAACTTTGTATTTTCTCATTGTAACACATATTTTTTGATTTGCATTCCCGCGTCTCTTGTAGTAGAACGCAAAAACGCAAGTGGCTGATTTTCAGAACCCTATTTTTATTGCAGCAGCAGGTATAAATAGTAGAAATTTAGTTAATTTTATGATTCTGAATATACGCGTTACTCCAAACGCAAAAAAGAACGAAATAACCAAGGACGGAAATTCGTTGCGGGTAAGATTAAACGCGCCAGCTGCCGAAGGGAAGGCGAATTCTGCCCTGATTGAGCTGCTCGCTGAACATTTTGGCGTGAAAAAGGGCGCCGTAAGGATAATTAGCGGAATCAAGAGCCGAAATAAAGTTGTAGAAATTAAAAAATGATCATTTTCTCCGCCTTTTGTTGATCTCTATAGATTCTTTGTAGGCGTCGTATGCGAACCCGATTCCTATGAGAGTGAGCGGATATGCCATAATCATCAGCTCATCCGAGATTTCAAATGAAAAATATACCATGTCCACGGCAAACCCCGACACGAGCAGGGCTAGGCCAAGGAATTTTCTTTTGTAGTTGTAAATGTACCCAAGGCCCCAGAACAGGAAATTAAGGATCGCGGCGACCCAAGGATTTTTCTTTGTCATTTTATCACTCAATGTTTCAGAAAATACCATTTGATGTTTGATAACAGGAATATCACGGATACTATACCAGTTATGTATCCAAACGTCTGTAAATCATTGACGTACCAAGAGTAAATGAAGTAAAGACCTGCTACGCTGAAGTAAATCTTGCAAAACCAGTATATCGCTTCTGTTATCATACTCTCTAACCTTCGGACGCATCTTTTTTAAGTTCGCTACGCTTGTGGGCCGAAAGGAAATCGTCTTGTTCTTCTCGAATTGCCCCTCTTACCCCTTGGTTTTTTCCAGGTATCCACAAACTGCACATATCAAAAATCCTAGCACAAAAATTATTTGCAGTATCTCGTACATTCTAGCCGTTAAAAACATGAAATCAACTGTTGACGCAGAAACAAGCCGCGTATATGTCATCTGGAAGTATGTTGCTATCAGCGTGAATATGAGGAACAACACTGCAGAAGCGTACCACTGTTTCTTGTTCATAGATATTCATTATAGGATGTCGAGATAAAGATTAAACTTTACTTATTTGACTAAATACTATGAAGAAAATTATATACACTAATCATGCCATAGTACGCAGAATAGAAAGAGATATAGAAGAAAAGACAATTGAGCTGGTAGTTGGACAACCTGATTACATTAAAACAACCTCGGAAGGCAAAAAGATAGCAATTAAAAATGTTGATAATAAAATTATGAGTGTAGTTTATATAGAAAAGGATACGCATATTAAAGTAATAACTGTATATTAGTTTGGGTGTAAATTATGAAAATGACGTATGACGAAGACGCTGATGCAGCATACATCTACGTAAAGGAAAAAATAGAAAAAGGAGAAGTCAAAAAGACCATTTCGCTTAATGAAAATATAATACTCGATTTTGACAAGAATGAAAAATTAATAGGCATAGAAATTCTTAATGCAAAAACCGTGATGCCGAAAACATCAATTTCTAAAAAACTGGCTTCTTAGAATTATCTCGCTAGGTTTACTTTTCCGCCTGTTTTCGTCGCTATTTCAGCCAATTCAATTTCTGCTACACGTGGCAGATATAGTCCGATGAACGATATATGTATTCCCTTTTCATTTGCCACTTTTATAACATCATATGGTGAACCGCCCATATTGTTCATTCCATCAGTCAGCACTGTGATTTTCTTGGATTTTTCAGTTCTGCCTATTAGATCTACAAGAGAAACATACAAAGGAGTTTGACCTGTTGGGTATTCATTTTTTATATTGGTTCCACATCGGCGAGCGGTTGAAGTAAAAGTATACTGTTTGGAGCCTCTTGGAAATTTGTAACTCTGAACTTCTCGCCACTTGTCTCCGCTCATTGACGAGGACTGGTCAAGTAAATATGAATCGCCCGGAAGCTGCGACAGGCCTCTTGAGATAACAGACTCGTTAGGAATTATACTAACCCTTCGATCCTTTCCTAACAACCTTATTGGCGTGCCTTCAGGCTGTGCACCTTTTTCACCCATTATTGTCTCTGAAATTTTGTCTCTAAATCCATTCATTCTGGTAAACTGAGCAACTCCGTGCGCTCTATTTTCACCTAGCTGTAGATTATCCTCTATTGACCCTCTGAAATCTGCATAACCTTCAAGGATAAAGTCTGTGTTAGCTGGCAATGACTTTAGATAAGCCCTGACGTCTCGTTTGTCGTTATCATAAAGTGTCCAGCTATTAGTCAGAAAATAAACCATAAGATTTTTTTCATCATAGGCATTTCTCAAATGATTTCTAGGCGCAGGAGCCAGTAGAGGTTTTGGATACGCCCTCCCTGGCCGTGCCTCAGGTGTTGGAGCCGGTGCCGTATTTCCTGTAACTTCGCATAAGTATGATCCTTGCCCATAACTGTTCTGTGCAATTGTATTTTGGTCAAGCGCAACTGCAGTTGATGCCATGCCCAATGCTGCGATTAAGTTTTTCATTTTCGACATAATACCACATCTATTTTTTAGGTGCTTGAGGCGCTGTAATAGATCTTACATAGTCTACATACGACGGATAAACCATCGTGTGAAAATGAGGTTGAAGTCTTTCTCTTGTTGCTTCTAGATACCCGTTTCTGTCGAGACTGGATAAAACACCACTGGCCCATTTTATCCCTGCGCCGCACATACTGTTTGTAGAAATATCAATGTTTGCACCGGTAGGATGCGTGCCTTTTTTGCTTGCATTTAGATTAAATAATCCCAGGAATTTTTGATCTTCTGAAGTTCTTACAAGTGACGTCACCTTAAATGGTTTTGGACATTTTTGTGAATATTGTTCAGAAAAACGTCTAAGAAACAAAAGTGTGTAAGGTCTTACATAATCCCTGCTGACACGCGGGTCGTTTCTGGAATGCGTCTTTACTTCTGTCAGGTCATTGTCTAGGTAATATCCTTTACCACGTGCCGGAACTTTTACAAGATATTCGCCTTTAATCATCTTGTATAATTCCTCATTGTCTTTGATCTTTGAAAGTCCGTAAAATTTAGCAGCATCATTTTGTTCTCTCATGGATGTAGAAGAGCCTCTGAGTGACCCACGGTCTCTTTCAGTAGGTTTAGTTGGTTTTTGTGCAGGTGGAGCACGTTGACTATACTCGACATCCACAGGATTATACGTAGTGCCCGCCGAATACGTAGGCGCAGCTAATAGAAGAGCAGCAACTCCCATAGCCGCTGCATTCCTTGCGAATTTGCTCATGTAGTTCATAATTATTACCTCTGCGATTCCAAATATTCTCTTGTAGCCGCTTCTATTCGGGCTTCGCTGGCCGCTAAAGCTAATGCAATTTTCAACGGGTTAACTTCCTCTCTTTGAAGCTACTCTCTATCTAGCCTTTCTTGTCGATCTAAGTAGGCATTCCTTCGTCTTTCTTCTCTATCTAAGTAGTCACTCATTCGTCTTCCCTCTCTCTCTGCGTAAGCTCTTGCTCGTGGTGACAGTTCTCCTACATACTCCACGTCTCTGGTGAAGTCTGCAAATGATTCTCCAGCACCCGTTATCCTGTCAGTCGACCATTCTATGAAACTCATCTAACCACCTTCTATCTATTATGCCCTCCCGAGTATATATAGTTTTTCACTACTTAAAGGTAACATATTGCGTATAAGCCATTAGGAGCCAAAAAACGACATCTCTTCCTGTGTCAATGCAGGTAGGTCAGAAACTGCCATATTTTCCTCTACCTGCTGCTCTGTTTTCGCCCCCGGTATCACTGTCGTTACGCAGTCGAAGTTTAGCACATATTTCAGCGCTACCTGAGCCGACGTGAGTCTTGGAAATCGCTCCCTTATCTCTTTTGCCAGCTCTGTTATGCCCTCTTTGTAATCCTCGGGCATCGCCTGTCTTATGTCACCTTGTTCGAACGTACTTTTTGCGTTATATTTGCCTGTCAGCATGCCGTTTGCCAGAGGCTCGCGCACGATTACCGCAATTCCTCTACGTTTGGCTGTTTCCATTATCTCATAGTTGCGCGGGTCTATGATGTTGAACACACATTGTATGGTGTCTACGTGATCCAGCGCCGCTATACCTTCCTCAAGCGTGAAAACCGAAATTCCTACGTGCCTGATTTTCCCTTCTTCTTGCAATTTTCTAAGAGATTTGAATACTTCCCCCTCTTTTATCATTGCAAGTGTCGGGTTGTGAAGTTGATAAACATCAATATAGTTAGTCCTGAGACGTTTGAGAGACTGCTCTATGGCAAATCGTATATATTCTTCAGTAAAATTCATCATCCCGAAACCGCCGTAGAAATAAGAACCGCCGACCTTTGTGGCTATCATAACACTATTGCGCACTTTTTGCAATGCCAAGCCAAGAAGCTCCTCGCTGTGCCCGTGGCCATAGACATCTGCTGTATCAAATAAGGTGCATCCCATGGCGATCGCTTTTTTTATCGCCTTGAGGCTCTCCGCGTCGTTGGTCGAGCCGTAGCTGTTGCCATGGCTGTTCCCGCCTATCGCCCAGCACCCCATCCCAACTTCTGACAGTTGGAGTTGTGTAGTGCCCAGTTGCCTGTACTTCATTCGTATCCGTTGGTGTATAAATTTTTAAAGGGTCTTGAGCCTGAAAATTATATTGTACAGTATTATGACCTTCTCGTTCAATATGGACTGATTGAATATAGAGTATCAGAAAATCGAACGGATATGCGGCCCATCCTAATATGGAAAGTGGTGCAAGACCTATTTGCCACAACCACTTTGGCAAGTCTGTTGCATGTTTGTGCGCGTACCTGATGTGTTGCGCACGTGATTTGGACATCCAAGAACTTTAGCAGAAAAGTATAAAAATGCAAATTAAAAGACTTCAATAAAATTATGATAATGCGACTAAAAATTGATTCCACAATGGCGCTGAACGACGGCAACAAAATGCCCGTTTTAGGCCTTGGCACATGGAAGGCGAAGGGAAAGGACGTAGAAAATGCCGTTCTGGACGCGTTGAAAGCGGGTTATCGGCTTATAGACACAGCCTACATGTACGGAAACGAAAAAGAAATCGGTGCGGCAGTAAAGAAAAGCGGTGTCGGGCGGAAAGAAATTTTCATAACCACAAAAATATGGGAAATTCAGCATGCCAATCCGGAAGCCGCTATAGAAGGCGCCCTGAAAGCGCTGGGCGTGGATTATATTGACCTGTATTTGATACACTGGCCCGAGGAAGAAAGGCTCCAGACATGGAAAATGTTCGAAAAATTCAAAAAGCAGGGCTTGTGCAAATCTATTGGAGTAAGCAACTTCACGATAAGCCACCTGAAAGAACTCATGAAGTCAATGACCGTGCCGGCTGTCAACCAGGTGGAATTCAATCCCTTTCTCTATCAGAAGGAACTGCTGGATTTCTGCACCTCAAAAAATATAGTGCTTGAAGCGTACAGCCCGCTATCTCATGGCAAAAGCCTGAAAGATTCAAATCTTGCCGCGATAGCAAAAAAATACAAGAAATCTCCTGCCCAGATAATGCTGCGATGGGCGCTGCAACACGGTACTGTGCCGATACCCAAATCCGTGCATAAGGAGCGAATAGAGGAAAATGTAAATGTATTTGATTTCGTGATATCCGATGCTGATATGAAATTGCTCAATGCACTAAACAGAAATTTTCGCACATGCTGGGACCCGACCAATGTGCCTTGATTGAAACAACGCAATTGATTAATTCTTAAATATATCCGGCAACTTTATCACATGGTATTCTGCATCGTCGGGCTTATTATATTCGGGATATTGGGCTTGTTTTCCGCGAAATACAGGCGCTATTTCCGTGAATCCCTTCACTGCATGCGCCGGCAACTTCTGCTCAAGCCTTGCGACACGCAATTTGATAATGAAATGAAGGCAAAAATATCGGCAGGGGTGAGCAAGGTCAGCACGGGCATGGCAAGGTTTGTTTTTCGTAAGTTTGTACTGCTTTCGTGGATTCTCCTTGTCCTAATGATAGCCAGCGTCATCATGGTCATGTTCGGCGTTTATAATTATGTGGCTTACGGGAACTGCAACGGGCCGTTTTCAAGCGACTTTTGCGTATTCGGGGTACTAGACGGCTCCTTTGATGAAAAAGTAGCGAAGATAAAACCAATAAGCATGGATGACGACCCTACCCTTGGCGATTTCAACGCTTCAAATGTGCATATTATCGAGGTCGGATGCTTCTCCTGCCCCTACACAAAAGACGCCGAACAGTTCCGTGGCCAGTTGCTTGAGAAGTACGGCGGAAACGTAAGCTTTACGTTCCGCAGCATGCCTCTGCCCCAGCATGAACTGAGCTTTGAACGGGCTGAAGCCGCTGATTGTGCACTGGAACAGGGAAAGTATTGGGAATATCACGATCTGCTTTTCCAGAATCAGGCAAACATGACAGTAGAGAAAATGAAGACTATGGCCGTTGAGCTCGGATTGAACACTGAGCAGTTTAACACATGCCTGGATTCCGGTAAATACAAGGACGAGGTGCAGAAGGACTACGATGACGCCGTGGCCGCAGGCATATTCGCCACGCCCACATACTTTGTAAACGGCGTGCCGCTTGTGGGCATAAAAGCATTCGCGCAGTTCGAAAATATAGTTGTAAGCTCCATAGAGGGCTCATGTTCGTGATAAGCAGCTAGTAGAAATGTTCAATGAGAGGCAACAAAGCTTGAATAACAAAATAATATGAAGGCTACAAGCCGTCCAGACGCAGGTCAAATACCATGACATTTCTTGAACTTCTGGCCGCTGCCGCACGGACAGGGGTCATTTCTTCCTACATCCTTGTAATCTTTCTCTGTTGTCGGTTTTGTCGATGACGTTCCATTATTCAAAAGTTCCGACATGTACGGCATTATCAATGACGGGTCGTCTAATAGTCTTGCCATTTGCGCTAAATTCAGCAGATGGCTTTTATTCCCTGTCAATTCATATAATCTTTTTTGTAAGCCTGCAGCTTCCTTTAACTTATTCATTCCTAAAAATGCCTGAGATATCATTTCAATCTGCCGCGGCTGGTCCAATTTCAATGAAGCTTCGTACAATTTTTCGGCAGTTCTGGACGAATCGTCTTCACGTCCCATGAGAGTATAGACTGCCGAGAGTCCCATCAGAGTATCAGCATTGTCTGGGTCTATTTCGGAGGCTTTCTCATATATTCGAACTAAATCTTCATGAGCCTGAGATTGTAACAGCTTTGGAGTTATACCTCTCATATTTCTGACAATATGTTTCTTATCGCCGCCAAGTCTTACGGCTTCTTCGAAATCAGCAATGCCGTCATCTATCCTGCCGAGTTCAAAATAAATCTGTCCCCTGTTCTCGCGGAATGCCGGCTCTTCCGGTCTGATGTATATGGCAGCAGTCAAGTGTTTTGCAGCCCTGTCATTGTCACCAAGTTCGTGTTCAGCTTTTGCCCTTCCGTTCCAAGCCATCCAGCTTTCAGGATTCATTTCTATTAATATGTTCCAGTATTGTATAGCTTCTTCGTATTGCCTGTCTCTGTTCAATAATGTGCCTATAGTCACTATAGATTCAACCGATATAGGATACAGTTCAATAGCTTTTCTCAAGTCTGACAGCGCGTCTGCTCTTCTCCCTGCTAATTCGAGAACCATGGCACGGCTGTGGTATAGAAGATGATTATCGCCTATGAGCCTCAAGCCTTCTTCTGCTACTCTTATTGCTTCTCTTGGATTTGATTTTTGATACCACATGGATTTCTTTGCATATCCTACAGGATTGGTCAGGTTTTCTCTTATTTCTCTGTCAAGCTCCTGCGGATAAGTAGATTCTGGAATTCCTTGAGTCTTTAACTTATCCAAATCCTTAGCCATTATTCCATGTATGCCCAAGAATGTTTCGTCTTCTTTGACCATAGTGTATTCGAAAGGTATCATTATCTCACTCTCATGTCAAAAAGATACAGGCTGTATGTAACGTCCTTCAAATCCATTGGTATGGGTAACAGGCTTCCATCCGGCAGCTGTAATCTGCTGTCTATTTGTATGCCATGCATTCCTTGCTCCTGAATCATCGGAATGTATGTAGTTCTAACAACATCTACATTCGGATGTTGCTTTGCTATCTCTTGTCCAAGTTCTTCATGCTTGTCAACATATTCATTCCGTTCAGCATCATACATTGACAATCGGCTCGCCAAGAAAAATCTTCCGTCAGACCTACAAATTTTGCTTGCATTATCCAAAACAGAATTCATAATGTCTTTGTCATGCACAATTCTTCTCTGCTCCCAGAATTCTTTGTCGCCAAGCTGCATGAATTCTATGAATTGCAGTGGAGATTTGTTCGTGTAGCCCCCGCTCAATGTAAATGAGACCATGTCAGCTTTCCTTCCTTGATTGTAAAGAACTCTCATTGTGTTATGCAAATTCTCAATATCATCAGCCAGAAGAGTAGTTCCAGTTAGGTCAATTTCATCCATGACTGGATATGGTTTCAGGATGAATCCCTTGTCAGGATCAAATGATATGTACGACCTTGAATACCTTCTCACACTCCTGCCTCTTTCAGAGAGAACAGATTCGGCTGCCTGAAGGCTGTAATGATTTATATCAACGCCTATCGCAGGCTCAGGCATTTCTGCCAAGAATCTTCCCGCACCGCATCCCAAATCCACAAGCAAGCCTTGTTCTGGCTTGAAGAAATTGACAACCTGCCTGTAAAGTCCGCTCTCTGCGTGCTGGCGTGATACCTCAGCCCAACTTCCAGCGTAGCCTTTCATTTGTTTATCCTGTTCAGGCAGCAATAAGTCAGCAGTTTGATATAAGTGAGTTTTATGATTCTGTGAAGCAGAAAATTCTATCTTTGTCCGTTCTTCTTCAGGCAATGATGCAAGATAGTCTTTCGCACGCTGGTCTAACGCATCAAGATATCTGGACACTCTCGGGCTGTCTACTATTTCTCTTACAGTTTGTCGCCATTCTGCTAAGTTGGGTTCTGGGTTGAAATCTGCCATAATTTATCACTATGAAAGATTCAAAAAATTAGAATCTGGCACCCACGCCTTTGAGTGCATCGTACGCCTTTTGCCAAAATTCTGGTGTTGCCTTTTCGTCTCTGCCAGGATTGCAGTCTATTAGTCTCCAGCCCCGTCTGCCTACGTAATCCTGCACGGGCTGTGTCAGTAAATCGTGATGATATGTAGACGTTACTAAGACCAGAGACACTCCCAAACTCGTTGCTTGCTCTGCGACTTCTATTCCAAGAGGCTGATTTGCTTCCGATTGTTCCATCGCTTCGTTGAGCGCTTTGTAATAATCCCTTGCCTGTTCTTCCCTGTATGTTCCTCTCATAGCGTTTTTGACAAAATGCGTCATAAGAACCGGCTGGAAAG
>Ga0209542_10020421_pt1 | contig 10497 bp, 6 predicted proteins | sample RifCSPhighO2_01_FD_184028 | JGI IMG/M metagenome (GOLD analysis project Ga0209542, IMG submission 184028) | Soil microbial communities from Rifle, Colorado - Rifle CSP2_plank highO2_0.1 (SPAdes) (version 2) | ecosystem: Environmental > Terrestrial > Deep subsurface > Rock core/Sediment ...
GGCCGCAACAAAAGCGTTGACGCAATGAATGCGGCTATGAAAGAAGATAAACATGTTGTATTAGTAATGCAAAAGAAACTTGAAATTGATGAACCTGACGTTGATGATATTTACCATACAGGAGTTCTGGCTAAAATCGACAAGGTGGCAACCGGCGAAAAAGGTCAGATAAACGCACTAGTCAAAGGACTTCATAAAGTAAAAATCACCGAGTTTACTCAAAGATCACCATATTTTATCGGCCGTGTTTCCGAAATACACGATATTGTAACTCAAGACGAAGAGGTTGTAGCGATCGTAAAATATATATCCGGCCAGATAAAAAAAGCAATCAACTTAGGGAAAACTATCGACTTTGTGTTTCTCATGAATATTTTAAACATTAATTCTACAGATAATTTTTCAAATCAGGTTGCAATGGTACTTGACCTCAAGACTTCAGAGCGTCAAGAACTGCTTGAAGAAACTAATCTTAAAATCCGTTTGTCAAAAGAGGTTGAGTACATAAATAGGGAAATCAAGGTGCTTGAACTTGAACAGAATATTTCTAGTAAAACGCAGCGGAAGTTTGAGAAAAATATGCGCGAGACATTTCTTCGTGAAAAGATGCGAACCATAGAAGAGGAACTTGGAGATAAAAGTGACAATAAAGAGATAGACGAATATAAAAAGAAAATCAAACTCGCCAATATGCCAAAAGAAGTTGAGGAAAAAGCGGTAAAAGAACTCAAACGCCTTCTTCAGATGTCGCAGTTTAACCCCGAATCTTCGTATATCAGATCTTATCTTGATTGGCTGGTTGAATTGCCATGGAGTAATGCTTCAAAAGAAAATATTGATCTTAAACTTGCCGAAAAAATATTAGACGAGGATCATTTCGGATTGAAAAAAGTTAAGGAGCGAATTTTGGAGTTTTTGGCCGTGATGAAGCTAAAAAACATGAAAAAGTCTACCGAGGAAAAGGCGGCACATCAACCGTCAATCTTATGTTTTGTCGGACCTCCAGGAGTCGGAAAAACTTCGCTCGGTCGCTCGATCGCACGCGCACTGGCCCGCAAATTTGTTAAAGTTTCGCTAGGTGGTATACGTGATGAGGCAGAAGTACGCGGTCACAGGCGCACCTATGTTGGCGCACTTCCGGGTCGGATGATTCAGGGAATTAAACAGGCTGGAACCAATAATCCGGTATTTATGCTTGATGAGATCGATAAAGTAGGTCGTGATTATCGCGGCGACCCATCATCTGCGCTGCTTGAGGCGCTTGATCCTGAGCAAAATCACGCCTTTTCAGATCATTATCTTGAGGTTCCGTTTGATCTCTCGGATGTATTTTTCATAACTACAGCAAACATTTTAGATACTATTCCAGACGCTTTACTTGATCGACTCGAGGTAATACATTTTGCAGGTTATACAGAGGATGAAAAATTCAATATTGCCAAAAACTATCTCATTCCAAAGCAAAAGTCTGCACATCACATCGATTCCGATAAAGTACATGTTACAGATGAATCATTAAGGACGATTATCCGTCGTTATACACGCGAGGCTGGAGTGCGTGAACTTGAACGTCAAATTGCAACAGTGTTTAGAAAAGTGGCGCGTGAAATAGTTGAAAAAAAGATAAACGGCGAAGTAAAAAGCGTTGGCAAATCGGAATTGCAAAAATATTTGGGTCCGTATAAATATTCGGCCCAGATGATCGAGGAACACAACACCGTTGGAATCACAACAGGTCTTGCCTGGACACATGCCGGAGGGGATATCCTTTTTATCGAAGTTGCCACAATGCCCGGGAAAGGTGCTCTCACGCTCACGGGAAACTTGGGCGATGTCATGAAAGAGTCATGTCAGGCTGCACTATCATATATCCGTGCAAGATGGGGTATGTTTAAACTGGACAAAGATTTTTTTGGAACTTCAGACATACATGTCCATGTGCCGGAAGGCGCTGTGCCTAAAGATGGCCCGTCTGCCGGAACCGCGATTGTGACATCGATGGTCTCAGCGCTCACCAAAATTCCGGTTAAACGCGATGTGGCAATGACAGGTGAGATTACGCTTCGTGGACGAGTCACCGAGATTGGCGGACTGAAGGAGAAAGTAATCGCCGCCCACCGTGCGGGCATTAAAACCGTAATCATGCCAAGGGACAATAAAAAAGATTTGGTTGATATTCCGCAAAAAGTACAAGACGACCTCAAGTTTGTATTTGTCGACCACATTGATGACATTTTGCGTGAAGCTTTGGTATTCCCAAATCGAAAAAAAGAGTTTGTCGCAAGACCACAACTGATGCTTGAAAAAGAGCGAATCAAGGAAAAGAAAGTCAATTAACACTCCCGTTATTTCATCCCAAGGTATACTGAGCGAATCTTGTGTGCCAAAGAGTACAGTTTGTATAATGTTGGTTTTACCGCAAGATCATAGCTACCGGTAAACTCCTTATAAGTCGTTCCATAACCTTCCTTAAATCTTGTAAAGCCTCCCCAGTCATTTTTTACTGTATCACTATTCGGCGGCAGCGATCCCCACATATCAAACTCCGTTGCACCAAGTCTCTTGCCCAATTTTATCGCTTCCCACATGAGTAAATTTGAAGCCATGACCTCTCTGAACTTTATTGACGAGCCGCCATACGGATAATAAAAACGATTATGAAAATAAAAAAGCTCATAGGCGGCCATCGGTTCGTCATTATAGTAAGCAATCAAAATGTGGGCGATCTTATTTTTTAGATGTTTCCAGATTATGCGGTGATAAGCTTCGTCATGTCCATAATAGTGCTGTCTACGGCAGGTATCAAAATATAGTTTAAGAAAAACTTCAAATCCTTGATCATCGGATTGCTCTTTAATTATTACGCCTTTTTTTGTGGCCAAACGTATGTTGTAGCGGGTTTTTGATTTCAAATTTTTTATAAGTTCATCTTCGGTTTTTGTGAGATCAAGAACTTGTGTCCACTGCGGAAAAAGCGGATGTTTTGATCTAGTAATCAGCAGTCGGTGGTCAGTCATCAGATCAAGACTGATTACTGTATGCTGATTGCCGATTACTGAAACATAAGGTTCGAGTTTAATAAATATCAGATTTTGTTCTTCACCGATTTTTGCTAAAAATTCAATGACTTTAGTTGACGGCATCACTGAGCGGGGAATATAGCCGACTTTCCATTTTGTGTGAGGAATAGTGTGCAAAGTCATCTGAAAAACATGTTTGAGAACTTCGCTTTCATACTCTCCAATTCGTATCACTTTGACTCCACTTTCTAGTCTTGCCTGGCCCCATTCCCATGCCTGTAACGGATGTAGTGCGCAAGCGTTGTAAATTTCCGAATCAAATGTGTCAGGGATGGTGTTTGTCATATTTTGGCCTGATTTTTTAAAAGTTCAAGAGTTTCGTGAGCACATCTTTCCCATGAAAACAAGGTAATACGATTTTTGCCGGTTTTTATAAGTTTATTATAAATTTCTTTACTTTGAGCAAGCTGGTACAATTTTTCTATTAAATCATTTGGATCTTCCGGATCAAAATATAAACACGCCTCACCGCCTATTTCAGGGAGACTCGAGTTTTGCGAACTTATGACAGGGCAGCCATATGCCATGGCCTCAAGAATGGGTATACCAAATCCCTCGTAAAGAGAGGGCATGACAAATACCCAGGCATTTTTATAAAGAATTATTACATCCTCATCGGGAATAAAATCCGTAAATATAACCTTATCGTTTAGACTCAAACGCTTTACCTCCGCAAAAATTTCATCATAAAGCCAGCCCTTTTTGCCCACAATGACAAGCTTTAATCCTTCGTGGGTTTTGTAATAGTCGTTAAACGCGTGAATCAAAGTAACAATGTTTTTACGTGGTTGGAGCGTGCCAACGTAGAGAATATATTTTTTTTCAGAAATATTATATTGCATTAAAACGTCTTTGTCTGATTTATCTTCAGATTTTTTTTCAAAACCGTTATAAATAACCGAAATTTTTGTGTCTGGAATTTGATACCATTTCACAATATCTTTTTTTGTGGTTTTGGAAACGGCAATTATCGCCTTTGATTTATGTATGGCCTGGGCTGTCCAGTTTTTAAGCTGAAATAAATCCTTTTTTCTAAATTCTGAAGGATAATAAAAAAATGACAGATCGTGAATCGTGACAACTATTGGTACCGGACAAAAGCGGGGAATATAGTGTGCCGGCGCAAAATAAAGGTCAATTTTGGACTTTGTGTAAAGATGAATCGGTAAAAATATTTGCGACCAAAGAAACGTGCCCTTCACGACTTCATAATAAAAATGGGGAGTAGCCTTGGGCATCGACTTTTTGGGTTTTTGGCGAAGAAAAACACAAAAAGATAAGTTTTCACTTGCTACCGATTGAAAGTAGTTGAGTTGTACAAGGGTGTAAACCGACACGCCCACATGCTCGTCGACATTGGCTTCGTTTCCGTCAACACCGATTACCATACAGCAATTATACCCTTTTCTTAAGTTGAGTGAGTAGGGTATCTAGGTAGCGTTTCCAGGTAAATTCTTCGCTTCTTGCCTTGCCTTTTTCAATAAGCTGTTGCCTTAAAGACCTGTCTTTTATAAGAGCGAGTATTGCTTCACTGATTTCCGTTTTATTGAATGGATCAAAAGTGAGGGCGGTATCTTTTTCTACAATCTCGGCAAGAGAAGAAGTGTTGCTTGTGGCCACAGGGCAGCCGTAGGCCATTGCCTCAATTACCGGATAGCCAAAACCCTCATAAATCGATGGAAAAATAAAACATAAAGCCGACTGATAGAGCGCGGCCAGTTCATAATCAGTAACGTAGCCAATATAATGTATGTTTTCATTTTGCGGTACCTCGCTATCCCAACCTTGTAACCCAACGATCACAAGATCGGGGAGATTTTCCTCTTCTCGTAGAGCATTGTATGACTCAACAAGCATTTTAATATTTTTACGAGGCTCAACCTTGCCAACAGTAAGCATAAATGACTCATTTAGATTATATTTTTTTAGTACAGCTTGTTTTGCTTGTTTATCTAGATCTTTGTTTGCGACCGAAACACCTGGATAATTAATACAGACTTTATCTTCATTTATTTTATAAACATCGAGTAAATCATTTTTTGTACTCCTCGAATCTGCGAAAATCATATCTGATTCACGAACTGCCCAGCCTAATCGTTTTGTTTGGTTTTTGATAATTTTTGAGTGTACAGTCTCAGGGTATTTTTTGAATACGAGATCGTGAACTATGGTTGCTTTTTTTGAAAATGTGGAAGGTTCGGTCCAATCGGAAGTGATAAACCAGTCCAGATTTTTTGTGAATCCAGGCTTTACAAAATGAATGTCGTTCCATAGTAATGAAAGCGCTGCAGGCGGTAGATTCCATTGGATTAACCTATGTTTTTTGGAGTGAATTTTTTGTAATAATTTTTCTTTGGGTTTTTGTCGTAAACCGGAAAAGAAGAATACCCATTTATTTTCAAAATCGTAGGTTAAGATAGCGTCAGCCAGACCCTCGATAAATCTGCTGACTCCGGTACCCCTATAGACTATTTGAGAAATATCGATTCCAAGTTTCATAGATTAGTTTTTAATACTTCGATAAACATTTTCAAGTTTCTGAGCTATAGCTTTCCAGCTGTAGTGATTTTTCACAAGAGAAAAGGAGTTTTTTTGAATGGTTTTATATTGCACTTCATTTTTGAGAATAAATAGAATTTTGCGAACAAACTCGTTCTCATTTTTTGCAATAAGCACATGTTCACCTTCTTTTACCGCCAGCCCTTCAACACCGATTTTTGTTGAAATCACGGGAAGTCCCGAGGCCATGCTTGCCAGAATTTTAAGCCTCGTTCCTCCGGGTCCAAATATCGGGGCAATAAATATTGTTGAGCTGTGATAAAGTTCCTTAACAGTTTCACCATTATCAGGAGCCAAGTCAATTATTTGAATATAAGAGTTGGCTTGTTTTCCAAGTTTTTTGGTGCTGTTTTGACCCGCAATAATAAGCTGAGCCTGTGGAAGCTCCAAGTGTAGTTTAGGAAAAATTTTGTGAATAAGATATTTGGCTGCTTCAACATTTTGAAGCCAGAAAAAATTGCCAACAAACAAAAGTCTTGGATTTTTTTTATTAATACTGGGAAACTTATCGACAAACATCTCGTCGCCGGCACCGTTGGGGATGACAACCGTCTCTTCACTTGTCAGTTTTTTAATCTCATTTTTATCGGATTCAGAAACCGTTGCGACAAGTTCGGCTTTATGCCAATAAAATGTTTCCCATTGCTTTAATTTAAAAATATCAACAGAAAGAGGCAAACGAAAGTAAAATGGCAGAGTAGAAATAAAATGTTGATATACTTTGTATTCTATAGTCTGTTCGACCAGAAGCACCGGCACGTCGGTTTTAGGAATATGCGGCATGATATAAAAAGTTTCAGCATGTATGACGTCAAATTGTTTTTCCTTGAGCAGTTTTTCAATAATTGTTTTTGCCTCTTGAGAAAAGTTACGGACAATAAGAAATGGAAGAGCGGAAAAAATCGATTTTAAAATTATTCTAATCTGCCAGGGTTTCTCTGCACGTTTGCAAAGATGTATTTCTTTGCAGTAAGATTTTAGATAATCGGCATAAGACTTTTCGTGATCGTCTTTGTAAAGAGCAACAAGGGTAATGTCATGATTTTGGCCAAGATATTTGAGAAGATATAGTGTGCGTATTTGTCCACCTGAAGCCGGTGGGTACGGTAAATACGGAGTGAGCATGAGGATTTTCATATATCGACATTACTTTAGTTTTACGAGAGAAAATTGATCATTTTCAACAAGCACTTGATAGCCTTTCTCTTTTAAATTTTGCGCAAAATCTTTCTTGTCTGTGACCAAATATGAGTAACCAAGTTGTACAAGTTCTTCAACCTCTTTATACACCGCCGGTGCTCCTTTTCGATCGGCGAGATAGAGAAGAGTTGTATCTCCAATCCTGTCAGTTACGATTTTATCTTCAGGTTTTGTAAACGTCATGATAAGTTTCGCAACCTGTGTGAGATCGCGGGGATAGTTGTAGTAATCTTTGACCCTGTAATAGGAAAAGAAAAACGAGAAGACTAAAAGGACTATGAGCGTCGGATAAAAAAATAATTTATTAACAAAAGTTGGCGACATCCTGATGGTATGAGCAATACCTAGACCGGTCATAAGGGCAAATCCGGGAAGTGCAATAGTTTGGTAATATTCGTGCTGCACATTACCACCTTGAAATGTGAATAAATATACAAGTGACGAAAAAAAGATAGAGTGGAGAAAATATTTTTTTGTTTTGGCAATAATACCGACTATAAAAAATGAGCTCAAAAATATGCCAAACATGGCAATGCCGACGCGCTCCATAAAGATCCACCTGAAAAATGCCGGCTTAAAGAAAATATTTTTTGGTCCTTCAAATGTGTTCACATACATAAAAAGCAAGTCGCTTGCAGGTATGCCTTCGGGAAACTTCATAATATAAAGTCTCCAAGCTATAAACGGTATCAGACCTAAAACTACGTATGCATAAGGCTGCCATTTTTTAAAAAGATCGAATTTATAAGAAACGATAAACAGGTATCCTATGGCAAGACTATAAAAGATTGTTGTTGGTTTGACGAGTAACGCCAGTGCATAAAAAATTATGCTCATTACCAGGTAGGCGATATTCTGGTTTTGTTTTTTTAAATAAAGATAAATAAAGAAAATCGATACAAACATCATGGACAAAGCGGTAGTTTCAGGAAGAACAACGCGAGAAAAAAACACAAAAAACGGGAATATTGCGTAAACTGAAGCTGTAAATATACCTGCAGCTCTACCGTGTTCCTTAAGAGCAAAGTAATATAGGATCCAGATTAAAATTACCGAAAAAAATACCGAAGTCAGTCTTCCATAAACTTCAATAGGCAGTATCGGAAGGTATCGATAAAATAATGCGAAAATAGCATTGTAAACCGGGAACTCGACAAAGCGAAGACCTTTGGGATTTTCGATTCCAGATTCTATGCTTGTGAGGTCATCATATCTGGGCTCAATCAGATTAATACCATCCCGTGCAAAGTTGCGAGCAACGGCCGCTGTATCTGCTTGACGCCATGAATGCAAATCTGCAAGTGGTGTATCGATTTTGTAGAGTCGAAAAACTATCGCAATAATAGTTATGATAAGAAGGATCAAGAGATCTTTTTTTTTCATAAAACCAGTCTTAACAATAACGGAAACTTAACTTTTTGCCTTAGCTTTATTTTTTTCTTTAATATCAGCAATTACGGCGAAGGCTCCCATAAAAAGCCAGAAAGTATATGCGACTTTTGATGCATCAAACACATCAATGTATGTAGCATTTACAATAAGTCCCAACATTCCAAATAAAAATCCGATATAAATATATGATTCATTTTTGCCTACAGTTTTAATTTTCATCCAAACCCGTTTTACAACTTCAGACATAATTGCTATTAAAAGCGAAGTGCCAAGAAGACCAAATTCGCCTAGCCAACGAAGGAAATTATTGTCTGTCGCCTCGCCTAGCGATGATGGGCCGGTGCCAAGAATCGGATTTTTTTTCAAGGCATTTATTGCTCGTGGCCACTCAACTTGAAATCGTGTTGAAAGTGAAATATCAACAAGATATTGCTGAACGGAGATTTGTCTATTGAAAAGCTGATCAACCAGCTGACTTAGTTCAAGATCGGTCAGCTTAGTCCCAGTTTTTGCCGCCTCGGCAAGAAGCGATTCTCGGAGTTGTTTTTTTGCAAGCTCTTCTGTTTTTTTGTCAACTTTCGGTTTGGCAGCAGGAGTAATTTTTGTTTTATCAACTGTTACTCCAGCACCAAAATCACCTGGCGGCAACACGTTTGGATCCATCGTTTCTTTTGGAACCAGCACGTCGCCTGTTAAGGAATCGATAAAAATACTTGTAGGTTGAAATGTGCTGAGGAATCGAGTTTTCAAATTGTCAGATAGTGGCGTGAGCATGGCCGTTATCAGGATAACCAAGATCAGTAGTTTAAAACGCCTTATATAAAGTAAAAACAAAGTTATTGTCCCAAGATAGGCAAGATATGACGATCTTGAGGCGGCAAGAATCAATGTACCAAGTGAGAGAATAAACAGTACAAAGAAGAACTTTTTTTTGGTCCAAAGATAAAATCCAAGCAGCATCGGCATAAGAAAAATGATATAGGCCGACAAGTCATAATGTCCCGAAAAAGTCGAAGAAATTCTAACTGCGGGATCAAGCACAAGAATATGACCTCGTGAGTACTCTGGATTCATGGTTTGAACAGCAGGTAGCCCGATAAGTTTTTGACCGTATCCGTACAAAGATACTATCGCAAGCACTACAAATGCAAGGCCGACATATTGAAAAAAATCTTTTTTTGTTTTTGTTGTCGTATAAACTACAAAAAAAATCAACATATACTCGATTCTTCTTAGTGCAAATAATATACCAAGTTGTTGAATAATAATCGTTTTTTGTATCCAGTATCCGTAAGCAAATGAAATAAACATGGATAGCCAAAATAATCCAAAAAGAATAGTGTATCTGCGAGGCAAAACAACTCTTCTTCTTGCAAATTGAATGAGATACACTATCGCGATAAGTAACACATAAAGATCCTCGTAGCGAAGGTGAATATAGGTGTACTCAACGTTAGTAAACGGAAGTTTAAACAAAAGCGGAATGATGATGATGTATCCAAAAACTAAAATTTTTAGGATATGATCATCAAACCATCTTAGTGATTTTATAAGCATGTTCATATGTTTTGACAAGATACGTATTTTTTGTGAGCCTGCCAACAGTGAGAGCAAGCAATGCCTTTAATTGTAACATACCTTTTAGGATTCCAAAAGAGAGTGGAGAATAGTGTTTTTCATAAAAATAAATAAGGCCTTTGTAAACTTGAATTATTGGGTATGTACGACCTTCGCTTGATGCAGATCCAAAATGAATGAATCGAGATTCCGGATAAAAGTAGGTTGTGAATCCCAGTTTTTTAGCTCTGTATAAAAGGTCAATCTCCTCCATATACATGAAAATTTTTTCATCAAAACTGCCAACTTTCAAAAAAATATCTTTCCTCGTCAAAATACAGGCACCCGATACCCAGTCTGTTTTTTTTAGATTATCGGGAGACGAGCGTGTCAAGCCCCAATAATCACCTTTTAAAAATAATGCCGCAAAAACTACGGGAAGGCTATAAAATGGCCCGCATGATGGTTGGTTTGTCAGGTCTTTATTAAGTAGTTTTCCTCCGAGAAAATGCATCGTACTTTCATTTTCATTATAGAATTTAAAAAGTTTCGCCACTGCATTATCAAGAACCAAAGTATCAGTGTTGAGAAATAATAAATATTTTCCTTTTGCATGGCGTACCGCCTGATTATTTCCTTTTGCAAAACCCAAGTTTTCATTACTTTGAATGTATTTAACGCGGCTATGTTTTAATTCAAGACTTTTTAT
>Ga0209542_10020425_pt1 | contig 10496 bp, 8 predicted proteins | sample RifCSPhighO2_01_FD_184028 | JGI IMG/M metagenome (GOLD analysis project Ga0209542, IMG submission 184028) | Soil microbial communities from Rifle, Colorado - Rifle CSP2_plank highO2_0.1 (SPAdes) (version 2) | ecosystem: Environmental > Terrestrial > Deep subsurface > Rock core/Sediment ...
CCTTAAGTACCTTCGGAAAATAGGCGTCGCGTCACTTCAGCCGGAGAAAATAGAACTCGCGAAAGTGGGCGCACGCGACCTCGACCTCATCACGGCGGACGAGCTGAACAGGCTCATGAAAGTTCCCGCGGGAGATTCTTTGGCCGAACTTCGGGACCGCGCGATGCTGGAGCTTCTTTTCTCGACCGGCCTCCGGGTCTCCGAGCTCTGTTCGCTCAACGCCGACATTGACCTTTCTCGGGATGAATTCTCCATACGCGGAAAAGGAGACAAAGTGCGTGTTGTCTTTCTCTCCCCTTCCGCAAAACGCGCGGTCGCCGGATATCTGAAGAAGCGCACTGACATGGGAGAAGCGCTCTTTATCGGGTACGGAAAGGTCGGAAAGAAAAAAGAGGCGATGCGACTTACTCCGCGCTCCGTCGAACGCATCGTGAAAAAACACGCAATACAAGCAGGCATTACGCGAAAAGTCACTCCGCACGTTATTCGCCACTCGTTCGCAACGGATCTACTAGAGGGCGGGGCGGATCTCCGGAGCGTACAGGCACTTCTCGGGCATGCGAACATCGGTACGACCCAAGTGTATACGCACGTAACTGACAAGCATCTGCGCGAGATTCACCGTGCATTTCATGGGAAACGGAGGAAATGAACGCGCTATGATGTGGTCATGAGGCTCGTATCATGGAACGTGAACGGTATCCGTAGCATCGTTAATAAAGGCAAGTTCTTGCCGGTCGTGAAGGCCCTGAAACCCGATATTTTGTGTCTCCAGGAGACGAAAGCAGAGCGGGGCCAAGCAGAGATAGACCTTCCTGACTATGAGGAGTTTTGGAATTCTGCAAAAAACCGCAAGGGATACAGTGGCACGGCGATCTTCGCCAAGATGAGACCTGAAAGTGTCATCTTCGATCTGCCGGATGATCTCGTGAAACGATACGAACTCGGCGCTGACGGTTACGGCGACCCGAACAACGAAGGACGCGTCATATCCGCCGAATTCAAGGATTTTTTCGTCGTGAATGTCTACACCCCGAATGCAAAACCCGACTTAAGCCGGCTTACACTTCGCCACAGGCGCTGGGACCCTGCCTTTCTCGCATTCCTGAAACGTCTTGGATCAAAAAAGCCCGTTATTTTCTGCGGTGACTTGAACGTAGCTCACACGTCCGAAGACCTCGCTAATCCGAAAGCGAATGAAGGCGAGCATGGGTTTACCAAAGAGGAGCGAGAAGGGATAGATAAGCTCATTGAAGCGGATTTTATAGACACATTCCGCCTGTTTCATGCGGGGACGGGGCACTACACGTGGTGGAGTCATTTTTCGAATGCCCGTGCGAGGAATGTGGGATGGCGGATAGATTACTTTTTTGCAAGCAAGGCGTTGCGACCCCGCATTCGCCATGCGAGCATACACCCCGACTTTGAGGGCTCCGATCATTGCCCCATATCGCTAGACCTTGGTCTGTAAAGCGCTAAAGGACAGGGCTACTCCTAGGGGCGTGAAGATATCCACAGGGTGTCCTTTACAGTGTCCTTTATGCATGTATCCTGTAGGACAGGGAGTTTAGGGCTTCGCCCTAGATCCTATAGCTAGAGTTCAAGTTCTTTTCTTGTCTTTTATCCCAGCAGGGATTTCATTCTTGCTAACGATAGAGCAAGACGGACACATGTCCGGGGCCTTAAACAGGCACACTACATCCTAAAAGGGCTCGCATAGCGACCCAAAATTATTAGGCAAAGTGCCGTCGTTAGACCCAAACCGAACCTAGCCCCAAGGCCGTTCTCGCGAACGGGCACAGATTCCTTTGAATCCGTGTCCATTCGCGGGCGCGGCCTTTTGTTTTTCTCCGAAGGAGAATCCTGCGTAGCTTCAGCGAAGCAGGATGCAGTTGCCTAGGAAACGTGGTGTTTCTCTCGCAGTTTTTGAATAGCGGACTCCTCCTCCTCTGTGCGGCGATCCTTCCCTGCCTCGCCGAGCTTCTTGAGCTCTTCATCAGAAAGTTTTAAGAGTTCGCGGGAACGTTCTTCTAAATAATCCTCCGTGTTCTTTTTCGGCTCATCCAACACTTCTTCAAGAAGTGCATGAAGCGTCCACCCGATGCGGGGGCCGGGTTTCTCTCCCATGTTCATAAGGCCTGTCCCGTCTATTTTCAGCATCGAAACAGAAACAGGGTCGCGGAGCGCCTCATCCACCATGGACATGTATTTGCGTAAACGGAATGGCTGCTCCTTCGGGCGACCAGTGCCGACTCTATCGCAGATGCGCAAGTTCAAAAGATCTTTGATATTCTCTGGGCCGACATTCCGTATCGTGCGGCGAACGGCCGAGAGCGTCACCGTATCAGGGTCGGAGAAGAACATATGCGTTCGGATGAGGGAAACCACTTTATCTATCACTTCTTTTGAAAAACGCAGATCGGTAAGTATATGTTTGGCCATGCGGGCACCTACTGTCTCGTGTCCGTGGAACGTCCAATCTTTCTTTTCATCCGACCATGCGCGGACGCGCGGCTTCCCTACGTCATGAAGAAGCGCCGCGATGCGCACTTCAAGAGGCCATTTTTTATCAGCGGCTGCCTGCAAAGAGCGGAGCAAGTGCTCGAACACCTCGAATGCATGCGCCTGGTTCTGTTTGATACCGAGTCCCTCTTCAAGTTCTGGGATAATGTAGCGGAGGATCCCTAGTTTTTGAGCGACATACAGCGCCTGCATCGGACGCGCGCTTTCCAATATCCTTACGAACTCATCGCGCACGCGCTCTCTCGATATCTTTTCAAGCAGTGCCGAATTTTCGGCGAGTGCTTTGGCGGTCTTTGTCTCAATGGCGAAATCCAATTCGGCAGAGATGCGCACGGCGCGAAGCATGCGGAGCGCGTCCTCTTTGAAACGAAGGTTAGCGTCCCCCACCGCCGTTATGACGCGCCTCGTGATATCTTCTTGCCCGCCGTGCTCATCTACAAGCGTCTCGGTGTCGGGTGCATATGCAATGGCATTGATGGTAAAGTCGCGTCGCTTAAGGTCGTCCGAAAGAGTATCGCTGAATTTCACTTCGTCCGGATGCCTCGCATTCGAATACTTTCCTTCAATGCGGTATGGAGTTATTTCGACGACTTTGAGACGAGCGTCCTCGGATTTTGTTACGACACCCACAGTGCCGAAATCGTTCTCGTAGAATGTTTCTTCAAAAAGTTCCTGTATCTGCTCCGGTTTCGCATTCGTCGTGATATCCCAGTCTTTTGGTTCGCGGTTGAGAAGAAGGTCGCGCACGCATCCTCCGACGAGATATGCTTCGAATCCCGCGTTGCGAAGGGTTTCGCAGAGCGTTCGTATCTCTTCAGGTACGCTCAAGTGGCGGTCCGTCATTCACGCATTGTATCTCAAAAGCAGGTTCCGCCCGTGGTGGAGAAAGTCTGTTTGTGGCGGAGGTATGCCGCGTTAAGGTATCATGGTCTCGACGCTCCCGTGGTGAAATGGATATCACAACAGTCTTCGGAACTGTCGTTCCAGGTTCGAATCCTGGCGGGAGCACAAGCGCTTTGCACTTGTGCGACAGTCAGGATTTGAACGGGAGAGGGTCGGAGAACGGGAGTTCTCCGCAGAGGAAGGATTGGGAAAACCGTGGGTTTCCCAGACGGGGGTCGTGTGCGGGTAGGGAGAATCGAACTCCCGCTGACTGATTGGCAACCAGTCGTTCTGCCATTAAACTATACCCGCATTGGTTGCTATACTCTCATAATATCTTTTACCCATCAACTCACTCGGGAGAAGACGCAACCACTCTAGCATTTTTGCCTTAAGGTACGTGCTTGAGACGACCACAATACAAATTCCTTTTGATATCTTGCGTGATGGATGCCGTCCTCGAATCACAGCGCATTTTGTAAAAGACTTTTCGTTCATATTTATTCTTCTTGCCCAATATTCCAGGCAAGTCGCTGCATCCAGATCGGGATAAATAATTACATTCCCGCGAATCTTCTCATCAGGAACACGGCATATGTTTCTAAGGAAAAATACAAACAGACGCATCATTTCGGGATCTGTATTTGTAAGACGAACTTGCGAATTAGTTCTTTTATCACCTTCTCCCCAGTACAGCATAAGACCAGCAATAAACACCGGATTGTATTTGAGTGTTTCTAATTCTAATCGCGCCTCTTTTCTTGCTTCCGCATAAGCACGTACCAGATGCTTTCCACGTACTGCGTCCAACGCCACCATGCGTTTTGCACTTTCGGTTCGGTTTTTCTTTGCAAGTTCTTCTTTGAGTTTTTGGGACCAATCGACTTCAGAGAACCATCCCGAAAGCGTTGCCTTAGGTATTTGCAACTCCCCTATTATTTCTCGGTAACTTTTACCAGATTTTCGCAATTGAAAAGCAGCTTCTTTATCAATACGCATTACTCCTAGGATACCACAGGAGTTCAACTCAATTTTCGGACGATAATTCTCTTTGTGGGCAATCTATTATTGCGAAGACTCTTTCGTTTTGTCGGAAGGCGGCGGCGTTATCATAACCGTCTCTTTCTTAGGAGGTGCGGCCGTCTCTTTCTTTTCGCTCGCGCTTCCCGCCGACGAACTCAGACGCGATATGTACGTGGCGATACGAGCATCATTACGATGCACGCCGAGAAGGCCGAGAAGAGCAATGAGAAGCGCGACACCAGGTGCCCACACGGTCGCTCGACAGCTTTCCACTACGTACCAGAAGCCAAGAAGAAGGGCGAACGGTACAATGATGGTCGCCATGCGTTGACCTCGGGAGTATGTCTGAGGCGCCGGAAGCTGACCGAAGACGGCGGTTATCATAATGAGTGCATAAACTGCCAGAAGGACTATCCACAGGCGGAAAGCGCCGCCGGCCGCGCATTGCTCAACAAGCCTATCTTGAATACTTGCGAGTGCGGAAGGGCTGCTGCCAGTCGCCGACGTTGTCGTTGGCGAGACTGAAGGGGTGCTTGTGCTTCCCCCGCCCGCTCCTCCCGGAGTCTGACCCTGCGTAGGAGTCTTCACGACTGGCGCTGCGGCTCCTCCGCCGGAAGACGAAGGAGGAACCGGAGTACCTATGGGCGTTCCGGGCGCCGGGACTACACCCTGTCCCGCAGCCGAAATGGACATAGTTGCGACAGATATACAGATGGGTTGTCCGACCCCCTTTGCGGACAAAAGTGTCACAGACAAGGAAAGGCCATCAGTGACAGGGGTTGTCGGGACATCAACGTGTATCCGTAGGGCACCCGAAGCGTCCTTCCAACGTGTCATGAGCTGGAACGAGAGGGGCGTACTTTCAACCAATCCGGAAATGGCAACGTATGACGCATCCGTTACCGTGAAATCGAATGAATGCAAGGAGTTACCGTAAATATATGGCGTGAAGGCATATACTGAGAGCGGAATGCACGAGCCACCTGTTGCTGGGAGAAGTTGTTGTGTCTGTACAGCGACAGTATCTGCCGTTGCCGCCGCCGGAAAGATCGACGTTCCAGCGGACAAGATCGCCGAAACAAGAATGACCACCATCATTCGTGAGAGTGCACTCTCGTTTTTGACCATACAGGCACGGTAGTGCAGAGGGAATCTTTCAGTCAAGTTGAAAGTGTGTTGCAATGTTGACAACTCGATGAACTTGTTTTCTAAAGGACAGGAAAAGGACGAAAGGGGCTCAACCTTCCTAATATAGTTTTACAGGGTCTATAGAGCCATTTCAGCCTATATTTCTTGAACATCTATCCCCCAGTAAACTGTGGAAAACTCTGTGGACATGTGGATAAAGGACAAAAAATCACTCCGAGATTACTTCTCATGAAATGCGCAAAGCTCAGTTTTTAAGCCCCAATATGATTATTTATAAGACAGATATTCTTACGGTCATTAAAGGAGCAATTCCCCTCTTTGAATTCGCCAGAATATGGTACTTCGAAACCTATAATCAGTGTTTTCACGTGAAATGCCCACATGTATGCGTCTGCCTAGGTCTTGGCCATGGGCTTGGGTTACAATGGTCTTGTGGAACAAGATTCTCGGAGAAAACGAGTCGGGATGATAGGTGAGGAAATCGCCGCCAAATACTTAAGTCGCAAAGGTTTCAAGGTTATTGGCAGGAATTATCGAAAACCATGGGGCGAGATTGACATTATTGCGGAGAAAGAAGGGATAGTTCGATTTGTCGAAGTGAAAGCCATTTCACGTGAAATCTTACCCGAATCTCTCGAAAAACTTGATTACCGACCAGAAGAGCTTGTTGATGCTAGAAAACTCAAGAAAGTTGCACGTACTGCGGCGCTGTATATGGAGACCATGAAAGACGATCGCGAGTACCAAATTGATGTGGTGGGAGTTATCCTATCCGAGCAAACCAAAACGGCACGATGTCGTTTATTTGAACAGGCGCTCGAGGATAATTTGTAAAGGACATAAAGGACAGGGATGTCCTTTATAATTCATGCTAGTATGCCTGATTACGGGCCGTCGTATACCGGTAGTACGCTTGCTTTGGGAGCAAGATGACCCAGTTCGATTCTGGGCGGCCCGAAAGAGTAAAGCTTCGAGAAGGTCGTCGTCGCGGCGTTTTTATAGATTATCTATGAGGAGTTGAACTAACGCGGGAGCCTCACGGGCATTGAAATCAACTGCTTTGGCGACGATGTCGCCGGCAAGGAACGATGCAATGTCCGAGCCGCTTTGCGCAGCGAAATCGCGGTCAATGTAGGAAAGGGTGATAGCACGCAAGTCCCGCTCCGCAGTTGTCGCGCCCGCGCTTGTCGTCGTGATAATGCCAACAAGACGATTCCAGGCGTTCACTACAGAGCCGCCGGAAGAGCCGCTTTGCGCCGCAGCGATGCCTCCGACCGATATTACATCAACGCTTCCTGAGCCGAACGTGAGCAGTTCCTGCACTGTTGTTATCGATGATGAGGGAAATAATCCAGACTGGGCGCTAGCCCCGGAGAACTCCGCCGGATAGCTCGCAGTAAGTATGGGATCTCCTAGAAAGGCGATTTTCTCGCGTGTATCGGGGACAAGTACGGATAGCGGCAACAAGGGAGTTCCATCAAGCATTCCTGTTATTCGGAGCAACGCGTAATCATGCTCGCCAGTCCCGGTTGCATGTTCTTTCCCTATATCTTCTGCGTGCTCTTGTATCCAGACGGGAGGAATATAGAGGATCTCAGCATTCCAAAGGGCTTTTGCAGGGGAACCGTAGCGGATTACGCATGAGAGGCTCGTCCGCGCGCTTTGCGATAAAAGGACGTACTGCGCAACGTGGGCATTTGTAAGGATGACGCCGCGCGGGTCGATGAGAACCCCGCTTGCCGTCGTAGGAAGCAAGCTGCCTCCGCCTGTCGTAGAGCACAGGATGTTCACCAGTGCCGCACGCGCTTCTGTATTTACGAGTTCAAAAGAGAATGGTGGGAAGGGATAAGGATCTTGGATACGGGTTATTCCTTCTTCTGCGGGCTCTGTTTCCTCTGGGGTTTTGGGAGAGGGAAGAACCGGAGAAGCTACGACGGTCTTATGCTCCTCATCGGGGGAAACGATTTTCTTCTCTTCGGTATCAGTGCTCGCCACAGACGGCGTTGAAGATGCCGGAGTGATTTCCGCAGGCGTTGTTGTTCCAGGATAGGAGGCGTTAAGGAGGGATGTAGCGCGCTCCGAGGGCTCAAAGAGGAGAACAATGAAGGCGACGGCGCCCGCGATACCAATGAGCGAAAGGAGCAATCTTACGATACCGTGCATGATAAAAGGAATATACGGTTGTTTCGGGATTGATTCAAGTTCGCGAGGCGACTTTGAAGTAACAGTAAGGGCAAGAATATTTTCTCGAGTGCGGTTCCGATGGTATGCTTCAAATTTATGCGGGCGTAGTTTAGTGGCAAAATTCGACACTTCCAATGTTGAGTCGTGAGTTCGATTCTCACCGCCCGCACAAGCCCCCGACCCCCGCAAAAAAAGCAGGCGGCAAGGCCGCACCGCTCGAAAACCGCAAAAGAGCCCGGAGACCTGCCTGCCGGCAGGCAGGAAAACACTCGCCTTGCCGAAGCCTCGGCGAAGCGCAGGTCGGCGCAAACCATTCTCATTCGGTGCGGGCACAGCCCGCTCTGAATCTATTTCGGGAAAAAGAAAACTTTTTGTCATAAAATTCAAGAGCAAATTACTAAGTTGCATCAGTCCTATCTTCTGTGGCATAGTTTGATTTAGATCGATTTGTAAAGGGGCAGGTCGCTGTTTCGGGGTAAATCACAACTGGAGGTAGTCATGACGAAAGCGGTCAGCGACCTCGTACATGCGGCTGCGCCGCTTGACGAGGAAAAGGTGCGTGCGTTCATGCGGGCCGAAGCCGCCAAGTATCATCCCAACTGGTGGTGGAAGTTCGGCAACTGGGCGAATAAGCATGCGTACTTGCTCTTGGCGTGCTTCTTGGCGGTGATGGCTGCGAAGTTCTTCATCTCCGACAAGTCGTTCGGGCTCGACGCGATGGTTGACGCCTTTCTCGTCGGCCTGATCGTGGTCGGCGGCCCGTTCTGGTTCGCAAGCCAGTTCGAGAAAGGTCCGGCGGAATGGTATGTGCCGCAGCCCGGTGTGGTGCGTCTCTGTCTCGACGACGAGCGCATGGCGCATTTACGGGAGCAGTATCCCGATGTCGCGTTCGAGGTGGAAACGCTTCAGCGCACAACTCACCGCCGTTCGCTGTCATTCGCGACAGTCGTGTGGCTGGTGTTGCCGAATCCCGACGGCCCTCCGCTCAGGCGCGGAATGTCCGCGTGGAGCGCAAGTTCGGCTTGATGTCTTTTCAGGACAACTTCGATATGGGGTTTCGCGCTCGGTTGGCGCGGAACCCTTTCTTTTTTGAAAGAACTGTTGTATTCGCTTCGCGAATTCCGAGCTAGTCCACCACATTCTTCGCTAAAGCTATGAAGTGCGAAGCAAAGAAAAATTTGATATTGTCATCCTCCTACGCTAAAGCTTCGGATGGACAAAGGCGGAGCGGTTTCGCCGCGCCAGTTTCCTGCGGTGGTTTTGCGCCGCCGGTGGGGGCGGTGGCGCGGCTGGTTCGCACTAATTCAAGTATTCTGCATTATCAACACAAAACCCGCCTTCTTGGCGGGTTTTGCTTTCAAGGAAGAAACCGAGTCTACTTAATCGCGTCCTTGAGGGTCTTTGAAGCCCGGAATTTCGGGACTTTCATCGCCTTTATTTCGATCGTAGCCCCCGTACGCGGGTTCCTGCCCATGCGGCCGGCGCGAGTCTTCGCCTCGAAGATACCGAGGCCCGCGACAGACACCTCCTCACCCCTCTTGAGGCAGCCGGTTATCGTTGCGATGACTGCTTCTACTGCGCGTTCCGCATCCGCCTTGGTGCAATTGATCGTTGCGGCCACTTTCTCCACCAAATCCATCTTATTCGCCATATTTTTATGTTTTAGAAATAGTAATGCGCACTATATGTATTGCATTCGACCTAGACCGAACCATTTTGAGCCGTATTTTGGGGGTGTCAACCCGAAATGAGATTTCGGATTGCATACGGGCATAAGTCAAATAACCCAGATTTTCCGAGGCTTCAGGACCTTCCGGACTATGTCCTACCGAGCGTACTCGATGACCCTGGTCTCCCGTATCACGGACACCTTTATCTCGCCGGGGTACTGAAGCTCTTTCTCTATCTTATCTGCAATGTCGCGAGCCATTTTCCGAGCCTCCATATCCGATATTTCCTCGGGCTTTACGATGACACGGACTTCTCGGCCCGCTGCGATGGCGTAGCTTTTCTCAACACCGGGCTCGCTGTTCGCAAGCGCTTCAAGCTCTTCAAGGCGTTTGATGTAGTGCTCGACGGAATCACGTCGTGCGCCTGGCCGGCCGCCGGAAATGGCGTCGGCGACCTGTACTATCATCGATTCCGGCGTCTCGTACGGATACTCTTCGTGATGCGCTTGCATTGCCTTGATGACAGCCTCGTCGACACCGAACTTCTGGAGGATGCGACGGCCTATCTCGACGTGGGTGCCCGGCACCTCGTGATCCACCGCCTTTCCAATGTCATGGAATAGCGCTCCAGCGCGTGCGACAGCCGGGTCCGCGCCAAGCTCTTCTGCGAGCATGCTGGCGAGATGCGCCACTTCGACTGAGTGATCGAGCACATTCTGTCCATAGCTCGTACGGAAGTAGAGGCGTCCGAGGATCATGAGAAGCTTCGGGTCAAGGTTCGGGACGCGCGCTTCATATGCGGCATCGGTGCCTTTCTTTTTGATGATGGTGTTGATTTCCGCCTCCGCCTTCTGAACGGCCTCCTCTATCTTCGCGGGCTGGATGCGGCCGTCTAAGATAAGATTTTCGAGTGCAATGCGTGCGATCTGACGCCGTATTGGGTCGTACGAAGAAAGGGTGATAGTGCCCGGCGTGTCATCGATAATGACGTCGACACCGGTCGCGCGCTCGAACGCACGAATGTTCCGCCCCTCCTTTCCAATGATCTTTCCCTTTATCTCGTCG
>Ga0209542_10020427_pt1 | contig 10496 bp, 7 predicted proteins | sample RifCSPhighO2_01_FD_184028 | JGI IMG/M metagenome (GOLD analysis project Ga0209542, IMG submission 184028) | Soil microbial communities from Rifle, Colorado - Rifle CSP2_plank highO2_0.1 (SPAdes) (version 2) | ecosystem: Environmental > Terrestrial > Deep subsurface > Rock core/Sediment ...
CCACCCCTAAAATTTTGGATTTAATAAAGTGCGTAGGGGCGCTTTTTTAGTATAATTAGGATGTATTTGGAATAATAATCCGAATACATTAGGATTTAATTTATGGAAAAAGATTACTATAAAGTTTTGGGGGTATCAAAGAATGCAACGGCCGATGAGATAAAAAAAGCTTATCGGAAGCTTGCCCTTGAGTATCACCCAGACAGAAACAAGACTAAAGAAGCTGAAAAAAAATTTAAGGAAGTGACACAGGCCTATGAAATTCTTTCAGACCCTCAAAAGAAGCAGGCTTATGATCAGTTCGGTCATCAAGCATTCACTCAGGGAGCAGGTCAGGGTCCCTTTGGTGGAGGCTTTGGGGGTGGTCAGCAGACGGGACAGTATGGGCCTTTTACATACACCTATACTACCTCAGGCGGTGCTCCTGATTTTGACTTTGGGGGATTTTCCGACCCTTTTGAGATATTTGAGCAATTTTTCGGTGGAGCCTCTCCTTTTTCTCAAAGAGGAAGACAACATTCTTCATACTCTCTTGTTATAGACTTCATGGAGGCAGTCAAAGGTACTACAAAAAAAGTTACTATTGACGGTAAAAATCAAACAATAAAAATCCCGCCGGGAGTGGACGACGGTTCCAGAATCCGCTTTGGAGATTATGATGTAGTTTTAAGCGTAAGAGAGGATAGAAGATTTAAACGAGAGGGATATGATCTTATAACTGAAGTTAAAATTCCTTTCTTCAAAGCTGCTTTGGGTGATACAGTTGCGGTTCCTACAATAGATGGACAGGTCAAAATTAAAATTCCGGGAGGCACACAGCCCGAGACAGTAATAAGATTAAAAGGAAGAGGGGTACCGCATGTAAGAGGAAGTGAGCGGGGAGATCAATATGTTAGAGTTAAAGTAACTATTCCAAATAATCTTACCGGTTTTCAAAAAAAACTTCTCAGTGAGTTTGAAGCGGAAAGTAAAAAGAAAAAGACTTGGTTTTAAACCTCTTTTTGTGCTACGATAAATTGTAATATGCCGGCTTGTCCAAATGGTGTTGCAACCGATTTGGGTTGTATACCAAGCAACCCCTACGATTTCGTATCAAGGTTTTACGGAATAGGATTGGGATTAATAGGTGGGGTGGCTCTGCTTTTTATAATTTACGGAGGATATATAATTCTCTCCTCGCAAGGAGATCCCAGCCAATTAAGTAAAGGGAAAAGCTATATTTACTACGCTCTTGCTGGAATTCTTTTGGCTGTTTTTGGCTTTGTCTTTGTAAGGGTTATAGCAGTTGATATACTGCACATTCCCGGCTTTAATTGATATGCAAAAATTTCTGCCCAAAATAAAGTTTTATTTTTTTACTCTATTATTTTTACTGGTTCTAACATTAAACTTGTCTCCCCTTATTGCCCGCCCCGCATTTGCTCAAGCTGCCACTTCCGCAGCCGAAGGAGCTTGGGTTAAGGATGACGATGTCACTTTTGCAGGAAAAGTTGCGGCAAGATCGGGACAATTTTTGGATTGGGCACTTGCAAATTATAATTGGTCATCAGCAGCGGGAGTTAGCGATAACCCTTTGGCTTCATTTTGGTCAACAATTAGGAATATTGTTTATGCTTTTACTACGCTTTTTGTTCTCATTTCTGCTTTTGTGATCATAGTAACAAGAGGAAAAAACATAACTATCATGCGTTTTATTCCAAGATTTATAATGATTGTTCTTCTCGTCACTCTTTCATTTTCAATCATCCAGTTTATTTACCAGATAATGGATGCCATTCAAGGTTTTTTCCTGACGAACAAAAGCGGCGATATTATTTCTCAAAAAGATTTACTGTTTGTCGGTTTTAATTATCCTGATTTTCAAGGATATCGACTTCTTGGTGGTCAATATGATGAGTCTGTTTTTGTTTCCCTACTTTTGGTAAAGTTAACAGCTCTTACCTACTATGTAATGGTAGGAGTTCTTCTCCTTCGAAAAATAATTCTTTGGTTTTTCATCGTAATTTCCCCAATATTTCCGTTGCTCTTACTGTATTCTCCTATAAGAAATACCGCCAAGATTTGGGTGGGAGAATTTTTTAGATGGCTACTTTATGCACCAATTTTTGCAATTTTCCTTTCAGGACTTGTTCATTTATGGAGTTCAAACCCGGGAATACCACTAAAATTTAATTTTAATAAGCCCGAAGAATATCCTACTGCAATAAGTATTCTCCTGGGAGGACCTGGGCAAATAGTCAGTCTTACAAACAGCGTTAATAACCCCGATACGTTCGCTCTTTATGTTGTAGCACTTCTGATGCTTTGGGTGGTTATAATACTACCCTTCCTTCTTCTTCAGATTTTCCTCGACTTTCTGCACGATTTTTCATTTGGAGAGAACACCCTGCTTAAGCAATTGGTATCAGGAGGGGCTTCTCTTATTGGGAGAGGAAATGGCGGACAACTTCCACCCTCCTCATCCGCTCCTGCGGGACTCGCAAAGCCCCTGCCATTTATTTCTTCAAAAATTGCAATTCCCCAGATAAGATCAAACGAGGTAAACATAAGCACTCAGGCAGCAAATATCCAAAGCGCTTCAGGGAGGGTGGGAACTGAAGTCTTAAGACTTGCTAATCTAAGCGTTCCTACAATGAGGGACATAGCAAGATATGAAACGTCCTTGATGTCCTCAAGTATTGGAAGCCATCAGGAATTGGCGAAAATGCATGAAGCGCTTGAGGGAATTGCTGACCCAAAGAGAGTTACATCTCCTGCCCAACGGCAACGGTTTAATCTTATTAACGAACGACTAAAGCAAGAGGCTCAAAGAGGAGACCCTCTTGCAAATTCAATCTTATCTGCGGCAGACTCTGTTACAGGTAAACAGGCAGTTGTTGACGGCGGCAGATTAAACACGCTATTTAATAGTTTAAATAATCCAGCCGCTGCGTCTCCTGAAGATAGACAAAAGCTGAAAGCTATTAACAGCTTGTTAGCAGAAGCTTCACGGAAAGGAGATCCGCTTGCAGCTTCGGTTCTCTCCGCAGTACAAAAGGGAAATGCCGGTATGGATGATGGGCTTAAACAAAATCTTCTTGAAGCCAAAGAGAAAGGGGATCAACTTGCGATATCTATTCTTGAAGCTGCCGGCTCTGAGGGAATTAAGTTTGATGCAGCATTCCCGGTCGCAAATAGAGTGCAGGCGGTAAGCATTGACGACTACGAGTCTGTCAAAAAAATATGGCAGGAGAATTACCTAAAACTTGATCCCCCAAAGACTATTGAAGGTAAGCAAAAAAACAGAAAAGAGTGGGTTAAGAGCGATATAGAAAAAATAAGTAAAACCATAGATCTCTTGATTTCCTCAGAGCCTCAGAATGTTTCAAAAGGGATGGAGGAAGTCGGTGCGATATTACCATTCCTTCTTATCGGAGGCTTTGCCCAGACTGAGGTTATTGCGTATCTTAAGGCTAAATTGGAGGCGGCAAAAACAGTGGTATCTGAAATGGATAAACAGCAGGAAAACGAAGATACGATGCTCGGAGCTGAAAAAAAGAAGGAAGAAAAACCAAAAGAAATGAAACTTGAAGAACAAAGAGAAATCGAGGAGTCCGAGAATCAACTAAAACCCTCCTCCAAGGAGGATATAAAGACTAATGAATAAATTTACATTAATAATTGCTGGAGGCGTTATAAAATGCTACTATAGTACATAGTATATGAATAAAATAATATTGCTTTTGATTGTGATTGCGGTTGTCGGGGCGGCCGCGTTTTCCGGCCTTTTTACCCCAAACAAGCCTAAAAGTAATACTCCTCCTGTTGCCACCTCTGTCGCGTGTGTCGATGAAGGTGCTCCTATTATGACAGACACAGTTACCTACCAAGGAGAGTCGTACGATCTTATAAAAAGCGATGCGCAGGTTGTGGAAAAGTATAAGTTTGAAGAAATGACAGATACAGGAGAGAATAGTGGCGGGCGTAAAATCTACCTTTTAGAGGGAGCCGATTATTTCCAAAAGACTCCAGATCCTGATCTAGTTTTTGTTCTACAAAATCCGGAATCACCGCCAAACTCGCCATATATTTTTAAAATTTATCTAAAACACGGAAAGGACATTCCAGAATATATTAAAAAATGTCAATCATCAGGCGGAACAATAAGCGTAGTAGCCGGAGATACTAAAAGTTTTCCTCCAAGTGCATTTAACAAAAAAGATATAAGTGGTCCCGGAGCCTCGGATCCTGAGCTTAAACCTGCCTATGTTCGCAGTCAGACTCCAAAGTATACCATTTCTTTTCTAAACGGGTTGTCCGGGGTAAGATCTGTTGGCACTCTTAAAGTTGAGAGCAAAAATGCCAATCTTCCTCTTCGGTTTCACTTAGGAACAATATATTTAATAGACGGAAATGATGTTTATGAATATCTTGGAACTGATAATGAGATAGATCTTACCGAGTCCAAAAAATCACTCCAGCTTAAAAAAGTTATTTTTGTCTCAACTCCAGGTTATTCCTGGTGGACACCATCGTGTAAGCCTGCAATTTATCTTTATCCTGAGAAAAGAGAAAATGTTAATGTTAAAGTTAACACAACAGGATTCTTTACTTTAACTATCCCCGATTATAATAAATCTACAGGCTGGACTGTTGTGGCAAATCCCGATGGAACTTTGGAGAATAACAATAATCAATATCCGTACCTCTATTATGAATCCAAAGTCCCGGATTCTAAAATAACAAAACCAGACAAGGGTTTCGTAGTTACGCGAAGGGAGATCCCTGAATTATTTAATGATCTTCTCCCAAAACTTGGTCTTAACAATAAAGAATCAAAAGAATTCATAGAATATTGGGAAAAAGCTCTTCCTTCCTCGCCTTTCTATTTTGTAGGAGTTATGGATCAAAAATCAATAAATCAAATAGAACCGCTGGATATAAATCCTAACCCTGATTCAATAATAAGAGTAAGATTATATTTTGAAATGTTAGAAAAGCCGATAAGCGTTCAAAATCCGGAAATAATTACTCCGCAAAGAAATGGATTTACAGTTTTAGAGTGGGGAGGAATGGTAAAAACAGATAAAGACCACCTATTTACCTGTTCGCAGTAAGAAATTATGTTTGGTAATTTATTCGGATCAAGAAAATATACGATGGAAGATCAAGGACAAGTCTTGCCTCAATCACCACTACCCCAGTCGCCAATTGTTTCTCCACCTAACTTTTCTACTTTTGGTTCGGCTTCTCCTATGGAACCAAATGTTCGGCAAGGACTTTCCGTATTATCCCATTTGGATACACGTTCCACAAACGTGTTAAATTTAGCAAAACAGGAAGCCAAAAAAATAAAACAAGCCCTTATTGAACCGGACCAAGTATTAACAGGTCTTTTATTTGACGGTGAAATTTTTAAACTTGTTTCCCAATTTTCCGCAGATCCGTCAAAAATTGTAAAAGAAATACAAAGCAAAGCCGTTGCAGGAACTTTTGAAGGGGAGCCGACCCTAAGCGAAGCATCCAAAAAAATTTTCGACGACGCTCACTTAATGGTAAAAAATAGAGGAGTTGAATTTATTACTCCCGAAGATCTTCTACTTGCTCTATTCTCGCAGGCAAGTTCGTCAGGCATGCTCACCCAACAAGGATTAAGAAAAGAAGACATAGAAAAAACTCTTTCCAAATCAACCAACTATACAAGCGGAAAGAAATCTTCATTGGAAAGTTACGGCGTAGACTTGACAGCTCAGGCTAAAAATGGAGAGCTTGACCCGATTGCGGGAAGAAATACTGAAATTGAAAGAACCGTCCACATTCTTCTGCGAAGAACCAAGAATAACCCTATCATAATAGGCGAGGCAGGGGTTGGAAAAACTGCAATAGTTGAAGGTCTTGCCCAAAAAATTGTAGACGGCAGCGCTCCCAGGGACCTTCAGAATAAAAGAATTATTCAGCTTGATCTGTCCTCTTTGGTAGCCGGTGCGTCTCATAGAGGTGAGTTTGAGGAAAGACTTAGAAATGTTATAAAAGAAACTCAGGTAGCGAGCGGCTCAGTTATTCTTTTTATTGATGAGATCCACACCTTAATAGGTGCCGGCGATACGGAAGGGGCATTGGATGCATCAAATATAATTAAACCATTTCTTGCCCGCGGGCAATTACAAATTATCGGAACAACGACGACAACGGAATACAGAAAATATTTCGAGAAAGATAAAGCATTCGAGAGGAGATTTCAACCGGTTCTAGTTGCCGAACCCGATGAAAAGACTGCGGTTGAGATGCTTCTGGTTTTAAAACCGAAATACGAAAGTTTTCATAAAGTAGTTTTTCCACAACAGGCGCTTGAGGCTTCAGTGAAATTATCAAAAAGATATATTGGGGAGAGATTCTTACCCGATAAGGCAGTTGATCTTCTTGATGAAGCGGCCGCAGAGGTGAGACTGGAAATAAGTGCCGGCAGGAGAACGGATGCAAACGTTACGGAAGAAGATATTCAGAAAGTTGTTTCAAGCTGGACCGGAATTCCTATAACGAAACTTACCGAAAATGAAAGCGAGAAACTTCTTCGTCTTGAAGATACTATTCACAAGAGATTAATAAATCAGGAGATCGCAGTCAAAGCAGTTTCAGAAGCTGTAAGACGCGGTCGCATTGGGTTATCCAGCGCAAATCGACCCATCGCATCTTTTATATTTTTAGGACCTACGGGAGTTGGAAAAACAGAGCTTGCCAAAACACTTGCGGAAATACTTTTCGGCAAAGAAGAGGCAATGATAAGGCTTGACATGAGTGAGTATATGGAGAAACACGAGGTTGCAAAACTAATAGGAGCTCCTCCGGGTTACGTTGGATATGAAGAAGGCGGACAGCTTACGGAAGCGGTCAGAAGAAAACCCTACTCGATCGTTCTTCTGGATGAAGTTGAAAAAGCACACCCCGATGTATTTAATATACTTCTTCAACTGCTTGAGGATGGGAGACTTACGGATAATAAAGGTAATACAATCTCTTTTAAGAACACTATTGTTATTGCAACGTCGAATATAGGAAGCATATTGATACAACAGGAATTGGAAACTATTAAGAAAAATGGAAAAGAGGTTTCACAGGAAGAGGGGGCGAAGAAATTTTCAGAACTTTCCAAACTTCTTATTTCGGAACTTCGAAAATTCTTCAAACCCGAGCTTTTGAATAGATTTGACGAGGTTGTAATCTTCGAACCTTTATCTGCCAAGGACATGACAAAAGTTGCAGAGCTTTCGATAAATAGCACCAGAAAACTTCTTGTCCAGCAAGGTTTTGAGCTTGAACTTTCAAAAGGTGCCTTAGATAGGCTGGCAAAAGAGGGATACGACCCGGTATATGGGGCAAGACCGCTTAGGAGGCTTATCCAAAGCTCGATAGAAAATCCCATTGCAATCCTTATAATAAATAAGACTTTTGTAAAAGGTGATAAAATCTTGGTTGACTTTAATCCCTCAGGTGAAGAATTTGTGTTCACAAAGACCGCTCTCGCACAAGGACAGGTAACAAATAACGGTACTTTGGCCACTCAGGACGGAGTGGATCCGAATAATACAGGACAATTTACACCCCCTCTAACAGGAAACCTACCGACAAATCCTCCTGTTTCTCCAACTTCTGTGGGGCTAGCTGAAGATGTGCCCGTAAACAGTCTTTCGCAAGCGGGGACAACCTCAACATGAAACTATTTAATTTTGTGGGACAAGCTATCAATAAGCTTACAAAAATTCAAAAAATATTCCTCTTGTTGGTCCTTCTTATTTTAGTTTTTGTTCCGCTTTCTGTTTTTGTTGCTTCAAGAAATAAAATGGAAGAGAAAATTCCGTCTTCTTCCTCAAAGATGTGGGAAATAGTTCTTGAATATAACACCGAAAGCAAAAACCTTATAGTCAAAAGAACAAAACTCCTAGAAGGAAAAGCTACATCATCACAGGTGGGTCTTTCTCCTTATCGTCTCAAAGTACTTGATAATAATAACAAAGTCATATATGAAACGGATATTCATATAGCAGAAGAAATTGTCTACAATATTTATATTCCGCCTGAGGCCACTCAATCAGGCTTTGTGCTCCCACCTCAACCAAAAAGTTTTGAAAACATAGTTTATGTGCCTTATTTCTCAAATGCAAAAAAAGCTGAAATTTTAAAGAATGATGTCAAGGTGCTTGAATTCACTTTTCCCAAATCAACAAGTTTTAATATTGTAAAAAAAGCATTTGCCCAAAGTGAAGCCTGCACTACAAACGTCAAAATTGTTTTTATAAGCGACGGATTTACAGATGAAGCAAAATACAATCAGATAGTTTCCCAAGTGACGGACAAGTTTCAGTTCTTGTCTCCCTACATTGAAAAGCCAGGGATGCTAGAGATACAAAGTATTTTTAATACCGAACCTTTGGGCTGCACCAACGGACAGTATATGAATATTAATTGTTTTGACTCTCCATCAACATGGAACAAAATAAGGGATGAAGTCTTTGGAAGGTTCCCCAATTTTCAAGGTCTTGATAGTGATCATCTAAAATTGGTGATTTTAACCGACACACTAGGACACCCACAAGGTAGCGGTCAAATACTCGGGGCTTTTAACGGAAAAGGTGGAAATCTTGGTATTTTTGCAACAAAACTTCAGTTAGATAACGTTGCTCCTCATGAAGTTCTAGGGCACGGGGTAGGATATTTGTGGGATCGTTATATTTATGGAGCAGGGAATTCGAATGCTGATATAAGGAGTTCGGTTTCCGCGGAGAGTAATTGCAGCGACAAGCCTGCCGGTCAGGATTTCTGGGTTGATATTACCGGAGGGGGAGGATATCCGGGTTGTACCTCGCAATACTTATATGCTCCATATTCCCGTGATTGCGGGGCAAGCGGATACAGCAACAGTCTTATGAGTACAGCAACTTGCGGTCATGGAGAATTTGACCCTGTTGAGAAGGCTTGGCTTCGAACTCAGATATTGCCCAAATATCAAAGCTGTTCAACGGCAGTAACACCTCTTCCGACAATCCCAAATGTAACAATAGCCCCTTCGGTTACATCAGGACCTGTTTCTTATTCAATTTTCGGCTATGCTTTTGAAGATACAAATGATAATAAAGTTAAAGATGCTGGGGAGCAAGGCATTGCAGGAGTTGAAGCAGCAATTTCGGGGACTTCCGCTTCCTCAAGGAATACAGGAGGAGACGGGTATTATGAGTTTGGAAATCTTAGTCAGGGAACTTATAATTTGGTATTTAATCTTAATGGCCAGATAATTCCTGACCCAAATCCAATAAGACTTACATCCTTAGTTTTCAGAGCGCAGGTGGATCTGATTTTGACAAATGGATCACCCAGCGTGGGACAACCGACTCCACAGCCAACAAGTGGCGCAAGCCCTACCCAACCGGCATCAACTCCAAAAGCAGCAACACCGACCACTGGTGGAGGCTCAGGAGAAGAACCTTCCGGCTCTGAGCCCGTTACAACTTATAATTGCAAATTTGATCCAAAATGCGCAACCAAACAAAATAATCTTCAGCTTTGTCCTTTGATTTGTACACCAAACTAACGATTAACTACTAACAGCTAACAACTAACTGCTAACAACTAACGACTAATGGTTTGATTGAAATTTAACATTAAAGAATCTACACTTAGGATAAGAGTTTAAAATGTTCTATCTAAAGCTTCCTGTAATTTTTTTGAAATTCTGGTATTTTGAAGCTCCGAGAGAGCTTATTGATTTTTTCAGCTCGTTAAATAAAGCCTTACTTGTATTACTATCTTTACCAATTCTTGCAAAAACATTCTTTAAGCCTTGGAAAAATGAGTACAGAAAGGGATTAGTGGTATTCTCAATTTCCATAGGTGTATTTATAAAAACTTTCGTAATTTTTGCAGATTTGATAATCCTTGTTTTCGTAATTTCTCTGGAGGCGTTTTTATTTATCGCGTTTTTACTTTGGCCGTTTGCAACCATTGCTTTGATTTTTATCTAATATGAAAAATTATGCCCTGATATATTTTTTGTATAAATCTTGGATTATATATATTCTAAGGCTTAAAGCTCTCTTCCTTCTTTGGCTCTTCTTATCAAATCCTCAAAATATTTATCTATTTTTCCTTTCACTACTTCTCATAGCGGAAGTTTTTATGAGGTTTAAAGTCTTAAGAATGGAACCGGAAAAGGAAGTGAGCAAAAACGACGGGAAAGATATTCTTGTCTCGTTCACCCTTAAAGCTTTAGGTTCTACAACTTTTAATAAAAATTCTGTTAGGATTGTCCGAAAGCTCATAAAAACAAGACCTGTTAAATTTCTTCTTACCAAATCAGACATCTTAAACGAAACAGAATTAAAATTTATTGATGTTCCAATGGATAAAGTTTTAAATAATGCGTTTGAAATTGTAAAATTAATAAAAGGAAAATACGTCACAACTGTTGACATTACAGCTTCATATATCCTCCTTTGCGAGGATACTTCAAGGCTTCTTTTTAATAA
>Ga0209542_10020428_pt1 | contig 10496 bp, 12 predicted proteins | sample RifCSPhighO2_01_FD_184028 | JGI IMG/M metagenome (GOLD analysis project Ga0209542, IMG submission 184028) | Soil microbial communities from Rifle, Colorado - Rifle CSP2_plank highO2_0.1 (SPAdes) (version 2) | ecosystem: Environmental > Terrestrial > Deep subsurface > Rock core/Sediment ...
CGAAGTCGGGGCGTGACCTAACTATTATTGTTCTATTGGTGCAGAAACAAGCGGGCATGCTTTGCTTTTAACGGCAACCAGATACGAAAAGATTGCCTGCATAATTGGTGTCAGGTACCTTTCTCATGTTTCTTTGGTCTGCCACGTTGTCGAGTAGTGAGAAAAAGACCATACTTCTTGACCATTCTTCCCACCCACCCCATAGTACCATAGGGTTTCCCCTTGTTCACCGATTCACGTAACGATGCAAGTGTTTCTTCATCCTCACGCTCATTGAGCCACTGGAGATACTCGTGTGGCAAATCAATCAGAGGGTCACTTAACAATAATTTTTCTTCGGGCGTTCCATATACTTTTCGATATGCACTCCCCCATTGCCAATCTTCTGCACGCTTCACTAATTTCGCACGAAGAGGGTTTCGCTCCACATACCGAATAAGTTGTAAAAGATAGTTTTCTTTTTGTACCAAAAACGACTTGTATCTGCCTTGATACAAATGACCGTAACCGATTGTCTTGGTCCGAGCATGATATTGCTGGGTATGGGTGAGCGTCAGCCATTGCATAAAGAGAGAAAGATCGCCGTCATTCCTTGGGTGTAACACTAAGTGCCAATGATTTGGCATGAGACAATATGCAACGATTCGCATATCAACTCTTTTTTTCGCTTCGGCAAACAATTTTTCAAAATGAATATAGTTTTCCTTTTTGTGAAAGATTGTAGTACGTCCGTTGGCTCGATTGATGACGTGGTATATTTCACCACCAATGTCTACGCGAGGAACTCGTGGCATCGGCTCACTGTATCATAAAAAGGTACCTGACACCAATTACTGAAAAATTTGTTCCGTTAATAACTGACGGTGTATTTCTCGTAACTCCCTGTGGATTCCTAAGTTCAAATCCAGATCGTCCAACAAAACCACCACTTCGCCCCAATGAAACAGTTCCCTTCGCGACATTGGCCGCTGTCCCCCATTTTCCTGTCATTTTCTCCTATCTTACAAATCTTTCCGAGTAACCTCTATCGGTACAACCACCAAACAATCTCTACGTAAAATCACTACTCCAAGATATTCAAGTTCCGAATCAGAAATCAATACAAGTTGGCCCTCTTTCAAATTTATGCCAAGTTTTTTAATAGATTCAACGCTACTTTCGGTGGTCAACTTAACACCACCCTCTTCATCCATATTGTTGTAATCAACATCTATCGGAGTGGTATTGACTGGTTTTATATTTTTAAAATTTATCATATTTATTGTCTTGGATTAGAGTTTCTAAATATATTTTGGAACAAGGGACTGGCTTGCTCTCCTGTTAGTCCAAACACTGTTGCATGCGATCCAAAACCATGAGTTTTGATTACAGAGCCTCCCGCTTGTCTAATTGCTCCAGCGGTAGTAACGCCCACATAATTATTTCTTAAATTTTTTCCTAATTCTCCAAGCTGACTTATACTCGTACATGTACCACTACACTGAACAGAGAAGCCACTTGCTCCACCTGCTGCATTAATTTTTGTAGCTGATTGATTTGCGATGTTACCACCACGAACAACCAGAGCATTGTCTGCTATGCTTCCTAATTTTCCAACCTTACCTGTCATTCCTATGAGAGGCAGGCCGAAGCTTCCCCCAAGTTGACCTATCATCGCATCACGCTGGTCCTGATTAGCCGCCTTGAAAGTATCTACATATGCTTTTGCAGAACTCACAACATTGTTAATTGTTTGAGCGGGATTACTAATTGCATTCGCTATATTGGTGACCGTGCTTATAGGATGGAAAGCTGCATTTACAAACGATGCGATTGTGTCAGCCGCCGCACCGACAAAGTTCGATATCGTATCGAGAGGATCTTCCCCGGAGGGATCAGATTCATTTATTGGGTTATTCAACGCATAACTGTATGAATTCAAACTCTGCGGATTTTCAAGATTTTGACTCGCTGGATTTTCCCAAAATACTGGATCCTGACTAAGGAATTTTCCCTCATCACCCGAGTAATATCTCGCATTTAAATATGAAAGCGACGTCTCGGAATCTCCGAATTCACCAATGTATGTTCGCGCGACTGGATCGCCGGTACTTACTCTCTCACTTCCGTAGGGAAGATAATCTTTTACAGAAACGATATCACCATCTTCATCGGTTGTGATTGTTGTGGAGTTCAGATGATCCGCATGCGAAAACTCTGTTGAAGTTGCAGAACCGTTGCCTTCAACTGTTGCCAGCAGGATCCCACTGTTATCGAAAATATATTTCGTAGTCGTAGCCGAAGCAACCGTGTAATACTTGTTGGCGTACGTCGTCGTCGTCGTCCCATTTCCTTTAGTAACCCTGTCATTGTTGAAATCATATCCATAAAACGTATTCACTCCTCCGACAATCGACTTCGTCAGTCGGTCTCTATAATTCCAGCTGTGCGTGTTGCTTCCATACGCAGTCACATTGCCGTTATCATCATAGGTCAGTGAGGTTCCGCCTATCGCGGTTGCTCCATGCGGATTCGTGTAATTTGTCTCTCCGTATGTGTACGTTCCTTGCGGTCCCGTCAAAATGTTTCCAATTCTGTCGTAGGAGGATTTGCGGATAGTATTACACAACATATTTTAGAATTTAATTGGGCTTGTCCCCACTTTCCACTATTTTCACAAGTGTTATTTTAGTACCAGCAACATCTTTATTAAACAATTGGATAAGATTTTCATCTCCTTTGTATTTGATTTTGAGATTGATACCATCTTCCCAAACAATTTCTATATCGTCAGTATGATAACCTTTTATTCTAAGAGCAGTATTTTCATCAACATTAACATTCGTTGAAAAATCAGTCGTTGCTCCACAATCCTTAACGACATGACGAGCAATCACTGAACTGCCCGGAGATGCATATTCTCCAATTAACTCATCGCTACACGATGTTGACCCAGGCTCAAAGAAAGCTAAGCGAGGTAATACATAGAAGTAAAGAACGATCAATATACCAAGAATCAATATTGCCAGTAATGTTATTTTAATAATTTTCATACATGATTAATTTACCTACATTCTGTGAAGTTCGATTCCATAATCAATATTTCCATAATCTACAGGGTCATCGCCACCATAATTCTGAATCCACTCCGGATTGGAAGCGCCATTTTCAATCTGATTTTTACCAGCATAGTCATGAAGCAACGATGGAGTACTCCAGTAAGCTTCATCCCCAACATATCCGTAATTTATATTACCTGGCGCATCACTTCTTATTTTCTCTCCTCTAAAAATAAAACCATGAGAGTAAGTTTGTGATGAAAATTGCTCCGTATTTTTGAGATCCCAATCGCCACCAGTCTGAACTTTATCTCGAAAATAAAATGGGTTGGTTTTACTCCAGATATTCTTAGCATTATTTTTCATTGTCGAAGTTAAGCTTTTTGTAATGTCTGGAACTCCGGGAGTTGGGCCAACGTAATCACCTGTATATATCTTATCAGGATTTGAAATATTGTTCATGTGAGCTAATTCACTCACCGTATAATTTGTACTATTCGCTACATTTATTTGACTAGCTATACCGCTAAGCGTATCTCCCTTTTCAACTTCTCCTGTTTTTTGATTAAACAAACCTAATGGATCCTTTCCAGTAATTGGATTGCCGTTAGCGTAAGAATAACTATTTAAGCTTTGTGGATTTTCAAGATTCTGCTGTCCCCAAAAAACAGGGTCTTGTGACATAAATTGTCCTCTATTCCCATCGTAATACCTCGCGTTCAGATAACTCAACGACGATTCGGTATCATAATTTTCTCCAATATATTTTCTCTGTTCTGAAAAACCGCTATTGCTGGTGTGTATTCGTTGCGATCCGTACGGTAGATAATCTGTGGACTCTACTACGTCACCGTCTTCATCGGTTGAAATAGTGACGCTACCCAAGTGATCAGCGTGTATGAAATTCGTTGATGTTGCTGTTCCGTTTCCTTCAACCGTCGCTAACAAAGTTCCAACGTTATCAAACACATGTTTAGTGCTCGTGCTCGTCGTAGTGTTGTAATACTTGTTGGCGTACGTCGTCGTCGTCGTTCCGTCTCCTTTGGTAACTCGGTCGTTGTTGAAATCGTAACCATAGAGCGTCAGCGTACCGCCTACGGTTGAAGAAACGAGTCGGTCGCGATAGTTCCACACATGGTCATCATTTCCAAAATCGGTGACATTTCCGTTATTGTCATACGTCAAGTTTGAAGAACCAATTTGAGTTGCGGCACTCGGGTTTGCGAAACCTGTTTCAGCGTACGTGTACGTCCCACTCGGTCCCGTCAAAATGTTTCCAATTCTGTCGTATGTGAATGTTTGGTTGTATCCGCCATTCGTTGGTACTGTCGTTGACGCGGTGAGAAGTCGGTACAAATCATCGTAGGTATAGTTCACCGTCTTGTGTCCGCCGAAGCCAGCGAGGTCTTTTACTTGCGTAATGTTCCCCACGGCGTCGTAGGTGTATGAAAGATTCTGAAGTGCATTGTGTGCGTTTGTTGTTGTGCCAACATTGTTTATCGCATACGCCCAGACAAAAACATCCTCTGTGAGTGGAGCAATGGCTAAAACACCACCCTCCTCATCAGAGAAAATATACACAGGAATATCTGTTTCAATCTGTTGACACTCGCAGACAACATCGTCAGCCAACGCTGTATGAAGCGGTGTTGCGAGAAACGCAAACAGGAGAAGAAAAACGAAACACTTTTTCATTTTTTAACTATATCACGATTTGCTGTGTTATTTTGAGACAGTACACCACAAAAATTTAGATTAAATTGGACTTATCCCCATTATTCATCCATTATTCATTTTTGTTTAGTAAATTAAGTAAAAAATTAACTAATTCTTGAGTATCGAGACTGTTTGTTTGTAACTCATTGTTAAGATACCATTCACAAATTTGATAATTTTCATCTAGAATAAACTTTTTGATATCAATTCTATTCACGTTGGCACTCGAATCGACAGAAATTGGCTTTTCGTATTCGAAGTTACTTTTCGATATGAAGAAAACACTGCCATCCGAATAATAATACTCGGTTTCTGACTTACCTGTTTCTCCGAAAAATATCTGTTCTATAAACTTTATATTGCCAGTATCATCTGTATATTTTGTTTGTTCCCCGCCCTCTGCAGATAACCCAAACACTTCACTCTTTTCTTGAATATATGCAGCGACATTTTCACGAATACCAGAACTCATAAGTTCTGCTGTCTCGAGATATAAAGTTGAACATCTTGATGGAATTTCCACATTTTCCTCTTTTAGTTTGTCGAAGGTCATCACCATTACAAACAAACCCAAAAGAACGACGATAAAAATTATTGCTACTCTTTTCTTTGTCATGTTGCTTAATTATAATTACTTTTAAAATTTCATCTCAAAGTGAGGGGGGTCATTAAATTCTACCCAATTCCCACCCCAATCAAAGCCTTGATCTGTCCCGTAATTAGCTATTTCTGGACTTATGGGAGTTGACCAGTCTGGCGAACCATCTCTCATTATTACAACATCAATAGCGATCCCATAATTATGGGCACTTTGACCTTCTTTTGCATTTGTGATTATTGGACCAGGCGTTGTTCTTCCTTGAGCATATAACCGATTCTGTTCTTCATTAGATCTATAACCTTGAGTTACTCTCAATTGATTGCCTGTTTGTAATTCAGTATTATTGATGAAATTTCTTGCAGGCTGAACTACTTTTGGATCTAGATCATTAATCCTCTGATCTGTAACGGGGTCCCATGTGCTATTTGGATTTATTGGTCCTTGAACAACATTTGAATTTATCGGTGCGAAACGTTCGTTGCCCTCGAGGCTTTGCTGATTCAGGGAATTTGATGATCCGCCAAAAAATGATTTTATGCTGTCGACAATGCCTTTGACTGCATTTATTGCATCGGCGATTGCATCTTTAGCTGACTGACCACTCGGGTCAGTGTATCGTAGAGGATTGTTTAATGCGTAGCTATAAGAATTTGCTGCTTGCGGATTAACCAGATTATATCTTACTCCAATAACAAACGGGTCTTGGCTTAAGAATTTGCCGATGTCTTGGTCGTAGTAACGATTCTTCGCGTAATGGAGATCACTTTCTGTGTCGTATTCATATCCTGTAAACTTCTTTTGTTCTTTAAATCCAGTGTTCGTTGTATTCACCCTCTGCGCGAAGAATCGTTACTAATCCGTTTCCTCAACCACGTCTCCATCCTCATCAACAACAATGTCGGTTGAACCAAGGTGGTCGGTGTGCACAAAATTCGTACTTGTCGCCGTACCATTCCCTTCAATCGTGGCTAACAATGTACCTTGGTTATCAAACACATGTTTGGTGGTCGTTGCCGAAGCAACCGTGTAATACTTGTTGGCGTATGTCGTCGTCGCCGTTCCATTCCCTTTCGTCACTCGGTCGTTGTTGAAGTCGTAGCCGGAGACATGGCTTGTATCCTCACTAGCTTCGTTAGCAAAAACAACCTGCTGGGGTAAAAGCAGGAGAAAGAGGAGGAGAAACAGAAAACACTTTTTCATTTTTTAACTATATCACGATTTTCTGTGTTTTTTAGAAAAATTACACAACATATTTTAGAATTTAATTAGACTTATCCCCATTTTCATTATTACTATTTTGTGTTCACATATAACGCAACAAGTTTTGCTACGACTTTTTGAGCCTGTGGTCGATTCGGCTGCAAGCCCATTCTGTCTTGTTCTGCCCATAATAAATATTTTACTAATTCATCAGGCAATTTTTTATCTTCCAGCATTCGGTAAATATCAAAGGCATAACTATCATATTCATCTTTGGTATTGACATCATCACCAACTCCGATCGGATCCCAATCTTCCATGAGGATTTTTCGAACACTCTTGAATTCTCTAAAAAAATCTTTTTTAGTCATATTTTTACTTAGGTACTCCCCACATTGTTGTTATAATTTGAGATAATGGGGATAAGTACAATATTTTTCATAAATATGTGTCATAATTATTTTTTCTTTGGTCTCCCCGGTCCTCGTAATGTGCTCTCTAAGTTGAATTTCCGAACTATTTTTTGCACCCAGTTCTCAGAACCGAACGGTACGCCCTTGTTCACAGAAGTGCGAATTGTATCAAGCATATCACTACTTGGCGTAGTATTAACAATCGACAAATAATTATCGGGGAGTTCAATCGGTAATTTTGAAAGCAGTTTTTGTTCTTTTTTGGAACCTTTTTCACGACGCCAGAGACTCGACCATCGCCAGTTTTCTGCACGTCGCACTAATTTTGCTCGCAGAGGATTTTGCTCAACATATCGAACCAGTTCGAGTGCATACTGATCCGTTGCTACTGGAAATGATTTGTAGGTGCCTTGATAGAGGTGACCGTGTCCAACGCTTTTTGTTTGTACTCGTCTTTGTCTTACGTGGGTGGTAGTAATCCACCGCATGAAATCACCCATGTCGGTATTTTTTCTCGGATTGAGGACTAAATGCCAATGGTTGGGCATGATGCAATAGGCAACTATTCGCATATCTATGAGTTCCTTACCTTCTTGGAGTACCGATTCGAAATGTGCGTACTCGGCATCGGTATCAAAAATACGGACTCTTCCATTTGACCGATTGATGACATGATAGAACATATCACCTACTGCTACTCGTGCGATTCGTGGCATAAAAATACTATACCACAGAATTTTAAATTAAATTGTACTTATCCCCATTTTTCCCTATTTACGTATCCACATTTCTTTCATTTATTTCAGTGCATCTCTAGAAATTTTACTAAGTTTTTGTAATCTCTCTAATAATTCACATTGTTTTTTTATCTCCTCTTGTACTTCAGATGACTGTTCTAATCTCTCGCCGCTTCCTTCAAGCTCCATATATTTTGAGCTTAAGGCACTATGTGCAACGGAGACTGCTTCTTCGGGACTTCCATTAAAGGAACATTCCAATGCACTGTATACTGCGGCAGCTGCATCTAGAGCCAAGGAGCCCTGGATTTCACTGCCAAACTCATCCATGTCGGGAGTTACATCTTCGATCTTCTTACGAAGCTGGACGACAGAATCGTTTTTCATAAGCTGTCCTTCTTCTATCGACTTCCATATTTCATCCAATGCTCCTCTCAAAACATTTGGATCGCCCCAATTTTTATTTTTCGAGAAGGCTACATAATTAGGGTACAACTTTTCAGCAATAGTTACTGCAAATGCTACCCTGTGCAACAAAAAAATTCTTCTCAAAACACCCAACAAATATTCTTCATGATTTTTTATAGAAGTTGGCATATTCATTATTTTTTCAATGGACTCGTTGCTTTCACATTCTCGTTTTTAAGAGTCTGCGCGCAAGCTGAACAAATGGGACGACTAGCAGAAGTTTCTATTGGAGTTAATCCTTGCTGTTTAGCAAAATTTACTCCAGTAACTTCGGCATGCCCTTTCCCTATACCTTCAATCTCGATGTCTTTCAACAAAGCGCGCTGTTCAGAACGTAATTTATTTTCACTAGAAGAAACAACATTGACTATATTGCCATCTTTATCAACGGATCTCGTTACAGCTGTAGTGGTCTTGTTTTTGGTAAGTCCCTTTAATGCACCTTGGATTTCCTTTGCTCGAGTTGTTAAGGCACTTGAGGAATCTATCGCTTTACCCAACCCCCTCACCCCCGCTCCCAACCCCGTCGCACCAGGAACTACTGCCCCTACCACATCCGCGACAAGAGCCGCATATAAAAGACCAGTGGATTGTCCATTTGATTGAGCGTTGTAAATTTCTCTAACGTCGTTTGCGATGAAAGCAATATCAGCGATGACATCGATAAACGCTCCTTCGGTGTCCGTGTGCTTGATCGGGTTGTTTCTCGCATATGAGTATGAGTTTTGTAGTTGTGGGTCTTGGAGCGCGATCTGTCCCCGTTCATCGGTGATTATGTTCTGAAATACAAAATCTTGGCTTAGATACTTTCCATCGTTTTGATCATAATAGCGATTTTTTGCATAACTTAAATTACTCTCTTGATCAAACTCATATCCCGTAAATTTCTTTTGTTCTTTGAATCCTGTATTTGTCGTACTCACCCGCTGCTTACCGTAGGGAAAATAGTCAGTTTCCTCAACCACATCCCCGTCTTCGTCAACAACAATGTCAGTTCCACCTAGGTGGTCGGTGTGCACAAAATTCGTACTTGTCGCCGTACCATTCCCTTCAATCGTGGCTAACAATGTACCTTGGTTATCAAACACATGTTTGGTGGTCGTCGCCGAAGCAACCGTGTAATACTTGTTCGCATACGTCGTCGTCGCAACACCGTTTCCTTTGGTAACGCGATCGTTGTTGTAATCGTAGCCGTAAAAAGTATTTACTCCGCCAACAACAGATTTTGTCAGTCGGTCTCTGTAATTCCACACATGATCATCGTTTCCAAAATCGGTAACGTTACCATTGTTGTCGTAAGTCAATGCGGAAGAACCAATTTGAGTTGCGGCGTTCGGATTAGCAAACCCTGTTTCGGCGTAGGTATATGTTCCAAGGTTTGATGATGTGATATTTCCCAGTCGGTCGTACGCATAAGTGAGATTGTACGGATTTTGTGCGGGGACAGTTGTTGAGGCGGTCAGTAAACGATAGAGGTCGTCGTAGGTGTAGTTGACGGTTTTGTTTCCGCCGAAGCCGGAGAGGTCTTTGACTTGCGTAATGTTCCCCACCGCGTCATACGTGTATGAAAGATTCTGAAGCGCGCTCGTCGCACTTGTTGTCGTTCCAACATTATTAATCGCCAAATTTATTCTGCACAAACACGGTGTTGATGTTCCGCTTGTTGATGGCGTCATCTCAATCTTGAGCCAGAGATACTTGCCATACAGATTGTCGCCTGCGGTGATGTTTGGGATTGTTGTGGTGGTTGTTGCTATGGTGAACGAGTTTGCTGACGGCGCAGTTGTTGAAGAATAGTTGATTGCAGTCTTCACGGTGACGTCAGCCCCGTTTCTCGCGCAGGCACAGTATTCAATGAAACTGTTTTCAACGTTTGTGATACTGCTCAAATCCCACGGGTCGGAGAGCCAGTAACCACTGACATATGACGGAGTCGTGGTTGAACCTTGATTTGCAAGTTTCAATTTATTTCCATCAACGGTTGTTGAAGCGTGCGTGCCATCATCGTTATAGTTTTTCAAAACCCACGCTCTGTTGTGCGACTTGTAGGTTGGCATCGACATGGTCAGATCACCGGTATAGAAACGGTGACGACCGCCGTAATATACCGCCGTTGATGAGGTGGATATAAACGCTTCGTAGCTATAATCCTTGAAATCTTGAAGACCGATGCATGAAAAGACCGAGATCACCGTTGTGTTTGGGTTGGAGGATTAAATGCCAGTGGTTCGGCATGAGCACATAGGCAAGAATACGCATGTCGACAAGCTCCTTGGCGTCGAGTAAAAGCTTCTCAAAGTGTTGATAATCCTCTGGAGTGTCG
>Ga0209542_10020429_pt1 | contig 10495 bp, 9 predicted proteins | sample RifCSPhighO2_01_FD_184028 | JGI IMG/M metagenome (GOLD analysis project Ga0209542, IMG submission 184028) | Soil microbial communities from Rifle, Colorado - Rifle CSP2_plank highO2_0.1 (SPAdes) (version 2) | ecosystem: Environmental > Terrestrial > Deep subsurface > Rock core/Sediment ...
ACCTTGAAATCCGCTACAACGAAGTGCTCGCCGCGCTCGATCGTATCCAGAAAGGCACGTACGGCGTTTGTGAAGTCTCCGGAGAAAAAATAGAAGAAGAACGTCTCGACGCCGACCCCGCCGCGCTCATCGTCAGCGCGCTCTCGCGGCTCGATCGCAACAGCGAAGGCGCAGCGGTGCAGCTCGTCATCAAGCCCGCCGGCACGTTCTACTCTGCCGCCTACGCCAAAGGTTTGCGCAAGCTCGAGAAAGGCGAAAAGAATCCAGAGGAGCTCGGTGTCAAGAACACGGCCGGCGCCCGCGCCGCGGCCTCCGTGGTGAAGGGCGTCCGCTCGGTCGCAGAATTTTTCGGCTCCAAGAAGGATGGCGAGACGAAGCCGGCCGATCAGGCAGCAGCCGAGCAGGTCAAGCGGAAGCTCGAAACGCCAATTGTCTCCGCGAACATTCGGGTGGTGGCCTCGGCTGCCGACGAGGCGCGCGCCTCGTCAATTGCCCACGACATCGAAGCAGCGTTCGGCCAAATGCAAAACGCGCTCGGCAACACGTTCAAGTTTGCTCCGAGGCGCGGCCGGGCGCTCCAGGAGACGCTGCGGCGCTTCAGCTTCCGCGACTTCGACCAGGCCGACGGCGAGATGCCGCTCTCGCTCCGGGAGGCGGCGACGATGTTCCACGTGCCGAAGGCCTCCGCCCGCGACCTGCCGACGCTGCGCCGGGTGAAGGCCTCGACCGCGCCGGCGCCCTTGGGCCTCGCGGATACCGGCGTAGTCCTCGGCACCAACGTTCACCAGGGGCAGGAGACCACGGTGCGCCTCGCCGCGCCGGATCGCCTGCGCCACCTCTACACGATCGGCCAGACCGGCACGGGCAAGAGCTCGTTCCTCAAGCAGCTCATCCTTCAGGACATCAAGAACGGCGAGGGCGTCTGCTTCGTCGACCCGCACGGCAACGATGTTCAGGACATACTCGGCTCCATTCCGCGCGAGCGCTTCGAGGATGTTATCTACTTCGACCCGAGTTACACCCCAAGGCCGATGGGCCTCAACATGCTCGAGTTCGACCCTAGATTTCCCGAGCAGAAGACGTTCGTGGTCAACGAGCTCTTCAGCATTTTCAAGAAGCTCTACAGCGGCAGCCCTGAGTCGATGGGCCCTGCGTTCGAGCAGTACTTCCGCAACTCGGCGCTGCTGGTGATGGAGCACCCGGAGAGCGGCTGCACCCTGGTGGACGTCTCGCGCGTGCTCTCCGACAAGGCGTACCGTGATATGAAAATTACCAACTGCCGGAACCCGCTGGTGCGCCAGTTCTGGGAGAACGCCCAGAAGACCTCGGGCGAGCAGAGCTTCAGCAACTACGTCCAGTGGGTCACGAACAAGTTCGACGTCTTCCTTGCCAACGAAATCATGCGGCCGGTGGTGGGGCAGGAGCGCTCGAGCTTCAACTTCCGCGAGATTATGGACGGCAAGAAGATTCTGCTCGTGAACCTGGCGAAGGGCCGCCTCGGCGAAATGAACTCGAACCTCATCGGGCTCATTCTGGTGGGCAAGATTCTGATGGCGGCGCTCTCGCGCGTGGACGCCTTCGGCACGGGCAAAGAGACGCCGCCGTTCTACTGCTACATCGACGAGTTCCATAACTTCACCACGGATTCTGTTTCCACGATTTTCTCCGAGGCCCGCAAGTACCAGCTCTCACTCGCCGCTGCCCACCAGTTCATAGCGCAGCTAGAAGAGGGAATTCGCGACTCGGTGTTCGGCAACGTCGGCAACATCGTGGCGTTCCGCGTTAGCAACGAGGACGCCGAGTTCCTGGCCAAGAGCTTCGCGCCCGTCTTCTCGGCGCACGATCTCGCGAACGTCGACAACCTCAACGGCTACGCCAAGATTCTGGCCAAGGGCGTGCCGGTGCGGCCGTTCTCCGTGAGGACCGGCTACCCACCGAAGGGCGACCCCGCGCTCGCTAGCAAGCTCGCCGAGCTCTCGTACCTCACCTACGGCCGGGCCCGCGAGGAGGTGGAGGCGGAGATTATGGCGAAATACCAGCAGAGCGCGGCACCCGCCGCGAATCTCGCCACGCCCTCGGCCTAGCGCATGGCGGGCGATTCCAAGACAAAAAGTTTTTGGTCGGGCAGCCTGCTCGCTCGGCTGTACCGAAGGTTTGCCGGCAGGCACTTCGCCAAGATGCACGGGCAGGTGGCGCGCACGCTCGCCGAGGCTGGCGTGAGCAGCGTCCTCGACATTGCCTGCGGGCCGGGAGACTTCCTGGCGCTCACCAAAGGAAGGAACCCCCAGCTCCGCATCGCGGGTACGGACGCTGCGCCAGGGATGGTCGCCTACGCCAGAGCGCGGCTTGGCGAGGGCGCAACGATTGCAGAGGCAGAGGCGGAGCGTCAGCCATTCCCGAGTGAGTCGTTCGATTCGGTGACGACGATGATGGCGTTCCACCATTTCTCAAACAGGCCGGCAATTCTCGGGGAGGTGAAGCGGGTTCTGAAGCCCGGCGGCAGCTACGTCGTCGCCGACGTCGTCGCCACGTCCGATTTTCAGAAGAAATTCTGGAATTTCCTGGAGCGACTCACGGGCGTGAGGGGGCACACGGAGCATTTCACCGAGGCTGACCTCGCGAGCCTGGCGGCGGGGGCCGGATTTGAAGACTTCGAGTGCGAACCGGTACCCGGCATGGCGAGGCGGTACCGAATCTGCAGCCTCAGAAAACCTGTGGTACGGTAGTCGCCTATGCAAAACGAAAACCACCCCAGCCGCGAGCGCACGCTGCTCGTGGTTAAGCCCGACGGCGTTCAGCGCTCACTCATAGGCGAGGTCCTCAAGCGCATCGAGCGCGTTGGCATGAAGCTCGTAGCCGCGAAGATTGTGGTGCCGACGGAGAAGCTCGTCCGCGCCCACTACACTGTCGACCCCGAGTGGGTCGTGAAGACGGGCACCCGCGCCGCTAAGCGCGCTATCGAGCTCGGCGAACCGAACCCGCCGACACCCGAGGCGGCGGGGGAGCGGCAGCTCGCTACCCTCGTGCGCTACTTCACCTCCGGCCCCGTCTTCGCCATGGTCTGGCAGGGCGGCCACGCGGCGGCCATCGTGCGCAAGATTATTGGCGGCACCGAGCCCCTGACCTCCGATATAGGCACCATTCGCGGCGACCTGATGCTCGACTCCTACGCCGCCGCCGACAGTGGCAACCGCGCTGTCCGCAACATCGTTCATGCCTCCGGCAATCCAGAGGAGGCCGCGGGAGAGATTAAGCTGTGGTTTACCGACAGCGAGATTGTCGACTACCGCCTAGTGCAGGACAAGATTCTGTACGACGTGAACTTGGACGGGATTCTAGAGTAGCAGCTAAGGCGGATTACTCACCCCGAGCATTTACAGCCCAGGTGGGCTGTAAATGCTCGGGGATTGCCGAGCTGCGGCTCGCCCGCTTGCATACCCCACGGGGGTATGATACGATCGCGGCGTTACCAGCTAGCTTCACTGCAATGATGAACTACTACGGCGGCTATGGCGGATACGGCGGAGACTTCCTGCCGTTCAACGTGTTCGGCCCCGTTCTTATGATTGCGTTCTGGGTCGCGGTCATCTACGGCATCGTGCTCTTCGCCCGCTCGCTCTCGCGCCACTCTGGCCGCGACGACGATCGCGCTGTGGAGATTCTGAAGGAGCGCTACGCGAAGGGGGAAATCTCGAAGGAGGAGTTCGCGGCTAAGAAGAAGGACCTCGCGTAGCGCCGTGGCACCTGGCAAGCGGAAGCTCGTCCGCCGGCTCCAGATTATCGAGGGGCAAGTTCGCGGCCTCCAGGAGATGGTCGAGAGCGGCACGTACTGCATCGACGTCATCACCCAGACGTCCGCCGTGAAGCGGGCGCTCTCGGGCGTGGAGGACGCGATTATGGAGCGCCACCTCGGCTCGTGCGCGGCCGACCAGATGCGGCGGGGCAAGTCGGCGAAGGCCACGGCGGAAATTCTGAAGGTGTACCGGCTGAAGAGCTAGCGGGAACCCACAATGAGCACAACCCAAACGTACCGCGTGAAGGGCATGCACTGCGTCTCGTGCGCGGCGATCATCGAGAAGGCGCTCAAGAAGGTGTCGGGCGTCTGCGGCGCGGCGGTCAACTACGGCACCGAGACGGCGAAGGTTGATTTCGACGCGGCACCGGCGAGCGCCACCGACCTCACGCGGCACGTCGAGCCCCTCGGGTACTCCCTCGTCGCGTCGGGCACGGACGCCGCGGCGATGGGCATGTCCCCCGACGAGCACGCCGCGCACCTCGGCCTCTCGCAGTCGAAGCAGGAGAAGCTCGCCGAGATTGCCGGCATGCGCGCCAAGGTGCTCTCGGCGATTCCGCTCGCCATCGTGAGCGCCTTCGTGATGGGCTGGGAGATTCTGTCGGAGTACGGCGCGCTGCCGCCTATGGGCTACACCACCGAGGAGTTCTTCCACCACCTCCTGCCCCTCTTCGCGACCTACACGCTCTTCGTCGTCGGCCAGCCGTACCTCGTCGGCCTCTTCCGTTTCCTCCGGCGCGGCAAGGCAAACATGGACACGCTCATTGGCCTCGGCACGCTGGCTGCCTACCTCTACAGCTTCGCGATCACCGCCTTCGAGGAGTCCCTGCGGCCGTTTCTGAACGTCGAGGTGACCTACTACGACGTCACCATCATCGTCATCACCTTCATCGCGCTCGGCAAGTACCTCGAGGCACGCTCGAAGGTGAAGACCGGCGACGCCATCGAGGCGCTCCTCGGCTTGCAGGCGAAAACTGCGCTCGTTGTGCGCGACGGCAAGGAGATTGAGGTGCCGATTGCGGAGGTGATTCACGGCGACCTCATCGTCGTCAAGCCTGGGGGCAGGGTTCCCGTCGACGGCGTCCTGGTCGAGGGCTCGTCGTTCGTGGACGAGTCGATGCTGACGGGCGAGCCGATGCCGGTCGAGAAGAGGGCCGGGGGCACGGTGGCGGCCGGGACCATCAACACCAGCGGCTCGTTCACCTTCCGGGCGACGAAGGTCGGCGCGGAGACGCTGCTCGCCGGCATTGTGCGAATGGTTGAAGAGGCGCAGGGGAGCCGGGCACCTATTCAGGCACTGGCAGATAAGATTTCGGCGGTCTTTGTGCCGATTGTTTTGGCAATTGCATTTTTAGCGCTCGGGCTGTGGCTCACCGTCGGCGCCACCTACCTCGGCTTCGCGGTAGCCCTCTCCCTCGGGCTCGCCTCGTTCGTCGGCGTGCTCGTCATCGCCTGCCCGTGCGCCTTGGGCCTGGCGACGCCGACCGCAATCATCGTCGGGGTGGGGAAGGGCGCGCGCGCGGGCATCCTCATCAAGGACGCGGCGACGCTCGAGACGCTCGGCAGGGTGAACGTCGTCGTGGTGGACAAGACCGGCACGCTCACCCGAGGCAAGCCGGAGCTCGTCTCGCTCGAGAACCGCTCGGGCAAGAGCGACGGCGAGCTGCTCTCGATTCTGGCGTCGCTCGAGCGCCGCTCCGAGCACCCAATCGCGCACGCCATTGCCGCGTACGCTGCAGAAAAAGGTGCCACAACTGTTGTCGTCGAAGGTTTCGAGGCCGTGCGAGGCAAGGGTCTGCGCGGCACCATCGGCGGAGTCGAGTACTGGGTGGGCAGCCCGCGGCTCGCGGCCGAGCTCGGGGCAAAGCTCGACACTCGGGCGCTCGAGGAAGGCGCGGCCGCAGGAGAGACCCCAATCGTGCTCGCGACCCGCGGCGCCGTCCTCGGCGTGGCGACGGTCGCCGATGCGCTCAAGAGCGAGGCGAAGGCGGCGGTCGCAGATTTGCACAAGCTCGGCGTGCGCGTCGCCATGCTCACCGGCGACGCCGAGGGCGCGGCGCGGCGCATCGCGCAGGAGGTCGGCATCGACGACGTCGTCTGGGAGGTGCTGCCCGAGGACAAGCTCGTAAAAATCAAAGAGCTGCAGGCGAAGGGCGAGGTGGTGGCGATGGCCGGCGACGGCGTCAACGATGCGCCCGCGCTCGCCCAGGCGAACGTCGGCATCGCCATGGCCACCGGCACCGACGTCGCCATCGAGTCGGCGGGCATCACGCTCTTGCACGGCGACGTGGGCAAGATTGCCAAGGCCGTCCGCCTCTCGCGAATCACGATGCGCGGCATTCGCCAGAACCTCTTCTGGGCCTTCGCCTACAACGTCGTCGGCATTCCGCTCGCGGCCGGGCTCTTCTACCCAATTCTCGGCTGGACGCTGAACCCCGCCTTCGCGGGGCTCGCGATGGCCTTCTCGAGCGTCTCGGTGGTCGGCAACTCGCTGCGGCTGAAGGCTAAAAAACTATGAAAACCCACACCCTCCACGTCAGCGGCATGCACTGCTCGGCCTGCACGCTCCTCGTCGAGGGCGAGGTCTGCGAGTGCGCGGGCGTCTCCTCCGCCAAGGTGAGCCTCGCCGAACGCACGCTCACCGTGGAAGGCGACTTCGGCGAGGCGTCAGCCGAGGCGATTGCCGAGATGCTCACCGCGCCGCTCGCGACGCACGGCTACCGCGTCTCGCACGAGCGGCCCGTTTCCTCCGGCGCGCGATGGAACGAGTTCAAAGTGGCCGCGCCGATTGCGCTGCTCATCCTCGCCGCCTTCGTGGCGCTGCAGAAGCTCGGCATTGTGAACCTCATCGGCGGCGACGCGCTCAGCTACGGCGCCGTCTTCCTCGTCGGCGTCGTCGCCTCGCTCTCGTCGTGCCTGGCGATTGTCGGCGGGCTCATCCTCTCGGTGTCAGCTTCGTACGCGAAGTCGGGGGAGCGGGTTCGCCCGCAGCTCGCGTTTCACATTGCCAGGCTCGTCAGCTTCTTCATTCTCGGCGGTGCCATCGGCGCGGCGGGATCGAGCTTCGCCGTTGGTCCCACCGGATCGCTCGTGCTCTCGCTCCTCGTCGGCGCGGCAATGCTCGCGCTCGGCCTCAACCTCCTCGACGTCTTCCCGTGGGCGCGGCGTTTCCAGCTTTCGGCGCCGAAAGCGCTCTCGCGAGGCGTGCTTCGCGCTGGCCACCGCGCCGGCTGGCTCGCGCCCATCGCCCTCGGCGTTGCCACCTTCTTCCTGCCCTGCGGCTTCACCCAGTCGATGCAGATTTACGCACTCTCGCAGGGCAGCTTCCTGGCCGGGGCGCTGACCATGCTCGTCTTCGCGCTCGGGACGCTGCCGATGCTCGCGGCCGTCTCCTTCAGCTCCGCTCGCGCCGCGCCGGCCCGCTCGGGCACGTTCTTCAAGGTCGCGGGTCTGCTCGCGATTGCCTTCGCGCTCATAAACATCGCTGGCGGGCTCGCCGCTTTCGGCATTATTCCGCCTCTGTTAAACTTCTAGCCCGTCACCAATGAAGCAGAACGCTCCGTTTGCTGCCGCTCTAGTGGTCGCCGCCGTTTTCTTCGGCTACATGATGATGAGCAGTAGTGGGGCGGGCACCGCGCCTGCCGGCGCCGCCGCGGCGACGGCGACCGTCGAGAACGGTACGCAGGTTGTGAGCCTCACCGCCAAGGGCGGCTACGCGCCGGCGCTCACGAACGCGAAAGCTGGCATCCCAACCGTGCTGCGCGTCAGCACGAGCGGCACCTACGACTGCTCCTCGGCTCTCCGCGTTCCGAGCCTCGGCGTCTCCGAGCGACTCCCCGCGACCGGCCAGACCGACATCGACCTCGGCACGCCGGAGGCCGGCACGCTCCAGGGCACCTGCTCGATGGGGATGTACCGGTTCGCGGTCAATTTCAACTAGGCAGGCTAGAACCTGGGTGACCGGCGGGGTTTGCTAGACTTCCGTAAGCTCATGGAAATGCGCCTCACGAACTCGCTGACGGGCCAGGTAGAGGCGCTGGCGCCTAAAAATCCGCCCCTGGTGCGGATGTACACCTGTGGGCCAACGGTCTACGACCGCGCCACTATCGGCAATTTTCGCACGTACGCGGTAGCGGATTTGCTGCGCCGGACGCTCGAGGCGCTCAATCTGGAGCCGAAGTACATAATGAACATCACCGACGTGGGGCACCTCACCGGTGACAACCTCGGCGACGCGGATACGGGGAAGGATCGGATGGAGGAGGCGGCAGCGCGCGAGGCCGTGACAGCCTGGGACATCGCCAAGCGCTACGCCGATCAATTTCTTGCCGACTATGAGGCACTTAATCTTTTGCCGCCGGATAAATGGGTGAAGGCCACCGACCACATTCCCGACCAAATCGCGCTGGTGAAGACGCTCGAGGAGAAGGGCTACGCCTACCGCACGTCCGACGGCGTCTATTTTGATACGACGAAGTTTCCGGCTTACGGCGCGCTCTCGACGCTCGACAAGATTAAGGAGGGCGCGCGGGTGGGGGCGAACCCCGAGAAGAAGAACCCGCGCGACTTCGCGCTGTGGAAGTTCAGCCAGCCGGGCGAGGAGCGGCAGATGGAGTGGGACTCGCCCTGGGGTGTTGGCTACCCTGGTTGGCACCTCGAGTGCTCGGCGATGAGCATGAAGTACCTCGGGCCCGAGCTCGACATTCACCTCGGCGGCGAGGATCTGCGCAGCACGCACCACCCGAACGAAATTGCGCAGTCGGAGGCGGTCACCGGCAAGACGTTCGTGCGAGCTTGGGTGCACGTCGCGTTCCTGCAGGTGGACGGCGGCAAAATGGGCAAGAGCCTCGGCAACGCCTACACGCTCGACGACATCAAGGCGCACAGCGCCTCACCCGCGGCGCTGAAGTACCTCTACTACTCCGCGCACTACCGATCGCCTTTAAATTTTATGTGGGAAGGACTCGCCGCCGCCGAAACGGCGGTCGAGCGATTGCGTGGCTACGCGGCGCACTGGAAAAAAGGCGAGGGGCACATCGCCGAGGACGCGCACGAGCGGTTCCTCGCGGCGATGGCGGACGATTTGCAGACGACGAAGGCGCTCGCAGAGGTTTGGGGAATGCTGCGCGCCAGAGATGTATCGGATGCCGACAAAGCCGCGACGCTCATCCTCTGCGACGAGGTGCTCGGTCTTGGTTTGGAGGACGCCGCAACGGGGAAGAGTGCCGTGGAGATTCCTGCCGAAGTGCGGAAGCTCGTTGCCGCCCGCGAGGATGCCCGCAAGTCCGGCGACTTCGCCGCCGCCGACCGCCTCCGCGACGACATCGCCGAGAAGGGGTTCGACGTGAAAGACACCGCAACGGGGGCTACCATTACAGCGCGGAAAGGGGAGATTTGAAGTTGGTCTGAAGTTTTTCTAAAGCCCCGATAAACCCAGGGTTACCCTCAAGGGTAACCCTGGGTTTATCGGTGGCAACGAGTTGAACTCACGTCCGAGTTCAACTCACCCACAAGTTGAACTCGGGGGTGAGTCGAACTTGAACTATCTTGAACTTATGATACAGTAATTGAGCCATGAACTGGCACTTCCAGAAGATTTCGACCGCCAACGGCCTCGTTTCCTATAACGAGCGCGTCGTTTCGCGTTGCCGAGATTTCTGAAGAGCCAGCTACCCACCCACTAGCTAATTTTCGTTCAGGAACCCCGGCAGGGCAAAACCGCCGGGGTTTTCCTTGCCTGCTGATTCGGGGTCTTCCCGTTCAGTCGCTAATTCATTCCCGGGCTCGAAGTACCTAGAAAGAAAAATAAAATGAAAACTGAAGATAAATCCGCGCCACAGGGCGATATGCAGGGTGTGCCCTTCCTGAAAGGGGAGCGTGTCACGCTGCGCACCATAACTCGCGCCGACGCACCAAAGTTTCTGCGTTGGATCAACGATCCTGTTACTAGCCGGTTTCTCCTCCGTGGAGACTTTCCGCTGGGCTGGGACGATGAAATGGAGTGGATTGACAAAGTTGCCCGTCGCAAGGAAGACCACCTGAGTCTCGGTATCGAGGTTCCAGAGTTCGGACTCGTGGGTAACGTGAGTCTCAAAGTTGAATCGTGGATTGACCGAGTTGCCACGACCGGCACGATGATTGGCGAGGCAGCGACGCGAGGCAAGGGATATGGCACGGAAGCAAAAATGCTTCTATTGGGTCACGCCTTTCGTCGTCTCAACCTGCGCAAGGTTTACTCGAATGTTTGTGCTAGCAACGAAGCCTCCCATCGCTGCCAGCTCCGCTGCGGCTACGTCGAGGAGGGCCGCTACCGCGACGATCTCTACCGCGAGGGCCGTTATCACGACCTGCTCGTTCTCTCCGCCACCCGCGAATCGTTCGAGGCTGCGGAGGCTGCGTGGAAGGAGAAGCGAGTCACCCAGCAAGAAGGGCTCATCATGGACTTCAGTGGCTCTGCTGTCCCCCGCCTGTTCCATTAGCCCGCAACCTGCCCGCCCCTCTCGGGGCGGGCTTTCCTGTTCCTTGACAAAATACAGATAAAATGAAAGAAAGGTGGGCAAACTAGAACAGTAAAAACCCCAACAAAATTTCTTAAATTATGAAATGCAACTACGACGCCCTCCCAGGGCAGTTCTCGGTCTTTGCCATCCGTAACAGCCTTCGAGACTCGTCTCGGAAGGCTTTCGCTCGGCGCAAGTTCTT
>Ga0209542_10020431_pt1 | contig 10494 bp, 14 predicted proteins | sample RifCSPhighO2_01_FD_184028 | JGI IMG/M metagenome (GOLD analysis project Ga0209542, IMG submission 184028) | Soil microbial communities from Rifle, Colorado - Rifle CSP2_plank highO2_0.1 (SPAdes) (version 2) | ecosystem: Environmental > Terrestrial > Deep subsurface > Rock core/Sediment ...
TTAAGTAAAAAATAGTTCTAAAAGAAATATTAAGTTAAGGTTTATCCCACACATGTCGATTTTAAACAATAAAGTTTTATTCTATACAATAACTAAATTTTTATATTAAATAATTCTATTAATAAAATGGAAAAGAAACATATTTTTGGGATTTTATCAATATTATCATTTGTCGCAATTTTATTCATGCCGCCTGATTCAAAGGCATGGATATATTTTCTGGTCCTCGGAGTGATTTTCGGAATAGGATGGTTTAAAAGTTAAGAATATTTCGAAGAAAAGCTGCCTGTGTAGCTCAGCCCGGTTTTAGAGCACGACTTTCGTAAAGTTGGGGTCGCAGGTTCAAATCCTGCCACAGGCTTAGATTAGTAACCTTTAAAACTTACTAAAGAATTCATAAATTAAGCTTCTACCTTGACTGGCATAGGCGAGGTAGCAGAAAGATTTTGTGAAAACAAAGAAAAGCCTCCGTCGCATAATGGTATTGCGTCGGTCTTGAGTGAAGGTAAACTTCCCACTTGTTCGTTAAGATTTTATCAAACAAGAGAACCGAGCCCTTACGGGCCTCCAGGTTCGATTCCTGGCGGGGGCGTGGATTATCTGTAGACAAGATAATAGAAACATTTAAATATGTAGACACCTATTATAATATTATGTATATAGAAAAGAGAAAAGTAGGCAAAAAACTAAAGTTTTATTTAGCTCATTCTTTTAGAGAAGGAAATAAAATTCATAAAATAAGGAAATTTCTTGGAGTAGATTTATCAGATGTAAAATTAAAGGAAAGGAAAGGAAAAGCAGAAGAATTGATTTTGGAAGAGATAAACCAATATAAAATAATTCAAGACCCATTACAAGTAGAATTGCCTGAAAAAGAGATAGAGTTTATTAAAAATTTAGAGATTAAAGAAAAGTTAAAAGTATTTCATCTATCTGAAAATCAGTGGAAACTTTTTTCAGAACTATTTACTTATAACACTAATGCCATAGAAGGAAGCGAATTAGAAAGGAAAGAAGTAAAAGATATATTAGAAAAAAACAAATGGCCCAAAAAATCTAAGGAAGATATAGCAGAAGCTTATGGGGTTAATGAAGCAGTTAAATTTATAAGAGAAACAAAAGAACACTTATCTTTAGATTTAATTAAACAACTACACAAGATTGTTTTTAAGAATTCTAAATCCTTTGCAGGAGAATTCAGGAGAATTGGGAAGGAAGTTGTTGTGAGAAATGGCCTTGGAAATATTGTTCATATGGGGGCACCACAATCAAGAGTTATTTCTCTATTAAATGAACTTATTGATTGGTATAATAAAAACAAAAATAAATATCCTGCTTTAATTTTAGCTTCTGTAGTTCATAATCAATTTGAAAATATTCATCCATTTAGAGACGGAAATGGAAGGGTTGGAAGATTGTTATTAAATAATATCTTACTCAGGCATAAATTGCCTCCAGTAAATATAAACTTCAAAAATAGAGCAGAATATTACCAATCACTGCAAGAATATGAAAGAAATCATAATCTAAGACCAACAATAGATTTAATTTTTAAAGAGTATAGAACCTTAAAGAAGAAGATTGGGTGACTACATTATCTAAATGTGTAGACACCTAGATTAGTTTCCCTACACCCTTTAGCGGGGGCGTGTTCACATCCCAAACAATCTTTCCCACCATGATTTTCGAGGTACGGGCATATTGCTTTCGTCAAGAATCTCGTGTCTTATTATTGGCTTCTCTTTTAAAACGGGCGCCTCTTTTGCAAGCTCCTTATTGGCTTGTTCAATTGACTTTTCGACGGCAGTTCTAGAATAGCCTTGGCCAATTAAAGCCCATCTTAAAGAATCCAAAGTGTATCCTTTTTTCAGGTTTTTCTTTATATAATCTGTTAGTTTTCTTAATTGCTCTACTTCTCTCATTTGATATATAATACTCGGGAGTTTAAAAAATTAGTTGTTGTGTTTTATGTGATGTTTGCAACTAATTTTTGAGGTTTATAATAAATAATGGGATAAATTAACAAAGAAAAGGGTAAGTTTAGCTTAAATTAAATAAATTATGGTAATACCAAATTGGTTAATTTTATTGACTATGTGAATTAAATATTTAATTAAACAATTTTATCAGGGCTATTTATTAAAAAAACTTATTTTATCACAATCGGCTTTTCTTTTTCGTAAAATCTTTTTGCTTCATTAAGTCTCGACATTGATTCTGCATATATAGTTATGGTCTTTTGGCCTTTTTTGATTTCGTCTCCTACGTGAGAATACAGATAAATGCCTGCAGATTTGTCAACAGGGCAGCCGGAAACTCTGACTAAAGAGTTTATTTTATAATTATTTATTTCTGTGATTTCTCCTGATTTTATAGAATGTATGTCGTGGCTGAATTTTGCCATTTTTAATCTATTGAGGTTTCCATTTTGTGCCTTAATTATTTCTTTAAATTTTTCAAATGCTTTTCCAGAGCGAAGGATTTCTTCAGCTAACTTTTCACCACGACCTTTTTTTGATTTCCCGGTCATTTCAAGCAAGTTTCCGGCAAGAAAAATTGCTTTTTTTTCCAAATCAAGAGGACCTTCTTGTTTGGGGTCGAGTATTTTTATTATGTCAATGAGCTCTAATGCCGGACCGATTCCATTTCCAATCGGTTGGCTTCCATCTGTTATCACACATCTGACTTTTCTTTTAAAGTAGCGTCCAAGAGCTTCAAATCTTTTTTTTATTCTTAGTGCTTTTTCTTTGCTTGAGGTTTTTGTGTTTTTTCCATAAGGAATGTCAATCAAGATATATTTGCTATCTGCGGCGAGCTTCTTTGACATTATTGAGGCTATTAATTGGGATTCTGGATCTATTTTCAACGAGCGCTCAACATCCATCATTCTGGAATCTGCAGGAACCATGCCTAAGCCGCCACCCCAAACCATACATGCTCCTGTTTTTCTTATTATGTTCTTTAACTGTTTTATTGAAAATTCAACTTTTGCTATTGTCTCTACAACATCGGCAGTTCCTGCTGCAGTGGTTATTGCTCTAGAAGAATTTTTTGGCATGATCAAGCCGGCAGCAGCACATATCGGAACCACGATTGGAGTAGTCCTATTTCCAGGGACGCCCCCAATACTATGTTTGTCAACAATAAATCTTCCTTTTAGTTTTAACTGAGAGCCGGATTTTCTTATGGCATCAACAAGGTAAACTGTTTCTTTGAAATTTGTTCCGTATTTATAGACGGCTGTGATGAAAAGGGCTATCTCAGAATCAGACAGGGAATTGTTTACGATATCTCTTATTATTGCATCTATCTCATTTTTAGAAAGTTGGTGATTGTTCAGCTTTTTCTTTATATAATCAAGGCTTTTTGGAGGAATTGAGATATTAACTTCTACTTTCTTGCTAATTTTAAAATCCAAAAATTTTTCCAATTCAGAAGAGATTGCGACTTCATCCTCTTTTACTATTCCTTTCACTATATCCACTATTGTAGATATCTCTTTAGGATGTTTAGAAATTGTTCTGAGATTTATTCTATCTTGGGGGTGAATGCTCATCTTCTCTGCGGTTTTATGGTTGAGCATTGCTACGGGAATCCCGGCAGACCATTTAAGAAGTTTTATTTTTAGCTGCATTTAACTTAACACCCAAATGATATAGAAAAATTAATTTTTATATCTTTATTCTGTTGGTTTTTCTATTATTAATCCCGGTGTTGGCTTTCCCCTGTAAACCTCTAAAAGCACCAAAAGGTAGGAGATTATTAATGGCCCGAGGATAAATCCGAGAATCCCGAAAAAGAAAATACCCCCTATCGTGGACACAAGCAATATACCTGTATTTACTTTTGCTCTTTTTGAAACAATTATCGGCCTTAGAAAATTGTCAATATTAGATGACAGCAGTCCAAATATCACAACGCCCCATGCAGACACCATATTTCCTGCAATGAAAAGATAAATTGCCACAGGAAGCCACACTATTACAGTTCCTATAATAGGAAAAATACCTGCTAAAGAGGCAAGAAAAGTCAATAACAAAGCGTTAGGAACTCCAAAGATAAAAAATCCTATTCCAATAGCGATTCCCTGAATTATTCCAACAACAACTTGCCCATAAAGCACTGCAGAGGTTATAATCTTTGACTTTTCAAAAAGTTTTTTTTCAACTTCCTTTGAAAACGGGAGTATACTTTTCACATATTCAATAAGAAGCTCTTTGTCTCTTAATACAAAGAAAAATGTGAAGAAGACAACCATCAACTGTAATGCTATTCTTGGAAAATCCAAAATTATTTGTGCGATGGAATTGACTAAAGAATTTGCAACCTTTGAGCTGAAAGAAGAAAGCACTGATCCAACATCTGAAGAAAATTGTTCTGATGCGAATAATGAAGGAAAGACAGACTGAAGCGGGCTAACAAAATCTATCTGCTGGGTTGCCTGGAACAGGGAAAAAGACTGGTTAAGGATTATTGGAGTTAAAAACCAGACTGGAAGAATTATTATAATCAGCAAAAGCACCACTATTACTCCGGCCGAGATATTTCCTGATTTTATGTGTTTATTTATTAAATCATACACTGGTGTGAAAATAAATGCCAGGATTAAGCCGACAATTATTGAAATAAAAACCGGCTTAAGCACTAATATAGCTAGAATTACTAAAAGAGTAAAAAGAACTACACTGCCTGTTTTTTTGAAGGCTTTATCTTCCATTTTTATAGCAACCTAAGTGATAAGAAACTTATAAAGTTTTGTAAGATAAAATTTCCTGATTAAGAAAAAGATTTAGGATAAACTTTTTCCTTAGAAAAAGGTTTATAAGTAAAAACGCGCAAGTAGTTTAATGAATTTTATAAAAAAAATCGCGGAAGAAAATTTTGATGAAGACGTGCATCTGCAATTTATTCGTTTTGGGAAGGGGGAATATGGGGGTCGAGCATTGCTAAGCTTCTGGAAAACAAAGAATATAAAAATAAAAAGCAGTTTTGAATTTGCAAATGATTTTGTAAAGTTATGCTCTAATTTTGGAAGCTTAAATGTTTCTGGGACAGTCTTGAGTAAAAAAGATATTTCTGATGTAATGTCTATGAATAGAATAAAAGGTAATTCTGAAACAAAAAGAGGGGGAGTATACTACGAGAATAATATTGTTAGTCAAGAATTAAGCGGGGAGCAAATAAAAAAGCTGGAAGAAGCTTCCTACTTCACTTTGTTGAATATGGACGGCCCAGGCGTAAAACTTAGAATAAAGTCCAAACTTCCAAAACCAGGAAAAAGCGAGAATAAAGTAGACGACAAATTCTGTCAACTAGAGCTTGATGAAAAATATTACAAAGCGGTAAAGGAAGATTTTTTTTGGGATATTCCTGATTGCAAAAAGGCGGGTATTGAACATAAGTTCATCATAACTGAAATTGTCATGCCAAAGACAAATGAAAAGGATTTTGCCAAGATTCGCGAAATGGCAAAAAGAAAAGGCAAAATCATAAGGATTGTAAATGTAGACGGAAAAGAAATTAAAAGTGAGTTGGAATTTGAGGCGTGAATATTTATAGAAAGATTTAAAATACATTGATTTATTTCCATTTTATGACTTTGGTTCAATTACAAAAAAAAATTTTCTTAATTGAGTGTAAGGGTAGAGATAGTAAAGGGGGAGAAGTTTTGCAATCTCCAGTAAAAGTAGAGATTGAAGTTGTAGATTCCCCTTCCAGAAGAGTTATTCATAGCGATGTCAAATGTCCTTATAATACCGGAATGTCTGAAGGGTGTCTCGCATCTAAATTAAAGCAAGAAAATCCGGATTGGGTACATTGTCCTTACAATATCAATATTCCATATGCTTTATTTCATTCACCAACAGCTTTTTAAAGGCTTTTTTTCTCTGATATTTATTCCAGGGATTAAAATGTTATCCGCAACTATATTAAGAAATGCCAACAAGGAAAGCACCAAGGAAAGGAAGTTTGCAATTTTGGCCCAGAAAAAGGGCTAAGAAGTTTTTGCCTAGAGTTAACTGGAATGTTATTAATTCTCCTGAAACAGAAAAAGGGCTTAAGGGATTTATTTGCTATAAAGCTGGCATGGCTTCTGCGTATGTGAAGGACAATACAGAACATTCGATGACAAAAGGAAAAAAGATTGTTCTTCCTGTGACAATTCTTGAATGTCCTACAATGAAGATTTTTTCTGTTAGGTTTTACAAAAATGGCATTGTTTACAAGGAAATTCTTGCTGAGAATGTTGATAAAGAATTAAAAAGAAAGGTAAAAATTTCTAAGAAAAAGCATGGAAAAATTGAAGATATTAAACAAGAAGAATATGATGACATAAAAGTTATATGCTACTCGCAGGTAAAAAAGACAGACATAAAAAAAACTCCTGACTTAAGTGAAATCGGTATTTCTGGAAGTTTAGACGAAAAAATGAGTTTTGTGAAGGAGAATATTGGAAAGGAAATTTCTGTTTCAAATGTTTTCAAGAATGGACAGTTGGTTGACTTTAGGGGCTTGACAAAGGGATATGGTTTTTCAGGGCCTGTCAAAAGATTCGGAATTACATTAAAATCTCATAAATCTGAAAAAGGTGTGCGACGCCCGGGAAGCTTAGGACCCTGGCACCCTGCAAGAGTTACTTTTAGGGCTCCGATGGCGGGACAATTAGGAATGTTCACAAGAGTTTCTTACAACAATACAATAGTTGATATAGGAAAACCAGAAAACAAAAAGGCATTGACAAATATTCACAATTTTGGGAATATAAAAACAGAATATATTCTCGTTAGGGGCTCTGTTCAGGGTCCTGCAAAAAGACAGCTTTTAGCAACTTTCCCTTTAAGGGAAACTAAAAAACAACTAAAGAAAAAATTTGAATTTATTGAATTAAGATAAAATGAAAACTAATGTGTTAGATACAGAGGGAAAAAAGACAAGAGAAATAGAACTTCCTGGTTTTTTCTCTGGAAGAATAAGGGAAGATATAGTTGCAAAGGTTCTTGAAGCAAGTAAAACAAGACAACCTTATGCTCCATCTCTTGTTGCAGGAAAACAACATTCTGCGTCAGGAATAGTTCGCCATGCAAGAAGAAAATGGAGAACAGCTTATGGAAAAGGAATTTCAAGAGTTCCTCGTAAAATAATGTCAAATCGTGGCACTCAATTCAATTGGGTTGGAGCTGAAATCGCATCAACACGTGGAGGACGAAGAGCACATCCTCCAAAAGTTATTTCGATGATTAACACCAAGAAGATAAACAAGAAAGAAATGAACCTTGCTCTTATTTCTGCAATAAATGCGACTTCTAATAAAGATGTTGTTGCAAGAAAATATTCTACTCTTGACGAAAAAAATCTGAAAAGTTTAAGTTTGCCTATTGTTGTTGAATCGAAAATTTCTTCATTAAAAACGAAAGATTTCGTAAACAGCATAAAAAAAATTCTTGGAAAAGAGGTTTTCGACGTGGCTTCTGTAAAGAAAAAAATCAGAAGCGGAAAAGGAAAACTTAGAGGAAGAAAATACAAGAATAATGCGGGGATGCTTTTAGTTTTAGGTAAAGGGGAAAAGACGAAGATAAAAAATTTTGATGTTAAAAATACCCAAAATTTGAGTATTAGTGATCTTGCCGAAGGCGGCATTGGTAGATTAACGATTTACACTGAAAATGCGATAATGGAATTGAAAAATAAACTCGAAGGAGAAAGAAAATGAACTTAAAACCAATTGTCACAGAAAAGGCGGTCATGCTTATAGAGAAGGGAAATACCATCACTTTCCGAGTAGATAAAGAAACGACAAAACCCGAGATTAAAAAAGAAATTGAACTTTTGTTTAAGGTTAAAGTTGAAAAAGTCAGAACTTTAATTAAAGGCAACAAAAAATATCTTTATGTTAAATTAAAGAAAGAGTTTCCGGCTCTCGATGTAGCGACGAAACTTGGAGTAATATAAAATGGCAGAAGATAAAACAGTTGAAGGGAGAATAAAATACAGCGGAGATGCATGCTCAATGCTCTGGGGTTTTGTCCGGCCATATAGGCCAACTACAGCAACACCACCAAAAGTCGGAGATTTAAGATTAGATGTATTTGGAAAATTTTTGCAGATTAGGTATACTGGTAGAGAAGACATTGCAAGAGAAATAGAAGAGTATATTAGAAGAGTAAATTATGACGGCACACATGAGGCCATGATGGTAACATTAGAATTAAAGGCAAGGAGACAGCATTAAGATGGCAAAAGATTATAAAACAACGCTAAGAAGTGTTAATGATGAAGCGGTTCGTCTTTTAGACGAGCATTTTTACGACGAAATCGTTGGGAGATTAAAGGAAAGTGGCTTTGTACAAGATGGCAGACCGACTATTTTGGAATATTCTGGAAGTAAAACGAAGATAATCTATGACTTTCTTGAAACAGAGCCATTCAGAGTAGAGTTTAATGAAAATAGTCCTGAAGCGAGAACCGAAGCAGAAAGAACTCTTAGGAACGTATTGGAGGTTATGTTAACATCTATATAAAATGGCAGACGATAAAACAGTTGAGGGGAGAATAAGATATAGTGAGAAGGCAATTTTATCTATCCGAAGTTTAGCTTGCCCTTATGGAGAAAGGGTGGGAAATTTAAGTTTAAGTATATCTTTTGAAGAATTAGTGATTAGTTATACGGGTAGAGAAGACATTGCAAGAGAAATAGAAGGATATATCAGAGAAGTAAATAAACATGGAACTCACGAAGACATGGTGAGAGCTAAATTAGAAAGGAGAGTATAGAATAAAATGGCAAAAAGAATAGTTTCACAGGCAAGAGGACATGGAAGCAGTGTTTATAGAGTTAGGAGAAAGGCTTTCAGATTTAAAGTGAAATATCCTTCCAGGCTTTCTGGAGAAGGAACAGTTATCAAATTAGTAAATTCTCCTGCTCATACTTCACCGCTAGCAAAAGTTGGTTATAAAGAGGGGGTTTTTTACATGCCGGCATTTAAACAAATGATTGAAGGGCAGAAGGTAAACTTCGATGGGAAAGATGTCAACGACGGAAATATCTTAGAATTAGGAAATATTCCAGTAAAAACATATGTCTATAATATAGAATCCAGGCCTGGCGACGGTGGTGTCTTTATAAGAACTGCGGGAAGCTCTGGTGTCGTTAGCAAGGTTGTTGGTGAAGAAGTTTATGTTTTAATGCCTTCAAAAAAAGAAAAAAGCTTCCATAAAAAGTGCAGAGCTGTGATTGGAATCATCGCGGGAGCAGGCAGACTTGAAAAGCCAATTGTCAGAGCAGGAAAAAATTATCATATTAAAAAAGCTCGCGGCAAACTTTGGCCGAGAACATCTGCAGTAAAAATGAATGTTATTGATCATCCATTTGGTTCTGGACGTGGTAAAAATCCAAAGAGCAAAATCGCAAAGAGAAATGCTCCTCCAGGAAGAAGAGTGGGTCACTTAAGACCAAGACAAACAGGATACCACAAATAAAATGGAAAACGAAGAAACAACTGAAGACGTAGAAATAAGAAAGAAAGAGTTCACATACAGAGGAAAAAGTCTTGAAGAACTGAAAAAACTAGATGTCAGGGAATTCGCGAAATATTTGAAATCTGGAAAAAGAAGAAATGTTTTGAGGCAGTTCCATGTAATTGAAGATTTTGTTAACAAGGCAAGAATCAAAATAAGCAAAGGAAAACCAGTGAGAACTCATAAAAGAGACCTTGTTATAGTTCCTGAAATGGTTGGCATGAGAGTTGACATACACAATGGAAAAAGCTTTCTTCCTGTAAATATAATAGGAGAAATGATTGGGCATACTTTCGGAGAGTTTGCTTTGACAAGGTCGAGAGTAAAGCACAGCAAAGCAGGAATTGGAGCAACAAAAGGAAGTAAATTCAAATCGAAAAAATGATGAAACAACATTTTTTGCTATCAAATAAATTCGACAGGAAGAAATAAAATGGAAAAAAGCGAACAAAAAACAACAATGGTAAAAAAATCGGTGAAGAAAACAGAGATAGAAATGCAAAATAATCAGCTAGGCAAGGAAGAAGTTTCTCAAACAGATACTGCTTTACAGCCCACAAACGCAACAGAGCCCGAAAAAAAGGAAGAAAAACTAAAAGATGAAAAAAAGAAAACTCAGGAAAAAAGGAAGAAAACAGAAGCAATTGTAATGGCTAAAAATATTCCTATTTCGACGAAGCACTCTGTTTTGAAATTTAAAAAAGTCGTTCCTATGCGAGGAGAGATACCTCATAGGCATGGTAAAGGTATGATGTCTGGGCGGTTTCCTAAAAAAGCTTCTGAAAATTTCATAAAATTACTAAAAAGCCTTAAAGCAAATTCAAATTATAACGGGCTTGAAGATCCGATTATAGTCGAGGCGGTTGCAAATATTGGTGAAAGGCCCTTTGGCAGGTTTGGCGCAGTCAGAAAAAAAAGAACGCACATAAAAATTGTCGCTAAAGACATAACAGAAAAGAAACCTAAACCAATAACAAA
>Ga0209542_10020432_pt1 | contig 10494 bp, 7 predicted proteins | sample RifCSPhighO2_01_FD_184028 | JGI IMG/M metagenome (GOLD analysis project Ga0209542, IMG submission 184028) | Soil microbial communities from Rifle, Colorado - Rifle CSP2_plank highO2_0.1 (SPAdes) (version 2) | ecosystem: Environmental > Terrestrial > Deep subsurface > Rock core/Sediment ...
TTTGCCAATGGTTTAATTCGCCGCTGTCGGTAATGATAATCGGCCGATTATCCAAGCCCCGAACCGCCAAAATTTCTTCTAATAAAAACTTTTTGCTTGGCTTGGGACATTTGCCAAACCAGGCGAAAAGCGGCTCATTTTCCACTTGCCAATCAGTAATCGCTGTATTATTTTGATATCGCTTAATAGTTTGTTTGACGAATTCCACTTGTTGCTGCTGAATCGCCAAAGGCGCCAAATTTTTCAGCCACGTGGGATCATGGCATTCGGGCCAGCGCGGAGCGCGGCGCCCCACGACCAAAGCAATTTCCGCGCCGCGCTTTTGGGCCTCGTCAATTTGCCAATCCAAATCGGCAAAATCCAAATTATCCTGATTTTTTTCAATCTCATTCCAATAAGCGATCAAGCGAAGCTGGCGTACTCCAAGATCATCCAAAATCGCCTGATAAGTTTTTTGCCAGTCTAATTCCAAATCCAAGGCGTATTTTTTGCTGAAAGTGACGCCGTAAATTGGCGCTTGATTCTGGCTAAAATCCAAACTCAAGGAAAATAACCATAAAAAAATCAAGGCCAAAAAAAGAATTAAAAAAAATGTTCGGCCGCGGTGCTTTTTACGATTGGAAAAATTCATATTTTAATTATAGCAGATTTATAGATGTCATTGCGAGGAGTCCCGCGGCCGCTGGACGACGAAACAATCCAAATGATTAGAGTGATAGCGAGATTGCTTCGCCTTTTCAATGTCTTCCTCCGATTCCTCCCCTTTTCAAGGGGAGGTTGGGAGGGGTTTTAAAAATAAACCACCCCTCGCCCCTCCTTAAAAAGGAGGGGAATTCTTTGTTGACAAAAATCAAAAAAAATCCTATATTGAAAATCATCTCTAACCAGAATTTTCCAACAAAAACGAGGAGGGTAAAACTGATGAGAAAAGGAAAAGGGTATCGCAGTTTTCAGACAATGGTGGTTCTTTTGACAATATTTTCGTTGCTGGTTTTAGCCAAAACTCTAAAAGAGTATTTGGCCGGAAATACGATTGACGGATTGAGCCAAACAACACTGCTTTTGCTGGTTTATATTTCAGGCGCCTTTTTTATGTTAGGAACTCTGTTCGTCGCGTTTTGGCTTGATCGACCGCTGATGCGGCACAAGATCAGAAACGTGCTGGGCAAAACAATCAAAGAGATTTTGGCGATCAGCCGCTGTCCGGCGGAATTGCAAGCCCGAGCCGAGGAAAAAGGCATTGGCATCGTGATCACTTCAAGAGAAGTCAGTATTCCTGATTGTATTTTTTCTCTTTGCCGGCCGGCGGACTTGGGCGCTTTGATTGAAGCATTGCTTTGGGCTGACGCCAACGAAATCTTTCGTTTGGACAGTAATTCGGTCTTTTCGGAGCTGGCGAGAACATTGGTCAAACATTACTCCTCAACTCAAATTGACGCATTCCTTAAGTCATTCCGAAACGCCTCACTAAGAACAATCTTGGAAACGTCAATTAATGAAGTCCAGATTGAAATGGTACTTCAGCAAAATCTGCTTGAGAAGCAATACGAACTTGATCAGCTCCGGCTGAAAACAGAAGAGGGCCTAAAGCAGATCCGAAAGCTTAGTGGCTTTACCTCGCTCACGCGCTATCTTCTGGCCAAACTCATCGGCCGCCTGCCGCGCACACAACTCCACAAACTGTTTCCGAAAAATCAATTGCCAAAGCCGACGCCAGTCACTGAACTTGATCTGGCTGAATTAACCGGCAGACGGCCGCAGGCAGAAATCCCCGCGGCCTAAGCCAGCGCCAAGGCGCAACAACGAAATTATAGTCAAAGCAGAGCAATCCCTTGCCCTGCTTTTTTTAAAATAAAAAACGCCACTTTAAAATGGCTTAACTTTTATAAAAACTACTACTTAATCGCCAAAATGCTGCGTTTATAACTTTCCAAATTCTCTAAGGCAATGCCCGTGCCTTTGGCCACGCAAAAAAGCGGTTCGTCGGCAACGTAAGACGGCACGCCCGTGGCTTGAGTGATTAATTGATCAACATTGCGCAAGAGACTTGAGCCCCCAGACATAATAATCCCCTTATCAATCACGTCCGCCGAAAGTTCCGGGGGCGTTTTATGTAAAACTTCTTTAACCGCCTGAATAATGCCTTCCAATTCCGTGGCAATCGCGTCAGTCATATCGTCAGAAGTGACAGTCACGGTTTTGGGCAAACCGGTCACCATATCCCGGCCCCGCACATCCTGAATCAAGCGTTCTTCTAAATACATCGCTGAACCAATGTCAATTTTAATCCGTTCGGCTGTTCGTTCGCCGATCGCCAAATTGTATTTGCGCCTAATGTATTCCACAATCGCCGCGTCAAAACGATTGCCGCCGATGCGAACAGAAGTGGAAGCGACAATGCCACCCAGAGAAATCACCGCCATTTCCGAAGTGCCGCCGCCGATATCAATAATCATGTGGCCGGAGGGCGAACCAATCGGAATATTCGCGCCAATGGCCGCGACAATCGGCTCTTTAATAATGTAAGCGGCTTTGGCGCCAGCGGCAATGGTCGCGTCAATCACCGCGCGCCGCTCAGTGGAAGTAATGCCCGCTGGCACGGCCACCATCACTTCCGGGCGGAACAAACGCACGCCGCCCAAAGCTTTATTGACAAAATATCTAAGCATCGCCGCCGTGGTTTTGTAATCCGCGATCACGCCGTCTTTCATCGGCCGCACCGCGACAATCGTGTCCGGCGTGCGCCCCAGCATTTCTTTGGCTTCCGCGCCCACGGCCAAAATCTTTTTATCAATCACCGAAACCGCCACCACTGACGGCTCGTTAATCACAATCCCCCGCTTGGGCACGTAAACCAAAGAGTTCGTTGTCCCTAAATCAATTCCAATTTTTTTGATTAGCATAAGTCACCTAAATTTCTAATTTGAGCACCCTAATTTTAGCTTAAATTCTTATCTTTGTCCAGCCACAAAGCGCGGCGGCAGCTTAGTGCCAAAATATTTGATAAAATATTTCACGCCTGAAGCGAAATGAATCCGGCCGCCGCGACTGAACAAACCTAAAATCCCGCCGCGCTCCGCTGAAAGACGCTGATGATAATGAACCAATTCCACTTCTGAAAAATAAACCACCGAAAACCCGGCGGCCCAAATCCGCCGGCACAAATCCAAATCTTCAAAATACATAAAAAATCTTTGATCAAAAAGTCCGACTTGATCTAAAACTGATTTTCTGATCAACAGGCAGGCGCCAAAAAGCCAATCCGCGTCTTGAATCAAATTATGATCCAAGTCTTTCATCAAATAGCGGCTGATTGGTTTTTTGGAAAAAGGCAATTTGCCGAAAATGGTCCGGCGATAAAGCGGGGTTAGAAAACCCGGGAAACGCCGGCAAGAATACTGAACACTGCCGTCGGGATTAATTAATTTCGGGCCGATCACGCCGACTTTTGGATTTTCTTCCATAAAGCGATGCATTTTTTCCAAAGCCGCGGGCACAATAGCGATATCCGGATTTAAAATCATCACGTATTTTCCCGAAGCTTGTTTAATGCCCAAATTATTGCCCACGGCAAAACCATCGTTGTTCGGTGCCGCAATTGTTTTAATCGGTGGGATAATTAACGGCTTTTCTATTGGTAATTTTGGCTGATTAATGTCTTCAGCCGAAGGCAAAAACATGGTTTTAACCATTTCCAAACAGCCGTCAGCCGAATCATTGTCCACGACAATAATCTCATAATTTAATTGAGGACTCGCCGTGACAATTCCTTTTAAGCACTGTTTAACCAGTCCCTTTTGCTTGTAATTTAAGATGACGATAGATAAGTCCATAAAATGATTAAATCCTAAATTCCAAATTCTAAATTCTAAGCAATATTAAAATTCAAATTTTCGAAATTCAAAACCGTTTTTGATATTTGGATTTTGGTCATTTGAATTTATTTAGGATTTAGAATTTTGTATTTAGAATTTTCACTTAAACCACTGCCTCATCCCTTTGGCCTCAACTTTGCGGTGGGCCATAATCACTTTGCGCTTAATCAGGGCTAAAGGCAAAAGCCGGAAAAATTCAATGAAATTTTTAAACTGAAACGGCTCAAAAATCAAAAAGTAAAGTATAATTTTTATTTCCCGAACCAAAAACCAAGGCAAGGCCAAAATTAAATTTCCGAAAAAATCATTTTTGGCAAGCATCAAATGATGATTGCGCCAAGAAAACCGCCGCAAAATTTTGGAAGAGCGCTGGCGCGACAAAAATTTATTTTTAAAATTAATCACTTCCGGCGCGCTCATCTGGCGATAGTGATAGCTGACCGCGGCGGGCTGATACCAATTTTCCCAGCCATAAAGCCGCAAGCGCCAGGCTAAATCAATATCTTCTTTGTAAGCGAAAAAATCAGAGTCAAAAAATTCGTTTTTAATGGCAATGTCCAAAAGAGCGGATCGGCGATATAAAACGCAGGCGCCGGTTAAGCCGAAAACTTCTTGGCGGCGTTCAAATTGGTTTTGATCAGCCTCATTTTCGCCGCGGTTAATCACTTGCCGGCTTTTAAAAATCGCCAAACCGGCGGCGTCAATGATTTCTGATTTGATCATTTGTCTTAAGCCCGCCTCATCTTTTTCATCAATCGCCTGACTTCTAAGCTTTAAAATTTTTCCGCCAAAGCTGCCACCATGGGGCTTGCTTTCGGCGAAAGAAACGATTTTTTCCAAAAAATCTTCGGCTAAAACCACATCCGGGTTCATCACTAAAACATAATTAGCCGTGGAAAGCTGGATGCCTTGATTATTCGCCCGGGCATAACCCAAATTTCTAAAATTCTGCAAAACCGAAACTGTCGGATAATTCGCCCGGATAAATTCCACGGTGCCGTCGTCTGAAGCGTTATCAATAATCAAAACCGAAAAATCACGGAAAGACTGCCGCATTAATGATTCCAAGCAATCAAAAATATACCGCAACGAATTCCAAGTGACGATTTGAATAGAAACTTTCATGAATAATTTTTATTTCTTTTCCGTGACCCAAAAGCCGAGGCGAAATCGGCCGCCGAGCATTAAACGGGTCTGGGCGTCGGTGGCCGGCAGTGAACCGAATAAAATTAAAGTGACGGGCACTAAAATCCACTGCACGATCATCACCAAATAATGATGCCAATGCAAGTCTTTGGGCTTAGCCGGCAGCATAATCGTATACAAAATCGCGATAACAATCAAGCCGATCATGGAAATTCTCATCAAATAGGCCAAAAGATGAGGCGCGTTCTGAAATAAGGCCGTTGCCCGCTCGCCTTCAGACGCGAGCCAAAGCGGCAAATGTCCGCCCAAAAGAATAATAATCGGCGCCGTGGCCCATGAATAAACCCCTTCGGTTTGATTCCATAAATAAGAAATTTTTTTTAAAAACGGCACTTTATGCCCCGCCCCTTTTTTAAACCAAAACTCCCGCACCATCCAGGGAAAATGCTCCACGCCCCAAGCCCAGCGCCTCATTTGCTTATACTGATTTTTCAAGCTCCGGCGCCACTGGCCGATGTCAACCGTGTTCATATAAACTGGAATATACATTGGCACGGTCTGGTAATCGCCGTCATAGCGCACCAAGCATTGCAAAAAAATCCGCGAATCTTCGGTGACAATCGTTTTATCCCAAAAACCGACGTCAACCAAAGCTCGAAAACTCATGCTGTGCGAAGAAAAAGTAAACAGCCGCTCCGGCCGCGATAAATCGGTAAACAGCCAAAAAGTCGTGGAACTGGCGACAACGCGAATAATCGGATTTGATTCCCAAACATTATTATTGTAAATCGCGATTGGTTGATAACTGGCGTGGGTCGGATTGGGGTGAGTTAAATATTTGTAAGTTAAATAAGAAAAATAAAGCGGGTGGACAAAAGTATCAATGTCAAAATTGGAAACAATCACTTTGCCGTAGTCAAAACCCAATTCGTCAATTACTTTTTTTGCCTCTTTGGCGGCGTAATGAGTGTTTGAACCTTTGCCGGGGAGTTCATCGGGCAAATCTTTGGGATGAGTGGTGATCAGTAAACGAAAAAATTTATCGCCAAAATTATTTCTGATCTGCTCGCTAATCAACAAAAAATTTTCCTGATCCCGCTCTTCGCCGGCCAAAACGACGATAAATTTTTTTAAATCATATTGGCATTGGCTTAAAGCGACGAAAGGCTTTTCCACGACTTGATACGGCTCGCGAAAAGTCGGCAAAAAAATTAAATGGTAATAATCGCTGTAATCCTTCTCCAAACTTTTTAATTTGGCGAACCAATCAATTTGGCTATCTCGCTGAAAACGAAAATAAGAAAGCAAAAGATAAACCAACATATACAAAATCCGAAGCAGCCAATACAAATCAAAACCAATAATAAAATAAATCGCCCAAAGCGGCCGAAGCAACGACAGAATGATAATAAAAATAAAAGTCAGCCAGACTAAAAAACCTGGAATCATTTCCAGAATTCGGTATTTTTTTCTTTCATTCATGCTCTAATTTAACCACAAAAATTCAATTTTGGCAATAAAAAAAATCCCGCGAACGCGGGATTACCAAAATTTTGATTTTTGATTTTTTACTTAAATCAGCGGGCTGCCCGTCATTTCTTCAGGCTTATCAACATTTAAAAATTTTAAAATCGTTGGCGAGATATCAGCGAGCATACCGGAGGGCGTTAAAATGCTTAAATCACCGTTCGCGCTGTCTAAGCCGGCGGTCAAAGTTTTGCCTTCCCAATCGGGACTGGCGATAATAAACGGCACGGGATTGGTGCTGTGTTCTTTGTCCACCTCTCCGGTTTGGAGATTAATTAATTCTTCGGCATTGCCGTGATCCGCCGTGACCAAACAAACCCCGCCGACGCCAAGCGTGGCGTTAATCAATTCGCCCAAACATTTATCCACGGTTTCGACAGCTTTAATCGTGGCCGGAATGACGCCGGTGTGCCCGACCATGTCCGGATTAGCGTAATTGATCAGAATAAAGTCATATTTGCCTTCTTTGATTTTCGGAATCAAGCGGGTGTTAATTTCCAAAGCGCTCATCTCCGGTTTTTGGTCATATGACGGCACGGGCGGCGAAGGCACTAAAATCCGCTCTTCGCCCTTAAATGGCTCTTCCTTGCCGCCATTAAAAAAGAAAGTGACATGGGCATATTTTTCCGTTTCCGCCACGTGCAATTGCGTTAAATTATTATCCTGTAAAACTTTAGCGATCGGCTGATCAATGGTTTGCGGCGGAAACGCCACTTCCACCGGCAAATCTTTGTCGTATTGGGTAAGGGTGGCAAAAAATAAATTCCGGTAATTTTTTTCTTTTTTGAATTTATTAAAACCGGGCACGGTAAAAGCCGTGGCCAATTGCCGGCCGCGATCCGCCCGGAAGTTAAAGAAAATCACGGCGTCGCCGTCTTCAATTGTTGCCACAGGCTTGCCTTTCTCGGTGATTACCGCGGGAATAAACTCTTCGTCAAAAACATTATTTTGATATGATTGGCTGATCGCTTTAAGCACGTCGTCGTTTTTAGCCGGACTTTTCCCAAGACTAATCGCGTTAAACGCTTTTTCTTCCCGATCCCAGTGATTGTCGCGATCCATCGCGTAATATCGCCCGCAAATTGAAGCGATTTTTCCGATTTTGACTTCTGAAATTTTTGCCAAGAGTTGTTTGATAAAATCCAAGCCGCCGTCTTTTTTCGTGTCGCGGCCGTCTAAAATCGCGTGAATATAAACTGCGTTTAATTCTTGTTTTTTGCAAAAATCCAATAACGCGGACAAATGATCATGATGAGAGTGAACCCCGCCGTTTGAGACTAACCCCAAAAGATGAAGCCTTGAATTATTTTTTTTCACCAAATTTACGGCATTTAAAAAAACTTTGTTTTTGAAAAAACTGCCGTCTTCAATTGATTTGTTAATTCGCGGCAAAGTTTGATAAACGATTTTGCCTGAACCTAAATTCATGTGCCCGACTTCCGAATTGCCCATTTCGCCCCATGACAAACCAACCGCTTCGCCTGAAGCTTGAAGCGTCATCACCGGATAAGTTTTAATCAGATAATCAAAAACCGGCTTTTTGGCCAAAGTCACGCCATTGCCTTTTGACGCCGGCGCGATGCCTAAACCATCCAAAATCGCTAAAACCACTGGTTTTGGTCGTTTCTTTACCATAATTAAAATAACTCTTTTCCTGCCATCTCTTTTGGCTTTTTTACATTCATTATTTTCAAAATTGTCGGTGCCACATCGCCTAAACGTCCGGCGCGCAATTGCTTAATATTTTTTTTGCTTTGAGCGACAATCAACGGCACTAAATTATCGTTATGCTCTGTGTCAATTTCACCGGTTTCCAGATCAATCATTTCTTCGCCGTTACCATGGTCAGCGGTAACGACCAATGTACCTTGCCGCTTTAAAATCTCTTTAATCAATTGGCCAAGGCATTGATCAATTATTTCCACTGATTTAATCGCCGCTTTCAAATTGCCGGTATGGGCAATCATATCCGGCACCGCGAAATTAATCGCGATAAATTGATAACGATCTAAACGCTTAAGAACCTGCTTGGTTATTTTAATCGTAGACATGCCCGGCGTCAAATCGTAAGTTACCACGTCAGGGGAAGGAATTAAAATCCGATCTTCACCGCCCACCAAATCGGCGTAGCCGCCGTTGAAAAAATAAGTGATGTGCGCGTATTTTTCTTTTTCGGCGATATAGAGTTGCTGGTGATTGGCTAAGACCATCGGCAAAGTCGCGGCTAAATCCATAGAAGGGAAGGCAGTGAAAACTGAATCTAAGTCCGGACCAAAATCAGTCATCGCGACAAAAAATAAATTTTTTAACATCTTTTTTCTTTTGAAACTTTCGGCGTTTTTACCATTAAAATCTTTTTGGACAAAAGGTTTTGATAATTGGCGCGCCCGATCAGACCGCAAATTAAAAAAAATCACGGCATCTTTATCTTTGATTTGGGCAATCGGCTTGCCGCCGCGTTTAATAACATAGGGCCGAATAAATTCATCGGTTTCCTTACGATTATAAGATTGGGTAATTGCCGCCTGCGGACTTTTGGCAAAAATGCCTTTGCCTAAAACCATCGCGTTATAGGCCGCTTCAGTTCGCGACCAATCTTTTTTACGGTCCATCGCGTAAAACCGCCCCATAATCGTCGCGATCCATTCCCCACTTCTTTTGCCTTTAACTTCCGAGTTGCGCAACGAGCGCAAAAGAGCCTCAACTAATTTTAAAGCGCTGTGCGGCGGCGAATCGCGGCCATCGGTAAAAATATGCAAATAAACATTTTTAATTTTTTTTAAGCGCGACCAGGTTAAAAGCGCGAGCAAATGATCCGGATCGCTATGCGCGCTTTGGCCGTTGGAAAGCATGCCCATTAAGTGAAAATCGGAATTGTATTTTTTGATCTGCTTATAAGCCGCTTCAAAAGCGGCATTTTTAAAAAATTGGCCGGTGTTAATGGCGCGCGAAATGTAAACCGCGTCTTGAAGCACCACTCGTCCGGCGCCAATATTCATATGCCCGGCTTCGGAATTGCCCACCTGATTCGGCGGCAAGCCTACGTCTTTGCCTGAAGCTTTGAGTTTGGCGTGGGGATAATTTTTCCAGAGCCGGTCAAAATTCGGTTTTTTCGCCAGTTCAATGGCATTGCCCGGACTTTTTTGCGCCACACCCCAACCGTCTAAGATGAGTAAAACAAGTGGGGATGATTTTTTAGATTTATTTTTTATTGACTTGTTCATTCAAACTAATATTGAAAATCAAAAAATAAAATTTTGGAGTCGGCGTCGGCGAGATTTATTTTTATAATTTTTAATTTTGAGATGTGATTTTGAGATTTGAGATTTGAATTATTTTAACTCACTTTCAATCTCCAATAGCCGATTATATTTTTCCACTCGTTCACTGCGCGACATTGAGCCAGTTTTGATAAATTCCGAATTAACCGCCACGGATAAATCCGCGATAAAGGTGTCAGCGGTTTCGCCGGAGCGGTGCGAAATCGAAGTCTGGTATTTATGCTGATGGGCCAATTGGATGGCATCAATGGTTTCGGACAAACTGCCAATCTGATTTAACTTAATTAAAATCGCGTTGCCGACTTTCATTTTAAAACCTTGTTTCAAACGTTTGACATTCGTAACGAACAAATCATCTCCCACCAGTTTGACTTTTTTACCCAAACGCTTGGTCAACTCCTGCCAGTTACCCCAGTCATCCTGGGCTAAACCGTCTTCCAAAGAAACAATCGGATAATTTGCAACCCAATTTTTTTCCAATTCAATAATTTGACCAGCGGTCAAAGTTTTTTTATCCGCTTTTAATTCGTAAACTTGTTTTTCTTGATTATAAAATTCCGAAGCCGCCGCGTCAATCGCCAATTTAACGTCTTTACCCGGTTGGTATCTGGCCTTTTTGATTGCCTGAACAATCAATTGAAAAGCTTTTTCATTGCCCTTAAGGC
>Ga0209542_10020433_pt1 | contig 10493 bp, 11 predicted proteins | sample RifCSPhighO2_01_FD_184028 | JGI IMG/M metagenome (GOLD analysis project Ga0209542, IMG submission 184028) | Soil microbial communities from Rifle, Colorado - Rifle CSP2_plank highO2_0.1 (SPAdes) (version 2) | ecosystem: Environmental > Terrestrial > Deep subsurface > Rock core/Sediment ...
AACAAGCTTGCATAAGAGAGATCGCAGTACAAAGACAGGTGCTGCGCTAAACCCATGAATCACGTCAAATCGCCCAAGTTTCCGAGCGCGATAAAAAGCAGCAACATAAGAGAAAAAAATCCCACCACTACCGCGAAAGAGGTGCACGCCATCCTCAATTTCTTCAGCAGCTGCGCCTTTGCGCTCGCTGATAATTGCCACCGTATGCCCGCGCCGCAGCAGCTCATGCGCATATTGCCGCACCGTAATCGCAAGTGACTCTTTTTTCCCCCAGGACATGCCTGCTGCAAGAAGTGCGATGTTCATGAGCAGGTTTTCAGTATGCTTGCTTATAAGGGTTTGGACGTGAGTGGCGTTGCGTGGATATTAGCTGGCGTTAGCCAGCCTCTCGAAGTATGAGAGTCGCCTTCTGTTATGCAAAATTATTCTTGCAGTGACTTGACTCAGTTTAGCGGTAAATCTTCTCTTTGTGATTTGACCATAAACTCCCTTAAAGCTGGCATGAAAACTCTCCGAATGGCTTCTGAGATGATACTCGGTTAGCCATGCCATCACATCAAGAAAGAGTTCAGTATACATCAATTTCCACGCAAGAGCACCATTCATATCATTGAGTTTCTTAGGAAAAACATAAGGGGTCATACCCCTATCTGCAATTTTTTTAACAAGCTCTCTATCATTGAACCCTGCGTCAAGACGCAGGCTATTTCCATATACCATTTTAATTAGCTTGTGCATTGCTTTGCATTCTTGCTCTCCGCTGATGTCAAATGCTTGCACAATCTCACGAGAGTCAACGATACTTGTCATGTATTCGCCTGCTTTCTTTTCATTCTCATAATTCTGCTTTCGACTGGTCTCAAGACCAGTGCCATCTCCCGACAAGATGCCATCAGAGTCTTTTGTTTTTTCAAAAATCTGCTTGAGAATGAATAAGACTTCTACTTTATCATAAGCATCGCCAATGGTTCTGTCATCCAAGCTCTCGTGTATTCCAAAGAATGGACCAATTATTTTCATCCAGCCTTGACCATTTCTCTCTGTAAAGCCAAGAGCTTCACAGGCTAACACTGCTTTTGCCAAGATTTTTGGATTCGTGAGTGGTTTACCAACCTTACCTTCGGTTGGCATATAATTTGCCTCATCAACTTTTTCCCGTATAAACACAAGTGTTTCTGCTGCAGTTTCAATCTGTGAATCATTGTATTCAGGCCATGAAATTTCTCGCCACTCTTCAGATTCGTAAAATCCTTTCTCACGGAGAAGTGGAACCATTGCTCGAAATTGTGTATTAGGAAGTTTTGGCATATGCTCAAGAATTAATACATATTTATATGTATTTAGGTGATGAATCACCGAAATATTTAAATACATATCAATACATATTATTTGAATGCGGAAAATTATGATGCAAGATAAAAAATTTCAACTCGTTGAAGATATTGATTTTGTCTATGAAAAAATCATCAATAAATATGGGACTGGCGCTAAAATTGATGCACCTAAAGAATTTTTAGGAAGAAAAGTTTACGTTCTTATCAGAAAAGAGTGAGTTTCCACGCAACGCCCGATGAAACGCAAGATTTATATAACACAGATGCTATTTAATATAACTGAGGTTATATGAAAACTGTGGCTCGAACAAGGAGTATAGGCGGTTCATTAGTGGTAACAATACCTAAAGAGATAGTAAGAGAAGAAATGATTCAGGAAAATGAGTTGGTTGAGATAGAAGTGAAACGAACGAAGCGTGATTTTTTTGGCGCATTAAGAGGAGTAGGTCATTTTACTGAAGAAGATGAGCTTAAATGGCAGCTTGAATGAAATATATTATCGATGCATATGCATGGATTGAATATTTTGAAGGGAGTTTGGCAGGTAAGAAGATACAAGAGATAATAGCCAACAATGACGTGCTCACGCTTTCTATCACAGTTGCAGAAGTCATAAGCAAAGTAAAAAGAAAAGGGCTTAATGAACAGATAGCCTATCATGCAATAACATCAAATTCAAGAGTTATAGATATATCACCAGAGAGTGCACGCGATGCAGGGCTTATACATGCTGAAGTAAGGAAAAAAACACCTAATTTTGGATTAGTTGATTCTGTTTTGCTTGCAGTCGCACGTGAGCAGAAGTTAAAAATTGTAACAGGAGACCATCACTTTGCTCTGTTTAAAGAGGTATTATTGATTAGGTAGTGTATTGAGATAGCAGAACTTGAACTGCACGCATAGAAGGAGACAGATACTTAATGCCGTTTGTCCTCAATCCATTTTTCCAACATACATGGATTTAAAATGTATTTTCATTTTATTGAAAATATTGATTATTGGCTGAGCTTTTTCCAATGTAACCGCAATGCAATTTGCACCAAGCTTTGCGTCTTTTTCAAGCAAGCCTTTGTATTGCTTTTTTTTGTAGGAATAGCCGTACAAATTCTTGCTCAGCAGCACGCGCTTAGATTGGTTTTTGACGGGCTCCCAGTAGATTATTACCATTGGACTGCCTTCCTTAATTGATGCTCTGTATTTTCCAAAGAGTGTTATTCCATTTGCGATAATGGACTGCTTGAGGTTCCAATCCTCTATAACACCCACAATCGGCTTTATTTCATTATCTATACCCATGTTCTTCCATATGCGGCAAAACTCTGTTGCATAGAACTTTTTTGTTAATTCAAGAACGCGCTTGGTAATTGTTTTATTTTCTTGTTGCACACTAAAAAAAATGTCAATGTCACTTGAGCGAGTAGCTTCTCCTCGGGCAGCAGAGCCAAAAAGGATTATTTCTTGTATGCTGTTGTCTATGTTATGAAGGATAAATGAAACATATTGCGATGCGTATCCAAAATATTTATTCTTCATAGGTTAAACCTCTTGAATCGAAAAATGAGCGCACTTTGTGAAAAACAGCAAGGTAATCCTCTATGTCTTTCGTAGGCTTTATTTTACCATAACAAAGCTGGTTTCGCTTAGTTTCAAGCTGGACTAGAATTGGAATGATAATTTCTCTGTCTCTGAACTTTTCGGGAAGCATCCGATGTGCCTTTTTCTCCGATGAGAAAAAATCATGCTTTACAATCTTACCCGGGTTGATTGAGTTCTGCTTATGGAGAAAGAGCTCAAGCATGTCAACTGCTGCTGCAGAACAATGAAATCCGATAGTTCTTTGTCGCTGCTCTATGCCTATCTGTACAGATTCCTCAATTACTTCAAGGCTTTCTCTAACCGCATTATAGTGCTCTTCTGCTTTCATGATACATCTGTATCTTTGTAATGATACCTTTGTATATAAACATATTGGTTACAGGTGTATCAGTTGATTGATACAATTGTGTCAATTATGCAGGTATTGATAATTACCAATATTCTCCAATCTCCATATTGGGGGGGGGGGTAATTCTTATAAATGGCTTTTGTTTGCTTGTTTGTATTAATTTCAAAAAAAAAGGTGATATTCATGGCACGTCAAGTTAATTATGGTGTTGTTGCTGGTATTTTTGTGGTTGCGCTGTTTGGGTGGTTGGTTGTTTCGAATTATTTCTCTTCAGGTGATCTCGCGGGGGAGGCGTTTGCGACCACAGGTCAAGATATTAATGTGGTGCAGAAGAAATACTTTGATTTAGGCAATCCAATTCAATATGAATCTGCAAATTTTGCAGGAGTTGAGTTTTCAGCAGTGGCGTCATCAGGTAAAATTAATGCCAGACAAATCGCAGCAGTTAGTTTTTACACCTCCGCAACATCTACATTCGAAAGTTTTAATTACAAGACGTGTGCATCTACTCGTTATTGGAGTACATCGGCTAGTCTCAGTACAGGTCAAGCAGCCTGTTTAAGATATGGTTTTTCAGGACAATACAGATATGCAAAGTTCGCAAACACCGGCAATAACAATATGAAAATTGAATTACTGAAACTGCAGGTTTGCGGCAACAGTGTAATCGAAGGCACAGAACAATGTGATGATGGGAATACGGTTGATACTGACGCTTGTTCAAATTCATGTGTGATTCAACAACCTGATTTCCGTTTTGCAGATGTGCATTGGAGAAATTACCCAGATACAACGCCAGTAACATCGGCAACATCAGATTCGAAACCTCAACTGGTATGGAATTATGAAAATGCAGGAGAACGTACAATCGAACCAGCAGGAGTAAATTCAAAAGTAACACTGAAGAAAGATGGATCAGTAGAAACATATTACACACTAATTTTAGAGTACGATAGCGGCCCATTGGCACCCGGACAAAAAAGTCCAGGAGCTATGGAACCAATAAAACTAAGTGAAGGTGTAACATCAATACCAGCAGGAAGATATTGTGTTGATCTTGAGTTGGACACAACAAATGTATTATCTGAATCGAATGAACAAAACAATGTAATAAATAACGCAGCATGTATTGATATTGTTGCTCCGACAGCCGTCTGCGGCAACTCTGTCATCGAAGGCACAGAACAATGTGATGACGGGAATACGATTGATAAAGATGCGTGTAGTAACTCGTGTACAATACCATTATCCTGTAGAGATTCAGATGTTGACGAAACTAGTCCCGTGTTTCAAATAAATAGTGGATTAAATGTATACATAAAAGGTACTGTAACCGATGTTAATGGATTATCAAAGACCGATTACTGTGCAGATACTAATAGCATTTATGAAGCAAAATGCAATGACCAAGGAATGGGTGTGTATCAGAATATCCTTTGTGATACCAGCAGAGGAGAATATTGCCAAGATGGAAAGTGCTTACCAGAACCTTCGTGTAGCAATGGCTTGCACGATAGGTATGAGAATGGTGTTGATTGCGGTGGGAGCTGTGCTGCTTGTCTTCCTTAGTGGTACGACTATCGAAGTGCAGGCAAAAGTCCGCTAATTTTTTTGATCTTTTTCTTTGTTTTATTAAGAACGCTTAAGAGTAAGCTTTAGAAAACAGGAAATAAATGAACGCTATCTTAAATTTTAAGACAAACTCCAAACAATACACTGAAATCTCCAAATATTTAAAAACAGACCATATTTTTCCGCGTTTGATGCTCGACGAAAAAAATTGCCACATTCTGAATCTGCTGCAGAAGAACTGCCGCATGTCATTGACAAAGATTGCGCAGCACGTTAACTTATCCGTAGACTCCGTTAAAAAGAGAATAAGCGCAATGATAAAACAAGACATTTTCCACCCGCGCATCCAGCTTCGTCCGCGTAATTTCGGATACAAACATATCGTGGATGTCAAGATAAAGCTCCACAACACCACAGCACAATCACAGCAGGAGTTCATATCTTATCTTACAAACCACCCGCGCGTTGCAGAATTATTCACAATTTCTGGTGAATGGGATGTCTCGCTCGTTTTTATCTCGAAGGACAACCGCGACTTATCGATGGTCAAGCAGGAGATACGCAACAGGTTTGGCACAATTATCAATGAATGGTCAGAATCAATCACGCTGCAGGCGCACAAATTCGAAGAGTACGATCTGCTCAAGTTACAGAATGTGCAGAACAATAAAGAAGAAAGCGAGGGAAAAAATGCATAAATTCCTGCCGTATGGCAAACCATGCATTGATGAAGATGACATTGCAGCAGTCGCCGATGTCTTGCGCTCAGACTGGCTCACCACCGGCCCAAAAGTCGCTGAATTCGAGCAGGCATTCGCGAAATACATTGACTGTACATATGCGGTTGCAGTAAGCTCAGGAACCGCAGCATTAGAGCTTGCGGTCGCTGCCCTGCAGCTAGAGCCAGGCGCAGAAGTGATTACAACACCAATGACATTTGTGGCAACAGCCAACGCGTTGCTCTACAACAAACTAACACCCGTATTTGTTGACATTGACGATACACTAAATATCGACACAAGCAAAATAGAAGCAGCAATCACAAAAAAAACAAGAGCGATAATGATTGTTGATTTTGCAGGCCAACCGTGCAGCCATGCAGAATTAAGAAAAATAGCGCAAAAGCATAATCTCAAGATAATTGACGACGCAGCACACGCACTGGGTGCGTCTGTTGATGAAAAAATGATAGGAAGCATCGCAGACATCACTGCATTTAGCTTTCATCCGGTAAAAAATATCACCACAGGCGAGGGCGGCATGATTACAATGAATAACAAAGACTACTATGACCGCTGCCTCATGCTGCGCCACCATGGCATAGATAAATCCGACAAATCTTTTGGCGGTGACTGGGCATTTAACATGAAACTGCTCGGCCGCAACTACCGTCTGACTGATTTCCAATGTGCATTGGGCATTTCTCAGTTAAAAAAACTTGAAAGATACAACAAACGCCGCCAGCAGATAGCGCAGCAGTACACAAATGCATTCAGCAAAATGCCGCAAATATCACTCCCTATAATCAAGCACGCCAGCCACGCCTGGCATTTATTCGTTATCCTCTGCGAGAAGATTGACAGAAACGATCTCTACAAAAGATTAAAAGAAAAAAACATCGGTGCAAATGTCCATTACATTCCTGTGTACAGCCATGATTATTACAAGAGCACGCACAATCCTGCACAGCAGCCATGCCCAAAAGCAGACGATGTTAGCAAAAAGATACTCACTTTACCGTTATACCCAACCATGACGGACAGCGACATCAATTATGTTATCGCCGCGGTACAGGATTCAGTAAAAGAATTAACAATCGCGGAGGCACCATGAAAGGAAACAATTTAAAAATCGCAGTAATTGGCTCAGGCTCAATAGGCAAGCGGCACATCCGTAATTTCAAAGATATTCTCGGCACGCGAGGCGAAGTGATTGCATTTGACGTGAGCAAAGACGCGCTTGCGATCGTTGAAAAAGAAATAGGCGTTCGAACAACAACAGACATTGACGCAGCGCTCAAAGAAGCAGATGCAGCGGTCATTGCAACGCCAAACCATCTTCATGTGCCATTGGCACTCAAAGCAGTCGACAACAATTGCCATGTATTGATCGAAAAGCCTCTATCGCACACCCTTGAAAACGTTGACATCCTATTAAACAAAGCAAAAGCAAAGAATCTCATCGTCACCTGCGGCTATATGCTGCGCTTTTACGAGCCTTTAAAGAGGGTAAAGCAACTCATAGAGAGCGGCGCCCTTGGAAAAATATACGGCGCACAGATCCATGCAGGGTATTATCTGCCTGACTGGCGGCCGACGATTGATTACCGAAAGAACTACGGCGCAATAAAGGCACAAGGCGGCGGCATAATTCTCGATTCAATTCACGAATTAAACTACACCAAATGGCTGCTTGGTCCAGTAAAAAAAGTGTCATGCTTCGCAAACAAATTGAGCAATCTTGAGATTGACACTGAGGATTTTGGCAGCATCATTGCAGAGCATCAAAGCGGCACAATTTCTCACATCCAGCTTGATTACCTGCAGCGGGCATACAGCAGAAGCTGCAAGATCATTGGCGAACACGGCACGGTTATCTGGAACTTCACCGACCATCGTGTTAAGCATTACGACGCTGCAACAAAAACATGGAGCAGTACACGGATGGACAATTTTGACTTCAACACAACCTACAGAGCAGAAGAAGAGCATTTCGTGAAATGCATCGAAGGTAAAGAAAAGCCGGTTGTGACAGGCGAAGAGGCGCGTGATGATGTTGCTCTCGCTCTTGCAGCGCTTGAGAGTGCAGAAAAGCAGCAGGTCATAAATTTTAAGCAATGACAAACACAATGAATAGCGTCGCAATCATACAAGCAAGGATGGATTCACGCAGATTTCCAGGAAAGGTGCTCGAGCTGATAGAAAACAAGACAATGCTCTGGCATATCGTAACGAGACTGAAAGCATGCAGGAACATCAGCAAAATTGTCATCGCAACAAGCCATGAAAGAAGCGACGACGCAATTGCAGATTTTTGTGAAAAGCATGGCATCGCCTGCTTCCGCGGCAGCAAGGACAATGTGCTTGATAGGTATTATCAAGCAGCTCGCAGCGCACGCGCAGACATTATCATACGTATTACGGGCGACAGCCCATTGATTGATCCACAGGCGACCGACGCAACGATTCAATATTACCTTGACAAAAGAGACAGCGTGGACTACGTCACAAACGCAAATCCTCCAACATTGCCCGACGGCTTGGACACCGAAGTATTTTCGTTTGGCACGCTGGAGCGTGCATGGAAAGCAGCAGCGACACAATACCAGAAAGAGCATGTGACGCCATTTATTGTCGAGCACAATGAATTTCGAAAGGCATCAGTAAAAAACAGCGTTGATCTGTCACACTTGCGATGGTGCGTTGACGAACCTGCTGACCTGGAATTCGTCCGTGCAGTGTACAAAGAGCTGTACAATGGCGGCTCACTGTTTAGTATGCAGAGCGTGCTCGAGCTCCATAAAAGAAAGCCTGAAATGGAAAAGATAAACAGCATGATAAGCCGTAATGAAGGATTTAAAAAATCGCTCGCAGACGAAAACACAGCGCAAGAAAAATTTGCAGGATACTTCAAAAAAGGCGTGAAAGAAAACGAGCATATCTACCTGCGTGAATTGACAGAGCAAGACGCAGCTGAAGAGTATGTTGCATGGCTGAACGACAGCGAAGTCAAAAAATATCTGGAAAGCCGTTTCCAGCAGCACACGATTGAGTCGGTAAAAAATTTCATTAAACAGGCAACAAGCGATAAAAGCACGATGTTCTTCGCAATTATTGCAAAAGACAAAGAAAAGCACATCGGAAACGTAAAAACAGGTCCAGTCAATACGCATAATAATACTGCCGCTATGGGCATCATGATCGGCGATAAAAATTATTGGGGTAAAGGATATGGCTCGGAAGCGATCGCACTCGCAGCAGCGTACGCATTCGAAGAGAGAAAACTCCACAAAATATATGCGCATATTGCATCCATCAACCAAAGTTCCGCAAAATCATTCAAAAAAGCAGGATTCACGCACGAAGCGACATTAAAACAGAACTTATTGATTGATGACGCATACAATGATACACTCATCTACGGAATGATAAATCCTGAAGATGCACGATTCCCTACAATAACAAAGTCGAATGAGCTCTGGCAGCGAGCAATAAAGCTCATTCCCAGCGGCACGCAGACTGCATCAAAAGCGCCCAACCAGTTTGTGAACCGTATTTATCCAAAATATATCCAGCGCGGCAAAGGCTCGCATGTCTGGGACGTCGACGGCAACGAATATATTGATTACCCATGCTCGCTCGGCGTGAACATTCTCGGGCATGCATATCCGCGTGTTGTACAGGCGATCGAGCATCAGGCGCGTGACGGCACAATTTATTCGCTCATGCACCCGTTTGAAGTTGAAGTCGCAGAATTTCTCGCAAAAGAAATTCCATGCGCAGAAAAAATACGATTTGTGAAAAACGGCTCAGATGCAACCAGTGCAGCAGTGCGCATCGCCAGAGCATACACGAGCAGGGAAAAGATAGCTGCCTGCGGCTACCACGGCTGGCAGGATTGGTATATTATCAGCACCGAAAAGAAGAAAGGCATTCCGAAAATGCTCGAGCAGTACACGCTCCGATTTGAATACAACAATATTGAGTCGCTTAGAAAAATTCTAACAGAAAACCAAGGTCAGATAGCAGCAATCATACTCGAAGCAGCGGTAAATCAAGAGCCCAAAGATAATTTCCTTCAGCAGGTGCAGTCGCTTGCAAAGGAGCACGGCGCAGTTTTGATTTTTGATGAAATTGTCACGGGCTTCCGTTTCGGTTTAGGTGGAGCGCAGAAATACTTTGGAATTACACCAGATCTGGCATGTTTCGGCAAGTGTATCGCAAACGGCCTTCCGCTTTCGCTTGTCTGCGGAAAAAAAGAGATAATGAGCGAATGTGATAACATTTTTTTATCAATAACATATGGGGGAGAAGCGATTTCATTGGCAGCAGCGCTTGCAACCCTCAAAGAAATCAAAGAGAAAAATGTTATTGAGCACATCTGGCATGTCGGAAAAAAATTCAAAGACGGCTACAATGCTCTCGCAAAAGAGTTCAATCTGCAAACGGAAAGCATTGGCTACCCGCCGCGGCAGAATATCATCTTCAAGGAAGAAAAAGGATTTACGCCGAATGAAATATACACATTGTTCCTGCAGGAAACAATTGCCCGTGGAATTTTAGTGGGCAACGTCATTCTTTTCACATATTCACATAGTGAAGAAGATATAGAGAAAACGCTTGACGCATGTAAAGCAGCGCTGCAGTACATCCGTGAAGGCATTGACAAAGGCGACCTGCGCCAACGGGTAAAAGGCGACATGAAAGGCGAAGTATTTCGTCAAAAGCAGGACGAAAAGAAAACAGCGAAGGCATAAACGATAAAGAGATTACAGGAGGTGTGTTGTGGCAAAAGTGTTGGTAACAGGTGGTTCAGGATTTATCGGGCGTGAAATAGTACAAGCGCTCATTAAAAAAGGATTTCAAGTAAACGTACTTGATCTGTTCAACGTCGATATTCCTGGCATCACATTTTTCCAGGGA